>Ga0209345_10006191_pt1 | contig 10922 bp, 10 predicted proteins | sample Cruoilmetagenom7_FD_187294 | JGI IMG/M metagenome (GOLD analysis project Ga0209345, IMG submission 187294) | Oil polluted marine microbial communities from Coal Oil Point, Santa Barbara, California, USA - Sample 7 (SPAdes) (version 2) | ecosystem: Environmental > Aquatic > Marine > Oil seeps ...
TCGCGGCGTTCTGTGTTGAGCTGATCAAGGCGTTCGGCCATTGCGCGGGCCTCGACCGGGTTATCACAGGCCAGAAGCCGCGCGCCAAGATCGGCGCGCCCGATCCGCCCGCCGGCATTCACCCTTGGCCCAAGAAGGAACCCAAGGTGATAGACGTTGGGCGTGGCATCCATTCGCGCCACATCGGCCAGGGCCACAAGGCCGGCCCGTTCGCGCCGTGCCATGATCCGAAGACCTTGGCGGACAAAGGCGCGGTTGACGCCAATCAGCGGCGCCACATCGGCCACCGTGGCCAAAGCCACCAGATCGAGACACCCCATAAGATCCGGCCCGCTCTTTCCCGCCTCGCGCAGTTGGCGCCCGGCTTCGACCAGCATCAGGAACACGACGCCGGCGGCACAAAGATGCGCCAGATCGCCGCTTTCGTCCTGTCGGTTGGGGTTTACCACCGCCAAGGCCTCGGGCAGGGTTTCCCCGCCAAGATGGTGGTCAAGGATGACCACGTCGGCGCCCTTTGCGGCGGCCACTGGCGCGTGGCTGAGGGTGCCGCAATCAACGCAGATGATCAGGTCATGACTCGCCGCAAGATCGGCCATGGCGGGCTCGTTGGGCCCATAGCCTTCGTCGATGCGATCGGGGATATAAAGCGTCGGGGCGGGTTGCTCCATCTGGCGCAGCCAGTCGATCAACAGCGCCGCCGAAGACCCGCCATCGACATCATAGTCGGCAAAGATCGCGATTTTCTGACGCTTCTCAACGGCCAGCAGAAACCGTTCGGCGGCCCTTTGCATATCCCGCAGGCTGCGTGGGTCGGGCAAGAGATCGCGCAACGCAGGCGTGAGATAGGCCTCGGCCGCCTCTGCCGCCACCCCAAGCCGCGCCAGCGTCTGACAGAGCGGGCGGGGCAGGGACGTGGCCTGCGCCATCGCTTCGGCCTGGCGGTCACGCTCAATTCCGGGGCCGCACCATTGCCGACCGCTAATCGAAGTCTCGACACCAAGAAACCCGGTCATATCACGCGCGCCTGTTTCTTCTGGCCGGAAATATCCCGGGGGAGTCGCCCTTCGGGCGACGGGGGCAGCGCCCCCGATATGAGCCCGCGATCAAGCAATCGGGTTGCGATAGATCATCCGGCGCAACGATCCGGTGCGCGAGCGCATGAGAACGGTTTCGGTTTCCACGTAACCGGGGCGGCGTTTGACCCCTGCGGTGATTGATCCGTCGGTCACCCCGGTGGCGGCAAAGATCACGTCACCGGTCACCATTTCATCGCGGGCATAGATGCGGTCGAAATCGGTGATGCCGGCCTTGCTGGCGCGGGCTTTTTCGTCGTCATTGCGAAACACGAGGCGGCCCCACATCTGCCCGCCCATGCATTTAAGGGCACTGGCCGCCAGTACGCCTTCGGGGGCGCCGCCGGTGCCCATGTACATGTCGATGCCGGTGCGTTCGGCCTCGGCGCAATGGATCACGCCGGCCACATCGCCGTCAGGGATAAGGACCACCGCCGCGCCGGTTTCGCGCAACTCGGTGATCATCTCCTGGTGGCGCGGGCGTTCAAGCACGCAGACGGTGATTTCCGAAGGGCGGCAATCGCGCGCCTTCGCCAGGGCCTCGACCCGCTCGCGCGGCGACATCGCAAGCGACACCACATCGGTGGGATAGCCCGGCCCGATCGCCAGCTTTTCCATATAGGTATCAGGGGCGTGCAACAGCGTGCCGCGCGGCGCCATGGCAATCACGGTCAGGGCGTTCGGCATCGCCTTGGCGGTCAGGGTGGTGCCTTCCAGCGGGTCAAGCGCGATATCGACGCCGGGGCCATCGCCGGTGCCGACCTCTTCGCCGATATAAAGCATCGGCGCCTCATCCCGCTCGCCTTCGCCAATCACGACCACGCCCTTGATGGCCAGCATGTTAAGCTGTTCACGCATGGCGTTGACGGCCGCCTGATCGGCGGCTTTCTCGTCGCCGCGCCCAATCAGATCGGCACAGGCCAGAGCGGCCGCCTCGGACACGCGCGCCAGCCCAAGAGACAGCATCCGGTCATTAAAAGCAGGTTCATTGGTCATGATAAGCGGGTCCTTGTAAAACGGGGGTCGAAAAACACTAGCGCCCGCCCCTGCGCCACACAAGGGTGGGCGCGGCGGGGCCGGGGCGGGGGCGATTATACGGTTTCGATACGCAGCGCGACCGGCTCGGCGGCCAGAACGTCAAGCTTGTTGATGCCCGATAGGGCGGTATCAAGCGCGTTGCGGGTTGTCTTGTGGGTGACCACAAGCACCGGCGCGGTTGTGTCATCGTGGCGATACTGGCGCATCCGGTCGATCGAGATCCCGGCCTCGCCCAGAAGGGTGGCGACTTTGGCAAGCGCGCCGGGCTTGTCGTCAAGCGACATGCGCAGATAATAGGGCGCCGGGGTTGCGCTGCTGGCGGCGGCGGCCCGGACAAGGCCTGCGGCGGGTTGTCCAAAGGTCGGCATGCGAAAGCCGCGCGCGACATCCATCACATCACCCATCACCGCGCTTGCGGTAGGGCCCATGCCCGCACCGGGCCCGCGCAGAACGATCTGTTCGACATTGTCGCCCTCAAGCACCACCATATTGGTGCCGCCTTCAAGCTGTCCAAGCGGGCTCTTGGCGGGGACAAGGCAGGGCGACATGCGCTGTTCGAGGCCGCGACCGGTCATCTGGGCCACCCCCAGAAGCTTGATCCGATAGCCCATATCGGCGGCGTGGCGGATATCCTCGATGGTGACTTTCTCGATGCCCTCAAGGGCAACCGCGCCGAAATCGACCTGGACCCCAAAGGCAATCGCAGAAAGCAGCGAAAGCTTGTGCCCGGCGTCGATGCCTCCCACGTCAAGCGTCGGATCGGCCTCAAGATAGCCAAGCTTGTCGGCCTCTTCAAACACCGTCTGATAGGGCAGGCCGGCCGAAAGCATGCGCGTCAGGATATAGTTGCAGGTGCCGTTCATCACCCCCATCACGCGGGTGATGTCATTGCCGGCAAGCCCTTCGGTCAGGGCCTTGATCACCGGAATGCCCCCCGCGACAGCGGCCTCGAAGCGGATCACGCGACCGGCCTCTTCGGCGGCAAGCGCAAGGGCGTGACCGTGATGCGCGAGCATCGCCTTATTGGCGGTGACCACATCCTTGCCTGCGGCAATCGCGGCCTCGGTCGCGGCCTTGGCGGGGCCGTCGCTTCCACCCATCAACTCTACAAAGACATCGACATCATCGCGCTTGGCCAGGGCGACGGGATCGTCTTCCCAGGCGTAATCGGACAGGTTGACGCCACGATCCTTGTCGCGGGTGCGCGCCGAGACGGCGGTTATCACGACAGGGCGGCCTGCGCGGGCGGCCAGAAGCTCTGCTTTCTGGCGGATGATCTTGACGACACCGGTGCCGACCGTGCCCAATCCGGCGATGCCAAGGCGCAGGGGTGTGTTCATGGGGCTCTCCGATTGTCACAGTAAGGGTTTGGATGCGCGATGTAACGGGTTCGCGGGGGCCTTGCAACGCGGCTTGGGCGGATTACGCGGTGGATTTCGCTATTTAACGCCGGTTTGCATGCGTTTCTGGGTTTCTGCGTCGACAACACTCCCGCGAAGGCGGGCCGCGCGCGCCCTGAGACGCGCGGCCCGCCCGGCAAGGTCGGATGAGGTTTCAGGCGCGATGGCCTCTGCGGGAACCTGGCCGGTGATCTCTTCGACCGGTACAAGCGCCGGGTAGGCCGCAGCGCGGGCGCTTTCGCTGACCTCAAAGGTCGGGAAGGGCTCGCAGCCCGCGATCAGACCTATGGCCAGGGTGGCCAAAAGGGGGGCAGGGCAAAGGCGCATCCCGAATATGTCCTTTCGCAAAGGGCAGGTTTGATCCCTATTGCCATTCTTTTGGGGCGTAGGGCAAGCAAGGGCTTTGATTTGAACGTGTGTTCAGTTAAATCTTGCGTATGGCACGTACCCAAGGCTCTCATTCCGATATCACCGGCCCCCGCGTTCGCGAGGCGGCACTTTCGCTTTTTGCGCGCCATGGCTATGCGGCAGTGTCGATGCGCCAGATTGCCGGCGCGGTCGGGGTGCAGGCGGGGGCGCTTTACAACTATACCCCCGACAAGCAGACATTGCTTTACGAGTTGATGAAGGCGCATATGGATGAGCTGCTGGCCGCGCGCGGGGGCGAGCCTTGGCCGGGCGATCCGATGGCAGCACTTGAGGCCTTCACCCGGTTTCACATCCGCTTTCACGCGCGCCGCCCCGAGTCGGTGTTCATTTCCTACATGGAATTGCGCAACCTGAGTCCGGAAAACTTTGCGGTGATCGAAGGGCTGCGCAAGACCTATGAAACCCAGCTTCAGGACATCTTGCAACGCGGCGTGGCAGAGGGCCGCTTTGCGGTGACGGACGCACGGATCACCAGCATGGCGCTGATTGCGATGCTGACCGGGGTCAACACCTGGTTTCGTGACAAGGGACGGCTAAGCCTGCCCGAGGTCGAAGAGATTTACTGCGACATGGTGCGCAAGGCGGTGGCGGTCTGACAGGCTCTGCCTGCCGCCCGCCACCGGGCCCCGGATTATTCGGCGAATATTCTGGGGCGATACGCCTAATGCGCGGGTTTGATGAAGGTGCCGTTGCGCAGATCGGCCATGGCGGTGCGCAGCTCGTCCTTGGTATTCATCACGATCGGCCCGTGCCAGGCGACCGGCTCGGCGATCGGCGCGCCTGAGATCAGCAGAAAGCGGATGCCCTCGGGGCCGGCCTGCACCGTGACCTCGTCGCCGGTGCCAAAGCGGATCAGGGTGCGGTTGCCCGACAGGTCGCGAATATTCACCTCTTGCCCGGCCACCTCCTTTTCCAACAGCACGCCCTCGGGCGTACTGGCATCGGCAAAGGCACCCGCACCCTCGAAAACATAGGCAAAGCTGCGTCTGTAGGTATCCACGGGAAAAGTCTTTTTCACCCCCGGCGGCACCGAGATATCAAGGTATTGCGGGTCTGCCGCGATCCCATCGACCGGGCCGCGCTTGCCCCAGAATGCGCCGACGATGACGCGTACGGCGGTGCCGTCGTCATCGACGACCACGGGGATATCAGGCGCGGTGACGTCCTGATAGCGCGGCGCGGTCATCTTGAGCGAAGAGGGCAGGTTCGCCCAAAGCTGAAAGCCGTGCATCTGGCCTTTGGCGTTTCCTTTCGGCATTTCCTGATGCAGGATGCCCGATCCGGCGGTCATCCATTGCACATCGCCCGCGCCAAGGCGGCCCTGATTGCCAAGGCTGTCGCCATGTTCAACCTCACCGGCCAAAACATAGGTGATGGTCTCGATGCCGCGATGCGGATGCCAGGGAAAGCCCTGCGCGTAATCGGCCGGGTTTTCATTGCGAAAATCGTCAAACAGCAGGAACGGGTCAAGCTCGGTCGGGTCGTGAAACCCGAAGGCGCGGTGCAGATGCACACCGGCCCCTTCCATCGTTGCCTTGGCTTTGCGGGTTTCCAGAACGGGTCTGATCGACATGGTATATCTCCTTTGCACGAGGATATAGGCGCTTGTGGCGCGGGCGTCATGGCCTGGCTCTGTTCAGCGCCGAACGCCGTTTGTGCATTTTTGAGAGGGTTTGGCGGGCTGCCCCTCGCCAAAGCCGTGCCGCCGGGGTAAAGCCGGTCCAAAGGGAGACTGGCAATGCAAGACAATGACGTTCTGGCGGTACTGCGGGCTTCGACTCCGCGCCGGGTAATCGGTGTGCTGGCGCTTGGCTCGCTTGGTGTGTTGCTGCTTTATCTGGCGCTGGTTCAGCCGCCGGCCATGGGCTGGCAATTGGTCATGGTTGCGCTTGGCGCGCTTGTGATCTGGCTGGCCGAGCGGATGTGGCGGGCCACCGCCCGCACGCTTGAGCTGACCCGCGAAGGATTGCGCAGCGACGATGGTGTGATGATCGCGCGGATCGCCGATCTCGCAAGCGTCGAGCGTGGGGTTTTTGCCTTCAAGCCGTCAAACGGGTTCTCGATCCGGCTCAAGAGCAAAGCCCCGGCCGCATGGCAGCCGGGGCTCTGGTGGCGTGTCGGGCGCCGCATCGGGGTTGGCGGTGTAACAGCAAGCGCCAATGCCAAGGTCATGGCCGAAATCATGGAAGACCAGATGAACCGGCAGAGCCCGCCCGACTAGGGCGTGCAGACCCCAGTGTAGCAGAGTTGCGGGGCAAAGCGTAGGTTCATGAACATGCTGGTCCTGACTGGCGTGTCCGCGAAAAACCCGAGGGTGATTCCCGGATCATAGGTTGACTGGGTTTCCACCAGGATCAGATCCTGGCCGTCGACCATGTTCGGAAGGGCAGCATGCGCATTTTTCACATCGGCGTCGGTTAGTTCCGTGAGGTCCCCGGTGCCCCGCACCTCGGACCAACGCAGATCGAATTCGTCGATATTCTGGTCCGGATCGTTGTGATAGCGCACCACCGATGTCCTGATCTGGTTTATGCCCCGGTTTCCGGTGAGCGTGTCATATAGAACCTTGGTGTTGTCGATATAGGTGTCGGTCACAACAGCAGTTTCACGCGACAGCATGTCTGCGATCGTATAGGTTGCCTTTTCGCGCGTATTCTTGAACTGGAAGATGTCGAAAAAATCATACATCATGACCAGCCCGGTAAAGAGAAACGGCAGCATGATTACCGTTTCCATCGTGGCGGTCCCGTGTTCGGATTTGCGAAAGCGGCGCAAGGCGCGTCTTATATCGGAAATAAACATCTTATTTGGGCTCCTGAACAAAGGCGGTCATGGCGATCATCTCGACCTGCCCGCTGTCGTCTTTGCGCAATGCAGATCCGAGAACTTCCTCCGGAAAGAGAGGATTGTATTTCAGGCAGGCCCGCAGCAGCATCAGCTCGTTCTCATCGCCGGGCATGAAGTTTCGCAACGGCTTGGCAGGCTCTGCCTCATCCGAGCAGTCGGCTGTCGCATCAAGTGCGCTGAAGGCGCGGATATCGGTCGATCTCATTTCGAGGCGCAGATTTCCCATGCAATCATTGATCACCACCGTGTTGTCGCAGACGATCTGCTTGATCGCGTCATGTTGCGGTGCGCTGCCCGTGCCAAGACGGAGTTCACGCACCGCAATATCCAGCCCGCGTTCGAGCATGGTATTGCGAAGGGTGATGAAGCCGAGTTCGATGGAAAAGATCATCAGCGCTATGAAAACCGGAGCGACCAGCACAAACTCGAGCGATGCCGTGCCATGCTCATCCCGCTTGAAATGACGCAGGGTTTTTGAAAGTCCGCGTATCATTGGGTCAACCTCAGGTGTTTCACGTTGGACGCGATCGAGCTGAACGCGCTGCTGATATTCCCGCCATTGGCTCGGTAGTAGTGAGATGCCGAGGTCGCGCATTTAGCGAGTTCCTTTTCAGCGGTCCCATTCACGGGCACTTCGAAGCCGATGGTATAAACTACAGTGTTTTCAGCCTTGGTGGCTGAACAGACCTTTTGCATCAGGACGTTCTTTGTGCTGCCATTCTGGTATTCGGACCCGATGTAATCATTCCATGCGTCCCAGTTGCCGGTTGTTTCGCTGTAGTATCTTGGTGACATCAGACCCCAGGCGTGTTCCCAGTCCAGTTGAATGGTTTCGATATAGCCGGGGATTGTCTGGTCCAGCTGACCGAAGGCGCTGGAGGAAACCCAGTCGTTTGCCGCGATGCTGTAATATTTCCTATTCACCGGACTGTAGAGATAGTAAACCGACTGTTGAGGGCCATTCTCTTCATAGACGCATTCCCACTGTTTCTGAGAGCAGCGGCTTTCGCCATCAGAGCCGTATCTTTTGTTATCTACATTTTTGACGTTGAACGCATATTTGAAAACGCGGTCCTGATAGATCACCTCGTAGAGGTCGGACGCCGTCCCGCGGAATTTCGGTGGACTCCTGTCGAAGAAATAAGACGTCGTATTTGCACCATCGCCCATGAAGATGATGACCTTCAAAGTGTCGGGATCATCATAATCGGCGGGCACATGTGCGAGGGACGCATCAAGATCTCCGGAGTCGATCATCGACGCGGTCACTTGACGAAATGTCGGATCAAGCAGAGCGGCGCCCCAGTTCATGCCCTCATTGCCCGATGTATTCCCATCCGGAGTAAGTGCATCAATCTTCGCATGAAGGTCGCTCTCGCTGACCGAGTAGGGCAGCAGGCGCATATATTCATTGTTGTAGCACGACCGCCAGCTTTGATTGAGGTTATCAAAACCACCATAGACCGAAGTATAGATCATCTGGTTGACCGGAATGCCGCTGCTCAGAGCCGAGCTGCCGCTGGTGAGCGTGGCATGGTGATAATCGTTGTCCTTGAACTCGAGGCAAGTCGAGTAATTATGGCGATCATCCGCCGCGAGAGCATTGTACATCGACTCCGGCGGAGACACAGAGAAACTGAAAGGAACGATCGAAAGAACGGCATTGCCGGGGTTGCCATAGCCGACGACGCTGGTCACAAACTCCTTGGCCGCCTTTTTGAGGTTGGGCATCTTGGAATTTTGAGCCATCGATCCGGAGACATCGAGAACGAGGATGCCTTCGAGTTTGGGAATCTGAACCTCGGCGGTCGAACCTCCCTCGGTGCTGAGGGTGTCGACGCCAGCCAATTTCATCAAATAGGTGTCGATTGTCATCGAGGCGTTGGCGCTCACCTTGGCCGAGTTCAACGAAACCTCGATATCGCCTTCCTGTTCCGCTTCGAGGTACGCGGACATGCCGGCCTTGGCGAAATAATCTTCGACAACAGCGCGCGCGCCCTCTTTGGACCCGGCAGTGGCCCCTGCAAGAACGGCCCGATCAAGTGTGGCTTGCAATTGCGAGCGCATCATTTCCTGGCGCATCGTATCAATTCCGAGCCCGCCCATGAGCAGGAAGGTAACGAAGATGAAAAAGGCCAGTACTGTTACTGTCCCATCTTCCTCATGCACAAACCGTTCCGCCCAAGCGGGCATTGGGTTTTGTCCATTATGCCCTTTGGCATCGGGACCGGATCGTTTCTTGTACTTTACACGCATTTCATCACCTCTATCGTGACAGCCGGGCCAGCGGCCCACACATTCCACCATCCTTATCTATCGGCGTGACCTGTGGCGGAATTAGGGCAGGAAAGTGGCGAAATGCTAAAAATTTAACAAATGAATTCAACAATATACCTACCTTATAGGTATTGTCCTTCAGGTGAAAACAAAAACCGCGGATATATGTCCCCTGCAGATGAATTTCGCCTGAGATTCTGTGTTGGGTGGACAAAATCGTCGCGACACTTAACCATGTTTCAAGATTCTGGGTCCAATGATCTGCAACAACGCAGATGGCCGCGGGTCGCATAAGGGAGAGGATGATGAACGCTGTAAAAGAGCCGAGCTTTCGCGAGAGCGTGGATTTGATGTTCAACCGCGCGGTTGCGCTGATGGACTTGCCGCCGGGGCTTGAAGAGAAAATCCGCGTCTGCAACGCCACCTATACGGTGCGTTTCGGGGTGCGGCTGCGCGGGCAAATCCATACCTTTACCGGCTATCGCAGCGTGCATTCCGAACATATGGAACCGGTCAAGGGCGGTATCCGCTATGCCATGGGCGTCAATCAGGACGAGGTCGAGGCACTGGCGGCGCTGATGACCTATAAATGCGCGCTGGTCGAGGCGCCGTTTGGCGGCTCGAAGGGCGGTTTGCGGATTGATCCTCGCGACTGGGAAGAGCACGAGCTTGAGATGATCACCCGGCGGTTTTCCTATGAGTTGATCAAGCGCGACCTGATCAACCCGGCGCAAAACGTGCCGGCCCCCGACATGGGCACCGGCGAGCGCGAAATGGCCTGGATGGCCGATCAGTACAAGCGCATGAACACCACCGATATCAATTATCGCGCCTGCGTGACCGGCAAGCCGATCAACGCGGGCGGCATTCAGGGAAGGGTCGAGGCGACCGGGCGCGGGGTGCAATATGCCTTGCAGGAGTTTTTCCGCCACCCCGAGGATATCGCGGCGGCCGGTATGAGCGGCTCGCTTGATGGCAAGCGTGTCGTGGTGCAGGGGCTTGGCAATGTGGGCTATCACGCGGCCAAGTTTCTGCAGGACGAGGACGGCTGTCTGATCACCGGCATCATCGAACGCGACGGCGCGCTTTACAGTGAGACGGGCCTGGATGTCGAGGCAGTGCGGGATTGGATGCAGAAACATGACGGCATCAAGGATTATCCCGATGCCAACCACAGCGCCGAGGGGGCCGTGGTTCTTGAAGCCGATTGCGATATTCTGATCCCGGCCGCGATGGAGGGGGTGATCAACATGCAGAACGCCGCCCGCATCAAGGCCCCGCTGATCATCGAGGCCGCCAACGGGCCGGTCACTGCGGGGGCAGATGACATTCTGCGCGAAAAGGGGACGGTGATCATCCCCGATATGTATGCCAACGCAGGCGGTGTGACGGTGTCTTATTTCGAGTGGGTCAAGAACCTGAGCCATATTCGGTTTGGCCGGATGGGGCGACGTCAGGAAGAAGCGCGCCATCAGCTTATCGTCGATGAATTGCAGCGTCTGGATCGTCACCTCGGCGATGCCTGGGTGATGTCGCCCGACTTCAAGCAGAAATACCTGCGCGGTGCGGGCGAGCTTGAGCTGGTGCGCTCGGGGCTCGACGACACCATGCGCATCGCATATCAGTCGATGCGCGAGGTCTGGCATGGCCGTCAGGATGTGACCGACCTGCGCACGGCCGCCTACCTTGTGTCGATCGCCAAGGTGGCGGCGAGCTATCGCGCGATGGGGCTTTGACCGGAGGCTCGTCAGCCCCTTGCGTGGCAGCCTCGCGAGGCCGACACGTGAGGGGCGGATGAGCGCCGGAATGGCACAGGCGCGGTGATCGCGTGAAAAAGTTGACAGAGCGCGTGCTCTGC
>Ga0209345_10006194_pt1 | contig 10918 bp, 9 predicted proteins | sample Cruoilmetagenom7_FD_187294 | JGI IMG/M metagenome (GOLD analysis project Ga0209345, IMG submission 187294) | Oil polluted marine microbial communities from Coal Oil Point, Santa Barbara, California, USA - Sample 7 (SPAdes) (version 2) | ecosystem: Environmental > Aquatic > Marine > Oil seeps ...
AAAGCATCGTTTAATAAGTCTTCTGGTTTCATAAGTGTATAAAATTTAAAATTAATAAAATAAAAAAACTCAGGATTGAATTCAATCCTGAGTTTTTTGAAACTTACACACTTTATGGGGCAGTGCCGTTTTTTTATATAAACTAATTAACAGAAAGTGATTGACCAATTGAAATTTCATTCGATCTTAATTTATTTTTCTTCTTTAATTCATCTACGGTCATATTAAAACGCTTTGAAATACTATATAAGGTATCACCTTTCTTTACAACATAGGTTTCGTTTTTAGATATTCTTTTCTTTTTCTTAGGTCTATAATTTTTACCTAATACCATTTCATCAAATTTATTTAACTCATATCGTTCAATGATAGTAATCAATTTCGATGGATATTTAGGATCTGTTGCATAACCAGCTTTACGCAACTCTTTTGCCCATGCTTTATAATCATCCTTCCTAAATGTAAATAAATTTTGGTACCTACTTCTTTGAGTTAAAAACAAAGAATGATCTATAAATGAATTGTCTGGATTCTTATATTTTCTAAAACATTCTTGGTCTTCATCATCGTTATGATATACACGTTCGCCTTTCCATCCTTTATGACATTTTATTCCGAAATGATTGTTAGAACGTTTCGTTAACTTTCCTCTTCCAGCTCCACTCTCTAATATACCTTGTGCTAAAGTAATACTAGCAGGAATATCGTGAGAAACCATTTCCTTCATTGCAATATCCTTATAGTTTTCAATATAAATTGCAACAATCTCTGTATAAGAAGCATTTTTAGGAACTTCTTTCTTTTTATCAGTAACTACTTCCTCTTTTATTACAATTTCATCTTTTTTATCTGAAATAACTACGCGTTCCTTTTTTTCTCTTTTCTTATAGGTAACTACTTCTTTCTTAGATTTACAACTACCAAGTATAAAAATACTTACGAGTAATAACAAAATGATTCTTGACACCATATTATAGTATTATTTGGGGTAAATTTTTCTTTTTCAATAAGTCATTCATACCAGCTATACCTTGTAAACCTCCTGTATGAATGGCTAAAATACGTGAATTTTCTTTTAATTTATTATTCTTCAAAAGCTCCATAATTCCAAACATCATTTTACCCGTATAGATTGGGTCCAACGGAATTCCGGTCTTTTCCTTAAATTCATTTATAAAACGAATTAATTGCAAATCTATTTTAGCATAACCACCAAAACAAAACTCATCCGTAATTTCAAAATTATTCATTGCGGTATATTTCTTTACTTCTGAAGTTAAAAAACTTCCTTTTAAGGCTGAAAATCCTATCACATTTTGATTTGAATTAGATGCTCTTATTAATCCTGCTAAGGTTCCTCCTGTTCCAACCGCTGAACAAATATAATCGTAATCTGAATCATTTGAAGTTATAATCTCTTCACATCCTTTTACTGCTAATTCATTCGTGCCCCCTTCAGGAATTAAATAAAACTTTCCGAATTGATCATGCAAATTTTCAATAAAATGTGTTTCATTTTTTTCTCGATATTGACTCCTTGAAATAAAATGAAATTGCATACCACAAGATTTCGCAAATGATAATGTAGGATTCTTATCAATTTCAGAAGCTAACTCCTCTCCTCTTATAACACCAATAGTTTTTAACCCAAACTCATTGCCTGCAAAAGCTACTGCAGCAATGTGGTTGGAATATGCTCCTCCAAAAGTTAAAAGAGTAGAATAATTTAACTCTTTAGCTTTAAATAAATTATACTTTAATTTTCGAAATTTATTACCTGAAACAAATGGATGAATTAAGTCTTCTCTACGTAAAGTTAAAGTTCCTATGTTCAAGGAAAATAATGATAAATCAATATTTTGATTTTCAATAAATTGAAGTTTTTCAAACAAAAGACATTGTTTTTTAAAGAATATGTAATAATAGCAAAAATTTTAATTTTTAAATAAAGAATAAACAATATAATTGTAGATAATAAACATCCTTTAAAAGTATTTATTCAATTAGAAGGAGAGTGTAATGGTGTATTTGTTTCAGAAAAATCCTTACAGGGATTTAACATGAAAGAACTTAAAGAAGGGAATTCTAATGTTTCTTTTTCTTGGCATATTGTAGCAAATAGAAAAAATATTTCTGGGAAAAGTGAAAATGAAAACTCATTATTTAGTGACTTAAGATTTCCTAATGCTCTAAAATATATACAAACTGAAAATAATATTTATACAGAAATTAATGATGAAAAGGTTAATAAATATGTAAAATCCAGAAATTAAAACTTTTTTAAATCACTTTTTTTGTAGGAAATAATCCTATAATAGGTTCGTTTATTGGTAATTATGTTAAATAACACGCCCTTTTGTCGATAATATTTGTATTTTAACGATGTATCTCATTAATATTGTAATTCCAAATTATGAACTATTATGAAAAAAATTAGCCTTACTGATATAATATCGAGAGCATTTTTTTTAATATTTTTATCTATATCCACATTTGCTCAAGTTGGTGTTGGAACTGTTACACCTGATGGTGTATTAGATTTGAATAGTGATACAGGTACAAATAGATATGGTCTTGTATTACCTAGAGTAACATTAGCTAGTACAATACTTGCTGCTCCTATTATTAGTCCTGATGGTAGTGCTTCACTTGCAATTGGAACTGTAGTTTACAATACAGCAACTACAAATACAGGATCTGATGATGTCTATCCTGGTATATATATGTGGGATGGATCTGATTGGATAAATGAGTTTCCAAAAAAAGATGCTGAAATATTCAAACAAGAACCTGCTCTAACTGCATTAAGAACTGTTACTACTGGTTCTTATCAAGATATTCCAAACCTTGTCGGACGAACATTTACTCCTAAATATACAGGTACATATAAAATTGAAATAAGTATGAATTATGGAGGTGGTTATGTGCAAAATTTAGGTGTAGGTACTGATGTAGCTGCTCAAAAAGGATTTTTCAAATTTACATTCGATGGTGTCGATGAATTAACCCCATTACAAACTTGGTCAGCAAGACATGGTTCAGGTACTCGTTATTATGATATCTGGGAACAAGCAACGATAGTTCTATACAAAGAACTTGTGGCAAGCACAGGATATATATTTAGTTTAGGATTCGATCAAACTCAATCTGACGGTTTTGATAACAATGGTGATTCAGGTAATGGAATGGGATGGATAGGTGGAGATATTCCTTGTACTGTAGAATTTGTTTTTCTAGACTAACAATCAACCGATTAAATTCAGAAATCATGAAAAAAAATACTTCAACATATATAATATTTTTATTTACTGCAATTTGTTTTACGACAAATACTTTAGCACAAGTAGGAATTAATACAACAGACCCTAAAGGAATTTTAGATATAAACAGTACCAATACAGGTGTTGTGTATCCTAACGTTGCTTTAATAGCTGCAGATAATTCTTCACCAGTTGTAAATCCGCAAGGAGGTGCTATTGTTGCTGGGACTGTGGTTTACAACACAAATACAACTTTTAATGGAACTACAACAGATGTATATCCTGGAATATATGTGTGGGATGGTTCTAAATGGATTATACATTATAAAAAAAGGCAATCTGAATTACACGATCAAACTGCTGTTTTAAGAACTGAATCTAATTTTGCAGGTAACTGGCAGGATATTCCTGGTTTGGGTATTAGTGACACTAAAGTATTTACTGCTAAATATTCTGGTCTTTATAGAGTAGAAGTAAAAACTAATTTTGGAGGTGGTAGAACACAAACCAATAATAGTATTTTTGTAGGTCTTGCTTCTGGACAATTTAGATTTTTATTTGATGGCAGTCCTAATTATTTTGAAACTAATGCATATTCAGCATATTCTAGTTTTATAGGTTCAGGCACATACTTTGACGCCATTTGGAAGGAATCATACGATACGTATTATATTAATTTAGTTGCAGGAACTGCATATCCATTTTCTTTGTGTTTTGATGCTTATGATGCTCCTGGTTTTATAGGTAATGGTTCTTCAACGAATCCTACATTAGTAGATTTAGTAAATGAAGATTTTCAAGGTTATAGTGTTACGCAAAACCATACATCAGATCCACAATGTTCAACAACTGATGGGTGGGAAAGAACAAACTCAACAACCTATAGATGTACTCCTTGTACCGATGATCATTTATTAATTTATTCAAATAACAATAGCTGTACTCAAAATGCAACCGCTTTAGTAAACTTTACTCCAACAACAACTTCTGTAAATATTAATTTTGATTATGAGTTTAGAGAACGAAATAACAAAAACGATTCATTTAGGGTTTATCTACACGATGGAACTTCACAAGTAGGAGGAGATTTACTTTATATTGATAACAGTGGTACTGTAACAACAGACACATATTATTACGGAACAAGTACAGTTGTTGCAGGAACAACACATACATTACGATTTGAATATATAAACTTATTAAAGGCTTATGGCGTTACACTAGATAATTTAGTTATAAGTGAGTTTTCTGGGTCTACAAGTGGTGATGGTAGAGGTTATATAGGAAATGAAGTAGATTGTCAAGTTGAGTTTACATATATAGGAGAATAAAGATTAGAATTTTTTATCTAATTAAAATTACCCAAGTCATGAAAAAATTTAGAAAAAATAATATATTCTTTGCAATTTTTACTTTAATTGCAATGACAACTGTTGCTCAAGTATCTATAAGTAACAGTTCACCTACTGGCACACCTAAAGGGATTATCGATATGCAGAATAGTACAGCAGGAATTGTATATCCACGTTTTGTATTAACATCTTTGATCGCTCAAGCACCAGTAGAAAACCCTGATGGTAGTGGAATTTTAGTTCCTGGAACGGTTGTTTATAATACTAATTCAACCTCTATGGGAACCAATGATGTGTATCCAGGTATTTATGCTTGGGATGGATCAAAATGGACGACGCAATTTATTAAAGAAGATGCCGATATTTCTATACAATCTAGCTTAGCTTTTAGAGTAGTCAATAGCGATGGATATGTTGATATTCCAGGCTTAGGTTCTGGCTCCTTTTTTACACCAAAGTATTCAGGAACATATCGAATTAAAGCAAATTTTAATTTTGGTGCTGGTGAAATTTTACCTGATTTACGTTATGACACCTCTATGGCAACTCAAGAAGGGTATTTTAGAATTACCCTAGATTCAGATCAATATGAAATCTATACACACGCATATTCTGTATTCAATAGTGATGTTGAAGGTGGAACCTATTATGAACAATTTAGACATGATTCGTCTTTAATTGTTTATGTAGATTTAGTTGCTGGAGTTCCATTCCCATATCAATTTGAAATTGATTTATTTGTATCATCAAATTTCGTAAATGATGGAAACTCAGGAACAGGTAGATCATACGTAGGTGTAGGATTACCATGTACAATAGAATTTACATACTTAGAATAAAAATAATCGCAATATTAAAAAACAAAACTTAACCTAACTCACTTTTTTATGTCAAGCTTTACAAAACAAATTTCATTGATCTTGTTATTATCAGGATTTACAATGTTTGCTCAATCCCCTTGTTCAGGAGGATTGTCTGATGGAACTTATCCCTGCGATGGACTAACAATGCAATCTTATATTTCATCTGCAACAATGGGTTCTATTGAAGCCACAGATTCTTGGGGATGGACAGATACCGATGGAAATAGTGATGAATATGCTATTGTAGGTTTAAACGATGGTACTGCCTTTGTAAATATTTCAGACCCATTAAATCCAGTTTACTTAGGAAGAATGGATTCTTATACTGGAACAAGTTACTGGAGAGATGTAAAAGTTTACAACAACCATGCTTATATTGTTAGTGATAGTAATGGAAATCATGGAGTTCAAATATTTGATTTAACTCGATTAAGAGGTTTAAATGGTACTCCCGTTCAAGATTTTCATAAAAATGGAGATGGTAGATATGGAGGTATTTCATATGCTCATAATGTAATTATCAATGAAGACACAGGTTATTTATATATTTTAGGATCAAATAGAAATAGTGGTGCTCCTCGTATCATGGACTTATCTAATCCTACAAGCCTTTCAATTGCAGGTAATGTACCATCTAGTTATGGTTATTGTCACGATGCACAAGTTTTAATTTATGATGGTCCAGACACTGAACACGTTGGAAAAGAATTATTAATAGGAAGTTTTAGTGGTTCAGATTTCGTTAAGATTTTAGATGTTACTAATAAAAGTAATATATCTGAAATTGGATCAGTTTCATATACAAATAAATATTATACACATCAAGGTTGGTTTACTGAAGACAGACGTTTTTTTATTGTAGGTGATGAGGTTGATGAAACAAATATTGGATTTAACACTAGAACTTTAGTGTTTGACATGCAAGATCTTGATAATCCAGTATTACATTATACATATTATGGACCTTCTTCTGCAATAGATCACAATGGATATGTTAGAGGAAACCGGTTTTATTTAGCAAATTATTCTGCTGGAATGAGAATTCTTAAAGTTGATGGTTTATACGAAGATCCACCAAGTATGACAGAAATTGATTATTTTGATGTATTCCCTGGACATAACAATGCAAGTTTTGATGGTACATGGAATGTATATCCATTCTTTGAAAGTGGAAATTTAGTAGTAACTGGTTTTGGCGGTGAACATACAGATGGTGATGGTGGTTTATTTATATTAAGAGACCCAAATTATGATGATGTTGACCCTGTTGTTGCATGTCAAAACATTACAGCTACCCTAAATGCTGCTGGAACAGTTACAATTACTGCTCTTCAAGTTGATGGAGGTTCTACTGATAACATAGGAATAACAAAAAGATCTATTGATGTTGAAACTTTTACATGTGATAATTTAGGTCCAAACACGGTTACTCTTACGATTGAAGATGACTACGGAAATAAATCAACGTGTACAACTACTGTAACTGTTGAAGCTCAAGAAACAATTTACAATGGATCTTCTTGGTCTAATGGAATTCCAGGACCTGGTTCAAATGCAAAAATTAGTCAAAGCTATAATACTAGTTCAGATGGAGGAAGTATTGAAGCATGTTCATGTGAAGTTGATGCTACTAAAACACTAACTATTGCTGGAAGTAACTACTTAGATGTAAATCATGATATCACAGTTAATGGAGATTTAATTGTAGAACATGAAGGATCTGTAGTACAAAAAAATGATAATGCTTTAACTACAAATAATGGTGCTATTTCTGTTCGTAAAACAACACCAAATTTAGGCGGCAAAGACTTTATGATTCTTGGAAGTCCAATGTCATCTGAATCTCGTGAAGGTGTTTATGGAAGTGGACGTAGAGTTTTAAGCCATAATACAGATTTATTTGTTCCGAATGGTGCTGTAGGCGGTACAACTGAAAATTTTGTTGATGACAACAATAATAACTGGGAAATCCACAACGGTGCTTTAACGCTAGCTGAAGGATATTTAGTAAAACCTCAAGCTCCAGGTGCTAATCCCGTTGGAGGTCAATTTGCTTTAGATTATACTTTAGGAACTCTTAATAATGGTGAGATTCTTTATACTTTAAAATATAATGGCTCAAGATTAGCAAGTCCAAATATGCTTGGTAACCCTTACGCTTCAGCAATTGATATTGATTTGTTTTTAGGAACTAATACTTTAGTAGATGCTGTTTATTACTGGCAACATTTAACTCCTCCTAACGATAATTTCCCTGGCTTCAATCAATTAAATTTCAACCTAGGTGATATTTCGGTTTATAATGAAGGTTCTGGAGGTTCTGCTGCTTCAAATGGAGGCGGAATTCCAACTCAACTTATGGCTTCTGGTCAAGGATTTGCTGTAAAAGCTTTAGGAGCAGGTGATGTTATATTCAATAATAGCATGCGTGTTACCTCTCCAAATACAGATTATAGAAATCCAGAAAATGATGATAGACAACGTGTTTGGTTAGACGTAAAAGATAATTCATATGGATTAATTTCAAATATGCTATTAGCCTTTACCCAAGGTGCAACCGATGGTTTTGAAGGTAAATATGATTCTAGAAGATTAGATACTCCAATTTCATTATATTCAATTTTAGATTCTGAAGAAGAACTTGCTATTCAAGGACGTAGTGCATTTAATGAAGGCCAAGAAGTTCTATTAGGATTTAAAACGATGGTAGAAGAAGAACAAACATATTCTATTTCTATTAGACAAATTGAAGGTGAATTGATTAGTAATACTCCAGTTTATCTATATGATAAAACGTTAAACATTGCTACTAACCTATCTGAAAGCAATTATGAGTTTACTAGTTTTGCAGCTACCTATAATGATAGGTTTTACATTTTATTTAAAAACCCTACAGTATTAGGAACAAATGATACTTTAGAAGGTATTTCAATATATCCTAATCCAACGCAAGATTTTATAACCTTAGTTTCTCCAATAAATACTATAGAAAGTGTAATTATCACTGATGAAAGAGGAAGAGAAATTAATGCTATTTATTTTACAGATGAAGATTCTTATACTATTGATTTATCTAAATTAGATAATGCATTGTACTTCTTCACAATAAACACGACAAAAGGTTCTATTGTAAAAAGAGCGATTAAAAAGTAACACTTAATTTTTAAATTTTAAAAAAGCTCTTAGATATTTCTAAGGGCTTTTTTTATTACATTAACTATCCATAAAATCCCTTTATATAGATTTGAAATGTTTTCCTACTTATTTATGTTTTTTAACTTGTTTTTTTGCATTTAGAAATTAAAATAATTACTATTGCTGTAATAACGTATTAAATTAAACATTTATGCTCCATTTTCATCCTCAAAACCTCACAATTACCTTATTTTTTACAATCTTCATTACTTTTTCTTCAATTTCACAAGTTGGAATAGGAACCACAGATCCAAAAACACAACTTGATGTAGAAGGCGCTATTTCACTAAGAGAAGGAACTTCCCTTAACTTAAATAATGGACCTAATTCAAATTTAGATTTAGGTACTACACCATACTCATCGTACAGAATCACAGGACCAACTGCTGATTTTTCAATAAGAAGTATCACTCCTGAAACAGGTGCAGATGGGCAAATGGTGACATTAATTAATACAACTACACAAGATTTAACTATCGTCCATGATAGTGGTTCTACATCTAGAAGAATATATAACCCAGGAGGTGTAGATATATTAATTACGGGACAATATTCTACAGTTACATTACAATATAATGCTTCATTAAACAAATGGTTTCTTTTAAGCTTTCAAAATGGCAACCTAATAAGTGATGATTGGACAACTACTGGTAATTCAGGTACTACAGCCGGGGCAAACTTTCTTGGAACTACAGATAGTAATGATTTAAGTTTTTTTACAGATAACACGGAGAAACTTAGAATTACAACAGGAGGTCACTTTCGTTCATTCACAGATGGCACCTCAACATTTCCAATTTTTTCTTGGGATACAGACAGAGACACTGGTTTTTATAGAATTGGTGCAGATGTATTAGGGCTTACAACAGGGGGTTCTGAAAGTGTCAGAATGAGTTCTACAGAAACTGTTATTAATGATGATTCTGACGATTATGATTTTAGAGTAGAAAGTAATGGTCAAGATGATATGCTATTTGTTGATGGTGGTCAAAATGCTGTTGGTATTGCTACTAATACTCCTCAAACTGCATTACATGTTGCTGGAGCTTCCAATATAGTAAGAATAGAATCACTAAATAATGCAAATAATGCAAATAATAATGGTATAGATCCTTCCGTAGTGATGGTAAATACTAATGGAGATTTATTTTTAAGACCTAGTGTAGATGATTTCCCTATAGATGCCAATGATGGAGGTTCTGGTTCAGAAGTATTTATGGCTGCACCAATTGTATTAGATACTTCAGACGGTACTTTAGTTGCAGCAATAGGATATACCACCGATATCACACTTACTAGAACTACATTGGTTGAAGTTGCTTTTTGGACAGCAGTACAGGTTGAAGGTTTTGCTGGTAGTTTTACAATGGATAACAGACCTAGGTTATTTGGTGGTTTAGTACAAACAGGAACAGGAACAGATATAGTGTATGATTCAAAGACTTATACAAATGCGGCAACATCGGGAACAATAACTATAGGGTATTTTACAATTGGCGGAAACGGATTTATTACACTCCCAGCTGGAACCCATACCATCCAGTTAGTAATTTTTACATCAGGAGGTGAATCTGACGGAACTAACCCTGCAGAAGGTGTAAGAACAACATTTGGTGCTAATAGTTTTAATCGTTTTCAAATAGTGTATCATAATTAATACCTTTTTTTATGAAAATTAATTTTAAACAAATCGTAGTGTGTATTCTTTTTACAGGTATTTCTTCTTTTACATTCGCACAAGAAAAAGTAACCCTAGAGAATATAGATAAGATAAAATCATACTTATCTCAAACTAATATAGAGATGAAGAATGATAGACCCGCAACAATTATTGTAACAAAAGATAGTGATCGATATATTGACCCAGATACTTTAAATATAAAACTAACTACAAATAATAATCAAAAAACCGTATATAGAAAAAAACCTATTGATGCTGTATTAATTACTGGGGAAAAATTAGAAAAAATTAAAAAGAAAGTTCTTTCAAAACAATCTGTACTATAAATATATTTTAAATAACCCGTTGTGCATTATGATTTAAAAGAAAAAAGTTGTCCATATTACTGATAAACAGTAAATTGTTTTAGTTATAAAATATTAACTATGAACAGCTTAAGTGCAAATTACGAAAGAATATTGGAAGTGTTAAAAAAAATATCAAAAGAACAACTTTTAACTTACCAGAGACGTCAACCAAAGCTTAGCGACTTAGAGCTCATTAGTTTGAGTTTAACTGCTGAATTTA
>Ga0209345_10006195_pt1 | contig 10916 bp, 7 predicted proteins | sample Cruoilmetagenom7_FD_187294 | JGI IMG/M metagenome (GOLD analysis project Ga0209345, IMG submission 187294) | Oil polluted marine microbial communities from Coal Oil Point, Santa Barbara, California, USA - Sample 7 (SPAdes) (version 2) | ecosystem: Environmental > Aquatic > Marine > Oil seeps ...
CGGATTGAGGGAGATCAACAAACCCGCCGGTTTCGCCTGGCCCGGCTTTGGTATCCTTGAAGTCTTGTAGTGTCACGGTCATGATGGCGGCGTTCTTCGCTTTGACGATTTCCATCGATTCGAGTGCGCGGGCCATGAGCTTGAATCGGCTGGTGCGATCGCGTTGGTAGAGCATTGAGAAGATGCTGGTGTGGTTCACACCGGTATCGAGGAGCTGCCCGGCGAGGCGCATCACGCGGCCGTCAACATTTGAATGCTTGAACCAACCCGTATCCGTCGCGAGCCCAACATACAAAGGCATCGCGATATCGACGGGGAGATCGGCGGGGGAGTCAACGCCGAGGAGGATGCAGCAGATCTCGGCGACGGGTTGGACAGCAGCGGCTGCGGTTGAATCGATGAGCCTGCGCGTCGCGATTTCGGCATCGCCCTGGAGGTGATGATCGATGATCGTTGTGCAATCGAGTCTGGTCTTGAGGAACTCGGCGAAGGGGGCGAGTTGGTTCCATGAGCCGGTGTCGGTGATGAGGATGGCTTCTGGATCAAACGCACCGGGCATGGGTTGGTTGTCTTCGATTGTTTTGGCTTTGGTGTTGCCGATGATGGTCTTGGCCCACGATGGCATCGGGGCGGCGTACCAACACTCGGCTTTGCATGCAGCGCCGGAGGTCTTGCTGGCGATGTTGATCGCGCGGGCGAGGGCGATCGATGATCCGAGCGCGTCGCCGTCAGGCTTAGCGTGGGTAAGGAGGAGGATCGAGTTTTGGTTAGTGATCCAATCTGCAATTTCAGAGGCTGAGATTGTCGATGACCAAGATTGTTTTGTGCTGTGACCCAATGGATTTCCCTCGCCAAAAGATGTGTGTTGTTCACCGATTGTATCGGGAAGAAGGGGAGTTTGGGATGAGCGGGTTCTGGAAATATGAAAAGTTATATTGTTTTCAGTGCCGACGATTCGATGGAGGTCTGAGTTAGCTCGGCTCGAATCCTATGGGCTCGGTGGGGTCATCTGTTTCGAGCGGGCCATCACTGAGTGGGATATCGCCATCGTCGGGGATTTCTTGCTCGAATCCATCGAATGCTTGGGCGGATGATTTTGGCTTGCCGTAGGCGTCCATTTCAGAGTTGAAGTAGATTCCTTTTTTATCGCCTTGGGTGATTTCGATTTCGGTTTCATCCCGATCGAGGTGCATCTTTGCAGGGTCAAGGATCATGACGGTTGAGGTTTGGTCAGCGAAGGATTCGCCGCATTCTGGGCAGACGCCGCCGAGTGGTAAGCCGTCGAGATCGTACTTGCAGTATTCGCAGCAGAGCCCGGTGGAGATGGTGCCTGGGCGTGCGATGTCTCGTTCGATCCGCTCGCGGACACGCTGGGAAGATCCCTCTGCCATGTGTTGATGCTTGACGACCCAGCCCATGACTGATGCGAGTTGGAGCACGGTGATGAAGAATGTGATGAAGGCGACGATCAGAATAATCATCACGAAAATCAACACAAAGCCTGCGGCAGCGCTCACTCCGATATTGATCGCAGTGATAGCAGAAAGCAATACCGCAAGCGTTCCAAAGACAGCCATTGCCCACGCGGTGCCTCGGAGTCTTTGGGCGAAGTTGTCGTGCGATGCCCAGTAGCTCAGTTCGGCGAAGTAAATGCTCGTGGGGATGAATGCAGCCCAGGCGATTGCGCCTGTGAGAATGAGCAGGATGATGATTGGGATCGTGATTAATCCCGTCGCATTGGGTGAACTCGTCGCGGCGCTGAGGGCCATGAGCAATATCGCGTAGGCCGGCCAAGCGGCGTTCATGGAGCGGAGGATCAGTCGGAATCGGTCGTTATCGAGCACGCGATCGGGGATGATGGTGCCTCGGCCCGGGCGGCGCATGGTGGTGAGATAGATGCCGCCAATCCAGAGGCAAGTTGAGAAGACCATGATGATCGAAGAAGAACTTAGAATCGAACCTACAGCGCCAAAGAACGCGAGCAAGAAACCGACTTGGAGCTGGCGAACAAAGCTCGATGGCGCTTCGTCGGACATGGTGCCGGTGGTGCGAGAGGTATATCGAACGACGGTGAGCCCGCACTCTGGGCACTTGCCATTGGTCGGCAACCCGCGAAGGTTGTAGTTGCAACGGGCGCATTCGCGGTCGGTCGTGATGTATGATTCTGTAGTTGACATAGACCCACACACTGTACAAGCATTTGGATCGAATGTTGCAAATCATTCCATGTTTTTTAGTGGTGTGCGTAAGAAGGTGTATAAAAAACAACCGGCCCGTGAGGATCGGCTGATGAGAGAGGGCTTGGTATTTGGTACGATTAAGGCTTGCGACGCTTCTTTGGTTCAGCCTTGATCTGGATTTGTTGCTTGCCATCGACTCGGCGAATCTGATGGAGCCTTGATGGCCAGAATGAATAGCCAGCGATTTGGCGATGGATGTAATCCGGTGCCGTGATGATGAACGAGGTGCCATAGAAGGTCATAGAGGCGCCGTCGCCACCGAGTGCTGCCCATTGGTCAGGCTCGATGGTGCTTTGGATGAGATCGATGATTGCTTGTGCACGCTCGGCTTGCGAGGCGTAGGTGATTGTGCCGCCACCACCAGTGAACGGGCTGGTTCCACCGCCGCCGCCACCACCGCCTGCTGCGGAAACGGCACTCTGGAGATCAAACTCTGGGGCTGTATCGAAGTCAGGAACGACGAAGAGCAAATCAGCAATGTCGTAGAGTTCAACGCGTTGGTTTCTGTTGAGTTCGAGCTTCGGGCCACATTCGAGTGTCCCAATGTCGGTGAACTGCCAGGCGTATTCATCGCCGACGGATTCAGCACGCTGTGCGCGGAGCAGGATTTTGTCGAGGACTGCAAGTGCAGGAGTGTTGGCCACTTTGATCGTGATCGGTGTCTCGGGATCCATGCCATTGCCGGCGACATTGTCGGTCAGGAAGATTGGTTCGAGTTCTGTGCCGGTGACATCAGAGATGAACTTGAAGAGGTCTTCGAGTGGCTGGTCGGTGACATCGAGTGTGATCGGAGCGGACAATGCGATGAGCGTGTCGCGTTTGGCCTTGCGAGATTGGGCATCATCGGAGGATGTGTTTTGGGCGGTTGCGATTGTGGTCGTTGAGGCCATCGCGGTGAGTCCGATGGTGGGTAGGCCAGCGGAGGCTACGAGGGCAAGGACAGTTGAGCGGATGAAAGGAAGTGTGTGGGTCATGCGAGAGACTCCGTTGGATCGGGTGAGATGAGTGTGTTCATTCTACGCGATGTTGCCCTGTCTGTACAACTGGTCAGTGGAACAGCTGTGTGCAAGGCATTTCGTCCGGCGGGGGGCGATAGGGATCCAAATCGATCGCCAGTGGACATTGCGTGATCCTCTGCCTGTGTATCGGCATATGCTGGGAGGGTCAGCTTGATTTTGACTCGAAATCCACGATTTGAGTGTATCAGCCGAAGTGGTATACGCAAGAAAAACTCCCCGGTTGCATCGAATCAAATCGATCCAACTGGGGAGAAAGGGGGCTCAGGGGGACTGTCGCTCACAAATGAGCGATTTGGTTATGGACAACCAGCACTAAAGGCAGCCAAGAATGCGGAAACATCGAAGAAATCGAAGTTGCCATCACCATTGAAATCAGCGACCGGGTCATTGCCGGTGAAGGCAGTAAGGAACGCTGAGATATCAAAGAAGTTGAGCATTCCATCGCCATTGAGATCCGCCGGGCAATCCGTGGAGCATGTGCCGTTGGTTGCCCCGGGGGTTGCAGGGTCAAAGAAGACCCAGCTATCGCCGCCATCGCAATCACGGCCTTCGCTGATATCTGATGTTTGCTCGCCATAGACATAGGAATCTGCCACGCCGTTATCGAGGGCGATCGGTGCGAACAAGCCAATCTCTTCGCCGCTGCGCCCGAGCTTGAAGTTGGTATGGGTTGGGCCTTGATCTGTATCATTGTCCGCCCAGAACAACAGGTGCTCGCCGGCGGCGATGGTCACGCCCGATGGGATCTCGAACTGTGTTGGGTCTTGGAGATCATCAGTCAGGAAGTATCCTGAGAGATCGACCATGGTATCGCTGGTGTTGAAGAGTTCGATCCAGTCTGGGAATCCGGTGCCGTCGGGGTCTTGGATGGTGGTATCGTTGTCGGCCATGAACTCGTTGATCACGACTGGTGAATCGAACGAACTTGCCCGTACCTGATAGACCAATGGCTGATGCTCTGCGTAGATCGGTTCGTATCGTTTGGCACCCGTTGAGCCTCCAGCGGTGTCGCTACTTGAGGTCTCGATGTAATACTCGACGATCACGCCTGAGCCCCATGCCTGGATCGATGCGCCGTATACGCCGTCGCCGGCGGCGCCGTCTTGGTGTGCGCCATCGTCGAACATTGGTGTCGGCATATATCGCCCTTGGTCTCGGCTAAAGAGGACCACGCCTCCGATGCCTTCGGTGGATTGCTCCGCGATGGTTGCGCTGACCCAAACGATATCGTCGCTTGTTGGGCTTGCAGGCGAAATGTCTACGCCTGCGATTGTTGGTGCAGGGCGGTTGAGGAGTGATTGGTTATCGAGGAAGTTTCGCCGACCAGGGATCATGTTTGCCAGTTGGTTGTGGCTGATCGTGTATTCAAGGTGAGTGAAGATTTCTTGCTCATGGACAGTCGTGACGATTGAATCAGTGAACGCACGGTGACGAGCAACATCAACCTGGATTGCAGCCCAGTCGATACGCGATGTGATATCACGAAGATGAGCGAGGTACCGATCTTTGATTTCGGGGATATCCAAGATCGTGCGATCTGTTAAGGGCAGATTGTTGTTGTTGAAATCTTGGAACAAGCTATCGCTGGTGCTTGTGCTCCAGCCAAGGTCCCAATCCCAAGGCAGGATGTGCAGCCGCTCGTTGAGAGTGTCTTCGTAGAGGTAATAGTTGTGGCCACTCGGTGCAAATGCACGCAGGTCATCCCAGTTCAGTAGTGCAACGCCGGCAGCTGCCTGCCATGTGAGGCGATCGATGCTGAAGACTTCATCAAGATCTGCGCGAAGATCGTTGATGGGTGTGTTGTTGAGTACATCGCATACATTGATGAGATCAAGGTAATGCGTGGCCAGGTCGCCGCCTTTGGCGCTGTAGTGAGAGTCGTACTGGTTCACATTTGGACCGGGGTAGAGCATTGATCCAGAGTCGGCCTTGTATCGATGTCCGTTGTCGTTTGGAAAATGCTTGTCCATGAAGCTCTTGTTGACACGCTCAACACTGGTGTAGACGCCGATGTCTTGAACGCTCCCGGCGGTGCCCGAACGGACAAAGACGAGGTTGGCGCGCGATGCGGGCATGAACTCTCGCATGATTTTGTAGCTGATCACTTCACGGATTTTGGTTGGGTCAAAGATGCCGTTGTTGAGCGTGATCTTTGAATGCCCATAGAGTTCTTGGTTATCGACGAAGGCGTCCATCGTGATTTTGTAAGGCTTCTTCATTCCACTGACGAACCAGTACGAGGAGTTGCCTTTGTACTGGACGCCGACATCTGGATAAGTGGTGCCTGTGGTGTCAGTTGGGCTGTCAAAGACGATCAGGTCTGCGGTGACATAGATTGTTTCGCCGGTGTTGTCGTGGGTCTGCCAGTTGTTGCGGAGTTGTTGATCCCAGTCCGCATCATCAAAGACGAGTTCCATTGTGCGGTAGACGGTATCGTCGTAGAGGTCTTGTGGATCACCAGCAGCAGCAGGGGAAGCCAACGCCAAGATGGGGATGAACCCAAGCATCGCCAGCGACCTCAATGGCCAGGCCGGTACGGCTAGATTCGGGGCAGTGAACAATCCAAAAGTCATAACAAACCTCCTGTGCGATCGGGTGAAACGATCAGGTTGTGTGGGTGTCAGTATCGGCGAAAAAAAGGCAGATCAATGGGCGAATGCCCTACTCAGACGGGGATATATACGACAAGATGCCCAAACCGGTTGCTCACGGGCATAAAAAAAGCCCTTCCGGGCAAGTTTTATCGATATTGGGTATTTGAGTGTTGGGTTATGGACATCCAGCAGCGAAGGCTCCGAGGAATGCGGAGACATCGAAGAAGTTGTAGTTGCCATCGCCATTGAAATCTGCGATTGGATCACCCGCTGAGAATGCACTCAAGAATGCGGAGACATCAAAGAAGTTCAGAGCGCCGTCGCCGTTGAGATCTGCTGGACAAGCGACGGCTCCTGATACAACAACGATTTTTCCGGTCATGTTGAGGTGGCCAGTGATTCGGCATGTGTAGTAGTAGGTGCCGACATCCCCAGCCTCGGGGGTCCAACTGATCGGATCGCTTCCGCCAGGGTCTGATGTGAAATCAGCGATTGGCTGGAGAGTCGCTGCGTTCATGACCGCGAGGTCTGAGGTCGTGCGGAAATGATCGCCGTCGGTGCCTTGGACTGGGAGGCTTTCATCGGTAATGATGAATGGATGAACAGATGTTTGGTTCAGGAAGGTGTATGTTTCACCGATCGTCAATACGATTGTTGGATCGACAATGCCAGTAAAGAATCCCGATTTGCCAATCCACTCAAAGAGGTAGTCCGAGGATGCAAAATTGCCAAGATCAAAGGTAACGCCTTGGTCCACTTCATAGACGCTCGGCCCGGTCTGAGTTGTGTCTGCCATAGCGACGCTTGCGCCGAGTGCAAGAATAGTACATGCAATGATGCTCTTGTTCATATCAGCTCTCTCTTTCGTTTGTGTTGGGATACACCCGCTCTTGAGTCTTCTAGCGTAGCAAATTGAGAGTAGCGATCAACACAGAACTTGCCAGATCAGCGAACAATTCAGCTCGCCTAATCGGACAGGCAGGTGCTTATTCGTGCCTGAGGGCAACGATTGGATCGAGGTTGGCCGCCCGCATCGCGGGGTACATTCCAAAGATGATCCCAACACCGATACTGATGACTACTGAGAGCAATACGCTCCACATCGTGACCACCGTTGGCATGTCGGCGACGATGGTGATGAGCCAAGGGATCGCGATCCCGATGCCGATTCCGATGAAGCCGCCGGTGACTGAGAGAACGACGGTTTCGATCAGAAACTGTCCGATAATCTGTTTGCGCTTCGCTCCAATGGCTCGTCGGATACCGATTTCGCGGGTCCGCTCGGTCACCGATGCGAGCATGATGTTCATGATCCCGATCCCGCCGATGAGCAACGAGATTCCAGCGATCGAACCGAGCACGATGTTGAATGTGCGCTGGGTCGCTTGCGCCTGGCGTAGCAATGCCAGAGGCACGCTCATGCGGTAATCCTTCTTGGGATGATGCGTCGCAAGCATCCGTTCAATCGCGGCTGCCGTTGATTCAACATGATCGATTGAATCAATCGCAACGATGATCTGGTTGAGCTCAACAAGAGCGCGTGATCGTGAGCCGCTCGTTCGTGTGACATTGATATCACCAAATCGTTCAATCGCGACCTCGAGGGGGATGTAGGCATCAATCTCTTGGTCGGGCGTTTGCATGGTTCCCGTTTCGGTGCTTTGTGATTTGATCACACCGATGACGGTGAAGTAGCTTTTGTTGATGAGTACCTTGGAGCCGATTGAAGTTTTGCCGACCAAGAGCTTGCGGGCGCCATGTTCGGTGAGCACAACCACGCTTGATTTGTGCTCAACATCGAGCGGGGTGATGACTCGCCCGGCGAGGAGTTTCCGCTGGACAAGATCAAACCAGTTGGGTGTGGTGCCCACGAGTCGGAGTTCAAGTGAGCGTCCGTCGATTCGCCCTTGCCCGCGGATGAGCTTGGCGGGCACGGTTTCGACGATGCTGTCGTAGCTATTTTCGATTCGTTCGAGATCGGCGTAGAGCAAGCCGTACATATCCATGCGCACACGCATCGATCCCGATGCCTCTTGTTCCACAGACTTCTGCGAATGAATAATAATGTTCTGACTCCCCAGCGAACGAATCTGATCGAGCGCTTCCTTGCTCGCCCCTTCGCCCACGGCCAACATCGCAATCACCGCGCCAACACCAAAGACCATACCCAGCATCGTGAGCACTGATCTCATTTTATGGAGCAATAGTGTTTTGACACCGAGCTGAACATGCCGGAAAAATCGGGTGCTGCTCATACGCTGGCTCCTTGTGGCTCAAGGATTGGCGATCGTTTCTTGTTCGCGTTTTCGGTGATCGATTCAATCAGCCCGTCACGCATCACGAGTTGGTACTGGGCGTAGGCCGCGATTTCCGGTTCGTGGGTGACCATCAAAATGGTCTTGCCCTGTTCGTGGAGCTCGCAGAGTAGGCCCATGATTGATTCGCCTGTGGCGGTATCAAGATTGCCTGTCGGCTCGTCGGCAAAGAGCACTGATGGGTCATTGGCGAGTGCTCGTGCAATCGCCACACGCTGCTGCTGGCCGCCTGAGAGTTCGGTCGGGCGATGGGTGAGCCGGTCAGCAAGCCCAACACGATCGGCGATCTCTCGCGATTTTTTCGATGCAATTGATTGTTCGATTCCCTGGTAAAACAAAGGAAGCTCAATGTTTTCTTGCACCGTTAGTTGTGGAATCAAATGGAAACTCTGGAACACAAATCCAAGGTGCTTGAGTCGGATATCGGAAAGCTCATCATCGTTGAGTGAGTTGATATTGGCGCCTTCGAGCGTGTAGCTTCCTTTGGTTGGTCGATCGAGACAACCCAGGAGATTGAGCATTGTACTTTTGCCCGAGCCGCTGGTCCCTGAGATCGCCCAGAAGCTTCCGCGTTCGATGTTGAGATCAACCCCGGCGAGCGCATGGACATCCTGGCTCCCCATCCGGTAGGTTTTCCAGACGCCTTGGAGTTCGATGACATTCTTTGCTTTGAGATTGTTGGCGCTCAAGGCTGCTTCCCTTGCATCATTGGTTTGCCACGGCTGCCGCTCGGTTTGCCAGATGGTTTTCCGCCTTGCTTCTTTGCGTTGTCTGGTTTTGCATTCGCCGCTTTGTCTTCGAGTGGGGGCGTAAGGCTCACCGTGTCGCCTTCGTTGATTCCTTCAACAATGTGCACCATCGTGTTATTGTCAAGACCGGTGGTGACCGTCTTGGGAGCGAACTCACTGCCTGAACGAACATAGATGACGGTCTCGCCAGCGTGGCCGACAACTGCTTGCATCGGTACGAAGATCGCGTCCTCATGGTTTTCGATATTGATGGTCGCTTTGCAGCTCATCCCAGTACGGATTTTAGGGTCAGTGCCATCGATCATGACATGGGTGTCATAGACCTTGAGATCTGGATTGAGCCATACGGATGTCGCGTCGGGGAGTGGGGCGATGCGTGTGACTTCGCCGGAGTATTGGGTGTCGCTGATCGCATCGATGGTCACTTGGACGCGTTGTCCGAGTTTGATTTTACCAAGTGCGGATTCAGGAATTTTAATGACCACCATCATTGATTCTGCGGATGGCAGATGAATGAGCTCTTGGCGTTCCCATACTTCTTGCCCTTCTGCCAAAGGCTGTGTATCGCCACGCCAGCTAAACTCGGCGCTGGTTGCATAGACGACCATGCCATCAGCAGGGGCGAACATTTTTGTTTTTGAAATCTGATCGTTGAGCTTGTCGAGTTGAAGTTTTTTCCTGGTGAGCTGGGCTTCGTTTGCGCGGAGTCTTGATTGTGCCTGGACGAGTTCACTCGCCGATTCACGGTTGACACGCTGAAGTGCGAGATCCTTTTGGTCAATCTGAGACTCGAGTTCTGCGAGCTTTCGAGCATGGGTAAACTCGTTGAGCAGGTCCAGTTTTTCTTTGGCCAAGGCAACCTGAAGATCTGCCCGCTTGCGTGCAAGGTCATCCGCTGTGTATTCGGTTTCAGAGAGGTACTGTTCGTCGTAGAGTTTTTTGGACCATTCAAACTTATCTGTTGCTCGGCGTAGGTCTTCTTGAGCGAGCGTGAGGGCCGTCTCGGTTTCCATCAGTTCTTTTGGCCATTCGCCTTCATTATATTTTTTGAGATCTTCTTGAGCGAACTGATTATCAAGTTCGGCTTTGGCAATGTTGCTCTGGGCTTGGATGCGAGTGACTTCGAGTTTCTCTTGAGACGAGATAAAATCAGCCTCGGAGTTTTCGACCTGAATCTGCTGATCCACAAGCCGATCATTGAGATCGCTCGAATCAAGCTCAACAAGCAGGTCGCCTTCTTTGACGACGGTCCCTTCATCAACCACAAAGATGATCGATGTTCGTCCTTCGACCTCACTCTTGACGATGTGCTGGTCTCGTGACTTCACCGTGCCCGATTCAGTCAGGCTAATCGAGAGTGGCCCACGCGATACGGTGTAAGTCAGCGTACTGTCTGCTTCGCTTGACCCACCAAAGTCAGCCTTTGTTGCGGCAACAACCGCCGTCGCTATCAGAGCCAAAGGCACAACTAAGAACAGTACTGTTTTCGTAGATTTTTTCATCATGAATCCTCGTTGGGATGGTCATTGTTTATTTCGTCAGTGGTAGAGTCCACAGGGCGCAGGGCATCGAGCGTTGCACGGATCGAATCAAGATCAAGTGTGTCAGGGTCAAACTCAACCCAGAGCCCGTTGGGTGTTACTTCGAGCACGCCCAAATCTCGCTGGAGTTCAAGCTCACTAATCCGATAGTTCACCACCGCATTGGTCAATGAATCTTGGGCTGCATTGAGTGAGTTCTGAGCTTCGAGCAAGTCACGGATCTCGGCCCGGCCTGCCTGCAAAAACAAGTCCGTCGAATCCACACGCCTCTGAGCAACACGCACGGATTCAGCCTGAATCTTGATCGATTCACGAGATTCGAGCAGCGTCCGCAGCGATGAGCGGATGTTAAACTTGATGTTGTCTTCGAGCGTTTGGAGCGAGCGGACAGTTTGTTCGTACGAGATCAACGAGTTGCGATAGCTATTGCGTTCGCTCGTTCGTTCAAATGGCAAATC
>Ga0209345_10006196_pt1 | contig 10915 bp, 6 predicted proteins | sample Cruoilmetagenom7_FD_187294 | JGI IMG/M metagenome (GOLD analysis project Ga0209345, IMG submission 187294) | Oil polluted marine microbial communities from Coal Oil Point, Santa Barbara, California, USA - Sample 7 (SPAdes) (version 2) | ecosystem: Environmental > Aquatic > Marine > Oil seeps ...
CCAGCATGCTCAATCCTCCAGCACCCAAGTATCCTTGGTGCCGCCTCCCTGACTGGAATTGACCACCAATGAGCCCTCTTTAAGCGCCACCCGGGTCAAGCCACCGGGAATGATCTGAACTTTGTTCGACACCAGGACATAGGGCCGCAAATCGACATGGCGTGGTGCCAGCCCCTTCTTGGTCAGGATCGGCACCGTTGACAGCGACAGCGTTGGCTGGGCGATGTAATTGCTTGGCCTGGATTTGAGTTTGGCTGCAAATTCGCTCAGTTCGCGCTTGTTCGCAGCCGGTCCCACCAGCATGCCGTAACCGCCGGATCCATGGACTTCCTTGACCACCAGTTCGGCCAGGTTCTCCAGCACATATTTCAGCGTATCAGGCTCGGAGCAGCGGTATGTCGGCACATTCTCCAGCATCGGCTTGCGGCCGGTGTAGAACTCGACGATTTCCGGCATGTAGGAATAGATCGCCTTGTCATCGGCAATCCCCGTGCCCGGCGCATTGGCGATCGTGATGTTGCCCGCGCGATAGACATCCATGATGCCCGGGACGCCGAGCGTCGAATCCGGCCGGAACGTCAGCGGGTCGAGATAATCGTCATCGACCCGGCGGTAGAGAACATCGATTGCCTCATAGCCCTGAATGGTTCGCATCGCGACCTTGCCGTTGATCACGCGCAGGTCCGAGCCCTCGACCAGTTCGGCACCCATCTGGTCGGCGAGGTAGGCATGCTCGTAATAGGCCGAATTGAAGATGCCTGGGGTCAGCACCGCGATGCGTGGCTTGCCGGTGCAGCCGGGAGGAGCCACGGCTGCCAGGCTATGGCGCAGAAGCTTCGGGTAGTTCTCGACCGGTCGCACCTTGTTGAGATGAAACAGTTCGGGAAACATCTGCATCATGGTTTCGCGGTTTTCGAGCATGTAGGACACGCCCGAAGGGGTCCGCGCATTGTCTTCCAGCACATAGAACTGGCCTTCGCCGGTGCGGACAATGTCGGTGCCGATAATGTGGGTGTACACGCCGCCCGGAGGACGCATGCCGATCATCTCGGGCAGGAACGCATCATTCTGTTCGATCAGCGCACGCGGAACCCGCCCGGCCTTGATGATTTCCTGCTTGTGGTAGATGTCGTCCAGAAACGCGTTGAGCGCCATCACCCGTTGTTCGATGCCTTGCGCCAGCTTTCGCCACTCCGAACCGGAGATAATGCGCGGCACGATATCAAACGGGATCAGCCGTTCGGATGAATCTTCCTTGCCGTAGACCGCAAAGGTAATACCGGTCTTGCGGAAGATGTTCTCCGCGTCTCGGGATTTCTTGAGCAGATCAGACGTTTTCTGTTCTGAGTGCCAGTTGAAGTAACCCTCGTAGGGGGCTCGCGGAAGGCCGTCCGCTGTCAGCATTTCATCGAAAGGCACGTGTTTGGTGCTCCCCTTTTGCAATCATATGAGCGCATCGTGAAATAGAAAGCAAGAACCATGCAGGATTTCTGAGGTTCCGGCGGTTTATTGTTTTTTTTGGCCGGTGTTGCTTTTGGGTCCCTGTTTGCCGGGCGGCCGACATTGCGTGCCGGATGGTGCGGGCCTCCGGTCTTGCTTCTGATAAAAGCCGGGGGTATCGCTCGGTTGTGTCCACAACGCCGGAAGCGGCATCATCGGTACGCACCAGGCTTGGATTCCCCACATGACTCTCGACCGCATTGCTCCGGCCCTGTTCGTTTTGCTCTGGTCCACGGGGTGGATCGTGGCGAAATATGCCAGCCCTCACGCCGATCCGCTGACCTTCCTGAGCTTGCGCTTCACGCTCGCCGCAGCCCTTTTCACCGTGATCACCTTTGCTAGTCGCGCACTCTGGCCCACAACCCGCGCCGGGTGGGGGCACGCGATCTTGTCGGGCGTATTCCTGCATGGCATCTATCTTGGTGGCGTCTGGTGGGCCATCTCCCGAGGTGTGCCGTCATCGGTTTCCGGCCTCATCGCGGCCCTGCAGCCCTTGCTGACGGCGCTGGCCGCACCCTTGATCGTGGGCGAGCGTTTGACCGGGCCGCAAAAGCTTGGCGTCGTTCTCGGGTTTGCAGGCCTGAGCGTTGCGATCCTGCCCCGGCTTGTGGCGCTCGACGCCGCCATGCTCCAGCTGGCGCTGGTGCCGCTGCTGGTCAACGTGTTTGCCATGGCGTCGGTCACCGCCGGAACCATCTACCAGAAGCGGTACCTGCAGGAAGGCGATCTGCGCGCCATTGCAGCGCTGCAATATGTCGGAGGGTTTCTCGTGGTCACGCCGCTGGCGCTGTTGATCGAGCCGCTGCGGATCGACTGGAACCTGGAATTCGCCCTGGCCATGGGCTGGTCGGTCTTCGGCCTATCCCTGGTCTCGATCATGTTGCTGCTGTATCTCATCAGGCGTGGACAGGTTTCCCGTGCCGCCTCGCTCACCTATCTGGTGCCGCCCGCCGTCGCGGTCGAAAGCTGGTTTCTCTTTGGCGAAGCGCTGACGGTGCCGATGATCATCGGCACCCTGATTGTTGTCATTGGCGTCTGGCTGACCAATCGCAAGACCCGGGTGATTGCCTGATCAGAAATCTGTCGGCACGCCGCCTTCTTCCTTGCGCCTCGCGACAAAGGCGTCGAGCTCTTCTGCAATTGCCGCGTCCAGCGGCGGCGCCTCGTAATTCGCCAGTGTTTCCTTCCACACCCGGTTGGCGTGGTCGTAGGTGGTCGGTTGACCGGCCTGGCTCCAGCTTTCGAAATTGCGCCAGTCAGACAGGATCGGCGAGTAGAATGCGGTCTCGTAGCGCGACAGCGTGTGCGCGGTTCCGAAATAGTGCCCGCCAGGACCGACTTCCGCGATAGCATCCATCGCCAGCGCTTCCGGGCTGGTGTCGAGCGGCGTCAGGAATTCGGCGACCATCTGCAGCATGTCGACATCCATCACGAATTTCTCGAATGACGCCGTCAGCCCGCCCTCCATCCATCCGGCCGCATGCATGATGAAATTGCCGCCGCCCTGCACCACGCCCCAAAGCGACATCATCGATTCATAAGCCGACTGGGCGTCGAGCGTGTTGGCCGCGCAGGTGTTGGAGGTGCGGTAGGGTATTCCGTAGCGCCGCGCCAGCTGTCCGCCGGCCATCACCGCTTTCATGTATTCGGGCGTTCCGAAGGCCGGAGCACCTGATTTCATGTCGACATTCGAGGTAAACCCGCCATAGACCACCGGTGCACCCGGCCGGACAAGCTGGGTGAAGGCGATGCCGGCCAGCGCCTCGGCATTCTGCTGCACCAGGGCACCGGCAACGGTCACTGGGGCCATTGCACCCGCAAGCGTGAACGGCGTGATCACCACCACCTGGTTGCGCGATGACATCTCGATGATGCCTTGCAGCATCGGTGCGTCGTAGCGAAGCGGCGAAGAGGCATTGATGATCGTGAACAGCGAAGGCTCGGCTTCCATCTGCTCGGCGCTCACGCCACGGCCGATGCGCGCGATCTCCAGTGCATCAAGATTGCGCTCCCTGCCCAGGGAATAGGCATGGAATGGCTTGTCTGTGAGCTTGACCAGGTCCGACAGGCAATCGAGATGGCGCACAGAGGCGTGAATGTCGGTCGGCTCCACCGGATAGCCGCCGGTCATGTGAATGATGTCGAAGGATTGTGCCAGTTTGATCAGGTTGCGGAAGTCCTCCTGTGTTCCTGTTCGCCGGCCATTGTCCCGGTCCGAGCAATAGGGGGCAGATGCGACCTGGGCGAATGCGAGGTTTTTCCCGCCGATGACGATATTGCGCTCCGGATTGCGGGCATGCAGCGTGAAGGGGCCGGGCGCCTTGCCGACCAGATCCATGATCAGGCTGCGGTCAAGCCGCACCCGTTCGCTGCCTGCGACAACCTCTGCGCCCGCGGCTGCAAGCCGGTCACGCGCGTCCTTGAGCATGAAGTCCATGCCGATGGTCTCAAGCACCGTGAGCGAGGCTTCATGGATGGCCTCCAGCCCTTCTTCAGACAGCAGCAGTGACGGGTCCTGGGTGTTGAGGATCGAGCGGTAGCGCAAGGTTGCGGGGCTTTTCCTGCCTTTGCCGCGGTCTCCGCCACGTCCGCCGCCGGCGCGCCTGCGCCTTTCCGGAGTGCCTGCGGTGTTCTCTATTGCACTGGCAACAATGTCCTCGATCTTGCTCATGTGGGGCGCCCTGACTGGTTGCGTTATATGGCTTCGCCCGGCCGCAATGGATTGGCCGCAGACTCCGTGAAACGTGACGCTATGCCGGACAGAACAATCCGGCAAGCCGGTTTGCGACGCATGGTGCCGGTGGCGGCTTTGGCGGCTTGAATGCGGGATACAGTTTCGCAAAAGCCGGACGGCTTATCCGTAATTGATGGTTAACGCTTTGTTCAAAGCCAATGTGCAATGTTGTCGGTGCAGAATTGGGCGATTGCTTGCATCAATGGGGACTGCCGGGTGGATGACGTGGAAAGTATCGAGGGCGATGATTCGCTTGCCAATGCCTGCGCACAGGTTTCTAGCGATCCCAATCCCGCTTTCGTCAAGGATTCGGAACTGCGCTATCTTGCGGTCAACCTTGCCTACGCCGAATTGTGGGACTGCCAGCCTGCTGCCCTGATCGGTCAGCAAAGCCATCAGCATTTTGAATCGATCGAGCAGAACGACCGTGACGAGAAAGAGCGCCGCAGCCTTGTTTTCGGCAAGGATCAGGTGGCCCTGTTCTCGCACCCGCTCAAGGGCGGCCGTTACCGCATCCGTATCCAGCGCCAGCGGCAGGCCTCCGGCAAGACGTTCATAGTCGGTCATTTCGAGCCCATCGCGGGTGTCCGCTTCGAAACCGGGCAGGCAGACAAGGCACATCCGGAAGAAGTGCCGCCGCCATCCCTGGCGAGCGCCATGCCGGTTGAAAACAGTCCGAAGACTGATGGCCAGCCCGACCGGAAAACACCGGAAAGCCAAAAGCCTGCCGGTGAAGCAAACGCCGACCAGTCGATTCTGGATCGTTTCAACGAAATCTTCGACTGCATGGATGTCGGCATCGTGCTCTACGATCCCAACGATGTTCTCATCTACGTCAATCCGGCAATGGATGCCATGACGGCGCCCGATTACACGCTTGAGGTCGGAGCATCGCTTTCCGAGGTCCTGGAAGCCTCCTGCAGCTTCAGTGCGGAAGAAGAGCCGGATGCACGCAGGGCATGGATCGAAAACCGCATGGCGGTTCATCGCGATTACGGCAAGGCCACGGTCGAACAGCTCAGGAATGGCCGGTGGATACGCATCATCAACCGCGGTCTCAAGGATGGTTACACCCTGGGCTTGCGGGTCGATGTCACCGAGCTGAAGGCACGCGAAACCGCCTTGGAAAGCAAGGCGGCGGAAAACCATCTGTTTCGCGCGATCCTCGACGAGATGCCGGTTTCAAGCTTCGTCAAGGATGAGGACTACCGCTACATCTACGTCAATCGCGCTCATGGTGAGCTTACCGGGCATTCCGAAGCGGACATGCTCGGCAGGGATGATTTCCAGATATTTGGCGACCAGGGCGGCGCGCTGCGGGAAGCCGATGCGGAAGCGATGAACGGCAGCGGCCTGATGGAGCGCGAAATCGAACTGCAAAGCGCGCAGGGCGACACGCTCCGGCTGATTGACCGCAAGGTCGGCTTCGATGGACCGGCGGGCAGGCGATACCTGCTGGGAACCACCATCAACGTCAGTGACATGAAACGCCGCGAGCAGGAGGTGTATGAAGCGCAGCGCCGCGCCGAACTGCACAAGGCCGATCTCGAAAGCGTCATCGAGGCCATGCACATGGGTATGGTGGTTGTCGACAGGGACTCCAACGTCGAACTGATCAACGGTGCGTTCTTCCGGATCTGGAAAATTCCCGCCCGGGATGATTACATCGGCGCGCCCTTCCGCCAGCTTATCGATGTCAACCGGGAAAACGGCATTTACCAGGTCGCCGAGGAAGACTTCGACGACTACATCGCTGCACGGCTTGAGGAAATCCGAGCCGGCTATGTCGAACCGCGCGAGTTCTCCCGTGCCGACGGACGCACCATGATCTATTCGGTCCGTGCGCTGTCGGAAGGCAAGCGGATGATATCCTATTTCGATGTCTCCGAACTCAAGCAGCGTGAACAGGAGCTTGATCTCGCCAGGGCCGAGATGGAGCGGGCCAGTGAACTGCTTCGCGGGGCCGCCGGGGCGATGGCTCAGGGGTTGATGGTGACCAGCAACAACCTCATCCAGTTCGCCAACGACACATTCTTCGAGATGCTCGAGGTTCCGCGTGAGGTTGCAGCCACCGGCAAGGACCTCAATGATTTCTTCGATTTCTGTCAGCGACGCGGCGATTATGGAAGCGACGAAAAGGCCAAGGCTACCCGCGCAAGGGTCAATGAGTGCCACGAAAAGATGATCGCTCACACGATCGAACGCCAGACCACCTCCGGTCGCTGGCTTCGGATCGATGGAAAGCCGACAGATGCCGGCTCGATGATCATTACCTACACCGATATCTCCGAGGCCAAGCGCCGCGAGGAGGAGCTGCAGCATCTCGTCGTCAAGGCGGAGATGGCAGACCGCGCGAAATCCGAATTCCTTGCCAATATGAGCCACGAGATCCGTACGCCGATGAACGGCGTTCTGGGCATGGCGGAACTTCTGGCGAGGACCGAACTTGATACCCGCCAGCGCACATTCACGGATATCATCGTCAAGTCCGGTAATGCGCTGCTTACCATCATCAATGACATTCTGGACTTCTCGAAGATTGACGCCGGGCAGCTCGTGCTCGATCAGGCTCCATTCGATCTGTCCGAAACCGTCGAGGACGTGGCGTCCCTGATTTCAAGCCGCGCTGTGGAGAAGGACATTGAACTCATCGTCCGGATCGACCCGGCGCTTCCTCCGCGGGTCGTGGGCGATGTCGGACGGCTGCGTCAGATCATCACCAATCTTGCCGGCAACGCCATCAAGTTTACCGAAGCCGGGCATGTGCTCATAGAAGTTACCGGTTCGGTCAACGATGCCGACATGCTTGATCTGGCAATCCACGTGCGCGACACCGGAATGGGCATTCCGCCCGACAAGCTGGAAGCCGTGTTCGAGAAGTTCTCGCAGGTCGACAATTCCTCCACCCGCAGGCACGAGGGAACCGGCCTCGGTCTGGCGATCACATCCAAGCTGGTCCAGCTGATGGATGGCACCATTCATGCCGCAAGCAAGGTTGGCGAAGGATCCGTGTTCACGGTTGAAATCAGCCTTCCGGTCGACCAGGAAACATTCGTGCGCGCCCGGATTGCCCCGGTCGATGTCTCTGGCGCCAGGGTGCTGGCCATTGACGACAATCCCGTCAACAGGTCCATCCTGATCGAGCAGTTGACCGCCTGGGGCTTTGACTCCTGCGCCGCGGTTTCGGGGCAGGAAGGTCTCGAGGTGCTTGCCGCTGCGAAGAAGTTCGGTGTTCCTGTCGATGTGGTCATTCTCGATTATCACATGCCGGAAATGGATGGGCTGATGACGGCCCGTGCCATCCGGCAGACCTTCGGTCCTGACAAGCCGGCCATCGTCATGCTCACCTCCATGGACCTCAACTCCGCGGATACCGACGTGCGCAAGGGGGCTGTGCAGGCGACACTGATGAAACCGGCGCGCTCCTCGCTGCTGCTGGAGACGATTGTCGACGTGCTTCAGGTCGCAGCCCAGAACCAGGCCAGCAAGGTTGCAGAGGCATCCACGCCTGCTGCCGCTGCTGACCAGCAATCGTCTGCCACGCCAATTACAAGGCCGGCAGTCACAACACCCCGGCCCGCCAGGCCCGAGCGGGTTTCAGCTGCGGAAGACACCGGGGACAACAGCCGTCTTGACCTGCTTGTTGCGGAAGACAATGAAGTCAACCAGATCGTTTTCACCCAGATCCTCGATGAGATGGGACTGCGGTACCGGATTGTCGACAATGGCGGCAGCGCCTTTGAGGTCTGGAAGAGCCATCGCCCGGCGATGATCCTGATGGATGTTTCCATGCCTGTCATGAACGGCCATCAGGCAACCCAGGCCATTCGGGAAGCCGAGGCTGAAGCTGAAGCCGTTGCTCCCGATCGCACTCCCATCGTCGGTGTCACCGCGCATGCGCTGACCGGCGACAAGGAGCGTTGCCTGGAGGCGGGCATGGATGATTACCTGTCCAAGCCGATCAGTCCGGAAAAGCTCGAAGCCAAGATACGCGAGTGGCTGCCCGAGTCCATTGCCGCACGGATCAGTCACGGCTGAACCGGATTTCGTCCGGCTCAAGCGCGCCAGGCGCTCATTCCGGCTATTGAGCCATCATCTCAATCAGCAGGCCTGGTTTGCCCGGAAACAGGCAAGTCGGCCGTCAGGATGCCAACGCTCATGTCGCGCTTGCCGGCATGGCCCGGACGCTTTTCCACCGCAAAACCCGCGGCCTGCAGGTTGCGCCGCACCCAGCCGGCGGCGGAATAGGTGGCGAAAGTCCCACCCTCGCATGTCCGCTCCGCGACGGCTTCCATCAGCTCGGCCGACCACATGTCCGGGTTGCGGGCCGGTGAAAACCCGTCGAGATACCAGGCGTCAGCGGCAAAATCCGCACCTGCGACATGCTCCAGGGCCAGCCCTGAATGAATATGCAGCTTGACCGGTCTCTCGCAGCTCTCGAACGCGACCACAATGTCGCCTCTCGGCCGGTCCGGCCATGCCGCGATCAGCTCCTCCGCCCTCGGCCCAAGGTCCGGCCAGGCTGCCAGCGCGCGTTTCATGTCGTCACGGTCAAGCAGCCGCAGCTCGAAGGAGTGGAAGTCCAGCCGCGCGCCTTTCTCGACCGCATTCTCCCAGACAGCCCAGGTCTCGATGAAGTTGAGCCCGGTGCCAAAACCCAGTTCCGCGATGACAAAGTGCTGCTTGCCGGCGAAGCGCTCCGGCAGCCCGTTTCCGGCCAGGAACACGTGTCGGCATTCGTCCCGTCCATCCGCCTTGGAATAATAGAAGTCGCCAAATTCCTCGGAATAGGGCATATCGCCCGCATGCCACGACAGCGGGGGGCGCTGGCGCGGACTGTCGTCATCTTTGTCAGGGGGATCGATCATGGCTGTTGCCGATAAAGCTGCATCGCACGGCGGTCAAGCCACGCCTGACCTGTTGGTTGCAGGAGCCGGGGTGGCGGGATTGTGGCTTGCGCTCAAGGCGGGGCGTGCCGGCCTGTCGGTCACTCTGGTCGAACGCGGCAATCCCGGCGACGGCGCCAGCGGCGGATTTCTCGGCGCACTCATGCCGCACAGTCCCGAACGCTGGAACGGCAAAAAGGATTTCCAGTTCCGCGCCCTTGTCGATCTCGAGGACGAGGTCGCGCGTCTGCAATCGGAAACAGGTGTCGTTTGCGGCTATCGCCGTGTCGGCCGGATATTGCCGCTGGCCACCGAGCGCAGCCGGATCACGGCGATGGACCGGATCGCCGATGCGGCCGCCAATTGGGGCACGCGGTTTGCCTATACGGTCAGTCACACGCCAGACCGGGGAGATTGGCCAAACATTGTGCGGGCTCCGCACGGCATTGTCCGGGAGACGCTGTCGGCGCGGATTTCTCCGCCCGGTTTGATCGATGCGCTGTTGTCGAGCCTCGCGGTAATGCCGAACTTCGATCTTCGTCTCGGCGTCGAAGTCGTCGACGTGGCGCCGGGCGACAGGTTGGCGACATTGTCGGATGGATCCATCGTCGGCTTCGCTCATCTCGCGCTGGCAAACGGGGTTGATGCCTTCCCGATGATCGCCCGCCTGGCGGGCCTCCCGGCGCAATCGCTGGGCAGTGGCGTCAAGGGCCAGGCGGCACTACTCGATGCCGGTGCTCCGCCCGATTTGCCGTTGGTCTATGAGGACGGCGTCTATGTCATCGCCCATGAGAACGGCCGTGTCGCCGTGGGCTCGACCAGCGAGAACGAATTCGATGATCCGTACGGCACCGATGAGAGGCTCGAGGACGTCCTCAAGCGGGCCCGAAAGCTCTGCCCGCTGATCAAGGATGCGCCGGTGATCCGCCGTTGGGCCGGGGTGCGTCCGCGTGCCATCGGGCGCGATCCGATGCTGGGGCCTGTGCCGGGCGCGCCGGGCATCCTGGCGATGGCGGGTGGTTTCAAGATCAGCTTCGGCATCGCCCATCGCATGGCCGACTGCCTTGTCGCCCGGATCACCGGTGAAGAGGGGCCGGAAACGCCAGAGAGTTTTTCCGTTGTCACCCATGCAACCAAGGCTGCCAGGGATCAGGGAAACCAGTAGACGGTGGCACGCGCCAACGGGACCGCAGCCGGCAAAAAAAATCGTCGCAACAGTTTGCGGTTTTTCTTAAAAGTCCGGGTCTCGACATTTGCCGCTGTGCTGCTACCGTTCGCCGGTTACAGGGATGGACTGAACAATGAACACAACACCTTATCCACGCGACATGGTTGGTTACGGCAGAACCCCGCCTGACCCGAAATGGCCATCGAGCGCCCATTGCGCCGTTCAGTTTGTCGTCAACTACGAAGAGGGGGGCGAAAGCTCCATTCTTGACGGAGACCCGGCTTCCGAGAGCCTGCTGTCGGAGATCGTCGGTGCGCAGCCCTGGCCGGGGCAGCGCAACATGAACATGGAATCGCTCTACGAGTACGGATCACGCGCAGGGTTCTGGCGGCTCTGGCGCTTGTTCACCGAGCGCAACCTGCCGGTGACTGTCTATGGCGTGGCCCTTGCCATGCAGCGCAACCCGGAAGCGGTTGCTGCGATGAAGGAAGCCGGTTGGGAGATTGCCAGCCACGGGTTGCGCTGGCTCGAATACAAGGATTTCTCCGAGGCCGAGGAACGCCATCACATCGCCGAGTGCGTCCGCATCCATACCGAGGTGACCGGCTCGCGGCCGCTCGGCATTTA
>Ga0209345_10006197_pt1 | contig 10913 bp, 4 predicted proteins | sample Cruoilmetagenom7_FD_187294 | JGI IMG/M metagenome (GOLD analysis project Ga0209345, IMG submission 187294) | Oil polluted marine microbial communities from Coal Oil Point, Santa Barbara, California, USA - Sample 7 (SPAdes) (version 2) | ecosystem: Environmental > Aquatic > Marine > Oil seeps ...
TTCATTTCTTTCACTGTTCAGCGAGGGGGAGGAAATGGAGGAAATGAATCTCCTGAGGGAGGCTACCGGAATGGATGCCCACGCGATACGACGTAGATCCAAAGCCCTGCTAAAGGAAATCCTGAATGATTACTCGGGTTTCTCCGTCGGAACCATTGATAAGTTTTTTCAGAGCGTGATCCGGGCCTTTACCCGTGAAATCGGGATCCAGCCCGCTTACAACCTGGAGCTGGATCATGGCCGGGTGCTTTCGCTTGCCGTGGATCGCATGTTCCAGGAGCTGGGTAAGAGGCAAGATCTGCAGCGCTGGCTGATCCGTTTTGCGGAAGAGCGTATGGAGAGTGCCGCATCCTGGAACTTCAAGAATGAGATTATTACCCTGGGGAAACAGCTGTTTATGGAGGCTTTCCAGTCTCTGTTTGAGCATCAGAACATCGAGGTGTTGAACAAGGAGAACCTGGATCTCTACCTGGCCGATATTCGCAGGCTGGAACAGGAAAAGAACAGGCGCATAAACGAGATTGGAACCGAAGCCCTGCAAAGGATTCAGCGGGCAACTCTTGAGCCTGAGAATTTTTCGGGCGGTGCCAGCAGTTCCATAGGGCTTATATTTAAGCAGGCTGCTGAAGGAGATAAACCCAACTTTACCGAAAAACGTTTGAAGGGTATCTCCGATCCTGACCGCTGGTTGAATAAGAGTGACGGGAACGAGAAACATAGTCTGGTGGTCAATGATTTGATGCCCCTTTTGAATGAATTGTACCAGCAATGGGTAGTATTGAATACGGTGGAGGCTGTCCGGTCCTACTTTTACACCCTTGGTATACTGGCCGATATCTGGTCCTATGTAAGGGAATACACCAGGGAAAGAAATCTTTTTTTAATAGCTGATTCGAGTCGTTTCTTAAAAGGTATCATCGGAGGAAGCCAGGTGCCCTTCGTTTACGAGCGAACCGGCAGCCGCTACCATCATATTATGCTGGATGAGTTCCAGGATACCTCTTTGTTTCAGTATGAAAATTTCAAACCCCTCCTGGACAACTCCCTGGCTTCCGGGAATGAGAACATGGTGGTGGGCGATGTGAAACAATCCATTTACCGATGGAGAAATTCAGACTGGAAGATCCTCACAAGCGACCTGGAAGAGGACTTCAGGCACCAGGATCTAAGGATTAAGAAACTGGACAAGAATTACCGCAGTGCCGAAAATATCGTACGTTTTAATAACACCCTGTTTCAACTGGCTTCTGCCTTGCTGGGTGATGAGATTTCCAGGGAGCTGGGCTCCTCCGTAATCAGCAGGGAGGAGGCACTCGGGGAGGAGGAGCGTTTTCGCAAAGCCTACGCTGATGTGGTGCAGGATATCCCGGAACATCTCCAGGGTACCGGGGGACGGGTCCAGATGCATCTCTTTGATAACGAAGAGGGTGTATTCAGGGATGAGGTGCTAAAGGTCATCCCGGGATGGGTGGAAGAGTTGCAGGCGACCGGAATTGAACCGGGTCAGATAGCCATTCTGGTACGCAGCAGCAGGCAGGGTGCAAGGATTGCTTCCAGTTTGCTGGAATATGCCAGGCAAAGCGGGAAGGACGGGAAGTTCCGACTTATTTCCAATGATTCCCTGCTGCTGGTGCAGAATACTTCTGTCTCTTTCCTGGTGTCCCTGCTGCGCTATACCCTTCAACCCGAACATGTGGTAAACAATGCCCTGCTCAAGCACTTATATACCCTGTTACAGGATGGCCCTGTCGATGAAAGTGGCAGCCGCTTCAGGCATGACCTGAGTCCCGGGGAGTTTTTCCCCGCTGCTTTTGTGGAACAAATAGATCGTTTAAAGCTCCTGCCCCTCTACGAGTTGAGTGAGAACCTGATTGAGCTATTTAAACTGGGGCAGAGGCCCGAGGACATGCCTTATCTACAGGCATTTCAGGAACTGATCATGGATCTGCAGAGAAGAGAGGCCATGGGTGTGGCCGATTTTCTGGAATACTGGGAGCAAAACGGGGATCAGAAGAGTGTGGCTGTATCAGAAGCCTCCAATGCGATTCGAATCATGACCATCCATAAATCGAAGGGCCTGGAATTTAAGGCTGTGATTGTGCCCTTCTGTGACTGGTCTCTAACGCCCGATTCGCGCCACACCAATATACTCTGGTGCCATACGCATGGTTCAGGACTCGACCGGATCCCGGTGGTTCCCGTGAAATACAAGAAGGAGCTGATTCATTCCCTGTTTGCTCCTGATTATTATCGGGAAAGGATGAAATCCTATATGGATAATCTGAACCTCCTTTACGTAGCCTGTACCAGGTCCAAGGAGCAATTGATCCTCGGGCTTCCCGGGAGCAGGGGCAGGGATATGAATAAGGTGAATGATTTGCTGGAAACTGTCCTTGATTTACATCCCCGTAAAGAACCTTGCACGCCCCCTTTAAGTAATTTCCTAAAGGGCAAACATCTGGATTATGGAGAAAGCCGGCCCCGTGTTTTAAAAGAGGAGCTTTCAGATCACTGGGAATTTTCGGATTACCCGGTGAACCTCAGGAGCCGTTCCCTCCGGATTCGAATGAGAAACGATCAGTATTTCGTGGACGAAGCGGGACTGTTCAGAACGGAAAGAAGTTTTGGAAATATGATGCACGAGCTGTTTTCCGGCATGAAGCGTCTCGAGGATCTTCCCTTACTGTTGGATCGCTATGTGCAGGAGGGACTGGTTCCACGGAGCGAAAGAGCCGCACTTGAGGAGCTGATTCGCACAAAAGTAGAGCAAGCCCGTGTAAGTGAGTGGTTTTCCGGTAATGTGAAGGTGATAAATGAACGGGCCATACTCTGTGGCGATTCCAGGGTGCTGCGCCCGGACAGGGTTATGATAGGTGCCGGGAAAGCTACGGTGGTGGATTTTAAATTTGGAGAACAACAAAAAGACAGTTATCACAGACAGGTCAGAGCTTATATGGAACAATTGCAACTATTGGGCCACCAGCAGGTAGAGGGCTATCTCTGGTATGTGATGCTGGATCAAACGATACAGGTAGAACTATGAGCTATCCCTGGGGAACAGACAGAAGATTTAATGCATACAGCGACTATTTCCGCCGGAAATACGGGGAGCGCGTACAGAAGATAAGCATTAACGCGGGATTCACCTGTCCGAATCGGGACGGAAAGGCGGGACGTGGGGGCTGTACTTTCTGCGACAACCGGGCATTCAATCCTTCCTATGAAGACGTCCATACATCGGTGACTGAGCAGATTAAAAAAGGTATGGATTTTCATAAAAAACGATACCGCAAGGCCAAACGATATCTGGCCTATTTTCAGGCTTTCAGCAATACTTATGGGGACCTGGCTCAATTGCAAAAGCTCTACGAGGAGGCGCTTTCAGTGCCTGAAGTTATGGGCATTGTCGTAGGAACACGACCCGATTGCGTGGATAAGGAGAAGCTGGACTATTTTGCTGAGCTTTCGAAACGCTGTCACCTGGTACTTGAATATGGCATTGAATCCATGCGGAATTCTACCCTGCTCAGGGTAAACCGGGGACATGATGTGGAGAAGAGCCGCTGGGCCGTTGAAGAGACTGCCCGGAGGGGAATTCATGTGGGTGGACATCTGATTATCGGACTTCCGGGTGAACAGCGCAGTGATTACCTGGCGATGGCCCGGGAACTGGCGGACTGGCCCCTGGATACGGTGAAATTTCATCAATTGCAACTGATCAGGGGAACGGTTATGGCCAGGGAGTATGAAAAAAATCCAGGGGATTTCCCCTCCATTGGCATGGAGGAATACCTGGAGCTGATGAGGAAGATCCTCGAGCTCCTGCCCCCCCGTCTGATTATTGAGCGCATTGCCGGTGAGCTTACCCCGGGAATGGGCCTCCGGGAAGGCTGGGGCCTTCGTTACGATGGTGTATTAAAAGCCTTCGAAAAGCTGCTCCAAGAGCATGATAGCTGGCAGGGTAAAAAATATATAGCAAGGAGATGACTGAAGCGATCCTGCAAAAACTGGCAGATTATCTGCTGCGCACGGCAAGGGAGGGAGAGGACGATCTGCTGGTCATTCTTCCCAATCGCCGTGCCGGGCTCTTCCTCCAGTCTTACCTTTCAGAATCCACCGGTTCAAGTATGTGGATGCCGCAGGTAAGCGGGATAGGAGACTTTATTGAGTCGGAGAGCAGGCTCCGGCTGAGTGACCCCGTTGAGCTACAGTTTCGTTTGTATGACATTTACTCCGAATTGATAGAAGAGTCAGAGCCGCTTGACGAATTCATGTTGTGGGGTGAAATGATGATTCGGGATTTTGATGAGTTGGATAAGTACCTGGTGGATGCGGAGCAACTTTTTCGGAATATCAGGGATTTGAAAGCACTGGAGGAGCCCCTGGCTGGCCTGGAGCCCGAACAAATTGAATTTATCCGGCAGTTTTGGGAGGGCTTTTATGAAGGTGATATGACACCGGAAAAGCGGAAGTTTCTGCAAACATGGGAGCTGCTGCCTCGCCTCTATAAAAAACTTCAGGAAAAACTCAGATCCACGGGAGAGGGTTACCAGGGGATGCAGTATCGTGATCTGGCTGAGAGAATTTTGCAGGGGCAACACTCTTTTGAAAGAAAGGGGCGAACCATAGTCGCAGGATTTAATGCACTGAACCGCTGTGAGAAAGTGATCTTCTCCGGTCTTCTGGAACACGGGGCCTCTTTTTTCTGGGATTATGATGAGCGTTACCTGAAAGATGAGGGAGATGAAGCGGGACGTTTTTTAAGGGAGAACATCAAACGGTACCCTGAGGCTGAAAAACTGGAAGATTTCAGAGGTCTGGATAGCGAAAAGCAAATCCGGGTATTTGAATTGCCCACAGATGTACTTCAGTCCAAAACCGTCTATCACATCCTGAGGGATGAAGATCCGGCGCTGTTGAGCCAGAATACTGATACGGCACTGGTTCTCTGTGATGAAGAGCTGCTCCTGCCGGTTCTGATGTCCCTTCCCAACGGGGTTGAGGAGGTGAATATAACCATGGGTTATCCCATGAAAAATACCCCGGCATTCTCCTTCCTCGACAGCCTCCTGCGTTTGCATTATCACATCAGGAAGAAAGCAGACGGAAGCGCCCGTTTTTACCACAAGGATGTAAATGATATTCTGCAACATCCCTATTTCCGAAAGATGCAGGGCGAAGGACCTGTCGGGATCAGTGAACGGATACTCAGTGAAAATATGCATATGATCGACAGGGAGCTTTTTTTTGGAGAATTGGAGCAAATGATCTTCAGGCCCCTCGATACAGCATTATCTCTGCTGGATTATCTGCGCAGGATCTTTCTCCATCTTCTGGAGCTGATTGCAAGCAGGGAAAAGCACCAGGAGGACCTGCTTGACCGGGAATTTTGCTTCCAGCTTCTGAAACAGTTAAACAAGCTTGAAAGGCTGAGTGAAGGAAGAAGCGATTTAAGCTTCCAGTTAATGGACCGTTTGCTGCGGCGATCCCTGCAAAACCTGCGTATCCCCTTCGAGGGTGAACCGCTTGCAGGCATGCAGATCATGGGCATACTGGAGACCCGTCTGCTCGATTTCAAACATGTGATACTGCTATCCATGAATGAGGAAATTATGCCGGCCCAACAATCGGCGGCCAGCCATATTCCATATTCTCTTCGTCTGGCATTCAGCCTGCCCTCCAGAGAAGAGATGGATGCAATTTATGCTTACTATTTCTATCGCCTCCTGCAGCGTGCCGAGCGGATTGATATTTTGTTCAACGGAAATACAGAAGGTGTGTCAACCGGTGAAATGAGCCGCTATGCAAAGCAACTGATCTTTGAGAAGGATCTGGAGCTTATTCGTCCGGGATTAAATGTTCAGGCCAGGGAAATCAGCCCGATTGTGATGGTGCATGGAGAGGAAGTTTCCCGAAAACTCAGGCGTTTTTTGAGCGGAAGTGATGAGGACCGCTTTCTTTCTCCCTCAGCAATTAACACGTACATCGATTGCTCTTTGAAATATTATTTCCGTTACATCGCCGGTCTTGGCGAAATGGATGAAATTACCGAAGATATTGACGCCAGCGGTTTTGGTACAGTAGTGCACGACAGTTTGAATGAGCTGTACCTTGAAATTGCAGAAAAGAACAAGGGATTCATAAGCAAAGAAGCATTAAAGGAGCTGTTAAGCAATAGCAGATATGAATCAAAACTAAAGGAACAGTTTATAAAACATCATTACAGGGGAAGGAAGAAGGAAGAGATAGAAGGAAGAAATATTTTAATAATCTCTGTGATGCTTAGGTATATGAAGCAGGTGTTGGAAAAGGACCTCACTATCGCACCCTTCGAATTAGTAGCGGCTGAGGAAACTTATCAGAGAGTCCTGAAAATTGAGTTTGGAGATGAACATATTAAACTCAAGCTGGGTGGTAAGATTGACCGTATTGACCGTGTAAATGGACAGGTCAGGGTAATTGATTATAAGACTGGCCGGACCGATCAGAAATTCAAGGATATGGACACCCTCTTTGAGGGGGATTATGGGAACAGGAACGGGGCAGCCATGCAAACGTTCTTTTACGCCTGGCTGGTGGGAGAGAGCTATCCTGCAGCACAGCTTATGCCAGGACTCTATACCATGAAAGGGCTTTTTGAGGATCAGTTTGATCCTGCTCTGCACATGACAAGCCTTAAGAAAGAGGGTAGAATCCAATCATTTGCAGCTTTGGAAGAGCCATTTATAAAGCTATTGAAGGAGCTCTTACAGAAGCTCTATGATCCCAATGTCCCCTTTGTACAGAGAGCCTTTGATAAGAAATGCGGCTATTGCGATTTTGCCTCCCTGTGTCAGCGCTTAAGCATTGACTGAGTTTTACGTTCTATTTTCCTTTAAGCAGATCCGGTCTGAGTTTGTGGGTGCGTTCCAGGGACTGTTCATGTTTCCATTGGTCAATCTTTGCAGCATGACCCGATAGAAGAATATCAGGTACTTTCCATCCTTTGTATTCAGCGGGTCTTGTATAAACGGGTGGAGCCAGCAGGCCATCCTGAAAGGAATCACTCAATGCAGAGGTCTCATCGGAAATGGCTCCGGGAAGCAGACGGATTACACTATCGGTAATAACTGCCGCAGCAAGCTCCCCTCCGGTTAACACATAATCCCCAATGGAGATCTCCCGGCTAACCAGGTGATCCCTGATTCGCTGATCGATGCCTTTATAGTGGCCACAGAGAATAATCAGATTTTCGGCCAGGGCCAGTCTGTTGGCTTCTGGTTGATCGAAGCGGATCCCGTCAGGTGAAGTATAAATAATCTCGTCGTATTCCCTTTCTGAGCTGAGCTTAGCGATGGCTCTGTGGATGGGTTCGATGGACATAACCATGCCAGCATCCCCTCCAAATGCATAATCATCCACTCTCCGATGTTTATCCAGTGAAAAATCCCTGAGGTCATGTACATGGACCTCCACAAGCCCTTTATCCCTGGCTCTCTTAACGATGGAGTGATTGAGCGGACCTTCCAACAATGGTGGCAACACCGTGATAATATCAATGCGCATAGCAGCTTGATTTTTCACGAAGATAGGACAGTTTTTTTCTGAAAAAGAGCGCATTTAATGAAAAATCACTAATTTGTATCATTGGCGACCTACTAATCCTCTACCTGTTATGAAAAATTCTGACCTAAATGACCCTCTGAAGGAGAACTTAAAAGAAGAGAAAGAATCAAAAATCAGGCAATCAGAATCTCCCCTTGAGGAGAACAAAAAAGACGCTGATAATCAGGCTGATCCGAAAGCGGCCTCCGTCGATTCTGTTTCTGCGAAGGCTGAAACAGAAGTACCTGAATCCAGCTCTTCAGAGTCCATAACAGAACCTGTTGCACCAACCGAAGTTTCAGAGATTCCACCACCAGCCGAAGAACCTGAGACCCCTCCTCCAACAGAAAAAACAGAGTCCGCTTCACCTGCCGAAGAAAAAGTAATTTCTTCTGCTGCTAAAAGCAAACCCGATACTGATGCCCTGATTGATGACAGTGAAGAGGAGCAGAATAATGCCACCTACGATGATGCTGTTGACCACGAGCATCCTGAACATACTGAGGAGGAGAATAACTATGTCTTGCTGAGCAAGGAGGATCTGGTTAAACTCTTGAGAGAAAAGTTGGATAACCCGGGCAAAGGGAATATCAGGAAAGAGGTGGAGGATATCAAGCAGGTCTTTTACGAAAAGGTTGCTGGAGTACTGGAAGAAAAAAAGAAACATTTTCTGGAGGAGGGTGGTAATCTGGAAGATTTTAAACCTGCCGAGGAACCTGTAGAGACAGCCATGAAGGAGTTGCTGTATAAATACAAGGGACTAAAGGCAGAATTTACACGGCAACTTGAAAAAACGAAGAAGGAAAACCTTCTGAAGAAGCAGGAGGTTCTTGAAGGATTCAGGGTATTGATGGAAGGTCAGGAGGGGTTTGAAATTACCTTCAGAAAGTTTAAAGACCTTCAGAAGCAGTGGTTCGCCGCTGGAGTGGTGCCGCATCAAAATCTGAAGGACCTGTGGGATTCTTACAATTACTTTGTAGAAAAATTCAACGATTATGTAAGAATCAACCGTGACCTTCGCGCTCTGGATCTGAAGAAAAACCTGGAGCTGAAGGTCCAGCTTTGTGAACGTACCGAAGAACTTGATAAAGAACCCAACATTGTTCAGGCATTTAAAACTCTTCAGAAAAATCACACCCGTTGGAGAGAGATTGGGCCGGTCCCGCGTGAGAACAGGGATGAAATCTGGGAGCGCTTTAAACTGGCCACCTCTGTCATCAATAAGAAGCACCAGGAGTATCACTCCAGATTAAAAGAGTCTTTACATGAGAATCTGGAGAAAAAGGTCAGTCTCTGTGAGAAGATTGAACAAATAGCTGCCACAGATTATGAAACTCATGGAGCATGGGTTGATAAAACCAACCAGGTGCTTGAGATTCAAAAAACATGGAAGACCATTGGATATGCTCCCAAGAAAGATAACAACGCCATCTATTCCAGATTCCGGACAGCCTGTGATGTCTTTTTTGGAAACAAGGCCAAATTTTATGCAGCTGCTTATGAAGATCAGAAGGACAATCTGAAGCTTAAGCAGGAAATTGCTGAAAAAGCTGAATTGCTAAGTAAAAGCCAGGAATGGAAGGAGACCACCAATGAGCTCATACAACTGCAGAAACGCTGGAAGGAAATAGGGCCTGTGCCCAGACGGGATTCAGATAAGTTGTGGAAAAGGTTCAGGGCTGCCTGCGATACCTTCTTTAATAATAAATCAAAATATTTTGAAGATATTGATTCCACCTTTGAAGACAATCTGAAGGCCAAGGAGAAGATCGTTGAGGAGATGGACACATACAAGGTGGCGGAGGAGCGTAAAGAGAATATGAAGGCGCTGAATGATTTTCAAACAAGATTTAATGCCATCGGTTATGTGCCCTCAAGAAAGAAGGAGTGGATCAAGGATCAGTTCAGACTGGCCCAGGACAGGCTGCTGGAGAAAATCGGTATGGACGAGTCTCAAAGAAGTATTTTCCGTTTTCGTTACCGGATAGCCAGTATGACAAATGCTCCAAGATCTGAAATGAAGTTAAATTTTGAAAGGGATAAACTGGTTAACAAGCTGCAACAGCTTCGCAACGACATGAGCGTTTGGGAGAATAATATCGGCTTTTTCAAACAGTCTGACAGCTCAGAAGAGACTATCCAGGGATTCCAGGGAAAAATCGATGCAGCCCATGAGCGCATTGAAGTTCTTGAGAAGAAAATCCGCATCCTGGATGATATGGAAAATGAAAATTAAATCTTTACTTTTATCCCGAATTTAAATCTGGATCATTTTGGGTAGTACAAAGTATGTTTTCGTAACCGGAGGAGTGACTTCTTCCCTGGGTAAAGGCATTGTTTCCGCTTCACTGGGAAGGTTATTGAAGGCCCGTGGATATAAGGTGACCATTCAGAAGCTGGATCCTTATATCAATGTAGATCCAGGAACCCTGAATCCCTATGAACATGGAGAGTGTTATGTAACGGACGACGGGGCCGAGACGGACCTGGACCTGGGACATTATGAGCGATTCCTGGATATCCAAACCTCCCAGGCCAATAATGTTACTACGGGGAGAATCTACCAATCGGTAATTAATAAAGAACGTAAGGGAGATTTTCTTGGAAAGACAGTCCAGATAATTCCACATATTACCGATGAGATTAAAAACAGGGTCACTCAGCTGGGCGAGCATGATGAGTATGACATTATCATTACTGAAATAGGAGGTACGGTAGGAGATATTGAATCACTCCCATTTATTGAAGCAGTGAGACAGTTGAGATGGGACCTTGGAGTCGAAAACACGGTATTTATCCATCTGACCCTGGTACCCTATCTGGCGGCTTCGGGTGAACTGAAAACCAAACCCACGCAGCATTCGGTTAAGGTACTCCTGGAGAACGGGATCCAGCCCGATATACTGGTACTGCGTGCCGAACATGAACTGGACAAAGACCTTCGTAAAAAAGTGGCACTTTTCTGTAACGTGGAGCAGGAAGCTGTAATTCAGTCTATCGATGTTTCTACCATTTACGAGGTGCCTTTGCTGATGAAGGAGGAGGGGCTTGATGCAATAGTGTTAAAGAAGTTGCAGCTCAAGTCGAAGGAGTCACCCGACTTGGTGGAGTGGAAGAATTTTGTGGAGCGATTGAAAAGCTCTGAAAAGGAGATCAGGATTGCACTGGTGGGTAAATATGTGGAGCTGCATGATTCATATAAATCCATTATTGAATCATTGTCCCATGCGGGCGCCATGAATCAGGTGAAGGTTAAGGTCGTTTGTCTGCACTCTGAAGAGATTTCAGAGAAGAATGTATCTGAAGTATTACAAGGATATGATGGTATC
>Ga0209345_10006198_pt1 | contig 10913 bp, 10 predicted proteins | sample Cruoilmetagenom7_FD_187294 | JGI IMG/M metagenome (GOLD analysis project Ga0209345, IMG submission 187294) | Oil polluted marine microbial communities from Coal Oil Point, Santa Barbara, California, USA - Sample 7 (SPAdes) (version 2) | ecosystem: Environmental > Aquatic > Marine > Oil seeps ...
GCAGATGCGGCGGCAGAATCCGGATAAGATCGAGCGGTGTTAAAGAATGTGGTTATATTCAATGCGGTGGCACGGCAATAGCAGATGAATTCACTGATTCAGGTTCATGCAAGCATTATATCAGATGTAAATTACCACCGGGTTAATAAATCGGAAATTGATTGATTAAGTTAAACGGTAAATGGTTATGTGTATAAATCTGGGAGATTCATATTTTAATCTCTGCATATTTAAAGTCTGGATGGATTATAATTTTTGAGGACCCCCATGGTGCAACCATTACTCAGGAAGTGCATGACCTGAAAAACGGATTGTGATCAATGCAGGTGGGGCTGCCTTGCCATATATGGCCTGGTCTGCCGGTCAGCGGGAGTTTATGCCGTTGCTATTCAGCCTGTACTGGCTGATGCCATCGGCAGGCACGCCACGTCGCAAAGGGGTCGATTGGGTGGTGATTGAGGAGCCTGAAATGGGGTTGCACCCACAGGCTATTCAGTCGGTGCTGTTTATCTGCCTGGAGCTCATGCACCGAGGTTAGAAGGTGGTGATATCCACACACTCGCCGCTATTGTTGGAGGCCGCTTGGGCCATACGCATGTTGCAGGCAAACCAGGGGGCGCCCGGGGCACTGTTCGAGTTGTTTGATCTATACAATTCACCGGGTATGCGAGATGTCTTCAATGCCGTGCTGGCAGAGAAAGCCGTCAACAGTTTCTATTTTGAGCCGGGTGAAAAGGGTGTGACCACGCGGGATATATCCTCGCTTGATCCATGCTCCGAGGATGACTCGATTGCTATCTGGGGTGGCATTACCCAATTAGCAGCCGAGCATCTGACGTGATCAGCCGATTGATGCAGGAGGCTGGTGCGTAACGTTGGAAACGGGTTTTCCGGCTGCAATTGAACAGGATCAGGGAGCGGTGCTTATCAAAAGGGGCTGATTTCCTCATTGATGAAGCTAGCCACTGGTTGGCCTCTAGAATATGACCTATATTTAGCACTAGATTTATCCCTTTTGTTGAAGGTGTGTTATGCAACAAGTGCTTGCCAACTGTTCAGCCAGCATCTCTGAGCTGAAGAAGAATCCCACTGCCCTGTTAAAAGAATCGGGTGGTGAAACCATCGCCATCCTCAACCACAACAAACCGGCTGCTTACTTGGTGCCTGCCGAAACCTATGAATGGATGATGGAACAGCTGGAGGACCAGGCATTGGTTCAGTTGGTTGAGGAACGCAGACAGCAACGGGATCAGGCAATCGAAGTGAGCCTGGATGACCTATAAAATCAAGTTCATTCCGGCTGCACTGAAAGAGTGGAAAAAACTGGCACCGCCATTGCGTGACCAGCTCAAAAAGAAGCTCGCCGAGCGGGCTGATAACCCACATGTACCGGCGTCCCGTCTGCGCGGTTACGAATCGGTTTACAAAATTAAACTGAAAACGGCCGGGTATCGTTTGGTTTACGAAGTTGAAGACGATGAGATCGTTATCTATGTGCTGGCGGTTGGTAAGCGTGAAAGAGACGCGGTGTACAAGAAACTTGCAGATCGGCGCTAGCTGATTCTTTGAAATACGCTGCATTGCAGCAGGGAGAGTTGCCAGGATGGCCAAAGCACCACAAACGCGACTGTCTGACTACCTTGAAAAAGTCGTCGCTGGAAAGCCGGTAAACTACGGCGCCTTTGAGAAGCAGCTGGAGCTTGCAGGCATCACAGATCGTCAGCGACGCGACCTTTTCCGTGTCGAGCTGGCCGGCCCCAATCGTCACACCGTCGAGATTCTCGACCAAGTGGCATTCAATGAGTTGCAGAGTCGTTTTGTTCAGCAAGCGCTGACGGACCGTGTGAGTGCCGCCGTGGCCGGTAATAGTCATCGGGTGAGTGTGAGCGGTGCCTGTTTGTTATTGCGCCGTGAGTCGGTGCCCCATCCTCAGGTTGTACTGTTCGAAGGGCAGGAGTGGCATTGTCCGGTCAAACCGGCTGAGCGCGCACTTCTGGTCGAGAACCTTGAAAATTTCCTCGCGCTGGAGCGAACCTTGGCGATTCTGCCTGACTGTGGCTGGTGCCCAAACGAGCCGGTCGATCTTTTATATGCGGCTGGTAACCAAATCACCAACGCGATACTGCAGCCGTTTCTGTCACGCTACGCCGAGTTGAACTGTCTGTTCGATCCTGACCCGGGCGGTATTCATATGTTTAGAACCCTGCGTCAACGTATGCCAAAGTTTTCTATGCGTTTTCTCTATCCTCAGGATATCGAAACGCGGCTGGCATCCTCCAACCGGTTGCTGGATATTCACGTGCGAACAGACTTGATCAACTACACAGGGATAAGCCCGGAGGTGGACCGGCTGATTGCATTGCTGCGCCGAACCAACAGGACCCTTGAGCAGGAAACCTACATTTAACGGAAGAGAGGTTAAGCATGGATACGCTGTTTCAACAAATCGACACCTGCCCTGATCTGTACGCCATTCGCCAGTTGGTGTTCGTGAACAGTGCCGCCTACGCCTATACCGAGATTCGGGTTGATCAGCACACGGCGCTGTTTGGCCGCAATAATCTCGGGAAAACCTCGATGCTGAATGCGCTCAAGCTGTTTCTGTTGCCAGAAGAGAACTTCAAGAAGTGTGAGCGAAAGTTTGGTTTCTGCAGCCGTTCAGGGGATTTCTACAGTGCTCAGGAGAGTTTCAAGTATTACTTTCCGGACCAGAACTCATTCATATTGCTGGAAGCCGAAAACCTCTACGGCTCTTTTTGCATTCTGCTGCATCGGGGGCGCAAGGAGTTTAGCTATGCACGTATTGTCGTGCCTTGTGCCTACGACGAGATGCGACATCTGTTCTGGGATTTTGCCGCTGACTGTAATGAGGGCCTGGGTGCGCCGTTGGAAACGCTTTCGCTCGCTTCTATCCAGCCTAAACTCAGTCAATTGGGCGGTGAATCACTGCATGACAGCAAAACCATTCGGGAACGGCTCTTTTCCTATCACCCAATGAGCCGCGAAGAAGGCCGCTATTGCCTGCTGCCCCTAAAACAGGGTGGCACGGACCGGGAACTGGCGGCTTGGAAACAGCTGATCCATCTGGCCTTTGATATCGGCGCCAACGACAGTCGAACCTTGCCCGATGCGCTGGCAACAATTATCGAAGGAGAAAAACAGCGCAAGTCGGATGAGTTGAGCGTCGATCTCAATCAGATCCTGCAGGACTATGAACAGTTGCGCATGGAGCGTGATGAGCTGCAGCGGATCAGTAATGCCCGGGAAGAGTGGGAGCGTTTCGATACCTGTTATCGGCAGTATGAGACTCAATCACGCGATGTGGGGCAGTTTTACGTCGATTTGAAGGCGGCCCTGGCAGCAGAGCAGTCAACCATTGTGCCGTTGATTGAGAAAGCGGTTAAGAAGCATGGGGCAGCCCAGGCAACGCTGACTAATGCAAGTACAGGCTTCAGGGACTCAAGTGATCGTGTCAACCGCCTGGAGGGTCGTCAGGCAGAGCAAGAGCGGCAACTTAAACAAAGTGAAGAAGCGGTTAAACGGATCAGTGACATCCAGCGTGCACATCCGGGCCTTGATCCTGATGAGCTGTTGGCTGAGTTACAGCAACAGGCGACACGAAAAGCGGCATTTGTTGAGGATCTGCAGGATGAAGGCCGACGCCAAGCACGTATGGAGCAGCTCAATCATGATTTGATCCGTGACCGCCAAAGACGTGATCGAATCAAAGATCAGCTGGAGCACTTTAAGCCAACAGTGCTGGATCAGTTGAACCCACAAGCCGCCACGGTGCTGTATAACCTTGCCCCCGCACTTGCCGAAGCAACACCCGTGCTGGATCAGCCATCTTGTGAGGTGATGCAGCAATTTGCGGGTCTTTTTGAATTGGCAGAGGATGCCTGGGTTTTGTGTGGGGAACCCGTGCCCAATGTCACAGTATCGCCTTATAACCCTGAAGCTGTGCGTGAGCAGCTCGAGCAACAACTGATAAAACTGAAAGGTGCCATTCAGGAACAGGAGCTGGAATTAAAGGAGCTGTTGGTCAGCACGCGATTCACCCAGGCAGAGCAGCGAGAAAAGCTGAAGGCAGAGCAGGCTGAGCTAAGTATTCTCAAAACCCATATCACGCTCGTGAAGGCCAGTGATACACACTTCCAGCAGTTCAAAAAAGCGCAAGCATCGCTTGCGGAATTGCAGCAACAAATTGCGGACGCCCGGCACGATTCTGAGCGCTACAAAAAACAGTACAACGAAGCCCTTGGGCTGGAGCAGCAAGCGCGAGAATCACTGGACACACTGAAGGTGCAAAAACAGACCGTATCTGAACAGCTGGGTCGTCTGGAGTTGCTGAGTAACAATCATGGTGTGTTACAAGGTTGGGCCTCAAGCCTTAAGCCAGTGACCCGCACACTACCGGAGGATGCACTGGGTGTGTTGGAGCGTCAGTGCATTGAAATGGGTGAACTACAGCGGGAACTGATGGAGGCTCTGCGCAAGCTGCTGAGCCAGCAGTTGTTGGAAAACGACGGTAGTGAGTCTTATCGAGTGAGTTTCGAGATGGCACATGTGAAGGCCTTGCGTCAGCAGTTTGAACGGCTGTTCAGTACCCTTGAAGGGCAGCAGATGGACTATGACAACCGGGTACGTGCGCACAACAAACACACATCCATACAGATGGACGCCTTGCGAGATGCCGGGCGTCAGATCAGAGGATTTATCGCCGAAATCAATCGCGAGTTTGGCGCCTACAGCGTATCAAACCTGGAAGAAGTTCAGTTTGCCTGTGATCTTCATCCCCGCTTTCAACTGCTGCTGAGCGATCTGGACAAGATCAACCTGTTTGGAGAGGAGTTGCATGACCAACGCTTGTATCAACGCCTGAATGACTTCTGTGACGAATTCTTTCGCGATTCCGGACGCTACGGACGGGTACTACAGATGCATCAGTTGATCGAGAAGGTACGGTATCGGTTTCGTCTGTCTGGGCAGGACCAATTCACCGAGAATGCACAATCCAATGGTACCACCAGCATGGTCAACAGCCTGCTGTTATCCATCCTGCTGAAGCGCTTGCTGGCGCAGGATGCGCAAATTTGCCTGCCGTTGGTGATGGATGAAATGGCTTCGATCGACCAACAGAACCTGCAGACGGCGGTTGAGATAGCCCAGCAACATGGCTTTGTGCTGTTTGGAGCGAGCCCGGATATGTCGGCCGAGATTGTGCAGGCGGTGCGCCATTACATTTATCTGGGTATGTTTAAGGCCACGGAGAAGGCTTACAGCGAGCGACGCCGTGTGGTCTACCACGGTGCCTGTGAGTCACTGCGCCCACTAGCGAAAAACAGCGTTACCGCTGAGTTGGTTGAGGCAGATGCATGATCGTCTCAACGGACAAAACGCTCATCGCCATGATCGAGCACAAGGCGATCTTCCTGGCACTTATAGACCATATCGACCAGCAGGGCGGCCCCGGCGAAGTTCCAATCAAGCTCTATCATCAGCTGGTAAGGGCGATGCTCGAGCAGCAAACAGATGTGGAGCAGAAGCGTCTTCGTGCCATATTTGATCTGGACAACCTGCGCCGTGCGGATCTGGTAATCGAGGTTGATCGGAATCGAGCGGTTTTTGTGTTGGCCCCCTTTGTGGTTGATATGTTTCGCCACTTCGATCGCCGCCGTTTACGTGAGCTGTCCAGTGCTCAGCTGGAGGATCTGAGGCGGCGTTTTCAAGGCAGCCTGGAAGCGCTGACTCGATGCACATTACACGAAGGGGATCGGCAATTTGATGAGCAGCTGGAGCTGCTCAGGGAGCGGGTCCGTTATACCCAAGCGAAGATGCGGGACAATGTAAGCAGCCTGCAAGGTCAAGCCGAGCGTCTGTCAGAGATGGTAGAACAGCTGGAGCTTGGCGATCTCGAACAAAGTCGGCAGGCGAGCAGGGCGTTGGAGCAGATCGACCAGATTTACCGACACCATGTATTGCCGAGCCTGCAGTTTCTTAATGAGCGTGAATCACTCAAGAATGGGCAGCCGGCCCTGACATCGCTGAGGGACATTGCGACCCTGTTGCATAAAGCCGGGTTGCCGCACCTCAGCCAGCAGCTTCGATATGCCAGTGCCTCTATCCGCGCACATGCCAAAGATGTTGAGAAAATCAGGCGCTCGCTGGAGCGCTACGTACGGCAAAATGCCTGTCAGCGCTTGCAATACAACGCTATTGAGGCTGCCTTTAATGAAATGTTGCAGGCGGCGCGATCACTTCAGGACGGTAGCCTCAGGAATAATCAGCTGCGTGCAGATGATCCTGTTTTTCGAATCGGGCAGATATTTTCAGGCATGCGCGCCGTGCGTTACAACGCCCGATTGGAGTGGCACGGGCATGACCAGCGTCTGCATTTTGAAGAGTTCTTGCGAGTCCGTGTGGATCAGCTGCGTCAACAGAGCAGTCTGCCCCGGGTTGTCGAACTGGATGCTGAAAGTGAGGATTTTGAGCGGCAGCAGCAATATCGAAAAGAGATGATCCGACAACGGGTGAGCGAATGGTCGCCATTGGGGGATTGCGATGATCTTCACAAGGCGCTTCATCTCCATATGCGCGAGGCACTGCCTGACTACCAGCTGAGCGATCTGCTGGAAGCCATCAAATGGTGTATGAGCGAAAAGGACTTTACCGTCATGCCAACGTTTCGCCAATGTGCGTTGCAGCATAACGGGTTCGAACTGGTTTATTACGTCAGAGCACTGGAGCCTGCACATGCAAGTTGATCAACAGAAAAGTCGAAAGTTGTATGAAGCGCTGATCAATGGTCAGGCTGTGAACGAGTACATCTTCAAGGACAGCAGTTTGGTGCCGAACCCCTTGTATGAAGAACTATTTTCAAATTTTGATCGCTATTACCGTGACCTGTATTCCAATATCGGTTTCGAGTTGGTGATGCGTGAGGGGTTTGCTTACATCCGTTCATACAACCCCGATGAAGCGCAAAATGATGCCGTGCGCAAAGTACAAGGCCTGCTGTTGGTGCTGGGCAGGGGAGTGACCGAGTTGGGGTATCAGTTTGAGTTGCTCACTGAACCGAATGCGGGTGTAAGTCTTGAAATCCTGGAGCAGATTTCACAGGGAGACGATAAGCAGGAAATCCTGTCAGCTTGTGACCTCAAAGGCAGTTTGGCATCCAATATCGACAAGATACTGGGCAAACGCGGGATCGCCTTTCAAAACGCCAAGGGCAACTGGGTGCTCAGTAATGCCGGTAGTGCATTTTTCAGTGAATTGTTTTCTGGTGTGACGGACTCTTGAGGGCAATAGACAGATCAGTTGTTCGAAGTTATCGAATAACTGATCTGTTTACTCATTGCAGCACTGGATGGCACGAACTGTATTTTCTATTGCCGGCATCATGCTTTTTGACCAGTTCCGCACCCCAGCTCCCTTGCTCCCAGCTGCCCCAGAAGCAGTAGCAGTCCTCTTCAGTGAAACGATTGACCCATGCCGGCACCTCGACCAGGGTGTGCTGTACCCAGAGTGCTTCAAGTGTCCTGAAATAGACCGGCGTGAGGCACCTGCGGCAGTAAAACAGTCCCTTTGGTTGTTGAGCCCAGATCAAATCCTCCTCGAATACTATGTCATCAACTCCTTCAGGATCTACTTCTTCCGAAGCCGTTTCGATCGTTGCGGTTGCTTGTCCACTGTTGGAAATGTACAGCACGATACTTGGATTAATGCCTTCAAATCTGACGGCTAAAAGGCCTGATTCATCGGTTTCGAGATAGGGCGGGTATTTGAATAGCAAACGGTTGTCAGCAAACCAGCGTTTTGAAACCTCGATCAGCGATGCCATCTGTCACTCCTGCTTTGAGCTTCGAGATATGACCCTAATGCAGTAACACGTCATATCATGTCGTTTCAGCTTGTTAAAAATGACACAAGACGACCCGATATGACGCACCCTGGCCCTAATGTTGTTGCATGAGCGTTCAATCAGGAGTGAAGCAATGACATCAAGAGCCATTGAAATTCAGGATTCCCACAGCCGGGTCCCCGTAAAGGCCTGGGTTGAAGGTGTGCTGTTTGAGGAAGAGGCGCGGCAGCAGTTGTTGAATACGGCTCGGCTGCCGATTGTTCATCACCATGTAGCGGCGATGCCGGATTGCCATTGGGGCATGGGCGCTACGGTGGGCAGTGTGATTCCTACGGTTAAAGCAATTATACCCGCTGCCGTTGGCGTTGATATTGGCTGTGGCATGATGGCAGCAATGACATCGCTCACAGCCTCGGATCTGCCGGACTCGCTGAAAGGCTGCCGACTGATGATTGAACAGGCGGTGCCCCATGGCCGTGGACGCAGAGGCGGACGAGATCCGGGCGCCTGGAGTAACATCCCTGATCAGATCATGCGTTATTGGCAGGCTGAGCTGTCAGCGGGTTTTCAGATACTGTGCGAGCGCTACCCAGGGTTAGCCAAAGCCAAATACCTTGAACATTTGGGTACCCTCGGAACAGGCAATCACTTTATCGAGCTATGTCTGGACGAATGTGACAGGGTATGGGTGATGCTGCACTCCGGCTCGCGGGGTGTCGGTAACCTGATCGCCAATACCTTCATCGAGCTGGCGCGCCAAGATATGGAGCGGGTGCAAGCGAACCTCCCGGACGTGAACCTGGCCTATCTGAGTGAAGGCTCGGAGCACTTTGATGACTACATCCGTGCCGTGGAGTGGGCGCAGGCCTATGCACAGCTCAACCGAGAGTTGATGATGCAGGCGACCCTGTCTGGTCTGAAAAAAGTGCGTGGGCTGCCTGATTTTACCGCACAAACACAGGCGATCAGCTGTCATCACAACTATGTCTCCTTCGAGCATCACTTCGATGCTGACTGTTATGTGACCCGCAAGGGTGCGGTCAGTGCACGTGCCGGTGAGCTGGGGATCATTCCGGGCTCGATGGGTGCCAAAAGCTTCATTGTCAGAGGTAAGGGCAATCCGGAATCGTTCTGCTCATGCAGTCATGGCGCGGGTCGGGCTGTATCCCGTCAGGAAGCACGCAAGCGGTTCACGGTAGAAGAGCATGTGCAGGCCACTGTAGGCGTGGAGTGCCGCAAGGATAAACAGGTTCTGGACGAGACACCAATGGCCTACAAGGGCATTGATGCAGTGATGGCTGCGCAAAGTGACCTTGTCGAGGTGGTCCATACCCTGCAACAGGTGGTGTGCGTCAAAGGATGACGCACTGAACTGTTGTTCCGATCAGACTTACCGAGGTGACTTATGACGCTGCAACAGGAGCTCCAACTTCGACTCGCAAACGCCGATCTGAGCGATATCAGCCAACTGATGGGGTATCGCGCTCGAATTGAACACTGCCAAAGCCGTATCCGCACATTGCTGACAGACCCACATCTTGGGCTGGGGCAGGGCGGTTTTGACTTTAAATTCAGTGATCTGGAATTTCTCCTGCACCTCTGTCGATTGCTGGGAATTGATTTAGATGCTTATTCAGCGGAAGTTGAGGTAATACAACGTGAATTGGAGGAGCGACGAACTGCTTTTCGGCCCTATATATTCATCGATACCGGATTTCAGCGGACAACCGAGCCGGTATTTGTGCTGGCGTTGTTTGAGTCCAAGCGGCGAATCATGCTGGACGAAGTGACCCGTAAAATGCCACTGGATCAGCAGGTGCGATATGTACAGTCGATAGTGAGCAAGCATTTTGACGAACATGACGGACAGCTTGGCGTATGGGGCAGCATTCAGCATTACCTGTTTAATTATGACACGGGTGTGCAGTTAGTGATCCATCCGGATGGCAGTGTTCAAAAGGAAGTTGAAGCTAGTGCAGAGCCAAGGGCTGAGATGAAATGTTCAGGCGGAAGTTCTGTTATTTTAGCGTTGGAGAGTCAAAGCTGGAATATATAAGCCAGTAGTTGAGAGTCGTTTTTTATTAGAGAGATATGAAGGATTAGTATCGGGGTTGTGAATTTTTTTGATGGCTGCAGTTTGGAGGTCATCCTAATAAAATAAGCGGATGATATTAAGAATTGAATTTTTTAAATATCAAAGTAAGAGTCTTGCAATTACCCTGAAGATTTAATGGAGCACTTAAAGCGTAGGTAGTAAATATTAAGACTAATATAATGGATAATTTAAAAAATAGTCAAGGTTTTTTAGGGGGTTAAGTATCATTGCGATGATGATTCCGTACATCTGATTGAAGTTGAATTCAAATGATATTATTATGGCTAGAGCTTCGTTAATATTGCTCAGTGATCACCGAATCAGTGCAAATGGTTGCATAAAAATGTGGCAGGGAGATAGTTATTTTGATCCCCGCACGTCACATTGGAACTTCTTATATTCCCAGAACAACCGACATAGTTGAAGATACAATGGCGCAATGAGTGTTATGTGTGTATAAAAACTCTTGAGCTTTCTGCCTAGTCGTTGTCATTTTAGGTTTGATTTATTGCTTGCAACAGCATATCACCTTTGATAGTTTTGTCGTGCAATTCGCTGCGGTATGCTCCGTAGCGGCGGGGTAGCTGGCCACGTAAAAAACAGTAATTCAAATTTTTCACCTGAAATCCATGTGGTTTTGGTGTGTCCAGGCATAAATCCGCCTGCACTACTAGAACCGAATCCATCTTGCCTAGTCAGTCAGTAGCTGCACTGCACTATCTCTCTGATGCCGGGCCGAAAATCCTCTCTGGGCGACCGCCCGCAAATCCCCAAAACCAATGCAGTACCGTCCTGTTGCTGCTGCAACAGGAAAAATTTCGCAATGCTGTCATCACTGGCAGACATCAGCCCCCCCGAGTTCGACAGTTAGCGTTATAAGTTATTGATTCGTATAGACAGCACTGCAAAATGCTCCACTACACGATCAGGTTATCGGGGCCAACGCTGGGTTTTTCG
>Ga0209345_10006199_pt1 | contig 10913 bp, 10 predicted proteins | sample Cruoilmetagenom7_FD_187294 | JGI IMG/M metagenome (GOLD analysis project Ga0209345, IMG submission 187294) | Oil polluted marine microbial communities from Coal Oil Point, Santa Barbara, California, USA - Sample 7 (SPAdes) (version 2) | ecosystem: Environmental > Aquatic > Marine > Oil seeps ...
AACATGCCTTGTTTTGATACTTCTTGCACCGTGAACTTACGACTGAAGTCAGCAAGATTAAGTGAACTTAGTACTTTTGAATACCCATACGTTGGTAATACGTGATTAGTACCACTGGCATAATCACCCGCGCTTTCAGGTGTATATGCACCAAGAAATATAGATGCTGCATTATCTAATTCAGGTAATAACGCTCTAGGTTGCTCTGTCTGCACAATTAAATGTTCAGGCGCATATAAATTACTGACCAAAACAGACTCAGCTAAATTATCAGTTAAGATCAATTGGCTGTGGGCTAAGGCTTTTCTGGCAATGTCAGCACGTGGCAACAATGTTAACTGTTGCTCTAATTGCACTTGTACTTGTTCAATAACATCTTGGTTATCACATACCAAAATCACTTGTGAGTCAGGACCATGTTCAGCCTGAGACAATAAGTCAGCAGCAATAAAACTAGGATTAGCAAACTCATCTGCAATAACTAAGACTTCAGATGGACCCGCTGGCATGTCAATAACCGCACCATAAGGGTCTTGATTGACTTGCTGTTTTGCTTCGGTAACAAAACTGTTGCCAGGTCCAAATATCTTATCGACTGTACTTATAGATTCAGTGCCGTAGGCAAGAGCTGCAATCGCTTGTGCACCACCCACTCGATAAATCTCAGTGATGCCACACAATTTAGCGGCGTATAATATCTCTGCCGTAATACCACCAAAGTTATTTTCAGATGTGTCTGGTGGCGTACATAATACAACTCGTTTACAACCAGCAATTTGAGCGGGGACACCTAACATCAATACAGTAGAAGGCAGTGGCGCACTCCCGCCAGGTATATATAAACCTACTGATGTTATAGGTTTAGTGATTAACTGACATAACACACCGCTGCTCGTTTCTACTTCGATGTCTTTGCTAACTTGTGCTTGGTGAAACTTCAAAATGTTGCTGTAAGCTAATTCAATTGCTTGTTTTGTATCGTCAGTAAGTAAACTAATTGATGTTTCAAATTGCGTTTGTGATAACGCAACTTGGTCAAGTTTAATACCATCAAACTTTTCAGTTAGAGATAACAAAGCGTCATCGCCATTGGTTTTTACTTGCTCAATAAGCGTTGATACTGCCTGCGACAAGTCTTGTTTATTACTCATAGCTGGTCTTGCTAACACTTGTTGTTTTTCTAACTCATTGAGTTGTTGCCAAACAATCATGAGGTTTACCCCATCATTTTTTCAATTGGCATAACAAGTATTGAAGTACAACCAAGTTGTTTTAATTGTTCCATCGTTACCCAGAATAAGTTTTCTTTACTTACAACGTGGATAGCCACTTGGTCGTCATTACCAGATAATGGTAGAACCGTTGGGTTTTCAGCACCCGGTAATAAGTCTTTCACTTGCTCTAGTTTTGCTTTTGGCGCGTGCAACATGATGTATTTAGACTCTTTCGCTTGCATAACACCATTTATTCTAGGAAGTAGGGTATCAACAAGTTCTTGTTTGTTTTCTTCTAATGCACCATCTTTTTGAATTAATACGGCTTTTGATTGGAAGATTTCAATTGCTTCATATAAGCCGTTAGCTTCTAAAGTGGCACCAGTAGAAACTAAGTCACATATTGCATCCGCGATACCTGCTCTTGGTGCAACTTCAACAGAACCGGTTAACATAACCGGAGAGGCATTTACGTTATTTTCTTGTAAGTAACGTTTTAGAAGCTGTGGGTAGGTAGTAGCAATACGTTTGCCTTCAAATGATTCTAAACCTTTATAATCGAACTCATTTGGTACTGCGATTGATAAACGACAACCACCATACTCTAAACGTTTTAATAATTGATATTTTGCAGGTTCATTAGCCGCTTGTCTCTCTAACATTTTTTCTTCTAACTCGTTTTCACCAATGAAACCTAAGTCAGCAATGCCGTCCATTACAAGACCTGGAATGTCATCGTCACGTACTAATAATAAATCAATAGGAAGGTTAGTTGAGTGTGCGATTAATAAACGGTCACGAATAGAAAGTTTTACGCCAATCGCTTTTAATAATTTAAGTGACTCATCACTTAATCTACCTTTCTTTTGTACTGCAATTCTTAGTCTTGTTGAGTCTGTCATTTGATTGTCCAATTTTTTATATGTTTAAAACGAAAAAAAACCCCGAAGATTGGCCTCCAGGGTTTTATTTTATTTTTGCGTGGAGGCTTCTAATTTCAAATAGCCACCAGCGAAATAAGCTGAAAACTATCTCGATGGAAAATGATGATGATGCCAGTTCATGTTAGTTTTCATAATGTTTATTTCTTTTGCTTATTTAGAGTTATTATTCAAATTATGCCGAGAACGAAATTATTGCAACCATTTTTTTAGAACTAAACTGAAATATATTAAACCAAATAGTATATTGGTCGATAAATGTACAATAATGTGAGTAAAAGTATATTATCTATAAGATAACAGTTTGATTTGTTTTACACAAAAGTTTGAGAAGAGAGATGGTTGATATTTTATACAATGTAATGGCAAGGCCAATACCTAACGAACCCGACAAAAAAGATGCCTATCATGTCGATAAGGCACCTAAAGATGCAGGGTTAAAACGTGTAGAAGATGACGACCCAAGCTCAGCCAAACAAGAAAGCAAAAATCAAAAGGGCAACGAGCAACAACAAAAGGAAGAGAAAGAAGAGCCAAAAGGAAAAGGTAAATTTAAAGACAAAGATGGCGTAGAGCATCTAGACATCTTTGTCTGATAAAATTATTACAGAGAGACCCCAGCATCTTTTAATTTATTTGAGATCTGTCCTGTTAAAAAGTCTTTTAACATTACCCAATCCCCAATGAAGCTATAAAACGGGTAAGTGAAAGTTGCAGGTCTATTTTTCTCGATAAAAAAGTGTCCTACCCAAGCAAAGCCATAACCTATAACTGGTAATAGCCATAATAACTTATATTCACTCGTGGTTAGTGCAATATACAGCACAACAAGTACAAGAAAACTACCGATGTAATGGAGCGCTCTGCATACAGGATTACTATGTTCTCTTAAGTACATTGGATAAAATTCGTTAAACGAATTAATTTTAGTATCAGTCATATTATTTATCTCTAAACATTAATGTACCGGTAACTTCACCCACCTTGATGGTATCTAACTTTTTGTAATTATCATCATTAAATAAAGCCTGGTTCTTTTCTTTAGTGACAAACACAGCAACACCTTCGGTGATAGGATTTTCATCCACAATTGTATCTACCGCTTTAATTAAATAATGGCCTAAACCATGTTGCTGGTGGTCTGGGTGGATCGCGATAAAGGTTAATAAATGATAATGCTCATGTGGAATAGCAGCCGCGACACGCTTTTCTTTTTCAATCATACTCTGGGTGCTTAAGTAACCCGCATTTAACATCATTTTTAAACGCCAGTGCCAAAATCGTTCAGGTTCCAATCCGGTTTGCGGTTCGATTAGACAAGCTACGCCTAATAAATGTTTGCCTGAGAATAAGCCAATCATAGGTTGTTGAGTATTCCAGAATGTGGCCAGTTCTTCTCGAATTGCTCCACGTAATCGTTGATCATAATCGGGTTTGCTATGTTGAAAGATATCTAAAAATACAGGGTCGTCATGATATGAGACAAATAATAGTGATGCAGCTAAATTAATATCTTCAGCGCTAAGCAGTACCGCTTTAATTCCATCAATTTCTGTCATGTTTTGAGTTACATCCATTAATAACCACCTTTTTTTTATTGTTATTATTTTAGTAAGTTAACAAGTGCTGAGTAAATATCCAACAAATTATTTATATCTTATGTGTTTTTTGATCACCACAATAAATCGCATTGTTATTTGAGTGACTATTTTATGTGAGGTTTGGTGGTAAATAACGTCATTAAACTTAAAAGAGGTTACTAATATAAGAGGTATAGAAGGTTGATAATATTATTTATAAAAAAAGCCGGCTATAACAGCCGGCAAACCAATCGTCTTTGAATCAAGTATTCAAATAGGAGGGACGAGAAGAGGGTTAATTAACTAACATATTCGTTACGTAATCAATGCCGTTAACTCGTAAAGGTTTAGATAACTCAGAGCGTTTAGCATCTATCAAGCTAATACCTTCAACGATTAAATCATATGCTTTCCATTCACCTGTTTTACTGTTTTTGCGTAACTTGAAGATCATATTAATAGGTTGAGCGTCGTTAGAAACTAATTCAGTTTTAATGTCGATCATACTTTTATCACCCACATCTCTATCTGCTTCGTATCTAACCGTTTGGTTATTGTATTGAGATAATGCAGATGAATAGGTTTTGATAAGGTTAACAGTCATCGCTTCAACAAAACCTTCACGTTGTTCTTTGCTGGTCTTTTTTAACTGTGGGCCCAGAATTTTATATGATGCAAAAGTAACATCGATGTAAGGCATCAAGGTTGATTCGATAATGGCTTGCATTGTTTTTTCATTGATTTGGGCTTTGGCTTTAGCTTCGCCAACGGATTGAAAAACTTGTTCGCCAACACTCTTAATCATTAAATAAGGAGAGCTTGAATCTATCGATACAGCATGACTTGAAGTGGACAATAAAGTCGTAGCCGTTAAGCTAAATATGAATGTTAGAGTTTTTAACATGGAGCCTCCTTCGTTAATTTAATTCTGAATTTAAGTGCGTTTTGAAAGTGTGTGGAGTATAAAACCGACCGAGCGGTCTGTAAAGTGTATTATCGATTAAATCGTTAAAGAAAATAACCGATTGTGAATATGATTTATCGCTGTAACGTGTATTTTTAAAGGAAGGGCTAGGTTTATAGTTTTATTTGATGGATAATTGCATCAACAGATATTTTCCAATTGGTTATGAATACGATGCAATTAATAGACTCTCATTGTCATTTAGACAGAATAGACCTTGAAAAAGAAAAGATAAATTTTGAACAATTAATCAAAAATGCCGAGCAAGCAGACGTACAACACTTATTATGTGTTGCGATTTCAATGGATCAATTTCCTTCTATGTTTGAAAAAGCACAGGGGTATAATAACGTATCGTTCTCTTGTGGGGTTCACCCATTACATGTTGGTGAAGATAAAGAATACACACTCGAGCAATTAAAAACGTTAGCAGACCAACCTAGAGTGGTAGCTATTGGTGAAACTGGTTTGGATTATTATTATTCAAAAGACAGCATTAAAGAGCAACAAGCTTCTTTTGAACACCACATAGATGTAGCGAATCAGTTAGATAAGCCGCTCATTGTTCATACTCGAGATGCCCGCAAAGACACAATAGATATTTTAAAAAGTAATCATGCAGATAAGTGCCAAGGGGTTTTGCATTGTTTTACTGAAAACTGGGAAATGGCAAAAGCCGCATTAGATATTAATTTTTATATATCTATTTCTGGCATTGTGACTTTTAAAAATGCAGTAGAACTACAAGATGTAGTGAAAAAAATCCCACTGGATAGATTATTAATTGAAACTGACTCGCCTTATTTAGCGCCTGCGCCGCACCGTGGTAAACAAAATCAACCTGCCTATGTGAAACATGTAGCTGAGTTTATTGCTGGGTTAAAAGGTGTCTCTGTAGAGGAAGTGGCTGAAGTGACGACCAATAACTTTAAACAGTTATTTAAAACCGCTCAGGTTTAACGTTAATTGTTTGTATGAAATAGCCTACATAAATAAACATGTAGGCTATTCCATATAAAACCTCAATACTTTACAGGCTTATAGCTCAAACCTTAAAGCCTTCAAACTATCTCGGTTGCATACGAATAGCGCCATCGAGTCTAATCGCTTCGCCATTTATATAAGCATTACTTGCAATATGTACCACAAGATCACCAAACTCTTTTGGTAAGCCCATACGTTTAGGGAATTGTATGTTTGAAACTAAACTTTCTTGAACATTATCAGGCATGCCTAACAACATTGGCGTTCCCATTATTCCAGGTGCAATCGCATTGACTCGAATCCCGGTTTTAGCGAGATCACGCGCCATAGGTAAACTTAAAGATATAATGCCACCTTTACTTGCAGCATAGGCCGCTTGACCCATTTGACCTTCATAACCAGCAACAGACGCTGTATTGATAATAACCCCACGTTCGAGTGCTTCACCCATTACTTCATTTTTAGCCATGTAAAATGCAGCAAGACGAGCAACATTAAAGGTGCCAATCAAATTAATGTTAATGGCTTGTGCAAATTTTGATAATGGCATAGGGTCGCCATCACGGTTTAATACTTTAGCTGCGGGGGCAATACCTGCACAATTCACACAAATGTGAATAGCTTGATAATGTGCTATTACCTTTTCAAAAGCTTGTTCAGTCGATGTTTCGTCGGTGACATCCACAATTTGATACATCGCATTGTTTTCACCTAATTCGGCAACCGCTTGTTTTGCCGCGTCTTCATTTAAGTCAAATATCGCAACTTTAATGCCTTGTGCTACTAATTGATCACAGGTTGCTCTTCCAAGACCTGATGCTCCACCGGTAACAACCGCAACTTTATTTTGTAAATCCATAATATATCCTATGAGTATTCAATATTTTAATTAGGCAATTTCTTTTAATAATTCTCTAGCGATAACAATACGTTGTATCTCGCTGGTACCTTCATAAATTGAAGTGATTCTGACATCACGAGTTAACCGTTCTAGTGGGTATTCTTTAATATACCCGTAACCACCCAACATTTGTAATGCATCGTAACAGGCGATATTGGCTTTTTCTGATGCAAATAACTTAGCCATGGAAGCTTGTTTAGAAAATGCTTGGCCTTGTTCTTTCAGGCAAGCAGCATTCATTAACAATAATCTTGCCGCTTCTAAGTCGGTATAGCGGTCTGCTAATATCCATTGTAACCCTTGGAATTTAGATAATTCTTGGTCGAATTGTTTACGCTGTGAAATATAATCACGGGCATAATCCATCGCAGCCAAACCAATGCCTAAGGCTAAAGAGCCAATTCCAATTCGACCGCCAGCTAATTCGGCAACCGCAACTCTAAAGCCGTCGTTTTCTTTACCCATTAACGCGGATGCTGGAATACGACAATCTTCAAAACGTACTTCATTGGTGGCTGATGCCTTTTGTCCCATTTTATGCTCAGCAGGCCCCACGATTAATCCCGGTGTACCATTCTCCACTAAGAAACAAGAAATGCCTTTGCCTTTTTTCGCCGTTGCATCAGTCACTGCCCAGACAACAAATACACCTGCATATTCAGCACTGGTGATAAACATTTTGGAACCATTTAAGATGTATTCGTCACCGTCTTTGATTGCGCTTGTTTTCATGCCAGCAGGGTCGCTTCCGGCTTCTACTTCGGTCAAACAAAAGCCTGCTGCTGGGTATTCACCTGAGCATATTTTGGTGATGTATTTTTGTTTTTGTTCTTCATTACCAACAGCCTGTACTACTTCTGCAACCATGTTTGTTACTGATGTAGTAACCGCAGTCGAAGCACAACCTTTGGCAATTTCAGTGATGGCTAAACTAAATGCAACACTACCAGCTTCAGTGCCACCATACTCGCCATTTATACTTAACCCCATAAACCCTAACTCAGCCAGCTGTTTAAGGTTGTTTAATAAGATATCTTGTCCATCACCTTGATCTAATTTGGCTGCGTTAGGCAGTAATTCATTCTGTGCAAATTGACGAGCCGTTTCTTGGATCATCTGCTGTTCTTCAGTAAGAGCCGTATTCATATATTTTCCTAACGATATTAGAAAGACAAAAAAGAGGCGTAATGTGCATTAAATCACTGGTAAATAAAAGGATAGGGGATTAAATAACGAGTTGCATTATGTATGGATATTTTTACTAATTGTAAATCGTCGTTAGTGCAAAGTACTATTGAATCGGTTGGTTTAGAACACTAATCACAACGCATGAATGTAAAGAATATCATTTACTAATTAGAGTGTAATTGAAATTAGTGGTTGGTTTAAAATAGATGGGCGATGCTCTTGGATTAGCGGGCTCGAACCATTTTGAATAATATTATAAAAATTATTTCAGTCTTGATTTTAGGGTAGATTTATTTAACAGATATGTTTGGTTTGAAAGTGGTGGGCGGTACTGGGCTCGAACCAGTGACCCTCGCCTTGTAAGGGCGATGCTCTCCCAGCTGAGCTAACCGCCCACTTTCAAGGAGATATAATTAATTAATTTGATATTAACTAATTATTGTATTTAGATTGGTGGGCGGTACTGGGCTCGAACCAGTGACCCTCGCCTTGTAAGGGCGATGCTCTCCCAGCTGAGCTAACCGCCCAACCTAAATACTGATGAAGCTGATACAAATTATTCGGGAAAATAATTTGGTGGGCGGTACTGGGCTCGAACCAGTGACCCTCGCCTTGTAAGGGCGATGCTCTCCCAGCTGAGCTAACCGCCCAACTTCATCGATACATAACAACTAACTGCGCTGCTTCTGTGGGGGCGTATTATAGGGAGACCTTAATTAGAGTCAACTATAATTTTAAACTTTTTTACCGTTCGGTTAAATCTTAGACAAAGCGTTTGATATTTATAAAATATGTTTGAAATTTAGACGAGCTTTGCCATTTTCATAATGATTTTCCACTCCGCCTCAGTGACAGGTTGAATAGAAAGTCGGCCTCTTTTGACTAAAACCATCTCCTCTAATGCTTTTGTGGCTTTAATTAATGCTAAAGGTACAAACTTAATAAACTCTTGCTGATATTGAATATCCAAACTGACCCAACGTGGCGATTCAGGTTTTGATTTAGGGTCGTAATATTTTGATTCAGGATTAAATTGTAATGGGTCAGGGTAAGGGCTAGATACCACTTTAGCCGTTCCTGCCACTCCAATGTTTTTACAACTAGAGTGATAAAATAATACCTGATCGCCCACTTTTATTTCATCTCTTAATAAGTTTCGAGCCTGATAGTTTCGGATGCCATCCCAACGTACTGTGCTGTTTTTATCATTTTTTAAATCAAGCAAGCTGTAATCGTCAGGCTCAGATTTGAATAACCAGTAGTTCATATTCACCTCATTTATAGAATTTCCTACTGTTTATAGTAGGAAGTTTTCTATAGAATACGCGCAAATTTATATCATTTCATTTTTGTTGGAACATTCTATGTCTGTTGTCACTCGTTTTGCTCCTAGCCCAACTGGTTATTTACATGTTGGTGGTGCTCGTACTGCTTTATATTCTTGGTTATATGCTAAACGCAATAACGGTAAATTTATTTTACGAATAGAAGATACCGATTTGGAACGCTCAACTCCTGAAGCGGTTCAAGCTATTTTAGATGGTATGCAATGGTTAGGAATGGAAGGGGATGGCGAGATCTTTTACCAAACTAAACGTTTTGACTTGTATAAAGAGTATGTACAAACGTTAGTTGACGAAGATAAAGCATATAAATGTTATTGCACTAAAGAACGTTTGGATGCTTTACGTGCAGAACAAGAAAGTAATGGCCAGCGTACAGAGTATGATGGTAAATGTAGCCATGGTGCAGAAGCTCCATCAGCAGATGCACCTTATGTTGTTCGCTTTAGAAATCCAAAAGATGGCTCAGTTAAATGGACTGATGCAATTCGTGGTGAAATGGAAATTTCAAACTCTGAAATGGATGACATGATCATTCTACGAACTGACGGTAGTCCAACCTATAATTTCTGTGTTGTTATTGATGATTGGCAAATGGGTATGAGCCATGTCGTTCGTGGTGAAGATCATTTAATTAATACTGCTAAGCAAATTAATATTTTTGAAGCGTTTGGTGCAACCGTCCCAACTTATGCACATTGTTCTATGATTTTAGGCGATGATGGTAAGAAATTATCAAAACGTCATGGCGCAGTAGGGGTGATGCAATACCGTGATGATGGTTATTTACCTCAAGCTTTAATTAATTATTTAGTTCGCTTAGGCTGGTCTCATGGCGACCAAGAAATATTTACACAAGATGAATTGTTTAATTTGTTTGATATTAAAGATATCAACAAATCTGCATCTGCATTTAATACTGAAAAATTAAATTGGATGAACCAAGAATACATGAAAAACTTGCCAGCTTCTGAAGTAGCAAGTCACCTTGTTTGGCACTTTACTAATCAAGGTGTTGATACAACTAATGGTCCTAAATTAGAGTCTATCGTTGAAATTCAAGCTGAAAGGGTTAAAACCCTAAAAGAAATGGCAGAGATCAGTACCTATTTCTACCAAGACTTTGCACAGTTGGATGAAAAAGCAGCGAAGAAACATTTACGTCCCGTAGCGAAAGATGCGTTAGTATTAGCTCAGCAGAAACTAGAAGCGATTGTTGATTGGACTGCTGATAATATACAAAGTGCAATTAACGCTACCGCAGAGGAACTGGAGGTTGGCATGGGTAAAGTTGGGATGCCACTTAGAGTTGCGGTAACGGGGGGCGGTAACTCACCATCACTTGATGTCACTTTGGTTTTGTTAGATAAAAGTAAAGTGATTAGTCGAATTAGTGATGCGTTAGCTTATATAGCGGCACGTGAAGCGGCTCAATAGGAACAAGTTAAATTAATAAATAAAAGCCAGCCTTAAAGCTGGCTTTTGCTATTTAAAGGCATAAATTCACGTATTTAGAATCAATTTTAACCTGTTTGTAAAAAAAATAGGCAGTCAGTCCAATAAAATACATTTTTATTAAAATAAGGGTTGACGCATTCATAGTGAATGCATAGAATGCGCCCCGCGTTTGAGGCAATATATTGTTTCAAATGCATATCAAAACAGCGGGGCTATAGCTCAGCTGGGAGAGCGCAACACTGGCAGTGTTGAGGTCAGCGGTTCGATCCCGCTTAGCTCCACCAACGTTTTGATATTTAATAAGTCCATAGTGCTCCCATCGTCTAGAGGCCTAGGACAC
>Ga0209345_10006200_pt1 | contig 10909 bp, 9 predicted proteins | sample Cruoilmetagenom7_FD_187294 | JGI IMG/M metagenome (GOLD analysis project Ga0209345, IMG submission 187294) | Oil polluted marine microbial communities from Coal Oil Point, Santa Barbara, California, USA - Sample 7 (SPAdes) (version 2) | ecosystem: Environmental > Aquatic > Marine > Oil seeps ...
CAATGTAACACTCGCGTCCCCTTTGAATATACAAGGGTTCCTCTCCAGCTCCATCACTAAAACTAATCACGCAAGCCCTTACATTGAAACGAAAGAATACGCAGACAACATCAACTACCAGTCAGGTACGGTAGTCGGGATTATGCTTTCCAAGCGGCTGGACTCCAAGGTGAACTTTCAGGGACAGCTCACCGCACGCGGAGCAGAACCCGATAACAGCAATGCCTACAAGCCAGAATTTGATCTTCTGTTTATAGACTACAAGCTTCGCCCGAACATAAGTGTCAAAGTGGGGAAGTTAATTCCAAATACCTACCTCATATCCAAACACCTCGATGTGGGAGCCAGCTACTTGTGGGCGCGACCACCCGTCGAGGTTTATGAAACATCCTACTCCTTTTTAACCCGAGTAAACGGTGTGGAGCTGACTTACCAAAGGAAATTGGGGAACTACAACTTTCGTATACACCCCTATGTCGGCAGATTGAATGAAACACTCATTAGCCGTACCACACGCACAGTGGCAAGCCTGGACTCAGAAAGCCTGGCGGGCTTTAGCGTCGAACTTGAAACACAAGGTTTTCATCTACACGCCTCAGCAATGCGCGCTGATTCAATCATGACAGACGGAGATGGCTCGTTGGTTAAAATGCCAGAAACTGCGATATACAGTTTGGGAGCAAAAGCCGAGCTCAATGGCTGGCTGGCTCTTGCAGAGGTAGCGCATGTGGATGTCGGTAAATCCAAACTTGATTTTACAAGCTCAGACATAGATGAAGTCCGCCAATTGGGCGCACTTGAAACAGACATACCTCCTCAAACCGGCTACTACGTCACCCTTGCACGCGAGATTAAGGCATTTACACCTTATCTGACCTTGGCGGGCACCAATGCCACACAAAAACTTAGCAGCAACAACACCCTTAACGATATCAACAGTAACTTTCTTCAAGAACAACAATCTCTCAGCCTTGGAACACGTTATTACGCCAGCAATTCACTAACACTAAAATTCGAATACCACCATGTGGACATATTGAATGGCACCACTGGCCTGTTCATCACGCAGCCCTCAGAGGATGACGATCTTCAGCTTTGGACGGCTTCTTTTAATATTCTATTTTAGACCGTGAAATTCCAAAACAGTCGATGTCAATTGTTTCTGGCCGGATGCAGCCAGATGGGCGATAATGTCCGGCTATTTCATTTTTTACACTTCTTCGGTGTTAAGCCAAACCACTCCTTCATCATTTGGTTTTGCTCTACTACTTATAAACGAGACCTGAATGGACGAAATCACCCAAACCATGCAATCAATGGGGCAGCGTGCGCGCCAGGCTAGCCGCGAAACCAGCAGGGCCACCACTGAGCAAAAAAACAAGGCATTACTGGCAACTGCCGATGCATTGGTCGCTCAACGCCCTCAAATCCTTGAGGCAAACCAGAAAGACCTTCAAGCTGGACAAGCAAAGGGCCTCGACGCCGCAATGCTTGATCGCCTTGAACTGAATGAGGCGCGCTTTCAGGCCATGCTCGACGGCCTGCAACAAGTGGCTGCCCTACCCGACCCCATCGGCGAGATTAACGGTCTTCGTTATCGCCCCAGCGGCATTCAAGTGGGCCAGATGCGTGTCCCACTGGGCGTAATTGGCATCATTTACGAATCGCGCCCAAACGTAACCATTGAAGCCGCCAGCCTTTGTCTAAAATCAGGCAACGCGGCCATTTTACGAGGCGGCTCAGAGTCCATCCACAGCAATCAGGCAATAGCGAAATGTCTGAAAGCTGGCTTACAGAAAGCCGGGATCTCCGCGGATGCAGTGCAAGTTGTAGATACCACAGACAGAGCAGCAGTAGGCGCCCTTATCACGATGCCAGAGTACGTAGATGTTATCGTACCTCGCGGTGGCAAGGGTTTGATAGAACGCATCAGCGCTGAAGCCCGTGTTCCAGTTATCAAACATCTGGATGGTATCTGCCACGTTTATATTGACGAAAAAGCCGACCTCGACAAAGCCTTCAAGGTGACACTGAATGCCAAAACCCAGCGTTACGGCACCTGCAACACACTGGAAACACTACTTGTAGCAGAAGCCGTCGCAACACAGATATTACCCAGGCTGGCGCAGGCCTTCGATGAAAAACAAGTGGAACTACGCGGTTGTGAAAAAACCTCTGCGATATTAAACACTATAAAAAGCGCCACAAGCGAAGACTGGGACACGGAATACCTGGCCCCCATTCTGGCCATTAAAGTGGTGTCAGGTCTGGATGAGGCAATTACCCACATTAACACCCACAGTTCTGCCCACACCGATAGCATTATCACTGAAGACTATTCGCGCAGTCGACGCTTTATCACCGAGGTGGATTCCAGCTCAGTGATGGTGAACACGTCCACCCGTTTTGCCGATGGTTTTGAGTATGGTCTGGGGGCAGAAATAGGCATCTCTACGGACAAAATACACGCCCGCGGACCCGTGGGTCTGGAAGGTTTAACGACGCAAAAGTACGTCGTACTGGGAGACGGCCATATCCGACCATAAAGCTTCACGCCATGCCGACACATCAAACACCTCGGTGGTGCTCTTTGGTGGTACCTTCGACCCGATACATTTCGGTCATTTGCGTGCCGCTTTAGAAATACGCGAACGACTGGGTGTGGAAGAATTACACCTGCTACCCTGTCACATCCCCGGCCATCGCGGCCAACCCGATTCCGGTGCACAACATCGCATCGATATGATTCGACTGGCGATAAAGTGTGATAGTCAAAGTGGCGAAACGGGCTTAATCGTCGATACCCGCGAATGCGAACAGCACCAACCCTCCTATACTATCAGCACACTGCTGGCGCTACGGGAGGAAATTGGCCAATCTCGACCGCTAATCGTCACCCTCGGCATGGATTCTTTCAACTCCCTGCCACAATGGCATCGCTGGGAAGAGCTTCTAACACTGGGGCACCTGCTGGTTGTACAAAGGCCTGGCACCGAGCCCAGTCACGAAGCAGCCGTTCAAGGGCTTCTTCAACAACATTTACGCGACAGCTTGGTAGAACTAAAAGAATCAGCAAACGGCGGAATCTGGATAGAAGAAATTACCCCCCTTTCCATTTCCGCCACCAATATTAGGCGACAAATCGCTAGCGGCCATTCCGCAAGATACCTTCTGCCAGATACAGTCTGGTCCTATATTAAAACGCAGCGTCTTTATGGCTATCAAGCCAAAAGCCCTTTTACCAATCCACGGAATACTGAATGAGCACAACAGCAGACAAAAAATTATCGCTTCTCCTCGATACGCTTGAAGATATTAAAGCACGAGATATCACCACCCTGGATATTCGCCCCCATAACAGCATTGCCGACACTTTAGTGATTGCCAATGGCACCTCAAGCAGACACATCCAATCCATGGCGGATCAAGTCATAGAGAAGATGAAAAAGTCCGGCGAGCAACCACTGGGCACAGAAGGAAAAGAATCCGGGGACTGGGTACTGGTAGATTTATCCGACATCATCGTTCACTTAATGATGCCGGAAGCCCGAGCACGTTATGACCTGGAGCACCTTTGGAGCCCACCTGAAGCCAAAAGCGAAAAATGAAGATTCGTCTGATCTCAGTGGGCAACAAAATGCCCGACTGGGTAACGCAAGCCTACCAGAACTATCAAAAGCGACTCACCGGCTCCGTTCAGCTGGAGCTCATTGAAATCCCCCTGAGTAAACGCGGTAAAAATGCAGATATTAAGCGCCTGATGGAAAAAGAAAGCCAACAGATGCTTGCGGCGATCCCCCCGCGTTACCGGGTAATATGCCTTGATGTAAAAGGCAAGGCCCTGAGCACAGAAAACTTGGCCAAAAAACTCCAAAGCTACGAACAGCAGGGGGATAACATTGCGCTGTTCATCGGCGGCCCAGAAGGTCTAAGTAGCAACTGCCTCACCCGAGCCGATGAAAGTTGGTCACTGTCGGCAATGACACTTCCTCACCCTATGGTTCGAGTCATCCTGGCGGAACAGATCTACCGCTCATGGTCGCTAAACATTGGGCACCCCTACCATCGTTGAATTTAGAGGGTCTTTAATTAATCGAAACTATTCAGCGAACCCTGTAACTGCTCAGGTTGCGCAAATTTGGGCGTGAGCTGGCGTGTGCATATGATTACGCCTAGAATAAATCAAACCAAAGCAACGCAGCACTTCCGGATTGATGGCTGACCATCTTAATTTTAAAAACCCCCAGCGCGAACTAAGCGTTCATCGCCAGCGCATTTATGTAGCATTTGCCCTCTCCCTGCTGATGGCGCTGGCTCTTATCGGCCGCCTGGCATATCTGCAAATTGTGCAACACGAACTCTATACCACACAGTCGGATAAAAACCGCGTGCAACTGGAAGCCGTTGCTCCCACCCGCGGCCTTATTTACGACCGCAACGGGGTTTTGCTTGCCGATAACCAGCCCAGCTTTTCAGTAAGACTGGTTCCAGAGAGAATAAAAAACCTCGATGAAACCCTGGCGCTTATCGGCACCTATATCCCCATCAGTAAAGATCACCTCAAACGTTTTCACAAACATCACAAAAAACGCCGCCGCCCCTTTGAAGCCGTGCCCCTTAAATTCAATCTCGATGAAAAAGAAATCTCCAGCATTGCCGTTAATCAGCATCAACTACCGGGGGTGGAAATTGCCGCCGACCTGATCCGCCACTACCCCCACAGTGATTTATTTGCCCATGCACTGGGTTACGTCGGGCGCATTAACGAACGCGAAGCAGAAATACTGGACCCGGAAAATTACAGCGCCACCCATTACATCGGTAAAGTCGGCATAGAAAATTATTACGAAGACTCCTTGCATGGCCGCGTCGGCTACCAAAAAGTAGAAAAAAATGCCCACGGGCGCATCATCAATCTGCTTGAAAGGTTAGACCCCACTCCAGGAGAAAATCTCAGACTAACGCTCGATGTACGCCTGCAAAAAATTGCCACCGAGTCCCTCGGTAAACGCAATGGTGCCGTGGTGGCGATTGACACCCTTAAAGGAGATATTCTTGCCTTTGTCAGCACGCCCACCTATAACCCCAACCTGTTTGTCACCGGCATCAGTCAAAAAGATTACAGCGCACTCAGGGATTCCAGAGATCGCCCACTGTTTAATCGTGCACTGCGCGGCCAATATCCCCCTGCCTCTACCGTTAAACCTTTTATCGGCCTTGCCGCCCTTGAAAATAAGGTAACAAGCTGGAACTACAGCATTACAGATCCAGGTTGGTATAAGCTTGAAAATGATACCCGTCTGTACCGCGACTGGAAAAAGTGGGGGCATGGCAAGGTGAACCTCGAAAAGGCCATCATCGAATCTTGCGACACCTATTTTTACGGCATTGCCCACAAACTGGGCATTGATCCACTCCACGACTTTATGGCCCAGTTTGGTTTTGGAGAGCGGGTTGGCATCGACCTCAAAGGGGAAGTCAAAGGTATACTGCCTTCCAGCTTCTGGAAGCGAGCCACACGCGGCGTTATTTGGTATCCAGGGGAAACCCTTAACGCCGGCATTGGCCAGGGATATATGCTGACCACGCCCTTGCAACTTGCGACGGCGACGGCCATCCTCGCCAACAAAGGCAAAAAGGTTTACCCCAAACTCTTCAAAAACTCCCAACAAGAACCCGGCGAAGCACCACAAGCCATCCCCCTTCAGCAGCAGGAAGATTGGCTCAAAATGCACGATGCCATGATCAAGGTCAGCCACAGCCTTCACGGCACGGCCCGCAGTGCTGCGAGGGGCGCCAAGTACAAAATCGCAGGGAAAACCGGCACGGCACAGGTTCTGGGTATTGGCCAGGAAGAAGAGTACGATGAAGAAAAGATCGCAACTTATCATCGCGATCATGCTTTGTTTATAGCCTTTGCACCTGCTGATAGACCCCAAATTGCCATAGCGGTCATCGTCGAAAATGGCGGAAGCGGGGGTAGCAATGCAGCGCCCATCGCCCGAAAAATATTTGATGCCTATTTGACGCCGCCTGAAAATAATGTCCCACTACATAAGCTTCCACCCCAAAGCCGCCAACGAGCCACAATAAACCCACTATGAATCTTTTCACATGAAACAAAGGGACTTCTTTCGCAGCCTGCCCATAGACGGCATGCAACCTCAGCGCCGGCTATCCATCAGTCAGGCCACCCATATAGACACCCCGCTGTTTGCCGCCTTATTACTGCTCAGCGCCTACGGCCTTACAGTCCTTTATAGCGCCAGCAGCGGCCAAATGCATGTTATCGAGCGCCAAGCCACCTTCCTGGGCATTGGCTTTGCCGTCATGATCGTGGCAGCACAAATTCCACCCATGATTTATAAGCGTTACGCATCATTTTTTTATCTTTTGGGTTTAATTCTGCTCATCACCGTACTTTGGAAAGGTATTGGGGCAAAGGGTGCACAACGATGGCTGGCCCTGCCTGGCCTACCTCGTTTTCAACCCTCAGAAATAATGAAATTGGCCGTACCTATCATGGCCGCCCACTACTTTTCCAAGCGCATTATTCCTGCAAGCGCTCGCTCCCTGATTGGCGCCATTATTATTTTAGTCATACCGGCATTACTAATCGCCAAACAGCCTGATCTCGGCACCTCACTGCTAATTCTTAGCTCAGGGATTTTTGTGATTTTTCTGGCTGGCATCAGCTGGCGTCTCATATTTATGGGCACTGGCCTGGCTGTCGCCGCCGCGCCCGCATTATGGTTCACCATGCACGACTACCAAAAGCAACGCGTGCTTACTTTTCTCTCACCAGAGAGAGACCCACTCGGCTCTGGCTGGAATATCATTCAGTCAAAAACGGCGATTGGCTCTGGCGGAATTTACGGTAAGGGCTGGCTGGAGGGTACCCAATCCCACCTCGACTTTCTTCCAGAAAGCTCAACAGACTTCATTATCGCCGTTTTGGCGGAAGAATTTGGCTTGCTCGGCGCGGTGGTACTGCTCGGACTGAATTTTTTTATCGTTGCTCGGGGTTTAATCATCAGCCTCGAAGCCCAAGACACCTTCAGTCGCTTATTAGCCGGCAGCATCACCCTGACATTTTTTGTTTATGTTTTTGTCAATATCGGCATGGTCAGTGGAATCTTGCCGGTCGTGGGTGTACCGCTACCGCTGGTCAGCGTTGGCGGCACCTCCATTGTGACGCTGCTGGCAGGCTTTGGGATTCTCATGTCTATCGAAACCCACCGTCACTGGTTATCCCATTGAGCTAAAGGTGCACTAATGGCGCAGTCTGTGGTCTTAAAGCTGTGAAGTATCACGATAAAAGAAAAGCTCGAAGAATTTACGTCTTGGCGCGCTATGGTCTACATTGAATCCAACAGCCTGCCAGGTTTAACGGCAGACGCCTACACCCAACCCTCCAAACTATTGAGACATAATGACTAAAGCTATCCATCGCCAGGCACTTCAAACCCCCAAAACCATTAAAGCGGTATTGTTAATGATATTGATGGGGCTTATATGGACTTCCTCCGCGCAGGCCAATGATTACCTGCAACGAAAAGAATTTATTCAACTGGTTAACGAGCTAGAAAAGCAGGAAGACTTTGACCGAAAATCACTGGTTTATCTTTTTTCCGATGTAAAACGTAAAGACAGCATCATTAAGGCCATGAACCGCCCTGCTGAAGGAAAAGAGTGGAAAGAATACCGGCCGATTTTTGTTACCCCGAAGCGTATCAAACAAGGCCTCAGTTTTTGGAAAGAAAATGAGAAACTGCTTAACGAAGTGGAACAGAAATACGGCGTGCCTGCGGAAATTATCATCTCCATTATCGGCGTTGAAACCCGTTATGGTCGCAATAAAGGCAGTTACCGGGTGATCGATGCCTTATCAACATTGGGTTTTGATTATCCAAAACGCAGTGAATTTTTCCTCAGTGAACTCAAGCACTTTTTGATTCTAGCGCGGGATGCAGGCTTAGACCCAGCCAAGGCGAAAGGTTCTTACGCTGGCGCCATTGGTATGCCCCAGTTTATTCCTTCCAGCTACCGTCACTACGCGGTGGATTATAATAAAGATGGCCGCACCGATCTGATTGACAGTACCGAAGATACCATCGCCAGCGTTGCCAACTATTTTGTTAAACACGGCTGGAAAAAGAATGCCCCGATCACCGCGCCCGCAAAAAATGCCAACCCAAATCTGGAGTTCTTCCGCACTCACCCTCTTAAACCAAAGCTCAGCATTGCTGAACTGGAGTCCAAAGGTTTTACCAGCAGCGGCCTTTTGGATCGCAATCAAAAAGCCACGCCTTTGACGTTTCAGGGTGCAAAAGGCGAAGAACACTGGCTCGCCTTGCATAATTTTTATGTTATTACCCGCTACAATCACAGCGCACTGTATGCCATGGCGGTTTTTCAGCTGAGTGAGGAAATCAAAAGTGCCAAGTCTAAAATGAAAAGCTAAAGGAAATCCTGAATACGATGTTTCGCTATACCGCATGCAAAACGAATGCTGAAAACCCTCTGGGAAGTGGGAGCCGTCTCTTCGGTTTCACCGCTATGCTGGTATTATTACTCAGCCTGACGGCATGTGTTTCCCCTCCCGACAATATCGTAAAAGACAGCGCACCCAAAGTGCATTTCGACCCCTCCAAAGTAAAGCCCGCCATTCCCAAACAAGAACCGCGCAGTCATTATGGAAACCATAGCCCTTACACTGTTTTCGGCAAGCAATACCACGTTCTAAAAAGCGCACAGAACTATAAAGAAAAGGGCGACGCGTCCTGGTACGGCACAAAATTCCACGGCAGAAGAACCTCCAGCGGCGAACCCTACGACATGTTCAAAATGACGGCCGCACATAAATCCTTACCTCTGCCCAGCTATGTCAAAGTCACTAATCTGGACAATAATCGGGAAATCATCGTACGTGTTAATGATCGAGGCCCCTTCCACCCAGGGAGGATTATCGACCTCTCCTATGCGGCGGCTCACCTTTTGGGTATCGCCAACACCGGCACGGGAAAAGTCGAGGTGGAAATCATCACCGAAGCAGGCGCCAAGAAAATCAATTCAGCACAAATAGCTTTATTAAAGCCAATTCCACCCGCCAGCACAAACAGCCTGCTCTATGTACAAGTGGGCGCTTATAGCGAATTGAAAACGGCTCAATCGATACAGGAAAAAGTGCTAGCCATCACCGGACAGCCCACCAGTATTCACCGCATCCAGCAGCAACCGCAGCAGGTATTACACCGGGTATTGGTTGGCCCACTCCTCGACCGGAAACAAGGAGATGCCTTGGCCGTCACACTTCGCCAACAAAAGGTGGGGGACGCCATTGTGAAACAGCTGTGAACTGTGTAAGTTTCCGAGCAGGTTTTGCTACCGCAAAGATTTCCATTTAAAATGACCCACTATCAAGCACAAATACTCTATGTTGAAGCTAAGTAAAAAGTTCTGCCAAATTTCCCTGCTCTTCTCCCTGGCTATCACTGTTCAGCAGGTTTTTTCTGCCGGCCCTTCCCTGATACCCGCCCCACCCCAGGTTGCCGCAAGCTCTTACTTATTGATGGATGCCAATACCGGCCAAATTATTGTGGAATACAATGGCCAACAGCAATTACCCCCCGCCAGCCTCACCAAAATGATGACGGCTTATGTAGCCTCCCACGAACTATCAAAAAACAACATCAATAAACAAGAAGGCGTCAGAATCAGCATCAAAGCATGGAAAACCGGCGGCTCTCGCATGTTTCTTAAAGAGGGCTCCACCGTGCCGGTGAGCGATTTACTGAAAGGCATTATCATTCAATCTGGCAATGATGCCAGCGTCGCGCTGGCGGAGCATATTGCGGGTAGCGAAGGTGCATTTGCCGACTATATGAATCGCCATGCTGCAAACCTGAATATGTTAGGCACCCACTTTCGCAATGCCACCGGATTACCCGCCCCCAACCACCTCACCACCGCCTTAGACCTTGCCATCCTTGCCCAAGCCATCATCAATGAATTCCCCGAACACTATAAGCTCTATTCGGAAAAAAGTTTTACCTTCAACGGTATAAAACAACCCAATCGCAACCTGCTGCTCTGGCGGGATTCCAGCGTCGATGGATTAAAAACGGGACATACCGAAGAAGCCGGATATTGCCTGGTAGCTTCTGCCAAAAGGGGTGAGATGCGTCTTATCTCCGTGACAATGGGGACAAAAAGTGAAGAATCCCGCGCAGCAGAAAGCCAAAAATTACTGACTTATGGCTTTCGTTTCTACAGAACCGTAGTCCTGCAAGAAGCCAATCAGGAAATCAGCAAAACCAAACTATGGATGGGCGCCCAAGATGAATTAAAACTGGGCGTTAACGAAAAAGTACAAGCAACCATTCCACGTGGCAAAAAAGATTTTATCGTCTCCAGCCTCACCGTGGATGAAGAAATCAAAGCCCCCATCAAAGCCGGTGACCGTCTCGGCACACTCACCCTTTCTCTGGATGGCAGCACACTGGCGAAATTACCTTTGGTAGCCTTGGAGGATGTGGAAAAAGGCGGCCTGTTTAAGCAACTGCTTGATTATTTAATTCTTCTCATCAAGAGCTTTCTTTGATTAAAGCAGCGCAAAACCGCGTTGTTTATCTTAACGGGGAATTTATTCCTCAACAGGAAGCAAAAGTATCCATTCTGGATCGCGGCTTTCTCTTCGGAGACAGCATTTATGAGGTCATTCCTGTTTATCAGGGTGTGCCTTTTCGCCTGCCGCAACATTTACAACGCTTACGCTACTGCCTAAACGCCATCAAACTTAGCTCCCCCCACTCTTGTCTACACTGGACCGACCAACAGTGGACAGACATTATCAGCCGTCTGGTGGCGCTTAATGGCCACGGTAACCAATCCATCTATCTGCAAGTCA
>Ga0209345_10006201_pt1 | contig 10909 bp, 15 predicted proteins | sample Cruoilmetagenom7_FD_187294 | JGI IMG/M metagenome (GOLD analysis project Ga0209345, IMG submission 187294) | Oil polluted marine microbial communities from Coal Oil Point, Santa Barbara, California, USA - Sample 7 (SPAdes) (version 2) | ecosystem: Environmental > Aquatic > Marine > Oil seeps ...
AATCATCGAGTAATCGGTGATTTAATGAAAATTGAAGGCCGCTCTTCGGGGCGGCCTTTTTTATGGCGGGGGCCTAAACGTATTCACAGCCCGCCAAGTTGATCAAATAAAGTGTAGCGTCTCTTCAGATTTTGAAGCGATATTAATCCGGCTTCGGGTTTTGTTTTTCAGCCAGAAGTATCGAAATAATGGATGCCATTTCTTTCGATTGTCGTGGCGACGTTACCCCGCCGACACCGATCCGTTTGCCGAGATGCCACCAAACACCTGGTGACCATGACCGTTCGCCGGATTTTTTCAAGCGGATCAGGAAGCCGTTGGAGGGTTTGAACGCGAAAAAACCGCGGTCTATGCTGGTAATATCGTCGATCGAACACAATACGCGCCCCGACTGTGTGCTTAGGCCTTCACGAGTCAGAATTACAGCATCGTTTGTCGCGCGGAACAGTCGGAAGCCTGCCCAGATGAACAATCCTCCGGCAAGAACGAGGGTGGTAAGCGAAAGAGACTTTGACGGTGGATAGACCGCCGCAATATACAGCAATGTCAGGCCAAGACCGATGATGGTTGAGACGCCGAACATTCGACGACCTTGAACGACTTCTAGTCTGACTAATACTTCGGACATGGACAACTCCCGTTTGTTTGGCAGCTTCATACGAGTTTCCGAAGGAATGTGCCAGTAGGCGAATTGACTTGGTTATCCCAAAATCCACAGCCACATAGAGGCGGTAAATATTGATGCGGCGGTGCCTAGCAGGACTGCGCTTGCGGCTGCACCTTTTGCACGGTTGTACATATTGGCGAAAACATAGGCATTCACGCCCGGCGCCATGGAGGCGGATACGACTGCGGAACGTGTAAACTCGATTGGCAAATCGAACACTGCTGTACACATGACATATACAATTCCGGGAAGCACCATAAGTTTGAGTATTGAAATCATGCCGGCTTCGCCAACACTGGCGCGCAGGGAGTACCGTGCGAGGATGCCCCCAAGCCCAAAAAGTGCAGCAGGCAAGGCTGCACGAGATACCATTTCTGCTGCGGAAATAACGCTAGAAGGCAGCGTAATGCCACTCAGGTTAACTGCAAAGCCAAGACCAAGACCGATCATCAATGTATTTTTGAACATGGCTTTGGTGACGGCCGTCGCGGTTCCGGCGACCCCCCGACCGTCGGCGCGTGCGGCTTCCATCATGGTGATGCCAATCAGATAGAGCAGTGGTGCGTGGATCGAAATAATCGCGAAGTTTCCAGCGAGGGCCGCCGGTCCGTAGGCGCGCTCCATAATCGGTAGTCCAAGTAAGACGGTATTTGAAAACATCGCCGCAAAACCGATGGCGACTGAATCCCCGGGTCGGCGACGAAATAGCGATCTGGCCCCAAAAACACCAAGAGTAAAGCTGGCAAGAACGCCGGTGTAAAACGCGACCAGCAGCCGCCAGTCAAAAACCGCCCCGAGATCGAGCCGCATTATGTTTAGGAACAAAAGGCAGGGTATCGCGAAACCTTGGGTGAAAACCATCAACCCGTCGACGACGCTGTCCTTGATTAATTTTAACCGTACCGCGATGTAGCCCGAACCGATTACCAGAAAGACCGGTAAAACAACCTGAACAAGTTGAAGAATCACGCTTCGATCTCGATCACCATTCCGTCGTATGCGGGGGTGATATGGTCAGCGGTTTCGGTGTCCAACGTATCGTAATCCAGATCTATATGCATATTCGTTATGACAGCCCGCTCGGGTGCCGCGCGTTTGATCCACTCCAACGTGCGGGCCAAATGTGCGTGGCTGGAATGGGGTTTGTACCGAAGCGCATCCACCACCCAGACCTTAAGATGCTCCAGTTTCTTCCAGGCCGGATCATAGATCGTTTCAGCGTCAGGTAGATACGCCAGATCGCCGATGCGGAATCCTAGTGCATCGATCCTCCCGTGCTTGACCTCGAACGGTTCGAAGACAATAGCACCACCCGGTCCGTCGATCGTGGTTAGGTCCTCGATAGCGTTAAGGTCGAGTATAGGCGGGTAGGAACTGCCCGGCGGCTGGATGAAGGCATAGCCAAAACGTGCCAGCAGACTGTCTGTCGTGCGCGTGTCGGCCCAGACCGGAAGCCGCGAGCCACGATTGAAGACGATCATTCGAAGGTCATCGATCCCATGCATATGGTCCGCATGTTCGTGGGTAAATATTACGCCGTCCAGATGGCCGATACCAGCATCCAGAAGCTGTGCTCGCATGTCGGGCGAGGTGTCGATAAGGACACGGGTGACGGCATCTCCTTCAATGCGTTCGACCAGCATTGAACAACGGCGGCGGTGATTCTTCGGGTTTTCGGGGTCACATGCCCCCCATAGTCCGCCCAGTCTGGGAACACCGCCCGAAGAGCCACAGCCAAGAATTGTGTAACGCAGGATTGCCATTATTTTTGCGTCCAGACTGCTGCTTTGGCAAATAGCCTGTCAAAATTGGCCGAGGTCTGTGCCGCGAACTCGGCGTAGTCCATGCCGTAAATTTCGGCACCTACTTCCGCGGTCAATGCTGTGTACGCCGGTTCGTTGCGCTTGCCGCGATGGGGTTGAGGCGCCAGATACGGGGCGTCGGTTTCGACTAATACGCGATCAACAGGTGCTGCCGCAAAAATATCGCGTAGTTCCTGGCTTTTCTTGAAAGTGGCGATACCGGACATTGAAAGGTAAAAACCTAGGTCCAGCATTGCGGTTCCAAGTTCGGCACTGGAAGAAAAGCAGTGCATCACACAATCAAATGCGCCAGCTTTATGTTCGGCGCTCAAAATCCGCGCCATGTCATCGTCCGCCGCCCGCGCGTGAATTATCAGCGGGAGGGACGTTTGACGGGCGGCTTCTATATGTATCAACAAGCTTTCTTGCTGAACGGCCTTGCTCTCTGCCGTGTAGTGATAATCTAGACCGGTTTCGCCAATCCCGACCATTTTTGGGTGTTTCGCAATTTCGATTAATTGCTCAACAGTCGCCATCGGCTCGGATGCGGCGCTCATCGGGTGGGTGCCCACGGCGTAAAACACGGGATCATAAGCGTCAGCAATGCGGCGCACATCTGGCTCGGCACGCAGTTTTGTGCAAATGCTGACCATACGCGTAACACCGGCGTCAACGGCACGGTCTATAATTTCCGGCAGCTCGCCTTCAAAATCCGGAAAATCCAGATGGCAGTGGCTGTCAACAATTGCGGGTTTGGTCATCATGGCTCCGGCTTCATGCCGACAGGAGCGAGGCCCGTCCGGCGGTGGCATCAATACTTATGAACGTATCAAGGATCACTTGCGCAGGGTCAAGGTTAACAGCGCGTGCATGAGTAATTCTTCCGGTCAGTTCCTGCACCAGATTAGCCCACTCGCGCGCTTGGTACGCGTTGGCGGAAAGACGTGCGGAAAGCTCGGCCTCTCCTTGAATAGTGTCGTCCATGCCGCCTCTGGCACCGCCGAGTGCAAGGCGGGAAAGCGCGATAAGTAGAAGGCGAACGGTCATATCATAGTGGTTTTCAGACCCTTTACCGGCGCATTTTTCGGCCAGCATGATTATCCGCGGACGGTTCATGCGCGGGGCAGTCGCAAGAAGTGAAATGATGTTTTCGTAGGTTTCCAGACCGTCGTTTGCCAGCAGGTCAATCGCTTCGCCCGCCGATCCACCAGATAGCGCGCTTAGTGCAGAAATGTTCGGCACGTCTGAAAAACCGGCTTGAGTCATCGCATTGTCCAGAGCCTCCGGCGCAAGCGCGGTGCATCGCAATTCGCGACAGCGCGATCTAATCGTAGGCAGAAGTTTTGCCGGTTGGTGGCTAATCAGCAGAATGATCGTTTTTGCCGGTGGTTCCTCCAGCACCTTAAGCAAGGCGTTTTCGGCAGAGGTGTTCATTTCGTCAGCAGCATCAACAATTGCGATCCGCCAACCACCATCCGATGACGATAGCGTAAAGAAACTCTTGAGTTTTCGGACTTCCTCGACAGTAATCGCCTTTTTTAATCGCTTGGCCTTCTCGTCCCATGGGCGGCGACACAAGAACACGCCGGGCTCTGCCAATGCGGCCACTCGGCGGAATACCGGATTGTCGGGTGAGATTTGCAAACTGTCTTTAGCGGGCGCGGCAAACATTCCGGTGTCAGTATCGCTATCCAGCAGAAAGCGGGCGATGTTCCATGCCAGAGTTGCTTTGCCAACGCCTTTTGGACCTGTGATTAGCCAACTGTGATGCAGGCGGCCCTGATTAAAAGCATCGAGAAATGTTGCCGCCGCTTCGTCTTGGCCAAATAGCTCAACCGTTTCGCGTGGGTGCGGGGCACCTTCAATCCGGTCCGGTTCAGGCATCTCGTCGGGCACGCTCATACCAGCAACTCCAAAGCAAGCCGTAGGATTTCGGGCGCTATTTCGTCAATCTCACGGTTGCCGTCGATCAATGCGCAGCGGTGTGCTTCGGTTTGGGCTAGCTCCTTGAAGCCTTCCCGCAGGCGGTGCTGAAACTCCAGACCAAATTCCTCGAACCTGTCCTCACCCGAATTTCGCGCCAAACCACGTCTAAGTGCCGCATCAGGGTCCATATCGATAATAAAAGTGCGGTCTGGCTCGAATCCGATCATGCGGGCGTGAATGTCGTCGACCGTCTCGCGCAAGTCCGAACGAACTGCACCTTGGTAAACTCTCGTCGAATCCGCAAAACGGTCCGTGATGACGATTTCACCGCGCTCCAGCGCAGGGATTATCGTTCGTTCAATGTGATCGCGCCGTGCGGCGTAAAATAGCAGTATTTCTGTCTCCGGAGACCAACGCCCCGGTTCGCCTTCCACTAGTAGCTTACGTATTTCCTCGGCGCCTGGGGAGCCCCCCGGTTCCCGCGTCAAAACTACGGTGTGCCCGTGATCCCGCAAGCTCTCGGCAAGTAGTTTCGCTTGCGAAGATTTCCCCGAACCATCGATGCCCTCAAAGCTCAGAAATATGCCCTTGGACACCTCAGCCCCCCGAAGTAGCAGCACGGATGCGCATCAAAAGAATGTCGGTTGCGGCTTGTATGCGCTCCACAAATCCACCAGGCTCAACTGCGGTCAGGGCGTTCAAGGGATATTTCATATCTTCGCCCGTTGGTAACGTAATTACCAACTCTCCGAGCTGTTGCCCCGCACGAATAGGGGCCTCTATCGGGTCAGCATACGTATAATGCGCTGTAATCTGGTCGAGCCCCTCCAGCGGTAATAATAGTTCGATGTCGCTATCCAGTGCCATTTCGACACTGTCCGTCGCACCAAGCCAAACGTTTGCGCGATCAACTGGTTCGCCACCCTTGAAGAGGGTTTTCATTCCCCATTCCCGAAATGCCCAGCGCGCAATCCGCTCTGCTTCGGTCGATCTGGCAAGCGACGATTCCATCCCGCCAATCATAAAAATAATCCGTCGACCATTGCTAACGGCCGAGCCAACCAGACCATACCCAGCCTCTTCGGTATGACCGGTTTTCAGACCATCAGCGCCAATACCCAACCCCAGCAAAGGATTGCGATTGTTCTGGGTGATGTTCTCCCAAGTGAAAGTCTCTTCCACGAAATACGTGTAGTATTGGGGGAACTTTTCAATGATACGCGTCGCCAGAAAAACCAGATCGGCCGCGCTCATTTCCTGACCCGGGTCTGGCCAACCGGTCGAATTCACGAAATGCGAGTTATCCATACCCAACTCAAACGCCCGCTGCGTCATCCGTTTGGCAAACGCGGCCTCCGTTCCGGCAAGTCCTTCGGCTAAAACGATGCAGGCGTCATTGCCGGATTGAACGATGACCCCGCGAATAAGATCCTCGATCCGGACGCGCGCTCCTTCCCGAACAAACATCTTCGAGCCGCCTTTTTGAGAGGCATTGGCCGAAACCCGAAAGGTGTCTTCAAGCGTCAACCGACCGTCTTCGAGTGCCTCGAAGACAAGGTTCAGCGTCATCAATTTGGACATCGAAGCCGGCGGCATTGCCTCGTAAGCGTTCTTTTCAAGCAGAACGGTGCCAGTGTTGTAATCAACAACCAGTGCCGAACGCGCCGTCGTTTCAAGCGCAGCGGCGGTTTGAGCCAAAAAGCAAACAAAAGTAAAAGCGGCTATGAACAATCGAGTAAACATCTGTTTCCCTATCGCAAAATAATGGCGTCTTTATAGCCAAGTTGATTAACAGTCGCCATCATGATTTCGAGTGCCTCGGGCGAATTCGCTGGTCCGACGACGATCCGGTACAGGATTTTACCACCGGCCTCGCGCTCGCGAATTTCTGCTGTCAAACCTGCCGTTTCCAGTTTCGCAACGACAGCCTCTGCACGCGATTCACTTTGAAGGGTCGCGACCTGAATGAACGTGCCTGTGGCCGCTGCAATCGGCTTAACCGGCGGCAAGCTTGTTTCTTCGATTTCAGCAGGCGCGACATCGGGAGCGACGACAGCTGGCGTCACAACCGCAGTCGCAGGAACCGGAGCAGCTTTGGCAGAAGGACGGCGTAACGGAACGCTCATATCAGGATCGTCTGCAACCTCTGGTTCGGCGACAGGCACCTCAACCTCAACCGTTTTACGGCGTAGCGCAACGATGGTTAGTTCTGTCGGCGTGCCCGCCAAAACACCCAATGAGGCGGCAGCATCGGCCGAAAGTTCAATTTTTGGACCCGGGAAATCCCGTTCTCGTTTGTAAAGCGCGCCGATGACTTCTTTACCGGTCGCATCGTTACGAATCCGAACGCGTTCGGGCTTTTCGATATCAGGGTAAGCAATCCAGACGCCACCAAAAGTTGGCCGTCCATCCCAGAGCGCCATATCCGTGATGCTGAAGGCCTCAGGTGCGACAACATCTACCTCAACTGTTTCAACAACATTTTTACTGATCTCAGGTGTTTCGGAAATTGTCGACAGGGTTTCATCGCAACCCGCCAAAACCGAAGCACCTAATAGCAACGCAAATAGTGGTGCTGACGCATACCACTTTTTTCGAAAAATTCCCATGTATTACCCCTGAATCCCGGCCAAATAGGCTCTTACGGATATGCTCGCCTCATCGTTGCCGCCTTTAGCGGTCGTTCGGTAAAGTCTAGACAAGTTATAACGAAATGAAAAGTGCACTGATTTGGATTACATGTGTGGACCTTCGTACTTCTTATAGCTAAAAGACCCTCGTCGGAGGAGTGGCAGAGTGGTTGAATGCACCGGTCTTGAAAACCGACGTAGGTGAAAGTCTACCGTGGGTTCGAATCCCACCTCCTCCGCCAAATTCCCATATTTACCAATATTAGTAGATGTCAGAAAGTTGCGATAATTGCTTGTTTTGTTGGGTTTATCACCTTTCTACGTATCGTGTCATTCCTAATAATACTTCTTGATATCAATCATCGTGTGGTAAATAGTGTGGGAAATAACATTGGGTGTTTCCATTATGGCGCATATTGTCGGCAAGCTAACAAAGCGGCAGATTGAACTGGAATCGAAGCCGGGACGCTATGCCGACGGTTCGGGACTCTACTTGAACATATCGCCAAAGGGCGCAAAAAGTTGGGTGTTGCGAACCGTCGTCAAAGGTAGGCGGCGCGATATTGGTCTTGGGGGGCTATCCTACACCCCTTTGCAGGACGCGAGAGAAAAGGCGCAGCAGATCCGCAAGGTGGCCCGCAATGGCGGCGATCCCTTTGCAACTAACCGCAAGGCAATCCCCACATTCGAGACATTGGCGCTTGAGGTTCATGCCCAGCGCCTACCCACATGGAAAAACCCAAAGCATGCGCAACAGTGGATCAACACGTTGCGGGATTATGCGTTTCCGTTCATCGGCAAAATGGAAGTGGACGGTATAGCCAGCCCAGACATACTCGCGGTGCTTACGCCAATCTGGACCGCCAAGCCGGAGACTGCCAAGCGGGTAAGTCAGCGACTGAAGGCGGTGTTGGATGTTGCAAAGGCCAAGGGTTTTCGCACAGGTGAAAATCCCGTTCTTACAATCAAGGATGCCGACATTTTACCGAAGGTGGCTAAATCGCAAAAGCACCATGCGGCAATGGCTTGGCGTGACCTGCCGGAATTTTACGAACTTCTTAAATCCCGCGATGCTATGGCGGCGCAGGCCTTGCGGTTTCTTATCCTTACGGGAGCGCGAACCGGCGAGGTTCTGGGCGCGACTTGGGATGAAATTGAAGGCGACCTTTGGACCATTCCGGCAAACCGCATGAAAGCCAACAAGGAACACCGCGTTCCTTTGACTGACGAAGGCTTATCGATACTTGAACCGCTTCGAGCGATGGAAAGCAAGTACGTCTTTGAAGGGCAGAAGCGACATAGGCCATTGTCCAATATGGCGATGGAAATGCTTCTAAGGCGCATGGAGATTCAAAACGCAACGGTTCACGGTTTCCGATCCACCTTCAGAGATTGGGCTAGTGACGTAGCCAACGCCCGCCGCGAAGTGGCGGAAGCGTGCTTGGCCCATAGCGTCGGCAATGCCGTAGAGCAAGCCTATGCCCGTTCCGACCTGTTAGAGCGTCGTGTCGGTCTTATGAGAAATTGGGCGAAATATGTAACTGGGGAGCGGTCTATGACTGCGGATATAAAATGACAGTAATCAAGAAAAGCCTTGCCAAACTTTCTAGGAAACCCGAAAAACTTTCTGAAAAATGGGCCGTCGAATTAATAGACAATATTGAATCTGGCAACGATGATGTGAGCTTTGTACCAAAAAATATCTTGGATCAATACGAAGATTCCGGATACACACCGTCATTTTCTGACATCAAAAAGTGGTTGGTAAAAGAAAGATCAAGAGAGGATCCGGCAACAAATTATCCACAAATTTTCGGCGGCGCCGATCCAGATGAATTTGCTGTAAAACTTGTCGGAACTATTTCTGAATATTTGGAAGGAGGTATTGATAAAAAACACGCGGTCTCAAGGTTGGCCGAACAGTATTCCTGGGTCGAAATGTCGGCCTTTTGGAACGAAAATCCTATGCTAGAACATTGGCACTATGCGCGCTTGGAGTCTGCGTCATATCAAGTTGGTAAGCTTCATTCTAAAACTATTGATGATCTATACGATCTTCTCAATTCTATTGTTCATGCCAAAACTGCACTTGGCATTGATGCGATCCTTGGAAAAAAACGCCTCTAGAATTAAGCACAATCGAAAAGTGAACTCAATTCATCGTTTGCAACTGTCAAAAAGATTATCGGCTCAATAGAAGAAATTGGAGAATTCTATCTTAAAATCGGATTTCTCTATCGTGATCACTGGTGGAAAAGAAACCACGAGCAAGCAGCGGTTGAGGGTTATTTAGCGCGTATAAATAATGCAGTAAGAGGTAAATCCGGCAGTAAAGCATCGAGCGCCGCAAGAATGAAAAGGATCAAGTTGTTACTCGATGAGCACGCAAGATTGATTGCTGAGAACCCAGATCTCAAAGATGACAATGAATCTGACGTAGCCGTTAGAGCGATAAAAAAAGCGAAAAAGAAATATCCAAATGCATTTAAAACCGGCGCAAGCAATAATAAGGCCCGTGAGTATTGGAGTTACATTTTGTCTGATGAAGCCCTCTGTAAAGAGTACGCTGATAAATTGAGGAAATACAGTGGATTATGATAATATTGCTTAAGTAAAGCAGACATTGATCCATTTTGCTTAAGCACCAAATTAAGCTATATAAATTCTAAAAATTCCTGCAATATTGGGTGTCACCTTCTGAAATCAAAAACAGGTGACACCCAATGAACAACCTCAATATCAATCCCGAAACACTGTATTCACCATATGATGACGCGATGCGTCTAATTGGTGCTGTGCCCACACTCGCACGGTGGCGCTGTGAAAGATCTGGCCCCAGCTGGATCAAGGCTGGCCGCAAAATCCTCTATCGCGGATCCGATGTTATTGCTTGGATGGATGCGCAGCGCGTTGATACAGGGAATGCTACATGAACAAAGCCCCCGATCCAAACAAGGAAACAGGGGCATTTGTGTATTCTATTAAGGGTGGTGTGGTATCTCCTTTAACTAACGCAAATCTCCCAAAGTCTCAAGCCCTAGAAGCAAGCCTCGTGATGCGTTTTCCGATACTCGCGAAGCACTTTTTTGATCATGCTGAAATCAAGAAATTGGAGAGTTGAAATAATGACCGATGTAACATTCCTAAACCTATCTCGCACGAAGTCTGAATTAATACTCTTCGCCGATCATCTCGAACGCAAACTGAATGGGTTTGGCCAAATCAACCTGCTAGCGGCATCGATCCGTATAACTCCCACCAATTTGGCGTGTGAAATATTGAACGCAGCACTTTACGATTTGAGCGCGGGATGGCCAATTCCGGCATTTGATACCTACGCCAAACAGGCAAGGAGTTGGACCGAGATCGCCACACTTCCTGAGCGAAAGAATTATCTTGCAGCGATATGGCAAAGCCTAAACCTTCAAGATCAATCTGCTTTCTGGCAATACGTTCAAGAAAGGACCGCGGCATGAGTTTTGAAAGAGCATTCACTGATACCGCGCCAGACAATCAGCGCTTCCAATTATTTACTGCGAAGAGTTTGCAAGAGAAAACCTTCCCGCCGATCCAATGGATCGTGGAAGATATAATTCCCGAAGGGCTGACTCTATTTTGCGGAAAACCAAAACTGGGGAAGTCCTTTGCCGCACTCGATCTTTGTGTTGCAGTCGCAGAAGGCTCTCAGTTTCTTGGAAACCTTTGCGACCAAGGCAATGCCCTCTATCTCGCCCTTGAGGACAACCAACGTCGTCTTTGACCTGCGCCCCAATTTTCCTCCAGCTTGCGCAGAGTCCTTGGGGTTAAATCTTTGACCTCAAGCGGCCACCTTGTCCATCGCCTTTCTCTGCAAGAATTCCATGGGCGTCAGGTTTGCCAAAGCT
>Ga0209345_10006202_pt1 | contig 10909 bp, 6 predicted proteins | sample Cruoilmetagenom7_FD_187294 | JGI IMG/M metagenome (GOLD analysis project Ga0209345, IMG submission 187294) | Oil polluted marine microbial communities from Coal Oil Point, Santa Barbara, California, USA - Sample 7 (SPAdes) (version 2) | ecosystem: Environmental > Aquatic > Marine > Oil seeps ...
GTGAAATCTAGAATATTTTGAAAAGTAACTTTACTTTTTTGCTCGAAATTAGATGCAAAAACAATATTTTTAATTTTAAAATTATTGACTTCACGTTTAATTACTAAAACAGGGATATTAGAATTTCTAACAACTTTTTCAGTGTTGGAGCCTATTAACATTTCTTCAAGACCAGAAGTGCCTTTAGAGCCCATTATTATTAAATCAACATTTTGTTTTTTACTTTCATTAATTATACCATCATAAGCTTTATTAAATTGCACTGAATCTTCAACTTTAATACCCTCAAAAAAAGGTAATTTTTTAAAGTTTTCAAATTTTTCATGTGCTCTTTTCAAAAATAGCAATGTAGTAGGGTTGTTATTAGAGCTTCCAAAGTTAGAAGGGTCAACAACACCTGTTGGTAATTCAAGCATATGCAATAAATATATTTTTGAATTAGTTAGTTTAGCTATATCTGTTGCAACTTTTGCTGCGTATTTTGCTTGATCAGAAAAATCAATAGGGACTAAGATATTTTTCATAAATTTTACTATAAATAATGTTATGTATCAAGGTAAAGTTAACAATTTTAAATTAAAAAGAAGAATGATTTTATACCAATTAAAAAAATGTTAGTATATTTGCATCGAATTAGGACAATTTAGAAAGATAGGAGGGGACGTTAAGTCCCCTCTTTTTATACAATAATGGATAAAGGAAAAGTAATAAATTTGTTAAATAATGCTCTAGAAGAAAATAAGGAGTTATTTTTGATAGAATTAAAATTTTTAGCAGATAATAAAATTTACGTTGAGGTTGATGGAGATAATGGAGTAACCTTAAAGGAATGTATTAGAATTAGTCGAGAGATTGAGCATAATTTAGATAGAGAAGAAGAAGATTTTTCCTTAGAGGTAACTTCTCCAGATGTTGCAAATCCACTTCAAGTTAAGAGACAATATATTAAAAACATCAATCGTATACTTGAAGTGAAATTGAAAGATAATAAGGTTGTACAAGGAGAGCTTAAAAGTGTAAATGATAATGAAATTGAGTTAGAATGGAAAGCACGAGAACCAAAGCCAATTGGAAAAGGAAAAGTAACTGTAATTAAAAATGTGAAATTACAGTTTGAAGAAATTTTAGAAGCAAAAGTGAAAATAATATTTTAATTAAGACGATGCATGGAAAATTTAGCATTAATTGAGTCATTTTCAGAATTTAAAGGAGATAAAAATATTGATAGAGTAACGCTAATGGCAATACTTGAAGAAGTTTTTAGAGCAGCTTTAAAAAGAAAATTTGGATCTGATGATAACTTTGATATAATTATTAACCCAGATAAAGGGGATTTAGAAATTTGGCGAAATAGAGTTGTTGTAGCTAATGGAGAAGTTGAAGACCCTAATGAAGAAATTGAACTTTCTGAAGCTCAAAAAATTGAACCAGATTTTGAAATAGGAGAAGACGTTTCAGAAGAAGTGAAATTAATAGACCTAGGGAGAAGAGCAATTTTAGCGCTACGCCAAAACTTAATTTCAAAAATTTACGAACATGATAGTACCAACACCTTTAAACATTTTAAAGAATTAGAAGGTGATATATATAGTGCTGAAGTTCATCATATACGTCATAACGCAATAATATTATTGGATGATGAAGGGAATGAAATAGTGTTACCAAAAAGTGAGCAAATTCGTTCAGATTATTTTAGAAAAGGTGATTCAGTGCGTGGGATTATTAAAACAGTTGAGTTACGAGGCAATAAACCTGTGATTATATTGTCAAGAACCGCACCTGAATTTTTAGTTAAACTGTTTGAACAAGAGATTCCTGAAGTTTTTGATGGTTTAATTACTATAGAGGGAGTTGCAAGAATACCAGGTGAAAAAGCTAAAATAGCGGTAGATTCTTATGATGATAGAATTGACCCTGTTGGAGCATGTGTTGGGATGAAAGGATCTCGTATTCATGGAATTGTTCGTGAATTAGGAAACGAAAATATAGACGTGCTTAACTACACAAAAAACACACAGCTATTTATTGCAAGAGCTTTAAGCCCTGCAAAAGTTGTTTCAATGGTAATTCACGAAGAAGAAGGTAGAGAAGATGGTAAAAAAGGGCGTGTAGATGTATTTTTGCTCCCTGAAGAAGTATCAAAAGCAATTGGTAAAAATGGTGTTAATATTCGTTTAGCATCTCAATTAACAGGCTATGAATTAGATGTTCAGCGTGAAGGTGTACAAGCAGAAGATGATGTTGAATTAACAGAATTTTCTGATGAAATAGAAGATTGGGTAATTCAAGAGTTCAATAAAATTGGTCTTGATACAGCAAGAAGCGTGTTAGAAAAAGACGTAAAAGAACTTTTAAAAAGAACTGATTTAGAAGAAGAAACTATATTAGAGGTTCAAAAAATATTAAGAGAAGAGTTTGAAGATTAATATCTAAGAATTCAACAATAATTTGGCTTAAAGATATAATATATGGCTGACAACAAAACATTGAGACTAAACAAAGTATTACGAGAATTAAACATCTCCTTAGATAGAGCTGTAGAACACTTAGCTAGTAAAGGTATTGAAATTGAAGCAAGACCTACTACAAAAATATCTAACAATGATTACGAAATACTTTTGGATGGTTTTCAAACTGATAGAAGTAAAAAAGAAGCTTCGGAGAGTGTAAGTGAAGAAAAGCGGAAAGAGAAAGAAGCAATTAAAATTGCACTTGAAGAAAAACTCGAACAAAAACGTCTTGAAGAAGAAGCAAAGAGAGTAGTTGTTAAGGCCAAAGCTGAAAAACTAGAAGTTAAAACAATTGGAAAAATTGATATTGATTCAAAAGCTATAGAAACTAAAGAGCCTAAAGTTGAAGAAAAGCCTAAAGTTGAAGAGAAACCTATTGTTGAAGAAAAGCCAAAAGAAAAAGAAATAAAGCCTGTAGAAGTTAAAGAACCCAAAGTTAAAGTAGATGGGCCAAAACCAAAATCAATACAGGTTGATAAGGTTAAGACTGAGACTCCAAAACCTAAAGAAAAACCAATTGAAAAGATAGTTGAACAACCTAAAGTTGTTGAAGAAGTGGTTGAGGAAGAAAAAGTTGAGCCTAAAACACTTGAAACTCAATATAAAAAATTATCAGGACCTAAAATTACTGGAAAAACAATTGATTTAAAGCAATTTGAAAGACCTAAAAAGAAAAAACCAGAAACTGTAGTTAAAAAAGAAGCTACTGCTGATGCTAATAAAAAGAAAAGAAGAAGAATTGTTAAAAAAGCACAGCCACTTAATACAAGAAAACAAGGAACAACAGGTCAAAATAAACCAAGAGGTAAAGGATCACAACGTACAGGAGGATCCAGAAAACCAATTGTAAAAGTAGAGCCAACTGAAGCTGATGTACAAAAACAAGTTAGAGAAACCTTAGAAAAACTACAGGGAAAATCTAAAAAAGGAAAAGGAGCAAAATATAGAAGAGATAAAAGAGATCAGCACCGTGAACAAACAGAAATAGATCAAGAGTTACAAGCATTTGAAAGTAAAGTACTTAAAGTAACAGAGTTTGTTACGGTAAGTGAAATTGCTACTATGATGAATATTCCTGTAACAGATATAATTTCAGCTTGTATGTCTTTGGGAATGATGGTAACAATGAATCAACGTTTAGACGCTGAAACATTAACTATTGTTGCAGAAGAGTTTGATTATACGGTTAATTTTGTTGGTGCCGAAGTAGAAGAAGCAATAGAGGAACATGTAGATACTGAGGAAGAATTAGAATTGAGAGCCCCTGTTATTACAATAATGGGACATGTTGATCATGGTAAAACATCATTACTTGATTATATACGTGAAGAAAATGTGATTGCGGGAGAATCAGGAGGTATAACGCAACATATTGGAGCATATGGAGTAGAACTAAAAAGCGGTCAAAAAATAGCATTTTTAGACACACCAGGTCACGAAGCCTTTACGGCAATGCGTGCTCGTGGTGGACAAGTTGCCGATATTGTAATTATTGTAATTGCAGCTGATGATGATGTAATGCCGCAAACAAAAGAAGCAATTAGCCATGCACAAGCAGCTGGTGTACCAATTGTGTTTGCAATAAATAAAATTGATAGAGAAACTGCGAATCCAGATAAAATTAAAGAACAACTTTCGGCTATGAATTTATTAGTTGAAGATTGGGGAGGGAAAATTCAATCGCATAATATTTCTGCAAAAACGGGTGAAGGAGTAGATGAATTACTTGAGAAGGTATTGTTGGAAGCAGAGATGTTAGGTCTAAAAGCAAATCCAAACAAACCTGCTGTAGGTACTGTTGTTGAAGCTTTATTAGACAAAGGACGTGGATATGTTTCTACTATTTTAGTTCAGGAAGGAACTTTAAAAATAGGTGATTATATGTTGGCTGGTAAAAATAGTGGTAAAGTAAAAGCGATGTTTGATGAGCGTGGTAATAATATGCTTGAAGCAGGACCATCAACACCAGTATCAATACTAGGATTAGATGGTGCACCACAAGCAGGTGACAAGTTTCATATTTTTGAAGATGAAAAAGAAGCAAAACAAATTGCTACCAAACGTTCTCAATTACAAAGAGAGCAATCGGTTAGAACTCAGCGTCATATTACATTAGATGAAATTGGAAGAAGAATAGCTTTAGGTGACTTTAAAGAATTAAATATTATCTTAAAAGGTGATGTTGATGGTTCAGTAGAAGCATTAACAGATTCATTCCAAAAACTTTCAACCGATGAAATTCAAGTGAATATCATTCATAAAGGAGTTGGAGCAATTACAGAATCGGATGTTTTATTAGCTTCTGCTTCAGATGCAATTATTGTTGGTTTTAATGTTAGACCTTCTGGTAGTGCAAGAATACTTGCTGATAATGAGGAAATTGATGTTAGAACATATTCAATTATTTATGATGCTATTAATGATTTAAGAGACGCTATGGAAGGTATGCTTTCTGCTGAAATTAGAGAAGAGGTAATAGGAAATGTTGAAATTAGAGAAATATATAAAATTTCTAAAGTTGGTAACATTGCAGGTTGTATGGTAGTAAGTGGTAAAATAATGAGAACATCTAAAATTAGAATTATTAGAGATAGTGTTGTAATTCACTCGGGTGAATTAACAGCTCTTAAACGTTTTAAAGATGATGCTAAGGAAGTAACAAAAGGTTACGATTGTGGTATACAAATTAAAAACTTTAATAATATCGAAATTGGTGACGTAATAGAAGCTTATCAAGAAGTTGAAGTTAAAAAGAAACTTAAAAGAAACTAAAATTTCTATTCATAAAAAAAGCGTGCAATTGCACGCTTTTTTTTATGTTTAAAATAATCTAAATCTTATCTTCTAAAACAATTGCTCCTGAGAATTTGTCCTTTATAATATTTAAAACTCTATCAGCTTCTAAACGCGTATTAAAATCACCTACTTGAGTTTTCCATTCTGGAGATTTATATTTAATTTTAGTTTTATATTCAGGAAAAACTGCATTAAAATTTCGCTTTATTTTATAAGCTTCTGTCTCATTTCCATTATATAATTGAATTTTATATACAATTGAGGTTTTATTTTTCTTATTAAACTCTTTTTTTTGTTCAATTAAATTATTAATTTTTTCATTTTCACTTTGTGAATAGGAATTAGTAATACTTAATAAAAGTGCTAAAAAAGTAACGAAAAACAAGTTTTTAGATGAAATACCCATATAATTTTATTTTTTTTTCAAATTTATAGTTTTCCTTGATATTTAAATGTGTTAATTTATTATTTAGAATCAATATAAATTACATTTAACACAATTATAACGTTTTGAGGTTTGTTTATTAATGCTATTTTTGTCAAATCCTTTAAAAATGACTTAAGTCATCTATTTTTAAATGAAAATATTGTACCAAACAAGAAAGAAAATATTTTTTTTAAGTATGAAAAGTGTTAAATTACACAGTCAATTATCAAGATTAGTCATAAATAGTCTTGTTTTCCTTTTATTATTTTCACTTAATTTATCAGCTCAAGAGGCAGATGTAGCAAATGGAGAAAAAATCTTCAAATCTACTTGTGCAGCTTGTCATAAATTAGATAAAAAATTAGTAGGACCTGCTTTAAAAGGGATTACTGATAAAAGAGAGCAAGATTGGTTAATTACTTGGATTAAAGATAGTCCAGCAATGATTAAATCAGGAGATAAACTTGCAGTTCAGGTTTTCGAAGAAAACAATAAATTGCCAATGATAGCAAACCCTCAATTATCTGACCAAGATATTATTGATATTTTGGAATATACGAAGGGTGAACCAGTAGTTCAAAATACTGTAGCCGCAGTTCAAGAAGTTGATCCAGGGGTTAAAAGAGGTAAAGAACTTTTTAAAACCAATTGTGCAGCTTGCCACAAAATGGAAGGTAAATTAATAGGACCTGAACTTTTTAAAATTGGTGATAAATATGAAGATGAATGGTTGAAACTTTGGATTAAAGATAATAATGCACTAGTTGCAACAGGAGATAAGTTAGCAAAAACAGCATCTGAGTATTCTCCAATAGCAATGACACCATTTCCACAACTTTCAGATGAGGATTTGAATGATTTATTAAAATACTTTGCAGTTGGAGATGTAAAAGAAGTTGCTGCAACAGCTGTAACTTCAAGTAAAGATCAAGAAATTTTTAACAAACCAGGTTTTGGTGTTTTACCAACATTAGGAGTTACAATTTTAGCATTTTTATTATTGTCGTTAATTGTAGCTTCCACAACAGCTAAAAAAGTAGTTGAAGATGAGGAATCTACAGGAAGCATGTTAAAAACATTAATTTTTAATCCTTTCCTACGTTTCTTAGTAATCATATTTGTTTTATTAGGGAGTGCTTGGTTTTTATTTGGATGGTTAATGCAAATAGATTTAAATGAAGGCTATCAACCAATTCAACCAATAGCATTTTCTCATGCTGTTCACGCGGGAGATAATAAGATAGATTGTGAATATTGTCACTCTTCAGCAAAAAATAGTAAAACTTCAGGTATTCCATCAGCAAATGTTTGTATGAATTGCCATAAGTCAATTACAGAATATAACGGAGAGTTATTTGGAGATTATTCTAAAGAAGATTTAGATAATGAAATCCAAAAAATATATGATGCAGTTGGATGGGATAAAGACAATCTTCAATATATAGAAGGAGCTGAAGAAAAGCCAATTGAATGGATTAGGATTCATAATTTAGCTGATTTCGCATATTATAACCACTCTCAACACGTAACGGTTGCTGGTCTTGAATGTCAAAAATGTCACGGACCTGTTGAGGAAATGCACGATATGTATCAATACTCGCCACTTACAATGGACTGGTGTATTACTTGTCATAGAGAAACTGAAGTAGATTTAACTGAAAGTGGGTATTACAAAAATATACACGAACAGTTAGCTAAGAAGTATGGTGTAGAAAAAGTGACTGCAGCTGAAATGGGAGGTTTAGAATGTGGTAAATGTCACTATTAATATTAATTACGAAGTAAATAACAAGATATAAAATGGCATCAAACAAAAAATACTGGAAAAGTGTTGAAGAGCTAAACGAAAATAGTTCTATTGTTGATACGTTAAGACAAAACGAGTTTGTTGAAGAGATTCCAACAGATGAGTTTTTAGGTGATAAAAACAACCTAGAAGAATCATCAACAACACGTAGAGATTTTCTTAAGTATGTAGGGTTTACTACTGCAGCAGCTTCTTTAGCTGCCTGTGAAGGTCCTGTGGTAAAATCAATTCCATATATAATTAAACCAGATGATATTATTCCTGGTGTTGCAGAATATTATGCAACTACTATGTCTGATGGGTTTGATTTTGCAAATGTATTAGTAAAAGTTAGAGAAGGACGTCCAATTAAAATTGAACCAAACAAAGAAGCTAACGGTAGTACAAACGCACGTGTACAAGCTTCAGTACTTTCATTGTACGATAGTTTTCGTTTAAAAGGGCCTAAAGCCAATGGTGCTGAAATTTCTTGGGCAGATGCAGATAGTCAAATAATTGCAAAACTAAATGAAGTTAAAGAAGCGGGTTTACCAATTGCACTTTTAACAGGTACTTGTGCAAGTCCTTCAACTAGAAAACTAGTAAATAAATTAAACGAAACTTACGGTAATGTTAGTCATGTAGTATATGATGCAGTTTCAGAATCAGCAGCGTTAGATGCTTTTAATGAAATGTATGGCACAAGAGCATTACCTGATTATAAGTTAGAAAAAGCTGAGGTTATTGTTTCTATTGGAGCAGATTTCTTAGGAGATTGGCAAGGTGGAGGTTTTGATGCTGGTTATGCAAAAGGACGTGTTCCAACTAATGGAAAAATGTCACACCATGTTCAGATTGAATCAAATATGACGTTGTCTGGAGCTAATGCTGATAAACGTTTAATGGTTAAACCATCTGAACAAAACTTAGCACTTATAAAATTATATCAAGCTGTAGTAAAAGGAATTTCAACAAAAGAGGCGAGTCCTTTAAATGATGCGATTCAAAAAGCAGCAGCTCAAATTAAAAAAGCTGGGAGTAAAGCAGTTGTTATAACTGGTATTCAAGATAAAAATGCACAATTACTAGCTTTAGCAATTAACAACGCTATTAATAGTGAAGTTATTGATGTAGTTGTAACAAAAAATATTAGACATGGAAACGATGCTAATGTTGCACAATTAATTGCAGATATGAATGCCGGTAAAATTGGAGCGGTACTTATTAATAATTCAAATCCAGTGTATTCTTTACCAAATTCAAATGAATTTGTTGAAGGATTAAAAAAAGTGAAATTATCAGTTGCATTCTCAATGCAAGATAATGAAACTGTAAGCGCTGTTCAATATGCTTTAGCCACACCACATTATTTAGAATCTTGGGGTGATGCTTTAATTAAAAAAGGACATTACAGTTTAATACAACCAACAATACAACCATTATTTAATACACGCCAGTTTCAAGATGCATTATTAGCTTGGACAGGAAGTTCAGCAACTTTTTATGATGTTCTTAAAGAGAATTGGAATTCAAATGTATTAGAAGGTACTTCTTGGAATCAAGCTTTACATGATGGGGTTTATGTTTCTGAAATTTCTGCTGAAGTTTCTGCTTTGGAAGTTAATGCAGATAATGCAGCTTCAGAATTAGCAAAAATTAAAGGTAGCGATTTAGAATTAGCACTATACACAAAAGTTGGTTTAGGAGATGGTCAAATGGCAAATAACCCTTGGTTACAAGAATTTCCAGATCCAATTACAAGAACTTCTTGGGATAATTACTTAACAATTTCTAAAGCTGATGCTGATGCAATTGGAGTAACAAATTATAATGTTGCAAACGGTGCTTTAGATGGTAGTTTAGTTGAAGTAACTGTAAATGGTATTACTGAAACGTTACCTGCATTTATTCAACCAGGCCAAGCAAAAGGTTCTTTAGGCTTAGCATTAGGTTACGGAAGAACTCAAGGTTTAAAAAATGAAATGAAAACAGGTAAGAATGCTTACCAATTCTATAAAAATTTTAATAGTTACCAAGCAAATGTTACTTTAAAAGTAGTTGAAGGAACGCATGAATTTGCGTGTGTTCAATTACACAATACCTTAATGGGTAGAGGTGATATTATTAAGGAAACTACACTAGATACTTTCAATGACCATTCATTAAATTCAAGAAAAACTTGGAATAAAGTTCCTGTAGTTTCTTTAGATCATAATGAGGTTGAAGCATCAACAGTTGATTTATGGGAATCTTTTGACAGAACTGTAGGGCATCATTTTAATCTTTCAATAGATTTAAATGCTTGTACAGGTTGTGGAGCTTGTGTTATAGCTTGTCATGCTGAAAATAATGTTCCAGTTGTTGGGAAGGAAGAAATTAGAAAATCAAGAGATATGCACTGGTTAAGAATTGACCGTTACTATTCTCATGAGGAAGATTTTGCAGGTGATGTTGAAACAAAAGAAAACGGAACAGGAGTTCTTGGTTATAAAAACACAATGTCTGATTTAGAAGACCCTTCTGAAAATCCATCAGTAGCTTTTCAACCAGTAATGTGTCAACATTGTAATCATGCACCTTGTGAAACAGTTTGCCCTGTTGCAGCAACTTCTCACGGTCGTCAAGGTCAAAATCAAATGGCTTATAATAGATGTGTTGGAACACGTTATTGTGCAAACAACTGTCCTTATAAAGTTCGTAGATTTAACTGGTTTGAATATCCAGAAAATGATCAGTTTGACTATAACATGAATGATGATTTAGGTAAAATGGTGTTAAATCCAGATGTTACTGTTCGTTCACGTGGAGTTATGGAAAAATGTTCTATGTGTATTCAAATGACACAGGCTACTATTTTAAAAGCTAAAAAAGAAGGTAGACCAGTGAATACGGATGAGTTTGAAACAGCTTGTTCTAATGCGTGTAGTACAGGGGCTATGATTTTTGGTGATATCAATCATAAAGAAGATACAGTTTCAAAATTAGTTGAAGATAAAAGAGCTTATCATTTACTAGAACACGTTGGTACAAAACCAAATGTGGTTTATCATGTAAAAGTTAAGAATACTCAAGAAGCATAAAATTAATATTAATAGATAATAATTAAATAAGAATTATGTCGTCTCATTACGAAGCACCTATAAGAAGACCTTTAATTGTTGGAGAAAAAAGCTACCACGATATTACTGTTGAAGTAGCAGCTCCTGTTGAAGGTAAAGCAAATAAATTATGGTGGACAGCATTTACAATTGCACTATTAGCATTCCTTTGGGGTGTTGGGTCAATTATATACACTATAGGAACAGGAATTGGAGTTTGGGGATTAAATAAAACCGTAGGTTGGGCTTGGGATATTACCAACTTTGTATGGTGGGTAGGTATTGGTCATGC
>Ga0209345_10006203_pt1 | contig 10908 bp, 9 predicted proteins | sample Cruoilmetagenom7_FD_187294 | JGI IMG/M metagenome (GOLD analysis project Ga0209345, IMG submission 187294) | Oil polluted marine microbial communities from Coal Oil Point, Santa Barbara, California, USA - Sample 7 (SPAdes) (version 2) | ecosystem: Environmental > Aquatic > Marine > Oil seeps ...
ACAGGGCAACCCGGCGCTTTTCACCACCCGAAAGGCTCGCGATATCGGCGTCATCGGGCGGGCAGCGCAGGGCCTCGAGCGAAACGTCGATCTGGGCATCCAGATCCCAAAGGTTTTGGGCGTCAATCTCATCCTGTAGTTTCGCCATTTCCTCGGCGGTCTCATCGGAATAGTTCATCGCCAATTCGTTATAGCGGTCAAGGATGGCCTTTTTCGGAGCAACGCCCAGCATCACATTGCCGCGCACATCAAGGCTTTCGTCAAGCGTGGGTTCCTGAGGCAGGTAACCAACTTTGGCACCCTCGGCGGCCCAAGCCTCGCCCTGAAAATCCTTATCCAGTCCGGCCATGATTTTCATCAGGGTCGATTTGCCCGAGCCATTGACGCCGACCACGCCAATTTTGACGCCGGGAAGAAAGCTCAGGCGAATGTTCTCAAAGCACTTTTTGCCGCCGGGATAGGTCTTGGACACTCCATCCATGTGATAAACGTATTGATAGGCTGCCATTTCTGTCCCCGAAGTAAACTGTTGCAGGTGCTTCATTACGCATCCGGGGCCGGTTGCGCAAATGTGATTGTGAGTGATCCGCTAAACGGGCGTAGTATTTCCCCGGATCGTGGCGCGCGGAAGGAAAACATGGCGGGACTGAAAGCATTTGCGTTTGTGGCCATGCTTTGGATAGGCGGGGGGCTCGGCGTGCCGGGTGTGGCGCTCGCCCAGACCACGCAGAGCGTTCAAATGGGCTGCATCACGCTGGCAGAACTAAGGCCCACCGACGCGCCGCCACGGCTGGCACGGTCGGTGCGCTCTTGCGTCGCGGATGGCCGATATGAGGACGCCATACGGGTGTTTCTGGCCTATTCCAGCTATGGGATATTCGACCAGCAGCGGGTCAGCGATGAAAGCGGTCATGCAGCGTTGGTCGAGCTTCATCTGTGGATATTTTCGGGCTACCCCAAACCTGTCATGGAGGAATTGCGCAGCGTGATTGCCAAGGTGCGGGATCGGGACAGCGATTTTTTCAAGCGAATATGTGCCAATCTGGCACGCGTCGGCCCACCAGATTATCGGCCAACCTATCTGATTGAAAGGGGCATGCAGCCGCGCAAAACCGATGCGGACTGGCTGGTGGAGGGGTTTGATGTGGCAACCGCTTGGCGCAAAAGTCTGGTGGAAATCAACGGCTGTTCCTCAATCTGAGTGGACGGGCGCGCGCGCTCTTTGGCTGCACTGGTCAGAAATGTCTGGATTTCTGCAGTTTTACGTCGGATATGTGAACGACTGTCGATTGCGAGGCCGGGCTTGCCGCATATAAGAAAAGTCGTTGCTGGACGTGGTCCGATTATTGGCCTGCTCGGTGGATCATTTGATCCCCCCCATTCCGGTCATGCGCATATCACCCGTGAGGCCCTGAAGCGTTTTCAACTCGATCAGGTCTGGTGGTTGGTGTCACCGGCCAATCCTTTGAAAGCGCGCGCTCCGGCGCCATTAGTGCGGCGCATGGCGGCGGCGCGGTCGCTGATAGATCATCCGCGCGTAAAGATATCAGATTTTGAGGCGCGGGCAGGGACACGATTTACCGCCGATACATTGCGCGCGTTGCGGGCGCGCCATCCCAATACAAGGTTCGTGTGGCTGATGGGGGCCGACAATCTGGCTCAGTTTCACCACTGGCAGGACTGGCAATGGATCATGGAAAATTTTCCGGTTGGTGTGCTGGCACGTCCCGGTGACAGGATTTCGGCGCGAACCTCGCCGGCTGCCAACCGTTATAGACACAACCGCTTGCGCGGACGACAGGCGGCACTTCTCGCCCGTTCATATCCCCCGGTTTGGTGTTTTCTTAACGTGCCAATGGTCGATATGTCGTCAACCGATATCCGTGATCGTGGCGACTGGCGCCACTAGGGTTGTTGGACAGAGAATTTATGCGGGTAAGAACACGCCATGACCAAAGATAGTGCTTTGACATTTTCGCGCCGGGTGATGCTTGGCGGGCTTTTGTCGGGCGTCGGGCAGGTGGCGCTGGCAGATGGGATGCCAAGATCATTGCGCCCGGTTGCGCGATCCGACGATTTCCGCCCGGTGTCTGTGGCGGCCGTCGAGGCATTGATTGCAAAGGCGAGGATCGGCGGCAAGACTGCATTCGTTGTCGCCAACGCCCGCACCGGTCGAATACTGGAAGCCCGCAATCCGGTTCTGGGGATGCCCCCGGCCAGTGTTGCCAAGTCCATCACCGCGCAATACGCGCTGGAGACTCTCGGGCCGGCGCATTCCTTTACCACGCGGGTCATTGCATCCGCACCGTTGATGAACGGGCGCATCGACGGCGATCTGATACTGGAGGGCGGCGGCGACCCGACGCTGGATACAAACGCAATTGCCGAAATGGTCGGCGCGCTGAAATCAACGGGATTGCGCGAAGTGACCGGGCGGTTTCTGGTGTCAGGCGGGCCGCTGCCCCGTGTCGACAGGATTGATCGTCGCCAACCCGAGCATCTGGCTTACAACCCGGCGGTGTCCGGGCTGAACCTTAATTACAACCGGGTGCATTTTGAATGGAAGTCCGCGGGCGGAAAATACGCCATCACTATGGATGCGCGTTCCGACAAATACCGCCCAGAAGTGTCGCTGACACAAATGGAAATTATTGACCGGAAATACCCAATCTACACCTATGCCAACGGCGGTTCAAATGAACGCTGGACGGTTGCCAGATCAGCACTTGGCAAGGGCGGTGCCAGATGGCTGCCGGTCCGGATACCCGAGTTGTATTCGGGTGAGGTTTTTCAGATTTTCGCTCGGTCGCACGGAATAGTTTTGCCATCTCCGCAGATGGTGAAGGGCAAGGCGCGTGGCACCGTTCTTGTCCAGCGCCACAGCCCGCCACTGCAATCAATCCTGAAAAACATGTTGAAATATTCCACCAACCTGACGGCCGAAGTCGCGGGCCTGAGCGCAAGTGTGGAACGCGACCCGACCGTTGGCGGACTGGCAGCGTCGGCTGGCGATATGTCAGAATGGATGCGTGACCGGCTTGGGGCGCGAAAGTCGCGTTTCATCGACCATTCCGGTCTGGGTGATCGTACCCGGGTGACGCCAGGAGACATGGTTCAGGCCCTCGTGCGGATTGGGCCGGAAAGCACGCTTTCTTCGATCCTGAAACCGATTGTGCTGCGTGATGCCAAGGGAAACCTGCGCAAAGGCAGTTCGGCATCAATGCGGGCGAAAACCGGGACATTGCATTTTGTCAGCGGTTTGGCAGGGTTTGTCAGTGCCGGGAAAAGTGAACTTGCCTTTGCAATATTCAGTGCCAATACGCAGCGGCGCAACGCGTTATCGGTGGCAGAGCGCGAAAGACCGCCCGGCGCAAGAGGTTGGAGCAATCAGGCCCGACGCCTGCAATCGGGGCTAATCGACCGTTGGATTGAACTCTATGGCGGTTAATGGGTCGTCGGAGATATCCGATCAGACTTTCATGTACCGTGCCCGCGCTGCGCGCTCGATGGCGGCCGCATGCAGACGGTCTATGGCTAGCTCATAACGGATTTCTTCCAACAAGCGCAGTTCGCTTTCGCCCAGGTGCCCGTCGGCAGAAGCAACGTCGCATGCCAGCGCATAAGCGGTTTCATATAGCTTTTCGGGCAGGTTCTTGCGAACCAGACCAAACAGCGCATCCAACCCGTCCTCGTCACTGAACAGATCGAATACCACCTGCGAAACAGTTTTCAGCCGATCCGCATCGTACCCTGCAAACACCGGCAGGTGGTTTACGATGGCTTCGATGGTCACAAGTTCGGACGTCTGAATGTTTTCGTCGGATGCGGACGTCGCGATCATGACTGCAACCAGACAGTCTTCGGCGGTCATTGCATGAGAATTTTTGGCCACGGGCGTTTTCCTGTTTTCTATGTCGCCGTTCAGAATATTGACGTCAGTCCCTCTCGGCAATAGGGAGTGGACACTTCCGGGTGACTTTGCCCGACAATACAGAAAGCACAACAAATGACCCAATTGCGCGACGTGGCGATGCAGTCCAAGGCTTGGCCCTTCCAAGAAGCGCGCCGGTTGCTCAAACGCTATGCCAAGGGCGAACCGGATAAGGGTTTTGTCTTGTTTCAGACGGGTTATGGCCCCTCCGGGCTGCCTCATATCGGAACATTCGGAGAAGTTGCGCGAACGACAATGGTGCGGCGCGCTTTTGAGGTGCTCAGTGACATTCCAACCAAACTGATCTGTTTTTCGGATGATATGGACGGGCTTCGCAAGGTTCCCGGCAATGTTCCAAATCAGGGGCAGATGGCCGAGGATCTTAACCTTCCGCTGACCAAAGTGCGCGACCCTTTTGTCACCCATGACAGTTTTGGTGCCCATAACAATGCCCGCCTGCAAGCATTTCTGGATAAGTTCGGGTTTGAGTATGAATTCGCCTCGTCTACCGAATATTATACCGGTGGAAAGTTTGACGCGACGCTGCTGATAGCACTCGAACGGTTCGACAAGATCATGGAAATAATGCTGCCGACGCTGGGGCCAGAGCGGCGCGCGACGTATTCGCCATTTTTGCCGATCAGTCCGAAAACCGGGCATGTGCTGCAGGTTCCGACGCTGGAACGAAATGTTGCCGCAGGAACGATTGTCTATGAAGAACCCGACGGCGAGCGCGTCGAGGTTCCGGTGACGGGCGGCCACGTAAAGCTGCAATGGAAACCTGACTGGGGTATGCGCTGGGCCGCATTGGGCGTTGATTATGAAATGTCAGGCAAGGATCTGATCGACAGTGTTACCCAATCGTCAAAAATCTGCCGTGCACTGGGCGCGCCGGCACCTGAATGCCTGTCGTATGAGTTGTTCAACGACGAGCAGGGCCAGAAGATTTCCAAGTCCAAGGGCAACGGGTTGTCGATGGAAGAATGGCTTTCGTACGCTGCCCCGGAAAGCCTGCAATATTTCATGTATCTCAAACCAAAAACGGCTAAGCGATTGTATTTCGACGTAATTCCGAAGGCGGTAGATGAATACCACCAGCAGTTGCGCTCTTATGTTGATCAGGATGCCGAAAAACGGCTGAACAACCCGGTTTTTCATGTGCACGGTGACGATGTTCCCGTGTCAAACATGGTTGTACCTTTCGCGATGCTGCTTAATCTGGCGGCTGTTTCTGCGGCCGAGGATACCGACCGCATGTGGGGCTTTATCCGCCGTTATGCGCCGGATGCGACACCTGCCACCCATCCCGATCTTGACGCGGCCGCCGGATTTGCGGTGCGCTATTACAATGATTTCGTCAAACCCGGACGTGTGTTCCGGCTGCCTGACGAAAAGGAACGCGCGGCCTTGCAGGACTTGCTCGACCGCTTGCGTGTCTGGGACGGCGGGTTGGACGGGGATGCCTTGCAAAGCACGGTATTCGCCGTAGGCAAAGAACATGAGTTTGAGCCGCTGCGAGATTGGTTCAAAGCACTTTACGAGGTGCTGCTGGGGGCAAGTCAGGGCCCGCGTTTTGGTGGCTTCATTGCGCTTTACGGTGTCAACGAAACCATCACCCTAATCGAAAACGCTCTGGCGGGAAAACTTGCCGCCTGAGGCCGTGTGACGGCTGAATTCCTATCTGACGGTAAAATTATCAACCGCGCAACGCGCGGCGCTGTAGCGGCTGGTTAACGACCCGTTGATACCCCTTCTGCGCGTGGGGCAAATAAGCCCGACTTCATTAACCAACTGTAAATGAGCGGTTTTTGTGCCGTCACGGCACATTCGGCGCCGCGTTTTGGCGTGGCCCATCCGTGGAAAGGGATTTGGATGAACAAGGCGATTACTGACGGGCTGGTGTTGATGCCGCCGGAATTTTCAGCAGGGCTGGACGTCTGGTCGAGCGAAGACGGAACGCCGGGGGCGGCGACATATGACGGCTCGCCGGATGCCGCACTCGTAACCGCCGATCAGGATTTTGGCGGCTGCGTTGAAATCCTGAAAAGCAATGCGACCCAAAAACTGCGCTATATGGGGCAGACGACGATCCTGCCAGGGTGTTACCTGCGTATCCGCGCGAAGGTAAAAGCAATCAGCGGCAACCTGCCTTCGGTCGCGATTGCCGGCTGGGCTGGGGACGGTTCTAGCGCCCATGTCAACGGTCTGGTCGAGGTCGGCCCAAGTGTTTCTCTGACGGCATATGGCGAGATCGTCGAGATCAGCGCAATCGTTGGTACCGGCCAGCGCGGTGGCGTCGATATGGTCTGGGGCAACGGTGCGATCTATGGCCATTTCGGGCTGGACCTGACGGGCAGCAACGGCGGGTTGGTACGCATTGATGACATCGTGATCGAAGACATCACCAGTGCCTTTCACCGCGATATGATGGATTGGGTCGACGTGCGCGATTACGGCGCGGCCGGTGACGGTGTGACGGACGACGCGCAAGCTTTCGAAGACGCCGACATAGCTGCGCTTGGGCGTGAAATTCTGGTGCCTGCAGGCGTCTATCATCTGGCCAGCCATGTCTCGCTGGATAACCCGGTGCGTTTTGAGGGCACGGTGACAATGCCCGACGACCAGCGTCTGGTGCTGCGGGGCAATTATGAATTGCGCCCCTATGTCGAGGCGTTCGGCGACGAGCTTCTCGGTTTCAAAAAGGCATTTCAGGCGCTGCTGAATTTCTCCAACCATGAATCGCTGGACATGAACGGGCTGCGGATTGACGTCGATGAGCCGCTTGATCTTCAGGCAATCGAGGGCAGTCTGGACACGTTCGAGGTTCGCCGCGTCATCCGCAACGGTCAGTTCAACGCTATCGCAAGCACAAATTTTGATCCTGTGATTGCAACGTCTCAGGCGACCTATTCCACCGCAAGCCCAGACACTCTGACCAATGTGTCCAACGTTGCCAATGTTGAAATCGGGTCGCTTGTCACGGCAAACGGCGTGGGGCGCGAAGTTTACGTTAAGGACACAAATATCGGCGCCGGAACAATCACGCTTAGCCAGCCGTTGTTCAACGCCGCCGGGACGCAGACCTATACGTTCACCCGGTTCCAATACATCCTTGATTTTTCGGGTTTTTCGAAGCTGTCGAAATTCACCATCACCGATGTGGAATTCCTGTGTTCGGGCAATGCCAGCGGGATAATGCTGGCACCCTGGGGGCAGACGTTTCACCTGAAAGACAGCTTTATGACCAAGCCGCGCGACCGGGGGATAACCTCTATCGGCACTGGCTGTCAGGACTTGCAGATTGATCGCTGCCATTTTGTGTCAAACGAACAGTCCGTGGCAGCGACGGCACGCACAACGATCGCCTATAATGTGAATGCCAATGACGCCAAGATCCGCGATAATCGGTTTGAGCGGTTTGCCCACACCGGTGTGATGTTTGGCAATGGCCATCTGATTATAGGCAACCACTGGTTTCAGGGTGACGATCAACTGGCCGCCCCGCGCCTTGGTGGCATGGTCTTTACCTATCCCAATATGAAAACCGTGATTACCGGGAACTACATCGACAATTGCTCGATCGAATGGACCAACGAACATGACGCCAACCCGGATTTCGGTGTCGAGTTTTCATTTGGCGGACTGACCGTCACCGGCAATATTTTCACGGCCAGCGATGTTGCGAGCTGGTTCAATTACATCGTGATAAAACCCTATGGCACCGGGCACTTCATTCAGGGCCTCAGCGTCATTGGCAACACCTTCAAAACCATCAATGGTAGTATAGACCGCATCGAAACCGTGGATAACTCGATCGCCGATCTTGATTTTGGTCGCTCGCGCAATGTGGTGTTTGAGGGCAATACATTCAACGCGGTCAATCAGGCGACGATCAATCCGGTGACGCTGGAATTTGTGCAAAGTTCGGATGCCACGATCTGGACCCTGGACAGCAGCGGTTACCTGCCGTTCGGCGGCTGGTCGCGCAATGTAACATCGGTAGTGACCGAGGATGCTATTACCAACGCCGTCGGCGCGGATGTCTTTGGGATGCCTTATGTGACGCCCAACGTTGGCACCGGCAATGATCTGGTTCAGTTGACATGGCCCGAAGATTGCAAAGGCAAAGTGATCGTTACATCGCGAATGGACAACCCGTTCTGATCTGACGGCGTTAATCCAATGAACCTGAGCAAACCGAAAATCGGGGCCATATCATTGGTCCCGGTTTTTTTAGTTTAGGGGAACATGATGGGTCCGGGCAACCAGTTTGAGAATATGACCTGAATCAAGGTCACGCATGGTGTGGCCTGATAGATTTGCATCAACTCAAATGGAGGATCAGATATGTATAAAAATATTCTTGTACCAATTGCATTCGATGAAACCCGTGACAGTGATGGCGCGCTTGCGGCTGCAAAAGCACTGGCCGACAAGGGCGCGCGGATTACCCTGTTGCACGTGATGGAATATGTGCCTGCCTACGCGATTACCTATCTGCCAACCGACTATCTTGAAGCGTCACGCAAAGCTATCGCGGTGAGCTTGCAGGAACAGGCGGCAGAGCTTGAAAACGGAGTTGGCGTACTGGTCGAGGGACATTCGGGCAAAACCATACTTGAATGGGCCGAAGAGAATGCGGTTGACTGCATCGTCATTGCCTCGCATCGTCCGGGGGCTGCGGATCTGATCCTTGGTTCAACGGCGGCCCGGGTCGTACGGCATGCCCGTTGTGCGGTGCATGTAGTGCGTTAAAGGGGCGTCGGCCCGACCCCAATGCGCGCATCTGCGGGCACCTGCGAATAAGAGGTTTTCTATGCGTATCCTGTCCGTTTTTCTGGCGCTCATTCTGGCCGCCGGTCCTGCGCTGTCCCAACAAAAGCCGGTTAACATTGCGCGCGATACGCCCGTGGTTACGGTGAGAACTGCTGACGGCCCGGTGGCTATTCAGCGCATTCAGGATAATGCAAACCAGATCACCGGGGACTGGGCGCGCACATCGCGCGCCTGTCCGCCGTTTTGCATTCAACCGATGAGCCCCGCTGAAGGCGTGACCACTATCGCAGAGCTGGAACTGTTGGCCTTCCTGCAGGACCCGAACGTTGTGGTTGTCGACAGCCGCACGCTCGACTGGTTCAAAAGGGGGTCGATCCCGGGCGCGATCCACATCCCTTTTTCGGATGCCGTGGACAACCTTGGTGAACTGGGCTGTGAACCGGATTTCGACGGCTGGGATTGCGAGGCCGCCAAACCGGTTGCCTTGTTTTGCAACGGCATGTGGTGCGGGCAGTCACCTACGGCGATCCGCGCGATGGTGAACGCCGGCTATCCGGCGGATCGGATATATTATTATCGCGGTGGTATACAAAGCTGGCGGATGCTGGGGCTGACTGTGACCCCAGGGTGATGGGTTGAAACGCCAATTGGGCTTGTCAACGTGGTTGCCTGTCCAGGCGCATCTGCAACACTCCTCGCGCGTATCGTGGGGCCTGAAAAATCCCGAAATGCGCCCCCAGACCGGCATCCCGCGCCATCAATCTACCCGGCAGGGATAAGGCTGGCCGTCAGGTAATTTACACAGCTGTTCCAGATAGTCGCCCGGCAGGGTTTTGTAGCTTGGCAACAATTTGCTCGCATCGAGCCGGTCCAGATAGTCACTGCAACTGGAAATATAATAAGAATCCTTGCGCCATTCGGAATTGTACCACTGTTGGAAAGCCGCAGCCGCCGCTTTTCCCAAATCGCTCGACGAAATAATTTCCGCCTCAAACTTTTCGGCGATGTCGGAATATTTTTCCCAGTTGCTCATCACACCCCACAACCGGTCATTTCCCTGCTGCCTGAAGGCCCATGCGATCAGGGCGGTGTTGGCCATTGCATCAGCCTCGATTGCAAATACCGCCCGGGCGTTTTCCTGCATGGACACGTCATTAGAGGGGCAGTAGCCGCTTTTGAATTGCCGTAGATGCTGTAGCTCGTGGATCAGAATGACAAGCATTTCATCGTAATTCAGTGTGCTTTTCAGGCCGATCAGATTTCGCTCGACATCCAGATAGCCGCGCGCGCTTATCGGGCGGTCGTCGATGCAAATTTCTGGCTGGCTGCTGTGATAGTCGTCAAGGATCCAAGGCAATACCGGCAACATTTCCCCCAGATCCGCCAACAGCCTTGCCGCCAGTTTCTGCGGCTCTGTCAGTTGCGTATTGCGGTCATATTCCAGACAAACCGCCGCAGCGTTCGTATGCCTTCCTTCGATCTGGGCGAAGGAAGGCGGTGGAAGAAATACGGCCAAGCCGAGGACAGCCCCCCAAAGGGGCAGACCACTGACTTTGCCGGTATTATTCTTTGGCTGCGGTGCCTTCATGAATTGTTCTGGCCCTGCGTCTGAATGGACTCTCGGCGGTGCGGATTCTGGAGAGGATGAAAATTGCGTCACACATAGTGGCAGTCTAGGCGAGAGGGCATTTTTTGGGAATAGGGCCGGAAATTCTGGCGGCTGTTGGTGGCTTGTGGATTGAAACCTGCACTATGGGTGTTGGGATCGCGTGGCTGTGTATTCGTACGCACCAGCCGCCCGGCGAGGTCGAATAACCCTCAAAATAGCGCACCTTGTGCATGTTATGGTTGAAGCGGAATGTGAACACTCGTCTTGTGTATTGGCACCACTCACCCTACGGCTGTTATGTTGGGTTACATAATATTGCGGGAATTTTTATTTTGGAGCGACCAATGGATTATTCGAAAATTGATGAATTCACCTCATTCCTGAAGAAAGAAATTGGTCCAGCGACAAATGATATTGAAAAACTTGAGGATAAAAACAGGAAGCACATTCAGAAACTTGTGTACACCAATTTAGTAGATCGTTTTGACACGATGGTGGATGCTACCATATTAGGCAATTGTCGAGAGGATGACTTTTCAGGGCGCGCGCTAAAGAACTCGACGGGAAACGTGACCGAAGCGGAACTGCTGCG
>Ga0209345_10006206_pt1 | contig 10906 bp, 10 predicted proteins | sample Cruoilmetagenom7_FD_187294 | JGI IMG/M metagenome (GOLD analysis project Ga0209345, IMG submission 187294) | Oil polluted marine microbial communities from Coal Oil Point, Santa Barbara, California, USA - Sample 7 (SPAdes) (version 2) | ecosystem: Environmental > Aquatic > Marine > Oil seeps ...
CTTTAATTTTTGGAAAATCCTCTTGTGAAATGGTAAATAATAATTCGTAATCTTCACCTCCACTTAATGCGATGGTTGTACTGTTTAATTCAAATTCTTCACAAGTAAAAATTACTTGAGGGTCTAATGGAATTTTATCTTCATAAATATTACATCCAACTTTAGACAGTGAACAAATATGTAAAACTTCAGAGGAAAGTCCGTCAGAAATATCGATCATAGAAGTTGGTTTCACCTTTAAATCTTTCAACAATTTTACCATGTCTTTTCTAGCTTCAGGTTTTAATTGTCGTTCAATTAAATATGAATAATTTGTTAGATCTGGTTGTGAATTCGGATTCACTTCAAAAACTTGTTTCTCACGTTCTAAAACTTGTAACCCTAAATATGCTGCTCCCAAATCTCCAGTAACAACAATTAAATCATTAGGTTTTGCTGTGTTCCTATACACAACATTTTCCTTTTCAACCTCGCCAATGGCGGTTACACTAATTAAAATTCCTTTTGTAGAAGATGAAGTATCTCCACCAACTAAATCTATATTATATGTTTTACAAGCTAAATAAATCCCTTCATATAATTCCTCTATTGCTTCTAAAGGAAAACGATTTGAAACAGCTATAGAAACCGTAATCTGACTCGCTTTTCCGTTCATTGCATACACATCGGATAAATTTACAACCACAGCTTTATATCCTAAATGTTTTAGGGGCATATAACTTAAATCAAAATGCACACCTTCAACTAACAAATCAGTTGTTACTAAAATTTGTTTACTTGTAAAATCTAATACTGCAGCATCATCTCCAACAGCTCTTACAGTTGAAGTATGCTTCACATCGAAATTATTGGTTAAATGTTTTATGAGTCCGAATTCTCCTAATTCAGAAAGTTTTGTACGCGATTGATTTTTATCTTCTATCATTTTGCAAAGGTAAGAACAATAATTATGTTGCATAGCTATAATTATTAAAAAGCAACCGAATGGTTGCTTTTTAATAATTTAAAGTTCGCTTATATAACTTTAACTGTTACATCTTACCTAGCCTAATTTAGTAATTCCAGCATCTAGTGAACTTAAAATTAAAAACTAATAGTAAGATTAAACCTTTAGCACTATTATTTTTTAAGTAGGAGATTATTACTACTTCATTCACTTTTCATAGATCTTCAATTTGAAGTTTGTGACTTTTTCACTTAATTAAATTCTAAAAACATAACCAATACTTAAAAACATTTTAGTTTGAAACTTGTTTATAAATACATCTGGTTTTTCAATATACTCTTTGGAATAATCTATATTACTGCTTACATTTTTAACAAAGCCACCAATAAATCCAAAATCAAGCGCAAAACTATGTTTTTGACCATAACTTATCCCACCTCCTAATAACATTCTAGGCTTAGAGTCTTCACCCAATGATAATCCTGTTCCAGCTGAACCGTGCCAACCAAAGAATGAATTAGTAAATTTTTTACCTCCTCTTAATAATACTGCAACTCCCGTTTCACCATTTAAATCAGTTTCTTTTAAAATTTTATATTTATTTATTGTATCCGTACCAAATTCTTGTATTGTTTCATGAGATATTCTTTGGTTTTCAAACCCTGCATAATACATAGATGCTCCAACTGACCAATAGGTTTTACGAACTGGAAATTTAATTATTGGCAAGGTATAGGGTTGCAAATTAGCTGAGGTATCTTTTGGTATGAACTTAATTTTTAAATGAGCCTCTTCGCCATTAAACTGAATTGGAAGTGATACATATTCATTCTTTTCATATAAATTTAAAGCTAATTTTAATTGTTTTTCAATATTATCAGGACTAACAAGAGCAATAGCTTCATTTACTTTATCCGATAATTTTGAAATCTCTTCACTAATTTTAATTAATTCCTTTTTTAACTCTACATTGTCTGTTTCTTTAAGAAATTTTTGAATACTCCCTTGATTTATGAAGTCATGAAGCAGCATTTTATATTTCTTCATTTGACTACTCTGCACTTTTAAATCAATTCTAATGCTAGAATAAACTTTTAAATCCTCAATTATATTCAATTTATAATTATCACAATTTTCATTAGTTTGCCTACAAATTCTATAGGTCATATAGTCATACTTTTTATCATCAATTTTAATGTTAATAGTCTTTAAATTATCTAACTCCATATTGTAATCATTTTTCACATCCTTTATTGTTTTTATAACAGTATTTTCAATTGTTAATGTTTTAATAAATTCTTTAAATTTTTCACCTTTCATTTTATCTTGCTGTATTCCTTCAATTGTTTTTAACGATAAATTCTCTGTAAAACTCTCTAAACTACTCAAATCCAATGTTCCAAAAGTTGGAAATTTTAATCCTGTGCTATATGTCGTATCTTTACTTTCAATTTGAACCAAATACTGGTTTAAATTAATACTATCAATTTCTATTTGATAAAATTCACCTTGCTTTATTTTCGTTGGAATTATAATGTAGTTTTTGTTAAGAAAATCAAATTTCAACTTCGGAAATGGATCTAATTTATGTTCTTTTTTTTTAATTTCTTCTTGACAGAATGTTAGAACTGGCACTATTAGAATAAGTATTAAAATAAGTTTTTTCATAATTTTGGTTTTTTAAGTACAAGCCAAAACTAGTACAAGCCTTTTTTGAATAGGGTAGGAAAAACCCTACTGATTTAAAAGAAAATTCCTATAGGTTTTTAGGAAAACTCCTAAAACCTTAAAAAATAAAAATTGTATGTTTAGACTTTATTAACCTTAAAAAATTAATTATGATTGAAGATTACATTGTATTCTTAAAAGAGGATGCTACATTACAACATGAATTAGACAACCTTAAAGCATTTAAAGTTAAAGTCAATACTTATAACTTTGAAAAAACAAAAGCCATTGATAAGTTAATTTTTTTGTATGCTTATTCCGGTTACATTAATTTTAAAGAAACTAACCCTTATATTGAGAAATCTCATAACCTTAATAATCGTAATCATTCATCTATTGTTAACATTAGTACAAGTCAAAATAATTTAACATTAGGAAGTTTCATTAAAGAACTAAAAAATAAAACTGTTGACTATTCTCAATACTTGATGATAGATGAAGAATTCAAATTCAAAATAATAAACACTTCTGAATTAGTAAAGATTCCTGTAGACAATAATTCATATTTTTCAAAACCATTATTACTATTATTGGAAAATAAATATGGCATAGACAGTCCTGTTGCTTTAGAAAAAATTAATATAAATAATTCAATAATTAATACCATAAAAATTTCTATTACTGGAAAAAGTGGGGAAACAGATGATTACGACATCTCATACAATCCTCCTAATGGTAATCCTTCAAAATAGAATTATTATATGCTCAACCAACTCTTAAATACCATAAGTTTTATAAGTATTTATACCATAGTAACCTTTTTAGTTGCTATGGTGTTTTATAAGCCTAATTACATGTTTAAGTTGCTTGTAGCTATCTTACTTATTAATGTTGCTACTGAGCTTACGGCATTGTTTTTTCAAATAAACAATATGAACATTATTAATATTTATAATATCTATTTTATACTACACAATTCATTGTGGTTGTATCTTATTATTCATACACTTAAACAGGCAAGTAAAGAGTTTTTAGTATTATTTTTATTTCTAGGCTTAGCAATTTTTAACCTTATTTATATTGAAAAAAACAATCTTAACTATTATACCTTTATTACTGGTGGTATTGGCTACCTTATTTACTATATGGCTAAAAGTTTTGTATATCTAAAAAACGAACAATTAACCATTTTTAAGTCAAATACATTTATTTTATTATCTGCTCCTATAATATTTTTTATAGGCTTTATCATTGTATTTGGTTTTAGAGATAGCCAGTTGCGTTTTATTAAAATTGGCTATACCGCATTATACTCTGTGATATCTTTAATTGTTAATATCATTTACTATTCTCTACTTAATTTATATATTTATAAAACAAGAAAAGAGAATGAATAACATTGTGCTTGGTATCATCATTACAATTATAGTTATTTGCTTGGTTGCACTCTTCTGCACAATACTTATAAAACTATACATTACCAAAATAAAGAAATACAATAAAATGCTGTTTCAAAAAGAAATAGCCCAGCAAAAAGCTGTAAACGAAGCTATTTTAGAGACTCAAGAAACCACGTTAAACAACTTAGCCCAAGAACTTCATGATGATGCCGGGCAGCAATTAACGTATCTTAACTTTCAGTTAGAAAATTTTAAGTTAATGAATAATACCATTACTGAAAAAATTATTCCAATTTCTGAATCTGTAACTAATTTAGCAACTACTATTCGAGATTTAAGCCACGCTTTAAATAACCAAAAAATTAAAGATTTAAGCTTTATAGAAAGTATTCAAAATGAGTTTAACAGGCTTAACAAACTAAATATTATTAACTGTTGTTTAGAAGTTTCTGAAGACTTTAATTATACGTTTGAAGAAAACGAAAAAATTATTTTATTTAGAATCTTTCAAGAAATAACTAACAATATGCTTAAACACTCCAATGCAAAAACTTTTACAGCAACTATTTCTAACAATTCAATAGTTTTTAAAGACGATGGCATTGGATTTTCTCTTGAAAATAGTAACTTAAGCACTTCAAACGGAATAGAAAATATAAAAAGCAGGGCAGATTTAATTAACTTTTCTTGTAAAATTGACTCAGAAATCAGTAAAGGAACAACCATTAAAATTGAAAAGCTTTAAATATTTTTCACTTAAGTTATGTAAATGAACAAAACCACTTCAGTAATTATTATTGACGATCATAGAATTGTTAGAAAAGGTCTTAAAGAACTTATTGAAAACTTAGGCAACTATAAAGTTATAGATGAATATGAAAATGGCATTGCTTTTCTGGGTCAATTACCACACTTAAAAACCATTCCAGATTTATTTATTCTGGATTACTCAATGCCTATAAAAAATGGTATTGAAGTTTTAAAAGAAGCCACAACCAATTTTCCCGATTATAAATTTTTACTACTTACCCAAAACTTAGAAGAAAACATTATTAACGAGGCTTATAAAAATGGTGCTAGAGGTTTCTTAAACAAAACTTGCACTGCCCAAGAGCTTAAATCTACAATTGATACTATTACTACAATTGGTTATAATAATATTTCTGAAATTCTTAAACGCATTAGAACTTCATCTGAAACAAAAAATATAGATAAACAATTAATTCAATTTTCAGAAAAAGAATACACATTTTTGGAGCTGGTTTGTAATGAAAAAGAATACACCTATTCCAAAATGGCAGACATTATGAATGTTTCGGTAAAAACAATAGATAAATACAGAGCTAATCTTTTTATAAAACTAAATGTAAAAAGTAAAACAGGCTTAGTATTGTATTCTCATAAACATCAACTTACAAAACCATTTAAAAAAGAGTAAAATGTGGCAATCTGTATAGTAATTATGAGATTACCACAGTCGTACCTCCTTCGTAAAGACGTTTCTAACTAATTAGAAAGCATTGTTTTTCATTTACGGAATTCACATTAAAAAATTCTGTTATCTAAAACTCTTTAAAAACAGGATATTCAACAGCTTTTTTATCAACACCTTTTTCAATTAAATAAGCATCGAAAAAGTTCCAAGTGACTAAACCGTCATCCGATTGCGGTTCGAGCATATAAAAAATAAGATTTGTTAAAGGCTGAGCCATATCGATGTAAAAATCACCTTTTTTAAAAGTTTTCGTTTTAGCGATGAATTTCCCTTCAACTTTAGCCATAAAATGACCTTCAAATTCTCGTTTTGAATTTTCTAATTTCTCTATTTTGAAAACTTCACCTTTTACTCTTTTAGATCTTGAAAGTTTTTCAACTTCCACTCCTTGTTTTTCTAAATGCTGAACTATACTTTTCATTGATTTTGGCAAATAATAACCTCTTGGTAATTTACTTTCAACAGTTGCATCGAACTTTGCATAATTATCCATTTCAGGAATAGTTACAATTCTTCCCGATCGAGCATATTTTTCTTTTCCCGTTTCATCCACAAATGGTATATAATCATAGGTTCTGTAATTTTTTAGCTTTTCATCTAAAGGAACCATTTTAAAACGAACCCCTTTTGAAACTTTTCCGGCATTATTCTTAACATTTTCTATCGCATCTTTTTCGGCTTTGGCATTTATTTCAGCCATTCTATAGCCATATTTATGCGTGTATTCTAATATTTCAGCTACAAAACCATACGTTCCATTCATTCTTTTATAAAACCGATCGTGTGCAAAAGCCTCACTTAAAATCCCTACTTTATTTCGCAAACCCATTTGATTTACAATATATCTTGGGTGATGATTGTACGTGTAAATTGCTTTTGATGGCCAACCTTGGCGGAGATAATAATAACCATATGGCCCTAATTTTACACCATAATTTTCATCAACTGATTTTGTTACAGACGGAAGTAACTCATCCCAAGTAAAATCGTATGGTGCTTTTTCACCCGCTGAATGATAACTTGGTGCAGTTGTTATTCCGTACCCATGCCATGTGCCATTAGTTGTATGTAAATCTACCAACATTTCAGGATCCCATTTTAAAATCACATTTTCTATTAAACCTTGTGTTTCAAAAGCCTCCATTTTTATTCCATCTCTATTTAAATCAAACCCTTGACTGTTCGATCTTTCTCCAACCGCAATAGGACTATCTTCTTGTGAAGGTCTTCGTCCTTTTTCCATTTTATCATTAGAATCTGTATTATAAATTGGAGCAAAAAGCAATATTTGATTGTCTAATAAATGCTTCTTATCTCTTAATAAAATATCTCTCATTAATTGTTGTAAAATTTCTTTTCCTTCAACTTCACCTGCATGAATATTTCCTTGAACATAAATAATTGGCTTTCCCGATTTTTTAGCTTCCTCTGGATTTGTAATTTTCGGATTCGCTAATACAACCACAGGAATACTTTTCCCCTCCTTACTTTTTCCCATTGACGTTACATGAATCAAATTCGATTTTGACTGAAGAACCGCAATAAAATCCATCACCTCAGCATAGGTTGAAGTTTTTTGATAATTCGTTTTTTCAGGAGTTGTTAATAAATCTTCAGAAAAAGAATTTGATTGTGCAACAGACTGAAATGCAACCAAAAAACATAGGGTTTTAAAGTAAACTTTCATTTTTGAAAAATTTTATTAGAATATAAGTGAATCTCAAATTTAAAAAATTCGATTTGTAATTTGTGAAAATACGAATGAAATTTAAAAATTTGAATTAAACTATTGATAAAACTAATAATGCCATCAATTTTATTCAACATAAAGCACATAAAAAACCAATATTTGTACTTATATTTGCACTTATTTAGAATTAATCTAATTAAGAGATATGATAAAAGTTTCGGACATAGCAAAAAAGAAAGTTATTGAATTAATGCAGGATGATGGCTTTAATTATGAGAACGATTTTGTTCGCGTAGGTGTTAAAAGCGGTGGTTGTTCTGGATTATCCTATGAGTTAAAATTCGATAAAGAAAATAAGAATGAAGACAAAGTTTTTGAAGATAATGGCATAAAAGTTATTGTTGACAAAAAGAGTTTTTTATACTTAGTTGGGACTACTTTAGAGTATTCTGGAGGTTTAAATGGCACTGGCTTTGTATTTAACAATCCAAATGCACAACGTACTTGTGGTTGTGGAGAGTCGTTCTCTCTATAGTTGTAAAGTTGATAGTTAGAAAAGTTTAAAAGTAAATGGCAAAATTAAATTCCTTTGAAGAAATTATAGCCTGGCAAAAAGCTAGGGATTTAAACAAAAGAATTTATAGCATAACAAACTCAAACCAAAATTTTAATAAAGATTATGGTTTAAGAGATTAAATAAGAAGATCAAGCATTTCAATTTCTTCAAATATAGCTGAAGGATTTGAACGGGAAACAACAAAAGAATTTATACGATTCTTGTATATTGCAAAAGCTTCAGCAGGTGAATTTAGATCACAATTGTATTTAGCTTTTGATTTAAAATATATTTCATTCGAAGAATTCGAAGAAATTAAAATAAAGATTAACGAAATTTCAAAGTTGTTAAGTGGTTTTATAAAGTATCTAAAGTAAACTTTATAAACATTTAACTTTTCAACATTCAAACTTATGAGCAAGTTTACTGAAGACGATTTAAAAAAAGAACTCGAAACAAAAGAGTACGAATACGGTTTTTACACCGATATTGAAGCAGATAAGTTCCCTGTTGGTTTAAATGAAGAAGTTGTAATCGCAATTTCTAAAAAGAAAAATGAACCAGAATGGATGACCGAATGGCGTTTAGATGCTTTTCGAATTTGGAAAGATATGGAAGAACCAGACTGGGCCAATGTAAATTATGAAAAGCCATCTTTTCAGGATATTAGTTACTACTCTGCACCAGTTCAAAAACCAAAATTAGATAGTTTAGACCAAGTAGATCCTGAGTTATTAAAAACTTTTGAGAAATTAGGGATTTCAATCGATGAGCAAAAACGTTTATCAAATGTAGCTGTGGATATCGTGGTGGATTCAGTTTCAGTGGCAACTACTTTCAAAAAAACCTTAAATGAGAAAGGCATTATTTTTATGCCAATTTCAGAAGCTATTCAAGAGCATCCAGAACTTGTAAAAAAGTATTTAGGAACTATTGTTCCAAAAAAGGATAACTTTTATGCCGCTTTAAATTCAGCAGTATTTTCCGATGGTTCTTTTTGTTACATTCCAAAAGGAGTTACATGTCCAATGGAACTTTCAACATATTTTAGAATTAATGAAGGAGGAACAGGGCAATTTGAACGAACTTTAGTTATTGCAGACAAAGGTAGTTATGTAAGTTATTTAGAAGGTTGTACAGCACCTGCTCGAGATGAAAATCAATTACACGCAGCTATTGTTGAACTAATTGCTTTAGATGATGCTGAAATAAAGTATTCAACGGTTCAAAATTGGTTTCCTGGTGATGCAGAAGGAAAAGGTGGAGTTTATAATTTTGTAACTAAAAGAGGCTTGTGCGAAGAAAATGCTAAAATTTCTTGGACGCAAGTTGAAACTGGAAGTGCCGTGACTTGGAAATATCCAAGTTGTATTTTAAAAGGAGATAATTCGGTTGGTGAGTTTTATTCAATAGCTGTAACGAATAATCATCAACAAGCGGATACTGGTACTAAAATGATTCATTTAGGAAAAAACACAAAAAGCACCATTATTTCAAAAGGTGTTTCTGCTGGACATTCTCAAAACTCATATAGAGGTTTGGTGAAAATTTCTGAAAGAGCAACAAATGCTAGAAATTTTTCGCAATGTGATTCCTTATTAATGGGGAATTTGTGTGGCGCACATACGTTTCCATACATAGAGGCAAAAAACAAAACAGCTCAAATTGAGCATGAAGCTACAACAAGTAAAATTGGTGAAGACCAACTTTTTTATTGTAATCAACGTGGTATTGATACTGAAAAAGCAATTGCATTAATTGTAAACGGCTTTAGTAAAGAAGTATTGAACAAATTACCAATGGAGTTTGCTGTTGAAGCACAAAAATTATTAGAAATATCATTAGAGGGATCTGTAGGATAGTCAAAAGTTAAAAAGCCTAAAGTCGGCAAGTAAATAATTAAATGCTGTGAAAATTATGATACGTTCTTTTGAAGATATTGAATGTTGGAAAAAAGCAAGGACTTTAAATAAGTTAGTTTATTCAAAAACGAATACTAATTTATTTTCAAAAGACTTTGACTTAAGCAGACAAATTAGAAGGGCTTCAGTCTCTATTTCTTCGAATATTGCTGAAGGATTTGAAAGAAGTTCAGATAAAGAGTTTGCTTACTTTTTAAATATAGCTAAAGCATCTGCTGGTGAAGTTAGATCACAACTTTATTTAACTTATGATTTAGAATATTTAAATGAGAAAGGTTTTAATGAATTGAAAAATAACACACTTGAAATTTCAAAAATGATAAGTGGTTTTATAAAATATTTAAAAAAATAAGACTTTAAGACTTTTGTCTTTAAGACTTGAAAACTAAGTAAAATGTTAAAAGTAAAAAACATACACGCAAGCATAAATGACAAAGAGATTTTAAATGGAATTAATCTCGAAGTTAAGGCTGGAGAAGTTCATGCTATAATGGGCCCTAATGGTTCTGGAAAAAGTACGCTTTCTGCAGTTATTGCAGGAAAAGAAGAATTTGAAGTTACCGAAGGTTCAGTTATTTTAAATGGAGAAGATTTAGACGAATTGGCTCCTGAAGAAAGAGCGCATAAAGGTGTCTTTTTATCGTTTCAATATCCTGTTGAAATACCAGGTGTAACGGTAACAAACTTCATTAAAACAGCCATTAATGAAACACGTAAAGCAAGGGGTGAAGAAGAATTACCTGCAAAAGATATGTTGAAGTTAATTCGCGAAAAAGCAGATTTATTAGAAATTGATCGTAAATTTTTATCGCGTTCTTTAAACGAAGGTTTTTCGGGTGGTGAAAAGAAAAGAAACGAAATATTTCAAATGGCCATGTTGGAGCCAAAATTAGCCATTCTAGATGAAACAGATTCAGGTTTAGATATCGATGCGTTAAAAATTGTTGCAAACGGTGTAAATAAACTTAAAAGCAAAGATAATGCAGTAATTGTAATTACGCATTACCAACGATTGTTAGATTATATTGTTCCTGATTTTGTTCATGTATTATACAATGGAAAAATTGTTAAATCTGGAGGAAAGGAATTGGCATTAGAATTAGAAGCAAAAGGTTACGACTGGTTAAAATAAATTAGTCAAAAGTTGTAAAATGAAAAAGTTTAAAGTCTGTTTAGATTTTGACTTTCAAACCTTCAACTTAAGACTTTAAGACTACAAAAATAATGGA
>Ga0209345_10006207_pt1 | contig 10904 bp, 11 predicted proteins | sample Cruoilmetagenom7_FD_187294 | JGI IMG/M metagenome (GOLD analysis project Ga0209345, IMG submission 187294) | Oil polluted marine microbial communities from Coal Oil Point, Santa Barbara, California, USA - Sample 7 (SPAdes) (version 2) | ecosystem: Environmental > Aquatic > Marine > Oil seeps ...
TGCGGCGGCTTGCGGCCGGTCAGCTTCTCGCGAACCATCAGCGCCAGCGCTTCCTCGAGCGGCGCATCCTCGCGATTGACGATTCCCTGGTAATTGGCCCGCTGGTACTTGTCCTCGAGCATCGAGGTCAGGTTGTCGCCGACGCCGGTCATCCGCCGCGCGCCGATCGCCTCGACCCGGGCCTGCTCGACCGCATCATAGACCGCGCGGGCATCGGGGCCCTCGGGTGCCATGCGGTTATGAACCGCGTCATCGTGGCAGGCCTTGCGCAGCGCCATTGAATCGCCAAGACCGCGGGTGACGGAAAAATCGTTCCGCGTCGGCCGCTTCGGCAAATCCGGCAATCGTGCCCGTTCACCCGAAATCCCCGGCCGGTCAGTGCCGAAGGCAACCTCGAGATTGTGGTCGCCGGCAATCGCCCGCACGCTGCCCGTCAGCGCCCGCCGGAATGGCTCGGCGTCAACGGTACCGCTTGGTTTTGCTCGGGAATTGTCGCCGCGTCCGGCCATGGCAATATCCGTCAGGCAGTTGCGCTGAGAACGATATTGGCGGCGCTTTCCTTCAACTCGACGCCAAACGCCCGTTGATAGTGCTCGGCCACCAGCGCCCGTTCCAGCTCATCGCATTTGTTGAGGAAGGTCAGGCGGAAGGCAAACGCCACATCGCCGAAGATCTCGGCGTTCTCTGCCCAGGTGATTACCGTACGCGGGCTCATCACCGTCGAAAGATCGCCATTGATGAACGACGAGCGGGTCATGTCGGCAACCCGCACCATGCGCGAAATCGTCTCGCGGCCATCGCCCTTGGCAAATCCCTTGACCTTGGAGGCAACGATATCGACCTCCTGGTCATGCGGCAGATAGTTCAGCGTGGTCACGATCGACCAGCGGTCCATCTGCGCCTGGTTGATCTGCTGGGTGCCGTGATAGAGCCCGGTGGTATCGCCAAGGCCAACCGTGTTGGCGGTGGCGAACAGGCGGAACGCAGGGTGCGGCCGGATGACGCGGCTCTGGTCAAGCAGCGTCAGGCGGCCCGATGATTCCAGCACCCGCTGGATCACGAACATCACGTCCGGACGGCCGGCATCGTATTCATCGAACACCAGAGCGACATTGTGCTGATACGCCCAGGGCAGGATACCATCCTTGAATTCGGTGACCTGCATGCCTTCGCGGACGACAATCGCATCCTTGCCGACGAGGTCGATACGGCTGACGTGGCTGTCGAGGTTGACGCGCACGCAGGGCCAGTTGAGCCGCGCTGCGACCTGTTCGATATGGGTCGACTTGCCGGTGCCGTGGTAGCCCGACACCATCACGCGGCGGTTGTGGGCAAACCCGGCCAGAATGGCGAGCGTGGTGTCACGGTCGAACAGGTAGTCCGGGTCAAGGTCAGGCACATAGGCGTCCCGCTCCTTGTAGGCCGGGACACTGATGTCCGAATCGATGCCGAACACCTCACGCACGTTGACGGTGGTGTCTGGCAGGTTGGTGATGTCGAGGTCGATCTTGCTCATCATGTCTCCAAGGCCTGGCTTAATAAGCCCGCGGGCCGTCTTTCCTGTCCGATCCTGCTTTAGACTCTTCGCTTAGCAGAAACCAGACTGCTTTAACAATTGGTAGGCCTGGATGACGGCGCGAAAACGGTCTTCCGAACCGCGGTCGCCGCCATTGGCGTCTGGGTGGTGTTGTTTGACCAGATCCTTGTAACGGGTCTTGATCTCTGCGGATGTCGCATTTGCGGCCAGACCAAGCGTATCGAACGCCTTCGACTCGAGCGACTTGAGCTTGCGCGCACGGACCGGCCGGTTGGGGCGGGTCTCGTTGAAAAACCCGTGCGGATCGCGCATCCGCGCCTGGGCGCCGGCAGAACCGGATTTCGCAGTCGATTGCGTCGGCCCGCTGCCCGCCGAACGGTCAACGCCCATCTTCCAGGTCGGCCGGTGTCCGGTCAGTGCCTCTTTCTGGTAGCGCGCAATCTCGCCGTCGGAGAGGCCCGAAAAGTAGTTGTAGCCCTTGTTGTACTCGCGTGCGTGATCAACGCAGAACATGAAGTACTGCCCTTCGGCATCGCGCCCCACAGGAGCACGGTGTGTACCAGGCTTGGTGCATCCGTCCCATTGACATTCCGGCGTCTCGGGCTCGACCGGGCGTGCGCCCTTGCGGCGGACCCGGATGCGGTCAAAATATTTGGAATCCAGTTTCATATCGACAGTTATGGAGCTCTACAGGTTTGCGAACAAGGATTGACAAGGGTGATTCAAGCTGCGTACCCCGTCTCGACTTCGAATGCCACTACGCAAATTGCAACAGACAAATTTTGTGACCGCGCAAGATACCCCAGGAGCATCGTCATGTCCCGCCAGAACCGCATTGAAACAGCTCTGACAGAAAAATTTGTTCCCGAACGGCTGGTTGTGATCAACGAAAGCCACCTGCACGCCGGGCATCATCATTCAGGCAGCGATCATCACGATGCTTTCGACGGCACCGGCGAAACCCATTTCCGCATCCGCATCGTGTCACCGGCATTTACGGGCATGAGCCGTGTCGAGCGCCACCGCGCCGTCAACGCATTGCTCAAGGATGAACTCGAAAGCGGGTTGCATGCCATGGCGGTTGAAGCGTCTGCCCCTGGCGAACCGACCCGCTGGTAATCTCCCCGCGCCTCGGCGCCATCTATCACCTGACTGCGGAAAGCGGCAAGCTCAGCCCTTGTCCATCGGCCGGATTCTCAGCCGAGTAATCCGGTTCCGGTCCCGCTTCATCACGATGAAGCGCTTGCCGTGGAACGTGAACGCCTGCTTCTCTTCCGGAATGGTCTGGGATTCATGGATCACCAGACCCGCCACCGTTGTTGCCTCGTCATCGGGCAACGTCCAGTCGAGCGCCCTGTTGAGGTCGCGAATCGGAACCGAGCCGTCAACGACAATCGAGCCGTCGGCCTCCTGCCTGACGCCCTGGACCTCGGTGTCATGCTCGTCGGTGATATCGCCGACAATCTCCTCGAGAATGTCCTCCAGCGTCACCAGCCCTTCCACCTCGCCATACTCATCCACAACGATGGCAATATGGGCCTTGCGCCTCAGAAATGCATTGAGCTGATCCGGCACGCTGGTGGTGTCAGGCACGAACCATGGCTTCTGGGCGATCTTGACCACATCCATGCGGTGCGGCTCGTTTGACACTTCCGCGAGCACCCGCAAGACGTCCTTGGCGTGAACGATACCGATGATGTTGTCGGTCGATCCGCGCCAGATTGGCATTCTGGTGTAGGGGCTTTCGAGAACCGCCCGGACATTGGCTTCAGGCGTTTCGTCGGCATTGAGCATCCGCATCGACGTCCGGTGGATCATCACGTCCGAAACTTCCAGCTCGCCCAGATCAAGCACGCCGCCCAGCCTGTCGCGATCCGCCTTGATCACCGATCCCTCGCGATGCAGCAGATCAACCGCGCCGCGGATTTCCTCATGCGCCGACAGCATCGAGGTTTCCGATGCGAAGGTGACGCCAAACAGCGACATGATGTTGCGCACGATCCAGTTGACGAAGCTCGACAACGGGCCAACCACGACAACGAAGGCCTTGACCACGCCCGCCACGGCCATCGCGAACCGGTCCGGAGTCGAAATCGCCCAGCTCTTCGGCAGCACTTCGGCGAAGATCACCAGCAGCAGGGTCATGGTCAGGGTTGCCACCGCGACACCCGAATCGCCGAAAATCGACAAAAGCACACTGGTTGCCAGCGCCGAGGCGAGAATATTGACCAGGTTGTTGCCGATCAGCAGCGCCCCGATCAGCCTGTCCTTGCGCTCGATCAGCGTGTTGACGGTGGCTGCCCGCGCGTCGCCATTGGTTTCGAGCGTATGCATGCGGGCACGCGATGCCGCCGTCAGCGCCGTCTCGGATCCCGAAAAGAAACCCGACAGCCCGATCAATACCAAAATCGCCAGGATGGTCAGGCCATGTTCACTAACGATTGCGCCTATTGTTTCCAGGATCATGATGCCCGCTTTTCCTCAAGGAACCGAAACACTTCATCTGCCGGCACGTTGTCGGCAATAAAGGACTGGCCGATGCCGCGCGTCAGAATAAAGGTCAACGCACCGCGCTGCACCTTCTTGTCCTGCCCGATGTGTTTCATCAGTATATCGGTCGCAGGCAACTCACCTTCAATATCCGACATCCGGGTCGGCAAGCCAACCTCGTGCAGATGGTGCTGCACCCTGGCAGCATCGTCCGGACTTGCAAGGTTCATCCGCGCGGAAAACTCATGCGCCAGCACCATGCCGATCGACACACCCTCGCCATGCACCAGGCGCCGCCCGTCATAACCGGTTGCCGCTTCCAGCGCGTGGCCAAATGTATGGCCGAGATTGAGCAGCGCCCGTGCACCGTGTTCACGTTCATCGGCGGCCACAACCTCGGCTTTAGCCTGGCAGCCGGTGGCAATGGCCCTGATCCGCGCCGGCCCGCCTGAAAACACCTCACGCCAGTTCTGCTCGAGCCAGGCAAAGAACTCGGGCCGGTCGATCAGCCCGTATTTCGCCACCTCGGCATAACCGGCCCGGAATTCCCGGATCGGCAAGCTGTCGAGCACGTCGGTATCGGCCAGCACCAGCTCGGGCTGATGAAACACCCCGATCAGGTTCTTGCCATGCGACGAATTGATCCCGGTCTTGCCGCCGACCGAAGAATCCACCTGTGCCAGCAGGCTGGTCGGAACCTGGATGAAGCCCATGCCGCGCCGGACGATCCCGGCGCCGAATCCCGAAAGGTCGCCGATCACGCCGCCGCCCAGTGCCAGCACCGCATCCCCCCGTTCCAGCCGGGCACCCAGCACATGGTCGCAGACATGCACCAGCTCGTCGAACCTCTTGGTCTTTTCGCCAGGCTCAAGCACCAGCGGAGCCGCCTCCACACCGCTTTTGGCCAGGCTCTCGAGCAGCGCGTCCAGATGCACCGCGGCCACATTGCGGTCTGTAACAACGGCGCAGCGCGCACCGGGCTTGCGTGCCACGATCTCCGCGCCCGCCTGGGCAATCAATCCCGGGCCGATCACGATGTCATAGCTGCGCTCGCCGAGATCAACGCGAACGGTTTCACGGGGAAGTGTCTGGCTCATAATTTCGGCACCGTTTCCTGGCCGCTGTCCAGCCGCGCGAGCGCAATGACTGTTTCAGCGGCGATAATTTCCTTGTCGTCATCACGCGATTGCACTGTCACGTCGGCCTTGGCATAGACCGGGTATCTCTGATCGAGCAGATCGGAAAGCGTCTGCCTGGGATTGGCAGTTTTCAGAAGCGGTCGTGAGTCCCGCTTCGAAACCCGTGCCCACAACACATCGAGATCCGCTTTCAGCCAAACCGACAATCCATTGGCCAGCACCATCGCGCGGGTGGTGTCATTCATGAACGCGCCACCGCCGGTCGACAACACGCGAGGCCCGGTTCTCAGCAACCGCTTGATCACGCGGGCTTCCAGCGCCCTGAACTCGGGCTCTCCGTATGCTTCGAACAGTTCCGGGATCGTCATGCGGGAAACCCGCTCGATCTCGTGATCGGAATCGACGAACGGGATCTCGAGCATCTGCGCCACCAGCCGGCCGATGACGGATTTGCCGGCTCCCATCAGCCCGACAAACACCAGATTGCGTTGGCCAAGCACACGCCGCGCCTTCTCGATATCCTGTTCCAGCGCGATAGCCTGCGATTGCGTCAACGTTCTTCCCCGCCCTCAGGCCATTGATCCGAGCCTTCTATTGGCCATGTCCGTCTGCGCGTCAAGCATGCGCCGGTTTGCCTGTCGGCCTTGAAACGAAGCGCCCGCTGCCGCATAACACCACCATTACCAGTTCGCCGGAGTGCCCATGCCATCCCTGTTTCGGTTCCTGTTCCTGTGCGCCGTGCTTGCCGGTATCGTCTACGGCGCCATGTTCGCATTGGTGGTCTATGTTGAACCGGTGGACCGTGAGGTCACCGTGCGCGTCCCGACCGAAAAACTCAACAACTGACAGGAACCTTGCAAGTCATGCGCGATCTCAGCGCCGCCAACGCAGAAGCGTTCCTCGAGATGATGAGTGCGGAGCGCGGTGCGGCCGAGAACACGCTTGAAGCCTATCGCCGCGACCTCGATGACGCCTCCGCCGTGCTCAGGTCGCTCGGCACCACGCTGGTCAAGGCCAGGGCCGATGACATCCGCGGCGTGATCAGCGATCTGGCAGCCCGAGGCTTCTCACCCGCGTCCCAGGCCCGGCGGCTTTCCGCGCTGCGCCAGTTCTACAAGTTCCTGCACGCCGAGGGTTTGCGCAACGACGATCCGACCAGTGTCGTCGATTCGCCGCGCAAGGCCCGTTCCCTGCCAAAAGTGCTCAGCATAGAAGATGTCTCCCGGCTGCTGGCCCAGGCTGAAACCGACATCACCCTGGCACAGGACAAGGAAGAAGCATTGCGGCGCATCCGCTTCCGGGCGCTGCTGGAGCTGCTCTACGCCACCGGAATGCGGGTCAGCGAACTGGTCAGCCTTCCCTACCGCGTCCTTGCCGATGATGGCCGGTTTCTGGTCATTCGGGGAAAAGGCGCCAAGGAACGCATGGTGCCGATGTCACGCCCCTCCCGCGCTGCCCTCGATGCCTGGCTGGCCGCCATTGGTGAAACCGCCGAGGAAGCAGGCTTTCTGTTTCCGGCAAATTCCGCAGAAGGGCATCTCTCACGCCAGGTTTTTGCCCGTGAACTCAAAGAGGTTGCCGCTCGCGCCGGCATCCCGGTTGCAAAAATCTCGCCGCATGTGCTGCGCCATGCTTTCGCCAGCCATTTGCTGGCCGGCGGCGCCGATCTGCGCGCCGTCCAGGAATTGCTGGGTCATGCAGACATATCCACCACCCAAATCTACACGCATGTGCTCGATGAGCGCCTGCGGCAATTGGTCAATGAACATCACCCCCTTGCAAAAGCCACAAAAAGTCGCGATTAAGCCCGCTCGCAACACGCCAAATGAATGCGTGACAGACATGTCAGACTAGGCTTGACTGGTCGTGACGACGAAAAATGCGATGGCCCGCGTGGAAAAACTCAATGCACAATTATCTTGATTTCGAAAAACCGATCTCCGACCTGGAAGGCAAGATCCTCGAATTGAGGAAGCTCGCCGGTGAGGACGAGAGCATCGACACAGGCGATGAAATCGCCCGGCTCGAAACCAGGGCCCGCGATGCCATGGCCGAGATCTATGGCAAGCTCAACCCATGGCAGAAAACGCAAGTTGCAAGGCATCCCGACCGGCCGCATTTCAAGGACTATGCCGAGACCTTGTTCGATGAGTTCACTCCGCTCGCCGGGGATCGCAAGTTCGCCGAAGACGCCGCCATCCAGGCAGGCTTTGCCCGTTTCCGCGGCCAGCCGGTTGTTGTCATCGGCCAGGAAAAGGGGCACGACACGAAAACCCGCATCCGGCACAATTTCGGTTCCGCGCGGCCTGAAGGCTATCGCAAGGCAATCCGCATCATGGAACTGGCCGACCGGTTTCAGCTTCCCGTCATCACCCTTGTCGATACCGCAGGCGCCTATCCCGGCGTCGGCGCGGAAGAACGCGGCCAGGCCGAAGCCATCGCCCGCTCGACCGAGACCTGCCTCAATCTGCGCGCCCCGCTGATCTCGATCATCATCGGCGAAGGTGGCTCGGGTGGGGCCATCGCCATCGCCACCGGCAACCGGGTCTTCATGCTCGAACATTCGATCTATTCCGTTATCTCCCCCGAAGGTGCCGCCTCGATCCTCTGGCGCGATCCGACACGGGCACGCGATGCGGCCACCTCGATGAAGATCACCGCGGAAGACCTGCTTTCTCTGGGCGTCATTGACGGCATCATTCCTGAACCCGTGGGCGGCGCCCATCGCGATCCCGAAAGCGTGATCGCGCGCGCCGGCGACAAGATTTCGGCCGCACTGGAAGAAATGTCGGGACGCTCCGGCGACGAGTTGCGCGCCGATCGCCGCAAGAAGTTCCTCGAGATCGGCCGTCACATCGGCTGACGGCCGCCCCACTGGGGCCACATTTGACACGCCAATAAAGCAATCCGCTCATCAGCCGCGTGGACGTCACGCGGCCGATGACTGATATGAAGCTGACACGGGCAGCAGCAATTCCACGCCGGACGCGATGTGGACAGACAGCCACGCATGTCGGCAAAATCGGCTTGCCGCACGCCGCCGAAGCTGAAACGGTAATGCTTCATGAACCATGTTGGTGTAAATATTGCGATCAAATGCCCGGCCTGAGATCGCTCCCCGAGTGGTCAGAATGCCCCGGAACTGGCAACTGCAAAGTCCAAGAGTCCCCATGACACCGATACGAACGCTGCGTTTCCTGCCTGTCCTGCTCCTGGGCCTCTACGGTTGTCAGGACGCGCTCGATTCCGTCTCCAACAAGGTCGAACACCCGCTGCCCGCCAAGCTCGTCAACAAGATGAAGGCGAACGACATGAGCACGCGGTCGCCGATCATGATGCGGATTTTCAAGGAAGAGGGGATTCTCGAGGTCTGGAAGCAGAAGGGCAACGGCCGCTTCGACATCATTGCCTCCTACGAGATCTGCAAATGGTCGGGCAAGCTCGGACCCAAGTTCAAGGAAGGCGACCGCCAGGCGCCCGAAGGCTACTACCGGATTTATCCCTACCAGATGAATCCGAATTCCAGCTATTACCTGTCCTTCAACATGGGCTACCCGAACAGCTACGACCGGTCCTACGGCCGCACCGGCTCCAACCTGATGGTTCATGGCGCCTGCTCTTCGGCCGGCTGCTACTCGATGACCGACGAACAGGTTCTGGAAATCTACGGTTTCGCCCGCGACGCCTTCAAGGGCGGACAGGAGTACTTTCTGGTCGAGGCGCTGCCGTTCCGCATGACGCCCGAAAACATGGCCCGGCACCGCGACAGCGAACATTTCGAGTTCTGGAAAATGCTGAAGGTCGGCTACGACCATTTCGAGCTGACCAAGCGGCCGCCAAAGGTTGATGTCTGCGAGCGGCAATATGTTTTCAATCAGGTCCCGCAGATCGACAACGCAGCCTTCGTCGCCAATGCGACCTGCCCTCCGGCAAGCGTCCCGCCCACGCTGGCATCCGCCTACCACGCCTACCAAAAGAGCTGGAACAAGAACTTCGTCGAAGCGGTCGCCAAGTACGACCGCGAGGAAGCCAACCAGATAGCCGCCAATGAGGCCCGGGCCGAAGCCGAAGCACGGAGGGCAGAGCGCGAAGCCGAAAAGGCGGCGCGGATCGCTGCCAATGGCGGGCAAGCTCCCGCCATTCCGGTGCTCAGCCTGTTTTCGACCGGCAATCCGCTCAAGGCCCTGACCCCGGGCTCGGCACCAGCTGCCCCGGATGGTGCCACGGCTTCACAGGCTGCAGCTGCGGGCGAAACCACGACCCCGGTTGTGGCCCCCGCGTCACCGGGTGTACCGGTCCCCACGCCAAATCCTGACCTTCCACCATCAGCCGCCAATGCCGGACCGGCGCAGCAGGCCAGCCAGTCCAGCAAGCCGTTCTGGAAAATCTGGAGCAGCAATTGAGTAACGGCAACGAAACCGTGCTGGACCTTCGCGGCCTGAAATGTCCGCTTCCGGTTCTCAAGACCCGCAAGCACATGCGGGCCCTGGCCAGCGGCACGCAGATCCGGATTGAAACCACCGATCCGCTGGCAGTGATCGACATTCCGCACTACTGCCGCGAGGACGGGCATCAACTGATCAGCAGCGCCCCGGTTGAGGGCGGGCATGTCTTCGTCATCGAAAAAGGCTGATCCCGGTCACCCGGCTGTTGCGGCCAGGCGGCGTTAGCGCCGTGCCGGCATGCCGGGAATCACCAGCGGGTTGCCGGTCAGCGCATCCCGGTCGGGCCGTCCAATCCCCGGCTCGCCCGCGAAGGACGAAAACAGCTCGGCAATAAAGCCTTCCGGCATGTCTCGCGTGATCACCACCAGCCTTGTCTCGTCCCTGGCCCCTTCCGGCCAGGCCGGAAGCCGCACCGGTTCGGACATCAGCGCCTGCACCGCATGCAGCACCAGCGGCCGCGACGGATCATCCGACAGCTTGATGATGCCTTTCATCCGCAGCAGGTTCGGCCCGTGAGCCGACCGCAACAGGTCAAGAAACATCGCCAGCGCCTCGGGCGTGATCGGCTTCTCGAATACCATCGAGTCCGCCCGGATATGCTGGTCGTGCCGGTTCACGTCATGCGCATGGGCGGTCCCGTGTCCGTGGCTGTGGCTGTGGTCATGCCCGTGCCCGTGCCCGTGATGATCGTGGGCATGATCGTCCTGCCCCGCACTCAGCCACCGCGCCACATCCAGGCTGTGCGCGACAGGATCATAGGCGCCGGTGTTGAAAAGGCCTTGCGCCGTCAGCTCCGGATCTTCGGCGCGGATCACCCGTGCCAGCGGATTGAGCGTCTCGAGCCGTGAGCCGAGTTCGTCCCAGTTCTCCGCAAGCGCTGTTTTGGAAACAACGATCGTATCGGCCACGGCAACCTGCCGGCGCGCTTCCTCGTGCTCCGTCAGCGTCGCAAGGCCATTGACCGCATCGACCACTGTCACCAGGCCCTCGAGCCGGTAGGATTGGCCAAGCGCCGGATGACCGATCACCGACTGCATCACCGGCACCGGGTCGGCCAGTCCGGTGGTTTCGATCACCACCCGCGAGAACGGCCGGATACGTCCCGTCTGCATCCGGTCCATCAGGTCTGCCAGCGTATCCACCAATTCGCCGCGCACGGTGCAGCACAAACAACCGTCGGACAATTCGATCACGCCATCGCTCGAGCTTTCGACCAGCAGGTGGTCGATGCCGACATCGCCGAATTCATTGATGATCAGCGCCGCGTCGCTGAGCCACGGATCGCCGATGAGG
>Ga0209345_10006208_pt1 | contig 10904 bp, 11 predicted proteins | sample Cruoilmetagenom7_FD_187294 | JGI IMG/M metagenome (GOLD analysis project Ga0209345, IMG submission 187294) | Oil polluted marine microbial communities from Coal Oil Point, Santa Barbara, California, USA - Sample 7 (SPAdes) (version 2) | ecosystem: Environmental > Aquatic > Marine > Oil seeps ...
TCACGCACCAATCAAACAAAATAATACCCTGAATTTCCCTTACCCTTTGTAAATACGGCATTTACAAAATTACAAACTGCTGTGAGGTGTACTTTGCACAAAATAATATACCCATGGTGGACCGGGGAATAGTGTTATTCAGGGGCAAAATCAATGATTTTGGTATTAATACCCGAAATATTCGGTTTGCTCACGGGTATTGGGAGATAGTCTCTTGGTTCTAAAGCGCCAGCTAAACCAAGTTTACGCCATCATCAACTAACACATAAAAATATTTTCTCTTTTTTTGATCCATTAAGCATGAGGCCCCGTATAAATCCTAAACAGGCACTGTTTTGACTGAGCGAGGTATTATGAACCATCTATTTGATCCTGATTTAGCCACCGTCAACGGCAATGGTAACCTGCCAATACGTAAACAGAAAATCGCCGTTGTCGGCGCAGGTATCGCGGGACTAGGGGCTGCCTACAGTTTGTCCTCAGTGCATGATGTGACTTTGTTTGAAGCGCTCGAGCGGCTTGGTGGGCATTCACGGACTTTGATGGCCGGACGGGACGAACAATTTGCCGTCGACACCGGGTTTATGGTGTTTAATTATTTGAACTATCCTAATCTCAATGCTCTGTTCGAAGAACTGGACATTCCAGTTAAGCGGAGCAATATGTCCTTTGCGGTGTCTCTGGACGGTGGGAAATTTGAATATGGCCTGCACCAACTGAGTCGGGTATTCGCGCAAAAGCGGAATTTGGCTAATCCGGTGTTTTACCGGATGCTATCGGACATATTCAAATTCAACAAACACGGCTTGCAATTCAAAGACCACCCAGATGCAACGCTCGGAGAAATTTTGAACGAAATTGGTGTATCACGGGCTTTTCGCGAGCGCTATTTATGTCCGTTAGCCGGAGCCATATGGAGCACGACTTTGGACGATATGCTGGACTTCCCGGCGCAGACTCTGGTGCGGTTTTTTGATGCCCATAAATTGATGTCGGCCAGCAATCACCCGACTTGGTACACGGTTGATGGTGGCTCACAGGTTTATGTGGAACGCATGGCCACGCGGCTGGAAAAATTGGGGTGTGACATTCGCACCAATGCGCCCGTTAAGTCTGTAACCCGCAATTCTGGCAAGGTACAAATTCGGACGGATAAGGCCGAACCCGAAGAGTTTGATCAAGTGATTTTCGCCTGCCATTCGGATCAAGCTTTGTGTATGTTGGCGGATGCCAGTACGGACGAGACCGATGTTTTAAGCGCGATCCGGTTTAAAAAGAACACCGTATTCTTACACGATGATCCGGGGCAAATGCCCGTGCGCAAGGCCTGTTGGTCAAGTTGGGTCTATAAGGGGTCGTGTAATCAGACGACAACCAATGCAACGACCTATTGGATGAATTTATTACAGGATATACCTGAAACTACACCTGTTTTTGTGACATTAAATCCAGAAAACCCCATTCCCGAAGAACATATATTCAACCAAACTACCCTATCCCATCCGCAATATGACATGCCCGCATTACGAGCACGTGAGAAATTACCCCGCCTGCAAGGTCAAAACAATTCTTGGTATTGCGGCGCATGGACGAAATATGGTTTCCACGAAGACGGACTGGCTAGTGGGCTTAAGGTGGCCGAAGATATTCGCGCCAAAACCATGGTGACAGTTTGAGTGGTGCAGAGACAAATGTGAGGCTTGTACCCTCCTCGTCCTACCACGCGCGGCGCGGGGCTATTGAGAATAGTTTTAGCTATCATGTGGACTATTTGCTCTTGCCCGTTCATGAAGAAATCAGACTTGATACACCGCTCATCAAACACAATAAATTTGGTCTATTTTCATTTTATGACAAAGACCATGGCCCGTTTGAAGGACAGGCAGAGAACCGCAGCATAGCCGATATTGCGGACGAGATTTTGGACAGCGAAACCCTGCGCGAAATTTGCGACGGCGATATCTGGCTTTATACCCAACCGCGTTTTCTGGGCTTTGTGTTTAATCCGGTTAGCTTTTGGTTTTTTATGGATAAGCAGGACGATTTGCGTGTGGTGCTGGCCGAGGTCAATAATCGAGCTGGGGGACGCCATTTTTACATTTGCCGCCATGATGGTTTCGACCCGATTAAAAGCAAAGACCGTATTTTGGTCGAGAAAATATTTCACGTCTCCCCGTTCCAAGACCGCGAAGGCACCTATAAATTCCGCTTTAAATACGAAGACGACATTATCGGCGGCTGGATTGATTATGAGAACGGCGACAAGGGTCTATATGCGACCCTCAGCGGGCATATTGCACCTATCAGGAATCGCAAGCTTCTGAAAAGCGCTCTCCTGCGTCCGTTCGGTGCCATGCGCGTTGTCTGGTTAATTTACTGGCAGGCGCTGAAGTTAAAAACCAAGGGGGCTAAATTTCGCTCTGCACCAAAACAAAAAGACAAAAGGATTTCACGATGAATGTATGCGCGAAGGCATTTTACAAATTGTGCGACAAAATTTCCGTTGGCAGCCTGCGGGTAACCGACCCGAACGGAGCCGTCTCAAATTTTGGCGCAGGGGATCCTGCCGCCGCCATAGAGATACATGATTGGAAGATAATTGGCGCTATTCTCAAGCGCGGTGATATTGGCCTTGGCGAGACCTATACCGAAGGCCTTTGGGATAGTCCCAGTATCGAGACGCTTATCCTCTTGGCACTGAAAAATGACACGCAAACCTACGACATAGAGCGCGGTTCCGCCATACAGCGCTTTGCGTTTTTGATGAAAGACCGGTTGATGCGTAGAAATAGCCGCAGAGGTTCCAAGAAAAACATCGCCGCTCACTATGATGTCGGCAATGATTTTTACGAGTTATGGCTGGACGACAGTATGACCTATTCCAGCGCCTTATTTACCGATGATAAAGAATGTTTAGAAACAGGGCAGGCCAATAAATATGATCGCCTTATCGGTAAAATTGACAATGGCGGCGATCGAGTATTGGAAATTGGCTGCGGCTGGGGTGGTTTTGCTGCACGTGCGGCGGATACTGGTCTGGATGTTACGGCTATTACAGTGTCCGATGCGCAGCGTGAATATGCGTCCAAGCGCCTTGGCAATAAGGCCAAAGTGCATTTGACCGACTACCGGGATGCTCAAGGACAATTTGATGCTATCGTGTTTATTGAGATGATAGAGGCGGTCGGGGAACAATATTGGGGCAGTTATTTCAAGTGCCTAAAATCTCGCTTGAAACATGGAGGTCAGGCCGCCATTCAGGCCATTATCGTCGAAGACCAGTATTTCGATCGGTATAAAAACCAGTCCGATTATATCCGCCAATACACTTTCCCGGGTGGTATGTTGATCACGCCGGGACATATCCAATCCTTGTCCAAATCCGTTGGCTTGAAAGCCGAAAACATGTACCGTTTTGGGCTCGACTATGCGCGGACACTGCGCGAGTGGATGGCACGTATGGACGCTAATGAGAGTAAAATTCGCGCCCTTGGCTATGACGATGCTTTTTTGCGGAGCTGGCATTTTTATTTGCAATTGTGCGCCGCGTCGTTCACCAACAACGTCCGTACCAATGTCATGCATGTGGAGCTTGCTCATGCTTAATCTAATTTTTGCCGCCGGAGCCACCCTGGCCTGCCTGGCCACACCTCTGCCCGGCACCACGGCCAAGCCTATTGGCGAGGCCTCATTCAAAAAGGCCATTTTCCATCTCTATGATGCGTCCCTGTGCGCCGACAAAACCCCGTTCACTATGGAGGGCAAGTTTTCCCTGACACTGGATTACAAACGAAAATTCACATCTGATCAATTGGTCAAAGCCACCATGGTCGAGATGTCGCGCCTGTCTGGTCGGGATAAATCAGAATTTACCGCGCTCAAGGGGCCAATCACTGCCTGCTTCCCGGATGTGAAAAAAGGTGACCAGATTACTGGCGTGAGCCTCAGCGATAGTTCGGCCAATTTTTACCTGAACGGTAAACCGTCCTGCGAAATCGAATGGGACGGGTTCCGCCATGATTTCTTTGGTATCTGGCTGTCTGATAATACTCGCGCCCCTAAGAAATCCCGCCGTCTACGCGGCCTGCCTTAACAGGTGGCGCGACAACTCTCTCCCACTGCTTATCTAGTTCGTTACGGTCTCATCGGTGCGGCCATCGCTTTTGCCGGGCCGCCTATTTATATTCATGCGCCGAAAGTTTACGCCGACATTCACGGCGTAGGTTTGGCTTGGCTCGGGCTTATCTTGCTGGCAATTCGGGCATTTGACTTTATCCAGGACCCATTGCTGGGTTGGTGGATAGCCAAATCCGGCAATAAGCGCATGCCGCTAGCCGTGTTGTTTACGCTATTTCTCGGTGTCGGCATGAGCGCATTATTTGCACCCACGCCATTATTATCACCTGGCCTCTGGTTTGCTTTATCCCTAGCTTTTGTATTCACGGGGTTTTCCGGCCTACAGATCATGTTTTATAGTGCTGGTTTGGGATTGGCGGATCATTTAAAGACTAGCCATGCCCGCGTCGCGGCATGGCGAGAAACATCTGTGCTCATCGGGATATGCGCCGCCTGTGTAGCGCCAGCCGGGTTTGCTTTATTGGTGGGCGAGAGCGGCGGTTATGCGCTCTATGCGGTGGCGTTTTTGGTATTACTACTGACGGGCTTATTCTTGTCCCGTCCCGTCTGGCAAACGCCGCTACCTACGCGCCAAGAAAAGGCCAATTACCGTTCCTTATTGTCAGATAAGCCCTTACGTTGGCTCTTGGCTATCGGGTTTTTAAACTCCCTGCCCACAGGTGTCACATCGACTTTGTTTTTGTTTTACGTCGAGGACCGGATTGGGGTCAAAGCACACGCTGGCCCTATGCTGCTGACCTTCTTTTTGTGTGCCGCCTTGGCCGCGCCCATATGGGGAAAATTAGCTGACAAATACAGCCCCAAATCGGTACTCATGGCGGGCATGGCACTGGCTATCCCTGCATTTATCACTGCGTCCATGTTGGGTACAGGCGATGCCGTGCCGTTTTATATTATCTGCATATTATCCGGCGTGACGCTGGGTGCAGACATGACGATTTTACCCGCTATGTTATCGACAAGGCTTGAAGCCAGTGGTCAAAGCCCATCCCATGCCTTTGGTATGTGGGGGTTTATCACCAAAATGTCTTTCGCGATCGCCGCAGGTCTTTCTCTGCCGCTTTTGGCATATGCGGGCTATAACCCGGGCACAGAAAACCCCGAAGCGGCTCTGCGCTCGCTTGCCATGACCTATGCCGCCCTGCCCTGCGCCTTGAAAATTCTGGCGATTATTGCCCTGAAACTGGCACCAGCCGCCGCAAAACCTGTTTAACCTGCATATCCCGTTTTGCTATTTATGTAATTCCTGATAGAAAGCTACAAAGGGGACAGATTATGAAAACTGCACTACTGACATCACTGGCAATAATATCGCTGAATTTAAGCGCCTGTACCACTGTGCCTGACCCCGCTAAAGTCTGCACAGCGGAATGGATAGCCCCACGCGCCGAACGCGCCATGAACGATTTTGAGCGCGATACCAAGAAAATCTTTAAGACCTTTCGCACATCCGCAGACCGTTTAAATGATGGCGGGCAGATTGGGCCACTACAAATGTTCAAACTAATGAACTCACTATCATCCCTCGCAAATAAGTTTGAAAATGGGCGCGCCATGCGCGATATGCGGACATTGGCCAATACCTGTGACGATCCAAAGCTGATCAAAGACGCCATGACGGACTTTATGCGTAAGAAAGGTATTTCCGACCAATTTATCAATTTTATCAACGGAATAGAGGAATATAAAAAATTGCTAGAAACCGGGAAACACCCGGAAATGCAGATATAATAGCCATGGTTGATACACCACATATCTTATATTCATTTCGCAGATGCCCCTACGCCATGCGGGCGCGGGTGGCATTGAAAATTGCCGATATAGATTATGAACACCGCGAGGTTCTTTTACGCGACAAGCCCGCTGAAATGCTGGAAGCATCCCCCAAAGCAACCGTTCCCATAATGGTTTTGGCAAATGGCCAAGTCATTGATGAAAGCTTTGATATTATGTTGTGGGCGCTTGGGCAGCACGATCCTGAAAACTGGCTCGCCCCCAATATGGACGAGATGATGGAGTTGATTAAAACCATAGAAGGTCCATTCGCCCAACATTTGCACCGCTATAAATATGCCAGCATCCACGACAAAACCTTGAAACGCGGTGATGTGGATTTAAGCCACCGCGGTCCGGCTTGTGATATTTTGCGTGCCTATGAGGACAGGCTCGCTGGTTCGGCGTATCTTATGGGCGACACCCCCAGCTTGGTCGACTATGCCACCTTCCCATTTGTCCGCCAGTTCGCTGCCGTCGAGCGTGACTGGTGGGACGCGCCACAATTCCCACACCTACATAAATGGCTCGCCTATTTTATGGGCGCAGACTTATTCACATCCGTTATGGAGAAATATCCGCTGTTTGTATCAGCAGTATCACCTGAACAGGAGGTAAAACCTGCGTTCAGCTAAGCTACAAGGAGAAACCACTAGAACGGCGGCGTAGATATGAGGAAATTACATCCATGAAGTTAAATGCCCTAATAATTGCTGTACTCAGCCTGTTTATATTCACCGCCCCTGCCGCCCATGCTCAGCAGGATATAGGCGGTATTATCGACGAGATATTCAAAGGCGGACAGTTTCCTAAACCCGGTGAGGAAGAGCGGAGAGACCGACAAAGTGATCGACAAGGCCGCATTGACAATATCCCTGTCGAAATCAGATTTGAAACGAGCGAATACGGCCTGCCCGCCGAAGCCATGTTAATCGTCAGTGCTTATGCACCGCCGCCGCCCAATGTGCGCCGCTCCGCGCCGCTCATGCTCGGTCAAACAAGATTACTCATGTCGGGCTTAACTTCACCTACACAAATCATCATCGCCGCCCCGTCCAGCATCACCCAAGACCTAGACCATGCCCGTATCGAAGCCAAGATTGTGGATGTAAACGGCACTATAATTTACGAGCTTCCCTTCCCCGGCAAATATGAAGGTTATGAAGCGCCTGTGTTAAATTTGGAGCCCGTCGGTGAATTTGCCGCCAATATGCCGCCCCCAACCAAACCCATTTCCAATTCAGGCTCATTAAGTTCTGAAACTGTACGCGGCACGGTAAAACTCAACGGGAAAGCCCCTAAATTCGCAGGCTCCAACCTTGTTGTCCGCCTTGTAGAAGACGGCTTAGCGGGCGGCACGTCAAATATGATTGCTGGCGAGACCCGGCAAATTCTAGACGGCAAACGCACACCTTTCGAATTTGAACTAGAACGGGTCATGGATAGCACGCGCGCGGATACGCCGCTGGCTCTGGAGGTTTGGATTGAAGATTGGGCTGGCCGCAAAACCCATGTCACCCCTGCCCCCATCCCCTATAATAGCCCGGATACGAAATACCGCATTCGTCTGGATGCCATAGGGCCACTGCCATATAATCCTCTGCCCAGAAACACTATACCAAGGCCGGTAACGCCAAAGCCAGCTACGCCTAAACCTGTCGTAAAGCCAAAACCTATTCCAAAACCGGTTATACGACCAAAGCCAGTTGTGCGCCCCACGCTGCCCGTCAATACAAAGCAAATAATAAACGGCGAAGCCCGGTTCAATGCCGATAAAGGCCTGCCCAAAGGCGCCGTCCTGATAGCTGTGCTAGAACGCACCGACCATACGTCCCGCCCGACGACCCTAGCTTCAACCCGTGTATTTTTGGACGGATTATCAGGCGACGTAGCTTTTAAGCTCACGGCCAATTCCTTTGATATAGACCCGAGCCTGCCCACGCCCGTATTGCGCGTGCGTATCGAAAGCAAAGACGGCACACTATTTTTCTCAAACCCGGGCGGCACCAGATTGGCGCAAGGCTTTAACGCAGTGAATTTGCGGAAATCTCCGAATTATTAAAAATATTCTATCGGTAGCGAATTGCACCTGTTTTGATTATGTGACTAGCTTACCCATAAATGGAGACGAAGTAGAAAAGGAAATAACTACCGTCGCCGTGCCTCTATTATCTCCACTGGCTTAGTCAGGAACTGGCCTTTCAATGCCGGGTTGTCACTGGGGGCGTTGGTTTCTCGCAGTTGGATGGCGCGGACAACATCCATGCCTTTGACCACTTGGCCAAACACGGCATAGCCTTGGCCGTCCGGGTTTCGTGAGCCGCCAAAGTCCAATGATGTGTTATCCCCGATAGAGATAAAAAAGTAAGCGGCTGAACCTGTGCCTGGGTCATCGCGCGCCATGGAAACCGCGCCGTCCGTATGGGACAGGCCGGACATCCCAGTGGTTTCGTGGTCGATAAATGCCGTTAGGGATTCCGTCGATAACAAGCCGCCTTGAATGATTTGCATACCGAGCCCGCGCGGGTCTGTTTCAGGGCGCACGGCGCGGTAAAACCCTTCGCCGTCATAAAGATCATTATCCACATAATAGAGAAAATTTTCTGCGGTCAGCGGTGCGCGCGCATTATAAATTTTTATTTCAATATCGCCCAAATCGGTTTGCAAGGTGACATGGGTGGTTTTCTCACCGCCGCAAGCGCTCAGGCTTAACACCATAAACAACCCGATAATGCTCATCCAAACCTTATGTATCATGTCTCTAACTCCAAATCCCAATAGAGAAAGTCCAGCCAACTTTCGTGTAAATAACCCGGCGGGAAGCGGCGGCCTTGGGATTGCAGTTCGTAAATGCTGGGCTGGTTTGGGGTACGGCTTAAGGCCATGCCCGCTTGGGCCGGAGTACGACCGCCTTTTTTCAAATTACATTTAGTGCAAGCGGCGACAATATTATCCCAACTGGTTTGCCCGCCCAATCGGCGCGGATTGACATGATCAAAGGTCAAATCTTCGCCGCTACCACAATAAACACATTGGAAACCATCGCGCAGGAACAAATTGAAACGTGTGAATGCAGGCGAACGGTTTTGCGGTACAAACTCCTTGAGTGCCACCACGGAGGGTATTGGCATGGACATGTTGGCGGAGCGGACCTCTTGGCTATATTGGTCAACAATACTAACCCGGTCGAGAAACACGGCTTTCACGGCGTCCTGCCATGACCAAAGTGATAACGGATAATAGCTGAGCGGTTGGTAGTCTGCATTTAGGATAAGACATGGATGCGAACCGTCTTTAAGCGGTCTCACCGGCATGTTCATTGGCATGTTCGCAGGCATGTCCGGCAATTCCGTTATTAAACCCACGGCATACCCTCCCTATTGGTGGAAGTTCTGCGCAATAAAATATTCCGGTTTATTATCCTGAAAACGATTCTCCTTGTTCTAGGCTCAATCTAAAACGTGTTCGGCGCGAGAGCAAGAGACTTCACTTCCCCGTTTTTACGAAACGCCCTAGCCTGCGGGCGATTTTTTTAAATATGCGCCAAGGCGCACTGGCCAGCTTCAGTGCCCGCCGTGCCCGACGCCAACGCAGGCGGCGCTTGGCCTCGGCTTCTGGCACGAGCAGGCTAACAAAGTCCGCCGCCACCTGTTCCCATGAATAGTTTTTCGCATGCTCTGCCGCCGCGCTTCTATCCAATTCAAGACAGGCCAATGTAGCCGTCAATAAATCTTCGTCCACAACCCCAGCACCGGAACCCGGGATTATATCGATGGGGCCGCTAACTGGATAGCCTGCGACGGGCGTGCCCGTAGCCATGGCTTCGATAATGACAAGGCCGAATGTATCGGTTTTGCTGGGGAATACGAATACATCCGCATCGGCGTAATAACGTGCCAACTCCGCGCCGTGTTTTGCGCCCACGAAATCGGCTTTACCTGCATATTTTTTGCGCATACTGGCCAGCCCCGGGCCGTCTCCAACCACTATTTTACTGCCGGGTAGATCCAGTTCCAAAAAAGCTTCGATATTTTTCTCAACTGCGACCCGGCCAACATTTACAAATACTGGCCGTGCTAAACCTTCATAAATATCTTCGCCGCCTAACCTGCGCACGCCGGGATGGAATTGGGTTAAATCAACACCACGCGCCCAGACAGCCAGGTTTTCAAATTTTTTCTCCTCCAGAAATTCCGCCATAGACGAGGTCGTCACCATGATGTGACCAGCACTATTGTGAAAGGTGCGGACAAATTTATAGGCTAGCGTCGTTAAAATAAACCGGGGTATAAACGGAAACCGCGCCTGCACATATTCTGGAAATTTGGTGTGATAGGATGTGGTAAACTTCATGCCCCACTTCAAACACAGCGCCCGCGCCGCCCAACCAAGCGGCCCTTCAGTTGCAATATGAACGGCGTCCGGCCCAAACATCACAAGCCGCCGCTCGACCTCGCGTTTTGCAAAGAGGGCGATTTTTATATCGGGATAGGTCGGGAGCGGGAATGTCATAAAGCCGTCGGACGGCGCAATGACTTCTACGGTGTGTCCAGCCTTGCGGCATTCTTCCACCGTTTTGGACAAAGTCCGCACAACTCCGTTCATTTGCGGCATCCAAGCGTCTGTCACCAAAAGAATTTTCATAAAGTCCCGCTTTTTTGCTCTTATAAGCAGGCGCTTCCAAGACAACAACGAAAATCCGGTACATTTGTTTGTTTAAGTGACTATCAACCGAAATTATCAGATTTAGAAATTCTCCCCCAAAAACCTAGGAATTTCCGACACTATTACTTGCACCTTTTTGCTTGGCACACTAAACATACGAAATTTTGTTTGATTTGCAGATTCTTTGGATACCTATGGCTAAGCGTACTGACATTAAATCTATCCTGATTATTGGAGCCGGACCTATTATTATTGGGCAGGCTTGTGAGTTTGACTATTCCGGCGTGCAAGCCTGTAAGGCACTGCGCGACGAGGGTTATAAAGTCATT
>Ga0209345_10006210_pt1 | contig 10904 bp, 7 predicted proteins | sample Cruoilmetagenom7_FD_187294 | JGI IMG/M metagenome (GOLD analysis project Ga0209345, IMG submission 187294) | Oil polluted marine microbial communities from Coal Oil Point, Santa Barbara, California, USA - Sample 7 (SPAdes) (version 2) | ecosystem: Environmental > Aquatic > Marine > Oil seeps ...
CCTATTATATCTTGATCCCCCAGAATTATAGGTTTCCCAAAACCTTCCTCCACAATCTTTTGAGCAGCTCTAAGTATGTTTTCAAATTCACCCTCAGGCAGTACAATTTTCTTTGGTGAATGTTTCGCAAGATTAATTATATGGCGTGTAAACTCTTTAGCAACAGACAGTCTTGCCTCTAACTGTTCTTTATACTTTTCCATATCCGTTATATCTTTCAACGCTACCTTTGTATCCATAGCAGCCTTGGCAACAGCCGGAGCTACCCATGTAAGCACTCTATTATCAAAAGGCTTAGGGATAATATATTCTTTACCAAATTCAATTCTTGATACTCCATAAGCTTTGCAAACACTCTCAGGAACCTCCTGTTTAGCCAAATTAGAAAGCGCTTCGACTGCAGCTATCTTCATTTCATCATTTATCGCCTTAGCTCTGACATCTAAAGCACCTCTGAAAATAAAAGGAAACCCGAGAACATTGTTTACTTGATTTGGATAGTCAGAACGACCTGTGGCCATTATAGCATCACCTCTAACTTCTGCCACCTCTTCTGGAGTAATTTCCGGGTCAGGATTAGCCAGGGCCATTATGATAGGATTTCTAGCCATAAGTTTGACCATTTTCTTCGTAACGGCCCCCTTTACAGACAAACCCAAAAACACATCTGCATTTTCCATAGCTTCTTCAAGAGTCCTGTTTTCTGTTTCTACTGCAAATCTTTCTTTGTACTTATTCATCCCCTCTGTTCTGCCACTGTAGATAACGCCCTTTGTATCACAAAAAGTAATATTATTTTTACTTGCCCCAATAAGTAACGCTATTTTGGCTATTGCAATACCAGCAGCACCTGCTCCATTTATTACTATTTTGACATCTTTTATATCCTTATTAGCTATCTCAAGCGCATTTATAAGAGCAGCATTGACTATAATTGCAGTCCCATGTTGATCATCATGAAAGACAGGAATATTTACACTCTTTGATAATTCCTCTTCTATATAGAAACACTCAGGGGCTTTAATATCCTCCAAGTTTATACCTCCAAATGTTGGCGATAAAAGTTTGCAAAATTTAACTATTTCATCTGGATTTTTTGAATCAACTTCTATATCAAATATATCCACATCAGCAAATCTTTTAAATAAAACTCCTTTCCCTTCCATCACAGGTTTGCCTGCAAGAGGACCAATATCTCCCAGACCTAAAACAGCAGTACCATTTGAAACTACCGCGACCAAATTGCCTTTCGCCGTATAATCAAAAACTTTTTCTGGATCCTTTTCTATTTCTCTACAAGGTTCAGCGACTCCCGGTGTATATGCAAGAGACAAATCCTTTTGTGTATAACATGGCTTAGTTGCTACCACCTCAATTTTGCCAGCCCTACCCAATGAATGATAATCCAGCGCTTCTTGCTTAGTTACTTTACCACTATTACCCATAATAAAACCTCCTTAAAATCAAAATCCTCTGATAGTTTATATAATCATTTTCATCTTGTAAAGAGAGATCTATATACTATAGGCAAATTAAATAAAGTTTCCGTGCTACTGAGCATCCGTGCTACTGAGCATATGAACCTTATTAGCTATTGCTATTTAATATCTTCTTCTAAAATCCAAACATAGACCTTTGAACGGTAAATATTGAAGGGTCATTATTCAAAAACTAACATATCAGGAGATAAAGATTTGCTTTTCATCTCATTCTCACATTACATCGTGTAATGTTCCCTTGCTGTTGCTGTTTTTACCGTCCATGGCAAAAAACAGGCACCCAAACCGTTCAAAGCAAATTTTTATATCTTCTTGACCTGCAAAGGTCTTAAACAATACCTTTTTACCCTCTAACTTTTTATACATAAACAACTATGTGTTGCTAAGATCTTTTAAACATATATAATATGTAGTGTTACATTTTATTTAAGTACTCAGGTGGAAAACATTTGTAAATAATATGATTGAAGATAATTTGCGACACAGGCTTAAGAAATTCATAGGTTATTTGAAATATGAATTAGGTTTAAGTAACAATACTGTCTCTGCTTATACTCACGATATAAAGATGCTGGTAAAGTTTAAAAATAAAGAACCTGAAGCTATCACTACAATTGAGATAGTGGAATTTATGTCATTCATGAGAATCCAAAATTACTCAGTTGAATCTATCTTAAGGATTATTTCTGGAGTCTCAATTTTTTTCGATTATATGGTAATGGAAAAAATTATAGCAAAAAATCCTGCAAGTATTATTTCAAGGCCAAAAAAATGGGAGAAACTTCCAACTTTTTTAAATTTTGAAGAAATTGAAAAACTTATAGCACAACCTGACATAAATACTCCCTATGGGTACAGGGATAGATTGATCCTGGAAACTTTGTATTCAACAGGAATGAGAGTCAGTGAAATATCTTCCTTAAAAACCAGTGATATTGATTTAAAAAGAGGGATTGCCAAGGTTATGGGAAAAGGTGGAAAATATAGATTTACCCCTTTATATAATACATTAACGGAGATGCTAAAAGATTATACATGTATCAGGAAAAATTTTTTTCTTAAAAAGAAGGATAGTGGACATCTATTTCTTAACAGATTTGGCGGTCAGATATCGAGGGTTTCTATATGGTCAATCATAAAAAAATGGTGTAAAAAGGCAGAAATAGACAAAAATATCTCCCCCCATACTTTACGACATTCTTTTGCTACTCACCTACTAACAAACGGTGCAGACTTAAGGACCATACAATTATTCCTGGGGCATAGCGATCTTAATACTACGCAAATATATACCCATATTACAGATGAGAATGCAAGAAATGTGCTTATACAGTCACACCCTAGATTCAAAGATGCCAGATTCAAAAACATATAAACCGGAGCAAAGGCAGTATTGAAAATCTCAATGACACATATCAAAGCTGACTTTGATGCTATGGCTTCTGCCTATGCCGCATTTAAACTTTACGAGTGCGATCATGTACTTATATGCACATCTCCAGAATCCAATGTAAGTAATTTTTTGACACTGGAAAAAGCAAATATCCCAATTATTAACTTAAATGAAAAAGAAATACTAAATTTCAGCAGTGAGATTGAATTTATAGTAATCACAGACTGTAAAGTATTGAATAGGTTAGGTCACTTAAAAAATCTTGTACCTAAAGCCATCCAAACAGTTGTTGTTGACCATCACCCTGCCAGGGGCTTGGATATACCTTCTGATATTATGATTTTAGAAGAGGTAGGAGCTACAACAACTATACTTGCGGAAAAAATCTTTGAAAAAAATATTAAACTCACTACCTTCGACGCTACATTTTTATTACTAGGCATATATGAGGATACAGGATTCTTAACATTCAGCAGCACCACAAGCAGGGATCTTGCAGTTTGCGGCAAATTACTTGATGCAGGTGCAAACATAAATCAAATAAGCAGTTATATTAAAAAAGATTTGAATAAGAACCAGATTCATATTTTAAATGAACTGCTCCTAAATTTATCTTTTTATATGAAGGATGGAATGAGAATACATGTATCTTATGCATCTATAGAGAGTTATGTGGGAGATATCTCTTATCTAGCACATAGAATAATGGATATAGAAAATCTGGATTGTTTATTTATCCTTGTTAGAACAGGAGATAGAGTAATATTAGTGGCAAGAAGTAATAATGAAAAAATTGAAGCTTCATCTATAGCCGCATATTTTGGCGGAGGCGGACATCTGGCGGCAGCCAGCGCTACTATAAAAAATATGACTCTCAATGAAGCTATTGAACAATTAAAAGTTGCGCTAAACAAATCTATACAACATACTAAATCCGTAAAAGATATTATGACTTATCCTATAAAAACAGTTGGTTCTAACCAAACTTTTGATATAGCAAATAGTAACTTCATGAAATACAATTTGAATATTTTACCCGTGATAGAGAAGAACAAAACAATAGGCTTAATTTCCAGACAGGACATACTGCATGGTATAAAACATGGCATGGGCAGTGATCACATAAGCGCTATAATGCAAACAGATTTCAAAAAAGCTACCCTGCATACCCCATTTTATGAAATAGAAGATATAATTATTGGACAAAATCAAAGTCTTGTACCTATAGAAAATGAGAAAGAAATTATTGGCATCATAACCAAGACAGATTTAATGAGATCTATGTACGATGATTTTATGAATAAACCTGCCCATATGGATATGATTGTTAAACGAATGGGACACCCCAAGATAAAAAATTTAAAGCATCTTATGAAGGATAGACTTCCCATATTCTATTTTGATTTACTTACAGGTATTGGCAATCTGGCAGATACGGCAAGTTACAACATATTTGTAGTAGGAGGGTTTGTTCGTGACCTTATAATGCAGAATGAAAACTTGGATATTGATATTGTAGTAGAAGGAGATGCCCCGACAATTGCAAAAAAATTCGCAAAAAAAAATAATGCAAAAGTATCTGTGCATAACAAATTTAAAACCGCAGTTGTTATTCTAAATAATGATACTCGCATTGATTTTGCAACAGCAAGAACTGAATACTATAACTTCCCAGCTGCCGCACCAGTAATAGAAAATTCCTCCATAAAGGTAGATCTATACAGAAGAGATTTCACAATAAACTCTATGGCAATTAAATTAAATAGCGATAATTTTGGACTCCTTATAGATTATTTTGGGGGACAAATAGATATAAAAGATAAAAAAATAAGGGTGCTTCATAACTTGAGTTTTATAGATGATCCAACAAGAGGGCTAAGAGCCATTAGATTTGCTGCTAGATTTAATTTTCAGATAGGTCCCCACACAAGAAAATTGTTAAAACACTCCGTAGATACAAAAATAATGGAAAGGGTCCCTGGGTTTAGGCTCTTTAATGAATTAATAAGTATATTAAGTGAAAAAAGTTATGTTAAAGCTATTAAGATACTAAAGAGCTTTAACACTATCTCTTTTTTCAGTGATAAAATAAATTTAGACTCTGAAAAATATAAAAAATTTGACTTCTTAAATCGCATAACAGATTGGTTTACATTTCAATTTTCTGAACATCTTCAGGAGTGGAGACCAAGATTTTGTATCCTTTTCAGTGAGTTAAAGTATAGCGATTTTTTAAATTTGTCAAAAAAACTTGAGCTATCTTCAGTGGCTCAAGATGATCTTATGAGTAATTTCCTTAAAGCTAAAAGCGCAGCTGTAAGACTAAAAAAAGAGAAAGAACTGAAACCCTCAAAAATTTATGAAGTATTGCATGAAATGCAAAATGAATATATCATATTAACAGGTGTCTTGATGGGAGAAAAATATGAAAAGGTTATCAACAATTTTTTTACGCAATATAAAGGGATTAAACTCAATATAACAGGAAATGACCTTATAAAATTAGGGTATAAACCCTCCAAGAAATTTGGCATTATTCTGGATAAAGTTTTAAAACTTAAAATTGATGGGCACTTGAAATCCTATAAAGAAGAATTAGATGCAGCAAAAGAAATCTTTAAAAATCAATGACAGCAAAAACATAAAACATATGATAAAAACTATACAAATAAACGATTCAATGGTATCAGAGATCTTAGGCAGACAGGATGAATATCTAAAACATATAAAATCTTCCATGGGGATTAACATTAATATTAGAGACAGTACTTTAACCCTGGAAGGTGATGAAGCTCAAGTTTTAAACGGTAATAAATTATTTAGAAACTTGATAGAAATTGCCAATAGAAGGGATTTGACTTTCAACGATATTGAAACTGCTATAAAAATGATTTCTAATAACACAAAAACTACTATATCATCAATACTAACAAACAAAATAAAAGTTTCAGGGTTTATTAAAGAAGTTATCCCAAAATCAGAAAAACAAAATCAATATATAAATGCTATTAGGAAATCTGATATAATCTTCGGAATTGGTCCTGCTGGCACCGGAAAGACATATCTCGCTATGGCTATGGCAATCAATTCTTACTTAAATAAAGATGTAAGTAGAATTATTTTGGCTAGACCAGCCGTTGAAGCGGGGGAAAATCTTGGTTTCTTGCCAGGGGATATAGCTGAAAAAATCACTCCTTATTTAAAGCCATTATACGATGCATTATATTCCATGCTGGATATTGACAGAACAAACAAGCTCATAGAAAAAGGAGTTATCGAGCTTGCCCCACTTGCTTTTATGAGAGGTAGAACACTTAATGATTCATTTATTATTCTTGATGAAGCCCAGAACAGTACACTAGAACAGATGAAAATGTTTTTAACAAGGATCGGATTTAATTCCAAAGCAGTAGTTACAGGTGATATTACGCAGATAGATCTGCCTCCTGGCAAGCAATCAGGATTGGTTATTGTAAAGGATATTTTGAAGAATATTGAGGCTATTAGATTTATTACTTTCGACGAAAAGGATGTTGTACGTCATCCTTTAATACAAAAAATAATTAAAGCATATGAATTATTTGAAAATGCTCAAAAAAACTAAGATAAAGTTACTTGTAGATAATAACTCTAGCCTTGAAATTGAAGAAGATTTTTTCTATAATCTTTCGCTGGTAACTTTGGACAAAATATCTTATCCCCTTGAAGCAGCAGAGATATCTTTAAAGCTGACAGATGATGAGGAAATGAGGGAATTAAATAAGAAACACCGAAGTCTTGATAAAACAACAGATGTCCTCTCCTTCCCTATGAATGAAACTAAAATTATAGAAGAAAACATACTTGGTGATATTGTAATTTCTGTGGATACCTTAAGAAAACAGGCAAAAAAATATGATATGACTATTAATGATGAATTAGCCTTCCTATATGTTCACGGTCTATTGCATTTGCTGGGATACGACCATGAAATAAGCCAAACTGAAGAAAATAATATGTTTAAATTACAAAATGAGATATTACTAATATAACAAATGTTTGACAGGGGGTTTGAGTCTTGGAAAGTGATCTATTACTGGAACTAATTTTTATTTCGATATGCTTATTCTTCTCGGGTTTCTTCTCAGGAGCCGAGACTGCTCTCACTTCACTCAATGAGCTTAAGGTAAAGCATCTAATGGAGAGAAAGGGTACAAAAGCTAAGAATCTTGAACTATGGCTTATGCACCCCAATAAAGTATTAACCACCATTTTGGTGGGCAATAACATAGCTAATATATTAGGATCCGTTTTGGCAGCTGACCTGTCAATCAAAATATTTCATAATTCTGCAATTGCGATCACAACGGGAGTCATGACATTTCTGGTATTAATCTTCGGAGAAATCACACCAAAAACCTTTGCAAAACATAATGCGGAAAAAATGTCAATCACAATAATTAATATTCTTAAGTTATTTTACAGGCTCTTTTACCCCATCTCCTTTTTTTTAAACACAATTGCTAGCTGGTTGATAAAAATGATGGGAGGAAGTGTTGAAAAAATAGGTCCCAAAATAACCGAAAATGAGCTAGAATTCCTTATAAGTGTTGGTGAAAAAGAAGGAGTGCTGGAGAATCAGAAAAAAGAAATGCTGCATAGCATATTTGAAATAAGTGATACATATGCAAAAGAGGTCCTTATACCTAGAACAGAAATGATTGCTATTAGTGTAACGGCTTCCATTAATTCAATAGTAGATCTTGCGAAAGAGACAGGATACTCAAGAATTCCCGTTTATGAAGAAAGACTCGATAATATTATCGGGATATTATATGTAAAAGATTTATTAAAGTTTTTTATAGGTGATTTAAAACAACTAGACCTGAAAAAAATATTAAGGAAAGTTTATTTTATCCCTGAGACGAAAAAATTGGATGATCTTTTGAGAGAATTTCAACTAAAGCGCATCCATCTTGCTATAGTTATTGATGAATATGGAGGTGTTGCCGGACTGGTTACACTAGAAGATATAATAGAAGAAATTGTTGGAGAAATTAGAGATGAATATGACACAAAAGAAGAGGCAAATATTATAAAAACCGGAAATGATGTATATAGAGTTGATGCAGGAATCAATATAGAAGATTTCTGTGATTATTTTGAACTGGAAAGAACTGAAGATATGAGCGCCTACGAAACAGTTGGTGGATTAATATATGATCTGGCTGGTAAAATTCCTGAAATAAATGATGAATACCAGCTTGATGATTATACATTAGTAGTTTTAACCAAAGAAGACAGAACACTAAAAACAATAGAAATTAAAAAAAATAAGCATGACAATGTAGAAAATAATGAAAAAGATTAGGTCAGGTTATATCAGTATAATAGGAAGACCAAATGTTGGTAAATCAACACTGTTGAATAAACTGTTGGGAGATAAATTAAGCATTGTTTCACCAAAAGCCAATACAACAAAAACCTCAATAAAAGCCATAAAGATTGGGGAAAACTATAGATTAGCTTTCATAGATACACCGGGAATTAACAACCAGAAGGGAAAATCGAATAAACTTATGGCACAAGATACCTATAACAGCCTAAGCATGGCTGATGTTATTCTGTTTATAACAGAACCCAGCAAAAAATTTCCAAGTGTAAACAGTTATCTCATAAACCTGGTCAACAATATAAAAACGACTAAATTTCTTCTGATTAACAAAATGGATAAGCATTCGCAAGAAGACATTATTAATGAAGCAAATGGGCTGCATCAGAAATGCAATTTCAAACACATTATTCCCGTTTCAGCATTAAAAAAAAGGAATCTTGAGAAACTTCTTGGACTTATAATTGAAAACCTACCTGAAGTTGAGAAAAAAACCGATGAGCTTGATAATAGCTATGCAGATCATAAGTTTTTAGTTGAAGAATTTGTACGTGAACAAATATATACACAATTAAATGGTGAAGTACCATACGACACATCTATAGTGTGTGAAAAACTGGATAGTAAAAAAGGTAATCTGATATATGCAAATGTAGTAATAATAGTGGGGAGAGAATCTCAGAAAAAAATAGTTATCGGGAACAATGGTAGAAAAATAAAACAGATAGGAGTTATTGCCAGAAAAAACATAGAAAAAAGTCTTGGTTTAAAAGTTTATCTTGATTTATGGGTAAAAATTCAAAATAATCTTTCTGCAGAACATGAATTTCTAAAAACTGGAGAATTATACTAAACAATGCTGACACCGTCATTACAGGTAAAGATAGATACAGCAAAGAAACTTGTTAGAAGAAATGCCAAAAATCATTTAGAAAATCTCCTCCAAAAACTTCATCCAGCAGATATAGCTTTAATTATAAAAAATTTAAACGAAATAGATAGAAAAAAAATCTGGGGATACATAAGTGATATATCCAAGATTGCTGATATTATTTCTGAACTTGAAGACAATCAAATCATAGAACTTTTTGCCAATATGGAAGTGAAAAAAGCAGCTGCAATTACTAACGAGATGGAAAGTGATGATGCTTCCTATGTATTACGTTTACTTGATGATGATACATCACAGGAAATAATTAGTTTAATGAAACAAGAGGGGGGAAAGGCTGTAGAAGAACTGCTTAGTTATCCTGATGATACTGCTGGTTCTATAATGAATCCAAACTTTCTTGCCTTAGAAGAAAAAACTACTGTCAAAGAAGCGACAAAAGTTCTCCATAAAGCAGACGATCTGGAAATGGTATTTTATCTATATGTAGTTGATGTTGAGGGACAACTTACTGGTGTTCTTTCACTTAGACAGCTTATCTTAAACCAACCAGAACAAACTCTTAAGGAAATTATGACCGAAGACACCATATCTGTCGATGTAAATACTGATAAAGAGGATGTTGCCAAAGTAGTTGAAAAATACGATCTTCTTGCAGTCCCGGTTGTCGATGAAGCTCATAAACTGGTGGGGATTGTGACGGTAGATGATATTATAGACGTTATAAGAGAGGAAGCTACTGAAGACATATATAAAATGGCAGGGACAACTGATGATGAAATAATATTTGGCAATAAATCCTTCAGAATAGCCAAAGTTAGATTCCCATGGTTGCTGATAACTTTTGTAGGAGAATTAATTTCAGGTTTTGTAATAAGTTATTTTCATGGGAGAGTTGAGGAATTTGCAATTCTTGCCAGTTTTATGCCTTTAATAATGGCTATGGGGGGAAATGTAGGAAGTCAGTCATCAACAATACTTATACGAGGCATCGCATTGGGTAAAATAGCCCAAAAAGACCTCCGAAGTATAATGTTTAGAGAGATAAGAGTAGGTATGATAATGGGTATTATTCTTGGAATCATTATCGGCATTGTTGCCCCGTTTTGGCATGGTGATTACAAAATTGGAATCGTTGTAGGAACCGCGCTATTTTCAGCTATTAGTTTTGCGGCTATTACAGGAACCGTCGTACCAGCAATTCTAATCAAACTTAAGCAAGACCCTGCCGTAGCATCAAGTCCTTTTATATCGACACTTAACGATATTACAGGACTTTCCATATATTTTTCTATTTCCATGCTTTTACTATTTTTATTGTGAAAAGAGCTATCTCAATGGGCATAGTTTATAAATTAATAAACTATGCAGACAATTCCGCAATTGCTTGTCTGTTTACCAAAGATTTCGGTAAGATAAAGTTTTTTATAAATAAGGCTTTTACCAGTAAAGGTGGTATACATAAATTTATCCCTGGAGAGATAGATTTCCTCAAGAAGGACAATACTGACCTAAATAAGTTTTATGCATTCCATATAGATATAAAATATATGTATTTCCTGGAAAATATTGATATCTATTATAGATTACATCTTGTTTTCGAAATAATAGACTATTTATATGAATTGGAATCAAAAGATGTTTTTCTATGGAAATTATTAACAAATGTATCTAGTGAAAACGTACATAAATTTTCAATATACACAGTATATTATATACTGAAACACTCAGGCTACATATTTGATTTTTCAC
>Ga0209345_10006211_pt1 | contig 10903 bp, 8 predicted proteins | sample Cruoilmetagenom7_FD_187294 | JGI IMG/M metagenome (GOLD analysis project Ga0209345, IMG submission 187294) | Oil polluted marine microbial communities from Coal Oil Point, Santa Barbara, California, USA - Sample 7 (SPAdes) (version 2) | ecosystem: Environmental > Aquatic > Marine > Oil seeps ...
CGCTTCGGCCTTGTCCGCCCGCCCCGCCGCTGCGTCCCGTTCTTCCTCAAGCCCGGCGACCTTGGCTTTCAGCACCTTCACCTCGCCCAACAGTTCGGCGTTCTTGCGCTTCACCGCCTCAAGTTCTTCTTCCACTGTCTTCTGGTCGTTCATATCAATCCACTCACTCTTGCGCTTTTGGTTGTCGCTCGTCGTTCTTCGGTCACAGCCCCGATAGACACGAGGCCCGCCACCGCGTTGGCCCGGTCGTCGTGCCCCCCCGGCGCGTGGTCAATCATGTCGCGCCCCCCGCGCCCAACCCGGCGCTCAAGGCCCAGCAATTGCTTTTCCAGCGTGTCGCAGGGGGGCAGTTCCGTCCGCTGGGCGTTCATGGCCGCGAACAGCGTTGCGTAAAGCTCGGACCGAGAACCGGGGGCTTTCAGATAGGCGATGCCGTGCTTGCGGAATTCTTGCTTGGCCCACTCGCCCGAGTAATTGTCGCCATAGACCTTACGAATTCGGTATTGCTTCAACACGTCCACATAGGCCTCGGTAATCCGCGCCGGGTCGCCCTTCTGCCCGCGCAGGGCATCGACCACGACAAAATCCCCGTCACGGTGGCCGATGGCCATGGAAAATTCGTCGGCCCCGCCCCCGGCAGGGTCAACAAAGGCGAAGTATTCCTGCCCCCGCTGGTAAGGCAGCGTCATGGGTTCATTCCGCATCGACTGGTCAATCAACTCGACGGTCAGGAATTGCTCAATGTCGGAGCGGAACTGCGCGAGATATTCGGCGCTGGCGCGGGGGGCGTCCTCCTTCAAGGCGTCCTCAACGATCCGTTCCGGCAGATCAGGGTTCAGGGTTCGGCTTGCGGCCTGCGCGATCAGAATGCGGGGGTTCGGCTTTTCCCAGTGCCGCCGATAGTTCTCCCACAACACCCCCCGGCGCGCATACGGGCTCGACAGCGCGATCAGCTTGCCCCCCAGCGTGGCGAGGGACGGACGGAGGGCGGCGATTACCTCGGCATCGGGCCGCGCCCCGTCATGGTGCCAGAAAGCAATCTCGTCACAGATCACAGCGGCACAGGTATAGCCCCGCACGGCGCGGTGGCTGGCGGTATGGACCTCGATTATGCTGCGATTGCGGAACTCCACCCCCTCGGCTGTGTCTTGGGCGACTTCGGCCTTTATCATGGGGTTGCTGTCCACCAGTCCGCGGACATAGCGCATCAGGGTTCGGGCTTGGGAGCGATCACCAGCGATCAACATGACGGTGGCCCGTTCCCCCGGCGCAAGGTGCTTGCGATGGTCGCGGAACACAGCTTCGTAAAGAGCCAGCAGCGCCGACACATGGGACTTGCCCCCGCGCCGACCGACCACCAGCCACAGCTCATCGTGGGCATTTTCGGGGAGCGTTGCCCGCCCCGTCAGGCCCCGGAACGCCTCGGCCTCGGCCCCGGTCAGCGGCAACCCATAGAAGCCCGCGAGCAAGGCTCTCCAAGCTGCAAAGGATTCACCCCCGAAGGTGCTCCCGAATAGCTTGGGGTCGGTCATGGCTCCGCGAATATCAATCATGCTTCGCCATCCCCTCAAGGTAGTCGGCAAAGGCGGTCACGTCCTTCTGGCGTCGATGGTAGCCGATGCGGGACAATAGGCGGTCGAGGCTGGCGCAGGCGGCGGTATAGCCTCCGAGGTCGAACTTGCCCCCGTTTGCCATTCCCCGTTCGGCTTCCTCACACCAGATCACCAGATGGGCGGCGCGGACGAGAACGATACGTTCGGCTTGGGTCGCATCGCCGCCCATGTCCTCCATAAGCCCGAATGCGATCTCTTTAAGCCGCCGTCCGTGGTGGGTGCGACCGTCAATCCCCTCAACAAGCGTGTGGCCTTCGCCGCGCGCCCAGTCTCCAACCCTTGTTGTGTGGCTTGTTGGGGGGCGGTAATGGTTCGGGCGAGCCGACATGTGCCATAGTCCTCTATCATCCGGCAGCTAACCCATCGCTATCCCGGTTCCTCCGCACGGCCCCCAAATAGCAGTCAAAGACACTCTCGGACGGGCGGTAAACAGGTGGGTAAGGCCAATTCATTATCGTAAGAATAGCCTTTAAGTATCTGTAAATAAATGGAAAAGAGTGGTTGGTTAGGTGCCCGCGCGCGGCCCGTTACCGCCTTGGCCATGGATTTAGGTGCATTTACCAGCGGTTGTGGCGCAAGGGGTCCGAGAAAAAACCGAGTTCCATCGAACAGCAATCCCGATCTAGATTGCCCCAACAGGCACCCCCTCAGCAAATAGGGGCCAAGGGGGCCAAATTACCGTCGGTTGCCATACTTTACAAAGGTATATATATTCTCTCTTCGAGATATATAGTTTAGCAGAGAGTGGCAACGGTGGGTATTTCGGCCCCCTTGGCCCCTATCTCAGCCTTCAAAGCCCCTTCATCAACTCATGGGGGCAAGCCTTCCACAGCTTCAGTTCGGTGGCCCCCGCATCGCGGGAGACAGCCCGAGTTACGCAGCACATTCGCCGCCGACCATCAATCTTGCGTCGGTCGGTCGTAGAGAACATTCCGGCTTGCTCAAGGATTTGTCGGACGACATGCAGCGGAAGGGGGTTCTTCGCATCTGTTGCTCCCACCGCGTAGGTGGCAACTTCATCGTCGATCAACGCCACAGTTTCCCCCCGTCTGCGGTCAAGGTCCATCGCCGCTTCCGCGATGTCGGTAATCACCCGATGCATGGGAGACCGAGAGTCGTCCGCAAGCTGTCGCTTCCGTTCCGTCAGGGGGGCTTCGTCTTCGGGCCGAACATGCCCATGTGCTTCGACATAGCGCCGCGCCCATTCCGCAATCTGCGCCGGGCCGTCGCTATTCAGCCAAAGATACAATTCCCGCCAGTCGCTTTTAGGGCGCTTTCTCTCGGCCACACGTGGAACCAAAAACCTGCGGTCCCGGTCTTCAAGTGCCACCCCGACTGCCGAATTCGAACACAAGATAAAATGCGCTCTTGCTTCGATCTTATACCCCGGAAGGTATTTCTCCGAGACCGTCACATCTTCGTCGGCAACGCGATCCTTCAGCTTGTTATAGGCACGCCACGAACTGCCAGCGTAGATTTCATGGACAAACACAAGCACCCGGTGCGCCAGCCACCCGTTATAGTTGCTGTCCACAACATCGCCTTCGCTTGGCACCGACACGTTCCATGTGCCGAGAACCCGGCTCAATGCCGCGCAAAGCGTTCCCTTGCCTGTCCCGGTTTCGTTCGAAAAGAGCAGTATCCCATACTTCATCCGTATCTCTGGCCGAGCGATCAGAGTGGCGAGCCACCGACACACTAAGCGCCGGTCCTCGTCACCGGGGATCAGGTGTTCCAAGTATGCTTCCCACAACTGGGGGTTATAGTCTGCGTCCGCAACAACAGGGAGTTGCGGCCCGACCCATGTGTTTATCGCTCGGGTGCCTTTCCGGGCGATTTCCGCAAGCTGGCACCCCGGCTCATAGGTCAGCGCATCCGCCCTGCTGGCGTTCCGCTGCTTCAAGAGTTCCGCCGTGTTCTTCACATCGCTAAACCCACGGATGCGAGTGTTAAAGGAATCCTCGGACAAAATTCGCCTTCGGTCGTTGCGCGACACAAAGAGCGATTTGCTGTCAGCAGTAACGATTGCCCATTGGCGACCGAACAAACTGCGAAGGGCGACAGTCGGATTTTTCCTTCCGTCTTGCGGCTGTGGCCCAAGTTTCGTGGCCCAAGTGGCGGGACTTATCAACTCCCACATCATCGGCCCGACATACGCCGTCGCGTCCCCCCGGTCGTCAAACAGTGCTTCGGGCATGGGGTCGCCAAGGTCGAAGTGTTTGGGGAAGCGGTCGTCAAATTTCAGCCATAGCACTTCGGCTTCGATGTTCCGCAAACCCTTGCTAATGGCAGTCACCGCTTCCTCGCCAGCGTCGTCGCGATCCGTAACGACCACGATTTCCTTAACACCACGGAATTGCGACCAGTCTGTGCGATCGGGGTGTGCCGCGCCGCCGATCCATCCGACATGTCCGAAGTTGGCCAAATCTTGGCCCCAAGAGTGGTGGGTTCGTTCTTCGGCGGTCATATCACGCACCCGCTTTGCCGCCTTGGCTCCTTCATGCACCATAATGCGGGTTCGGGTGGCCAGTTGTTCCGCCCCGAATAGCGGAAGGTAATCGCCGGGAGGCTCTTGGTTTAGCCACCCTTGGTCCGTTGGCCAGAAGGGCAGGTATCGCTTGTCGGGTTGGCCGTCCCGCTCAATCTCGATCCGGTATTGGGCGAAGACGATCTTGCCATCCGTATTGCGAAACTCGAAGAGAGCCGGGTCGCCCTCCTTCACCCCGTCATAGGGTGGGGGGAACCCGCCCATTTGTCCGATGCGGTCAACCGGCCTCAACTCCGGCCAAGAATAGAGTGCCAACTCTGCCGCGATGGCCTTTGCCTCGTCGTCGGTGGGTTCCTTGTCCGTCCCCTCCGGCTTTACAACGACGGAGCAGTCGCGTTCCGCTTTCACCACGACAGCCGCACGTCTATATCCGCTTTCGTCGCCGCCGATGGTTGCTCTTAGAGGGTTTCTCCAATCGACGGTTGCTTCGATGCGGGCGAGATATGCCTCCCATGCGACAAGCCTAAACGGCGCGGGATTTACCTTTTGTTCCTCTGGGGGTATGTTTGTGGGGCCGTTTTTGCTGGCATTTTCCGAAGAACCCCGCCCCGTTGTCGCCCCAGCGTCAGCGGGGTTACACATTCTGTCATCCATATCAATTTCCCCCCTTAAGCGGGCGGCGCCATATCGTCGAATTATGGTCGGCCGATCCACAGGGTTCCCATCCGTTGTGCGGCGGTGTGCTAGCCCGAAAGATCGAATGCAGGTGTCCGGAGGAGTCTACCCTTCCTTCCCATCTGTCGAAGGTCACGGTTACTTCCCATTTCTGGGTTCGCCACACAGTAATATGCCGCCCGACAGGTTGCTCTCGTTTCTCTTGTTCAACGCCGTTCGGTCCAACTACCAGCCAGAGCTTTTCCTTTACGACGCCAAGATGTTGCGGGATTTGGGTCCCAACTTTTTCTATTCTTCTGCGACGCTCGGCATCCGCTAAACGGGCTTCTTCGAAGGACGCAGCCAACAGTTCGCGCGCTTTTTTCCAATGGTCGTTGGGTGTCATCAGTTCGCCCCCCGCTTGGCTACGCTGCGCAGCCATTTGCGCACATCGCCCCAGGTCCAGACGCGGTCGCGACCTAGAAAGCGGGGGCGGGGGAATTTACCTTCGGCGTATCGCTTCTCAAGGACCGAACGGCTCAGACTCGTCACAAGAACTACGTCCGAAATCTTAAGCAGCGCCTCCGGGGGCAGCTCTTCGAAGTCAATGTTCTCGCGATTGCGTTTACGCTCTTTCGTAGGTTGGGTTTGGGTTTGCACTGGAAAGACTCCCAATAATGCCGGAGTCGCAATCAAATGCCATGTGGAGACCCCGGCGAAATTTCGCCAAGACGTCCCCGTTCGTTGCTTCGTGCTTGGGAGCCCACAACGCCCTGCTACGGGCCGGTCGTCAAAGTGCGGATGCCGTTCCGCTATCTAAAATTGGCCTCGAGCCTATCCACGTATTCCGGCTGTCCCAGCAACCGGGGCGGATACGTTATGCATAGGCCAAACTGCGGACTCGCGAAAGCGTTTTTTAGCTTAGAAGGTCGCACTTCCTACCGCATGGCTCCGTGCGCATAATCGGCCCAAGCCTGCATAAGGTCTCGCCGCCGTTCGAACATGTCAGTGCGTCGGTATGTGCGTTCGACCTTGGTCCCGGGTTTGTGGGCAAGAGCGATTTCGGCCATGTCATGGTCATAACCCTGCTCCGTCGCCCAGTCTCTAAACGTAGATCGGAAGCCATGTGGCACTGCTATCTTGCCCGTTTGGCGATCTTTCCATCCGGTCCTGCCGGACTTCACTTCTGCCTCGTGCATGGATCTTATCAACTTTGGGAGGGTGCCGTCACTCATGGGTTTTACCAAACCTTGGCCGGGGAAAACAACGTCAGTTCCCGCAACGCGGGGGGTCGCCTTCAACAATTCAACCGCCCTGCGCGATAGGGGAATGCGGTGTTCGCGATCCATCTTCATGCGTTCCGCAGGGATAACCCATTCCCCCTTTTGCAAGTCGATTTCCGACCAGAGCGCGCCAAGCGCCTCGCCAGGACGAGTGGCCGTTAGGATTAGGAATTCCATTACGGGCACCGAAGCATCGTTGCGCATCTTTAGCATCCGCATAAAGGCCGGAAGATCCACGACAGGGAGCGCGGGGCGGTGGACTTCCTTCGTCACCTTTTTCGGGGCTGGTAGGAACACGTCAAGATGCCCCTTCCAGCGCGCAGGGTTCTCGCCAGTTCGGTGCCCGTAGCCTGTCGCCCAAGTTAAGACGGCCTCAATCCCTATCCGAGTGCGGCTTGCTGTTTCGGTCTTTTCGGCCCAGATCGGTCTCAAGACCTCAAGAACATCTTCCTTTGTTATTTCGTTTACCCCCTTCTCGCCCAACAAGGGGAAGGCATATAGAGTCAGCCGCGCCTCAAGCGTCGCAAGCGTTGCGCGGCCCTTTTTCGTCTCCACAACCGGGTCTTTACGGTATTCTAGCCACGCCTCCTTAAAAGTCATGCTCGGCGCTGCTGGCTCGGTTTGCCGCTCTGCTGCGATTATTGCTTGCATTCGTGCCCACCGCTCTGCGCGAGGGTCTCTTCCCTCATAGATCATTTCTATGGCTTCCAATGCCCTTTGGCGGGCTAGTTCCAAAGACACATCGTCGTAACTTCCAAGCCCGAACTCCCTTCGTTTCCCGCCAAACGTTCGACGCAGTATCCAAGACCGCGAACCGCTGGCCTTCACTTGCAGGCAAAGACCAGAAGCCCCACCCACTCGGTGGTATCCCGGCTTTGTCAGTTTTCTTACTTGCGTGTCGGTCAACGCTTTCACTAATCGTCTTGGCATAATTCGATTCCGCTTTTTCCTATTTACCCACCTATTCGGATGGGTAACAGCTACCGTAAAACGCTGTAAAAAGTAAAGGGCTAGGCGCTATCCCCATAAAAATACTGTAAAAAGCGGTAAAACGCGCAGGAAAGCCGCCGCCCCCGGGCACCATTTCAAAAATCAGACATTTCAGACGTTTGCGCGCTGTTGCCGTGGCATTGCGCTTGCATCTGACTGGGGTCGGTTGTGTGCTTGTTTGGCCTGCGTCGCCGGGAGGCGGGAATGGAGACGCCCCGGACGGGGTGCCCGGGGCGTTTGTTGTTTCACTGACCAGTGGTCAGTCCCCGCGCGGGATCACGTTGGCTGGGGGCCGGGGAAGGGGAATTCCAGCGTGCGGGCGTTGAGGAAGGCCTGTTCGTTGAACCGCAGGTGGCGCATCGTGTCGGCGCGGCTGGCCAGATAGCTGTCCCAGATCCGGCGGGTCAGGTCGTCGCCGCGGTCGTAGCTTTCCTGGATCACCTCGCCCGCCGCACGGCCGAGGGCTTCGAGGATGTCGCGGTTCAGGCGGCGGAATTCGACGCCGTGCTCGACCCGCAGGGTTTCCATCGCGCGGCCCGACAGCAGGTCGTATTCCACCTTCATGTCCTCGTGGCCCGCGTGGCAGGCGGCGCGGATGATCTCTTGCAGGTCGGCGGGCAGCCCCTCGAAGGCGGCGCGGTTGACCATCAGCTGCACGGTGCCACCCGGCTCTTGCACGCCGGGGCCGTAGGAATATTTGGCCACCTGATGAAAGCCCATCGGCAGGTCATTGACCGGGCCGATGAATTCCGCCGCATCCACGGCCCCCGATTGCAGCGCCGAGAAGATCTCGCCGCCCGGCAGAAGGACGGAGGTGGCGCCCAGTTTCTGCACCATCTCGCCGCCCAGACCGGGCATGCGGATGCGCAGGCCCTGAAAATCGGCCACGGATTCGACCGGGTTGCGGAACCAGCCGAAGGACTGGTTGGCGGTCTGGCCGGCCGGGAAGGAGAGGATGCCGAACTGGCTGTTCAGCTCGTCCCACAGGGCCTGTCCGCCGCCATGCAGCAGCCATGCGGCCTGCTCGTCGGCGGTCATGCCGAAGGGGACGGCGAAGAAGGCGGCCAGCATCGGGTGCTTGCCCACATGGTAGAACGAGGCGTCATGGCCCATCTCGGCGGTGCCGTCCATCACGGCGTCCATGCAGCCCAGGGCGGGCACCAGCTCGCCTGCCGCGAAGACCTGGATGCGCAGCCGGCCCCCGGTCATCGCCTCGATCCGCTGCGCCAGCCGCTCGGCCCCGACGCCGACACCGGGCAGACCCTTTGGCCAGGAATGGACCATGCGCCATTCGATCACATTCTGCGCAATGGCGGGCGCGGCCAGAGTGGCGGCGGCCGTCGCGGTGCCTGCGAAAACCGATTTCGTGATAAAGTCGCGTCTTTTCATCGTGATCCTCCCTTTTCTGATGTCCTTCCGCCCCGCGTGTCGCGGCTGACGACGTGCGGCGCGATATGGGAGCGGATTGTCGCAGGGCAACGGAGCGAGGGGCTTGGCGAGGTTGATTAAAAAATAATTATCGAAACCAGCAGGATTTTTTAAACCAGTTAAAAAAACTTATCGCCGCATGTTGAAATGCGCAGGATGCCCTCAATTTCAGGACACGGACCCCAGCCCTGACCGGCTGCGGGGGCCGCGACAGGGACACTCCGGTCCGACAGGGAGGTAACCCTGCGGGCACAAGAGGGGGATGCGAGGGATGACCGAGGGAGACGCCGGGCCGATGCCCGGCTGGGCGCGCGCTGCGGCCGGGGCCGTGCATGCAATCGACAGGATCTGCCGCTGGAGCGGCTATGCCGTGGCATGGCTGGCGCTGGGAACGGTGGTGTTGTGCTTTGCCACGGTCTACCTGCGCTATGCGTTGGGGTTCGGTCTGATCTGGTTGCAGGAATCCTATATCTGGATGCATGTCGCGGTGATCGTGTTGGGCGCGGGCTACACGATGATGTCGGGCGGCTTCGTGCGGGTCGATGTGCTCTATACGCGTTGGAGCGACCGGCGCAGGGCGGTGTCGGACATGGTGATGACGCTGGTCCTGCTGGTGCCGTTCCTGTGGGTCTTCGGCGCCGGTGTCTGGACATTCTGGACCGCCTCCTGGGCTGCGGATGAGGGATCGCTCAACCCCGGCGGCATGGCCAATTACTGGATATTGAAGGCGACGCTTCTGGGGTTCATCGCGCTGATCGCGTTGCAGGGCGCGGCCTTCGTGCTGCGCGGCCTGCTGGTGATCGCGGGGCATGAGGGCTTTGCGCTCGATCATGGCGGCCACAGCGCCGACCAGACGCTCTGATCCGGGAGGGGATGATGGACGCAGCACTTCTCGGGCAGGTGATGGCGGCGGGTCTTTTTCTGCTGATCATGCTGTTTCTGATGTCAGGCTATCTTGTGGCCTTCACGCTGGGCGGTCTGGCCGTTCTGGTGGGTTTCGCGGGGATCTGGGTGGGCGCTTTCGATCAGGCGCTGTTCGCGGCGCTGCCGAACCGGTTCTGGGGCGTGCTGACGAACCCGGTGCTGGTGGCGGTGCCGCTTTTCGTTTTCATGGGCGTGGTGCTGGAACGGTCCGGGATCGCCGAGCAGTTGCTGACCACGATGGGGCAGGTGTTCGGTCGCCTGCGCGGCGGGCTGGCGCTGTCGGTGGTTCTGGTCGGCGCGCTTCTGGCGGCGGCCACGGGTGTGGTGGGCGCGACCGTGGTGACCATGGGCCTGCTGAGCCTGCCTGCGATGATGCGCGCGGGCTATGACCCGAAACTCGCCTGCGGCACGATCTGTGCGGCGGGCACGCTTGGGCAGATCCTGCCCCCTTCGACGGTGCTGATCTTCATGGCCGATATCCTGCAGGGGGCCAATTCGGCGGCGCAACTGGAACTGGGCAATTTTGCCCCCGATACGGTGTCGGTGGGCGATCTTTTTGCGGGCGCGATGATCCCCAGCCTGATCCTGGCGACGCTTTATGCGCTTTACGTGATCTGGCGCGCGATCGTGACGCCTGAAAGCTGTCCGCCCGTCGCCATGACCGCCGCCGAGCGGGCGGGCCTTGCGTCGCGCGTGGTCAGCGCCCTGATCCCGCCGATCACGCTGATCGTGGCGGTGCTCGGCTCGATCATCTCGGGCGTGGCCACGCCGACCGAAAGCGCCAGCGTGGGCGCGGTGGGCGCGCTGTTTCTGGCTTCGGTCAAGCTGTTCGCCGATGCGCATATGGGGGACGCAGGCGATAACCGGCGCGATCGCAGGCTCATGTGGTTCTGGATCGGCTTTCTGGCCGCCGTCGGTCTTGTGGCCTGGCTCTTCGGGGGCAAGGGGCTTTTGACCTTCATGCTGGTGGTGATGGTTCTGGCCTTTGTCGCGATGCTGAGTTCGCGCAAGCTGGGCAGCACCTATCTTGGCACGGTGTTCCAGTCGTCGCTGACGACCATGTCGATCACCTCGATGGTGTTCATCATCCTGCTGGGGGCCACGGCCTTTGCGCTGGTCTTCACACAGATGGGCGGCGGCGCGATGGTGCGCAATTTCCTCGAGGGGATGCCCGGCGGGCAGACGGGCGCGCTGATCACCGTCTTCCTGATCATCTTCGTGCTTGGTTTTTTCCTCGACACCTTCGAGATCCTGTTCATTGTGGTGCCGATCACGGCCCCGGTTCTTCTGGTGATGGGGGTGGATCCGATCTGGCTGGGGGTGATGATGGGTGTGTTGCTGCAAACCTCGTTCCTGACACCGCCCTTCGGCTTTTCGCTGTTCTACCTGCGCGGGGTGGCGCCACGCACGATCACGACACCGCAGATCTACTGGGGCGCGCTGCCGTTCATCGGGTTGCAGATCGTGGCGCTGGTGATCCTGTGGGCGCTGCCTGAAACGGCCACATGGTTGCCAAACGAGCT
>Ga0209345_10006212_pt1 | contig 10903 bp, 9 predicted proteins | sample Cruoilmetagenom7_FD_187294 | JGI IMG/M metagenome (GOLD analysis project Ga0209345, IMG submission 187294) | Oil polluted marine microbial communities from Coal Oil Point, Santa Barbara, California, USA - Sample 7 (SPAdes) (version 2) | ecosystem: Environmental > Aquatic > Marine > Oil seeps ...
TATATTTCCACTAAGATTCATAGCGGCAAAGCAGTTTTCCGGAGCCCCTTGCTTATGAAGAATAATAAAATCAAGGTGGGAATTAGCAGCTGCTTATTTGGGGAAAACGTTCGTTATGATGGCAGCCATAAATACAATGGCCATGTTGTCGAAGCTCTTCAGAAACACTGCCATTTCAGTAGCTTTTGCCCCGAAACCGATATTGGCCTCGGCACTCCCCGTGCGCCCATTCAATTACATTGGCAAAACAATTCCCTGCAGTGCCTTGGAGTGGAGAATCCCTCTATCAATGTCACCCGGCAACTAAAAGATTGCGCCAATAATCAGCAAAACCTGCATAAACAACTATGTGCTTATATTTTCAAAAAGAATTCCCCTAGCTGCGGCCCCAGGGACGTTAAAATTCTCAGAGATGGCCAGGTAGAATTTACTGGCACCGGTATTTTTGCAAAACAATTACAGGAAAATTCCCCCCATTTACCGGTAGCGGATGAAGGTATGTTGACCCAACCAGACGCATTGCAGAATTTTATGCAGCGAGCGGTGGTTTATCAGCGCTGGCAGTCTTTAATTGACAGCGGCCTGAATAAAACTCAGTTAGAGCGCTTCCATCAGCGGCATTACCTGCTTATTAAAAGTCATGATGAAATGGCTTGCCAAACTCTTGAGCATCTATTGTCGAATACCGTAAACAAACCTGTCAAAGACCTGGCTGAGCACTATATAAGCGCGCTTATGGAGAGTTTAAGGAAAACAGCCAGCCGCGAGAATCATTTTAGGGTTTTAAGCCTAATAGCAAACCGTATCGGCGCGTATTCAAACCAAGTCGAATTTCAGTGTATAGAAAAGGGCCTTGCACAGTTCCGCATGGGAACTTGCTCGCAGAAAACGCTACTGGGGTTAATCAAACCTTATATGGATAAAGATGCAGATCTTAGGTTTTCCCAGTCATATTATTTATCGCCCCATGTCTTGGAATTACTCGACTAGCTTGCATCCTGCTCCCCCTCTTTGATATACCTATCACCCCAATCAAAAAAGTCTTTATTATGAAATTAGTTGGTAAATCGGTTCTTATCACCGGCGCGTCATCCGGTGTTGGAGAAGAGTTAGCACGGCAATTGGCAAAAAAACAATGCAGACTCGCATTGCTGGCGCGAAGCAAGGATAAGCTTCAAGCCTTACAGGAAGAGCTGCAGGCCAAAGGGGCCCAGGTTGAAATTTACGCTGTAGATGTCTGTGAGCGGGAAGCCTTGGAGCAAGCCATTTATTCCGCACATAAAAAGCTCGGCGGTCTGGATGTGGTGTTTGCCAATGCCGGGGTTGGTATATTAAAACCCGCTCACAAACTTAAACCTCACCAGATTGAAAAAATGATCGAGGTGAATTATGTAGGAGCAATCAATACCTTATTGATCGCACTACCACTCTTACTGGAAAAGGGGCAAGGGCAACTGGTGGGTATTTCCAGCATCGCCTCGCTTCGCGGCTTGCCCGGCGGCGCAATTTATTCCTCCACCAAGGCGGGTTTAAACGCTTTTCTTGAAACACTCCGGGTGGAATATCGACGCAAAAACATCGAAGTGACCACCGTATGCCCTGGATTTATTCGCACCCCCATGACAGCAGATATAGAGGACTCCATCCCTTTGATGCTGGATGTCGATAAGGCCGTCGCCATTATTATTCAGGGAGTGGAATTTGGAAAAGCGGTGGTGGGTGTGCCCGGCTGGTTATACAACGTAACAAACTTAATACGCTTTTTACCCAGCGAACTGTATACCCGTATCGCCAGCCTGCGTAGCAAGTAAGCGCTGTGAGAAGCCCGCAGCGCTAATCCCCCTGCAAATGCCAGTCTTCAGGCAGCTCGATGCGAAGATCAAAGCTAGCTTCCAGCCGTTTTACGCTTTCTTCCAGCACAGCAACACGTCCAAACCACTTATGTTCACTGGCAATGCCAATCCAGGGTGCGCTTTTGGTGGAGGTTTTTTTCAGCATCACATTAATGGCTTCTTCATAATCTGACCAACGATCACGGTTGCGCCAGTCTTCTTCGGTAATTTTCCAGGATTTAAAAGGGTCATTTCTGCGTGCCTCAAACCGCCGTAACTGCTCCTCCGCGGAGATATGCAGAAAGAATTTCAGCACCGGCACGCCTTCATCCACCAGCATTTTTTCAAAGGCATTGATTTCATCGTAGGCCGCTTTCCAGCGTTCTTTTGGGCAAAAACCCTCTACACGCTCCACCAGCACCCGCCCGTACCAGCTGCGATCAAAAATCCCCAACCTGCCTGGCTTGGGTAAGCGCGCCCAGAAACGCTGCAAATAGGGGCCATGAACCTCCGTTTTACTCGGCGGGCCAACTGAGTGCACCTCAAAGCCGCGGGGGTCGATATGTTCCACCACCCGCCGAATAGAGCCACCTTTACCCGCGGCGTCCCAGCCTTCAAACACCATCACTGCACTGCGATTGTTTTGATAAAGAAAGCGCTGAATCAGCAGCATATGCAACTGTGCTTTTTGTAAACGATGTCGATACGTTTTTTTGTCTTCGAGTGTTTGCGACAAATCAATATCATCCAGCGAGTATTTTTGACTCATAATCCCTCTATGCCTTAATGTATATACGCCTCGCCCAACTGACAGCCTGCGATGGGTGCTTCTGTAGTGCATCTCACTCTATATATTAGCTTATTGACGCAAATCATTGCTGAGTACACCATGAATCGTGAACTATTCATCATGCGGCATGCAAAGTCGGATTGGTCGCAAAGCTGCAGCGATTTTGATCGTCCTTTGAATAAAAGAGGGGCGGGCAACGCCAAGAAAATGGGTGAATGGATAAAAAATTCACAGCTTATACCCCAACAAATACTTGTATCACCCGCTAATCGAGCACTGAGTACGGCGCATTTATTGTGTGGCGGGGCATCCATTGAACAAACAGCTATTCAAATTGTTCCAGAAATTTATCACGCATCCAAAGAGGACCTCTATCAGGCATTACGCCAGATTCCCGATAAGGTCGAATCTGTATGCGTTATCGGTCATAATCCTGGCATTGAGGACTTTCTGGAATCGCTTAGCACAAGCGACATCCCCTTGCCGGAAGACGGGAAGCTATTACCCACGGCCAGCATTGCGCATTTAACAATACCAGCAGCTTGGTCTGATATATCTCCCAAACAAGGGCTGTTACACTCTATAACGCGACCTCGATCACTTTTTAACATCCTTGAAACCAGAAAAAAATGAACTACCAGATCCATTCACAAACCCTCAACACAATAAGTAGTTTGCAAATGAACGAATTCCTGTTGCCCACATCCATTTCAAAAACTGTGCTCGAAGAAGCTTTAGTCACGCAGTTTTCACTTCATGAAGATGCGCCTCGCACCATTCAACGCAACTACCGGGACACATTTGATTGGCGGCTATATAAAAAGGGCTTTCTTTTTCAGGTCGATAAACACAGCCACAGCTATGAGTTGAACCTTATCCCCCTTGATATTGGGCGACGCCGTGTTTTAACCATGCAAAGCCAACCCGCTTATATTGAAGATATTCCATCAAAGATATGGCAGCAGCAATTGCAAGGGGTTTTGGATATTCGCGCCCTTATGAGCCATATCACCATCAGTTTGCGCCAGAACACCCTACGTTATGTGGACAAGGACGGAAAAACCCTTTCCCGCATTTATATTGAAGAAGCCCGCTTAAGCCAGCCAAACGGCCGCTTAAAAACCCTCGAAACCCGTATCCGCATCGTGCCCATTACCGGCTATGGCAAATCCAGCGAACAGATAAGTAAATTCTTAAAAAAGAAATTTAAACTTAAAGCCGCGAAACAAGTGCCCTTTTATCCTTCCGCCAAAGCATTGGGCTTGTCGGTAAATAATTACAACAGCCAACTTTCCCACCCCTTCTCGGCAAAAGATAGAACAGATCGCGCATTAAAAGCCTTATTACTGACCCTACTCGATACGATGGAAGTTAACGAACAGGGTACGGTGGAGGATGTAGACAGCGAATTTCTCCACGATTTACGCGTATCCGTCAGGCGCACACGCTCGGTTCTTAGCCAGATTAAGCATATTTTCCCGCAACGCAGCTTACAGCGTTTCGAAGGCGGCTTTTCGTGGGTTGGTCAAATTACCGGCCCCACACGCGATATGCATGTTTACCTGCTGAAGTTTGATAACTACCAGTCGGCTCTACCCAAAAAAATGCAGCCCCATCTATTACCCTTAAAAGAATTTCTTATTCGACACCAAAAGTTGGAACATGAAAAGTTAATCGCTGTAATAAAAAGTAATCGCTATCAAGTACTAAAACAGAGTTGGCGCACTTTTTTAACGAGCCCCTGCCCAGAAAAAACAAGCCTGGAAAACGCAACAAAAGCCATAAGTGAAACCGCCGATACCCATATTTGGCAGGCTTACTCAAAACTCATAAAGCGGGGCAGCGCCATTACTGCATCGTGCCCCGATGAGAAACTACACAAGCTTAGAATTGTGGCAAAAAAACTGCGCTATTTATTAGAATTTTTCCAAAGCCTGTACCCAAAATCAAGAATCAAGTCCCTTATCAGCACGCTTAAAAAATTACAGGATGTATTGGGTGATTTCCAGGATCTTTCTGTACAAATAGATGCCTTGAAGGGTTTTGAAATACAAATGAAGGAAGAGGGCAGCCTTAATCCAGATACAGAAGCCGCCATAGAATTATTGGTGCAACAACTGCAAAGCCACATAAAGGCACAGCGTAAACTTTTTGAAACTCGATTCGTTGAATTTTCGGATAAAAACATGCGTTCTGAATTCAAATTGCTTTTCAAAAAAAGCCCAACTAAATCTCAAGCAGTGAAATAAATCCATGAAAGTTCTTGCCTGTTACAACATTAAGGGTGGCGTGGGTAAAACCACCACCTCTGTTAATCTTTCCTACATCTGTGCCAATGAAGGTGCGCGCGTACTGGTCTGGGATCTCGACCCGCAAGGCGCGGCCAGTTTTTATTTCCGCATTAAGCCAAAAGTAAAAGGAGGGGTAGAGAAATTATTTGAAAAGAAATCCGAGGTGGATGAAGCGATAAAAGGAACCGATTACCTTAATATCGATTTACTTCCTGCTGACTTTTCCTACCGGAATATGGATATATTGCTGGAATCTTCTGACAAACCTCGGTCACGTTTTCGTAAAATTCTCAGTGCACTCGAACGCGAATATGACTACGTATTTCTCGACTGTCCGCCCAGTTTTTCCATGGTGTCTGAAAGTGTTTTCTTCGTGAGTGATGCATTGCTTATCCCGACTATTCCCACCACCCTTTCTCTTCGCACCCTGGAACAATTTCTAAAATATACTGATGAAAAAATACTAAAAAAACTGGCTATTTTACCTTTCTTTTCTATGGTGGATAAGCGAAAAAATATGCACCGCTTGATTTGTGAAAACCCCCCAAAAATGGGGGTGAAGTTTCTCAAACCTATTATCCCCTATGCCAGTGAAGTGGAACGTATGGGCGTTGAGCGCCGCCCTATCCTGAGCTACGCCGGACATAGTAAATCAGCGAAATGCTACCTGGACTTATGGCAGGAGATTAAAGAGCGCCTTGATTTGTAAAACCGATTTCTTTATCGGCCAATAACATTTCGATGATACGTTCCAGATCATTATCTGCTAATTGCTTATCGTCCACCAAAGAGCTACACAAATTGACTGCTGATGGCTTTTGGGAGGATTTTTTAAGGAATAGATTTAAAACCGGCCCTCCGCCCATCAATAAATCCTGAATAAGCCATGGACTCAGCATACCGGCGTCTTCTTGAACAGGGCATTGAATTACATTATGCAGGGCTGTCAATAATTTTGGGCCGATAAACTGGGGCGAAATAGAACCCAGGTTTTTTTGCAGTAATCTCTCCGCATGGGCGGTATAAAAATCAAGAAAATGATTGCCTCGTTCAAACAATAAAAAGGCGTTATGAACCTTCTTGTACGCTTTAAGTTTCCCATGGGAAAAGCAGTCTGCACATTCGGGCTGCACCCATACTTCTCTGCCTAAAGCATATTGCTCTGGGAGATTTTCTCCGCTTAATACATTAAATTTGTCAGGCGCAAAAATCAGAAAATCCGCATCTAACCAAATAACGCGCTCATATTCTGATGATAAGTATTTTTGCAGCCACTTTAAGCGTGCGAGGTCTGTCGCAATCACCAGCTGCAAACCGGCTTTATGTTTTACCCACGGAGGCAATATTTCAAAGAACTCATCACCCAAAAATTGATAGATGAAACCATTGCGGTTCGCCCAGCACTCAACGGATTCCAAGCAGGCACGCAGCCAAGAATGGGGCAATGGAGAACGGTGAGATTGAAGTACAAGCGTGGAAAGCATGCGGAAAATTATCTACCTAAGGCACCTTTGAGCTAGGGCAGCGATGAAAATAGTTACGAATCCAGAACCTCACGGATCCTTGTAAGCAAAACACCTCCTTTGTATGGTTTATTAATCATCCCTTTTCTTAAGGTTTCATCCAGAAGGGAAGCATTACGATTATCACTAAAACCACTGGCTAGTTGGATTTTTATGCCTGGGTATTTTTTCTGTACAATATTAACCAGTTCATAGCCATCCATCTCTGGCATAATGACATCAGAAAGCAGTAGGTCAACGGGAGTTTTTTCGAGTATTTCTAGTGCTTCGTGAGCACTATTCGCTCGAAAAACGGTGTAGCCCTTATCACTCAAAATCTCTGATGTGACTTCCAACAAGGCGGGCTCATCATCCACCATAAGAATTGTCTCACTGCCGTGTGGTTCGCCATGGCCCAGTGTATTGCTTCCTTCTTCTCTAATACCATCCGAAACATATCGGGGGAAATAAAGATTAAACTGTGTACCTTCTCCCACTTCGGAATAGACCTTGATGGCACCCTTACTTCTTTCTACAAAACCATATACCTGACTAAGACCTAGTCCGGTTCCAAAATCCCCTTTCGTGGAATAAAACGGATCAAATATTTTGCTTAATATTTCCTGATTCATACCGCAGCCGTTATCGGTAAAATTCATCTGGGCATAATCTCCTTGCGGTAGTTGAAGTTTATCGCTGAGATATTTATCCGCTACAATGTTCCTTGTCTGGATAGTGAGCAGCCCTTGTCCTTCCATTGCATGCTGCGCATTGATACTTAAGTTAATAATTGCATCTTCAAGGTCGCTGCCATCCAGGTAAACGGGCCAGAGTTTATCCTCCAAATCAAAGATAAGCTCTATCCTGGCAGTAAGGGTTTTTTCAAGCATATTCTGCTCATTACGTAAGGCAGCATTTAGATCAAACTCGGTCGCTTCCGCTTTTTTCTCTCGAGAGAAGGCGAGGAGTTTTTTCGTGAGTTTGCCGCCCCTTTCGCTAGCCCGATAAATTTCCTGGACATATTTCGCTAATTTGGGCTGTCCTTTTAATGAATTACCTAATAACTCGGAATACCCAAGAATAATTCCAAGCATGTTGTTGTAATCATGGGCGATACCCCCCGTCAACTTACCCAGCGCATCCATTTTCTGGGCGCGCCGTAATTGTTCCTCTTGTTGTTTAATATCCGTCAGGTCATGGCAGGAGAAAATAAAATAACGCTCATTTTCGTTAGGTTTGGGTAACTCCGAAACATACAGGCGCAAGGGGAAGGTGCTTTGATCTCGTTTAAGGCCCTGTATTTCGATATTCAAGCTATGGACATCCACTTTATCACCCGAACAGCATTCATTAAAAAACGCTTCAAACTCAACTCGGCTCGGATCGGCTATAAAATCGGAAAATTTACCGCCAATATCCTTGCTAGAGCAAGCAAACATTTTTTCAGCCGCACAATTTACGCTCACTACTGCGCCTGATGCGTCAACGCTTACAATGCCATCGACCATGGAGTCCAATATTTGGCGTTGTTGTTTTTCTTTATTCTGCAGCGCCTGCTCCGACCGGTAGCGTGCGGTAACATCCAAAGCGAAGGAGGAAAAACCCACCAACTCTCCAGCGCTATTTATAATAGAACGATTGTGCCACTCGCAAGTGATGCTATCGCCGTCTTTGGTGATGTTTTCATTAATACTTATTTCGCCACCTGATATAACATGCAAGTTATCCCAAACCTGACTAACCTGCAAAATAGCTCTGTTTGGCACAATTATTTTATATGATTGGCCGATTGCTTCTTCAGCACTGAAGCCAAATATTTTTTCCGCTGAGCGATTCCAATTAATAATATTACGGTCAAGATCCCAGTCTATGGTAGCAGCGGGAGATTGGTCTCGATACAGTTTGATACGCTGCAACGAGGAAGATAACTCTGCATCCAGAGCCTTTCGCTGGCTAATGTCTCGTGCTTCAGGTACGATTTGTTTTACCTTGCCCTGGTCATCAAAGATGGGGTGAATACTAAAGTCCACCCAGACAAACCCTTCAGCGGTGGCGATCTTTAGTTCATGGGACATGCTATTTCCTTTTAACGCTTCGCTACAATCCCGTTTAATCATCTCGACAGTTTTCGGATCACGGTTAAACCACGGCGTTTCCCATAGTTTTTTACCCAGTACATCGGTCTCTTTTATTCCGAATAATTTAAGCGGCGTATTATTGATAAAAATTAAAGTACCATCCAGCTCAACCATGCTCACCATGGTTTGCATATCATCAACCAGTTCTTGTAAGCGTCGACTGGCATCGCGTGAGGCCTTACGCAGTTGATATTGCTCAGTAACGTCGTGAAAAACCAAAATAACGCCAACGATGTTTTCTTCTTCATCGCATATAGGGGCTGCTGAGTCAGCAATTTGCCGCTCAGTGCCATCCTTGGCGATCAAGGTGGTGTGATTACTCAGATAAATAATTTCCCCCGTGGCTAGTACCTTATCAGCGGGGTTTTCTTGCTCATTGCGGCTATCGGCATGAACGATGGGAAATACCTTTTTAAGGTTAAGCCCCTTCGCATCTTTAAATGACCATGCCGTAAGCTGCTCAGCAATGGGGTTCATGCGAATAACCTTACCCTGTGCGTCTGTAACGATAACCGCATCACCAATGCTGTCCAGGGTGACCTTGAGATTTTTCTCCTTCTGCGCGAGCTCTAAATAGGTTTTACCTCTTTCTTGTGATGCGCCTTCAAACGCCAACGCCAAAGACCGCACTTCCATCGCTGCATTGTTGAAGCGCTTCAAATCTGGCGATTGCCCGCTGCCATAGTGTTGTATCTCTGCGCTCAATTCACTCAGCGGATGGGTTATCCTGCGTACAAAAAAAGTGGCCAATAACAAGGCACTGATTCCGATTATCAACCCCAAAAACAGCGAATACTGAGTACTTTTAAATAGATGTGATTTTATTTTCGACTGATTTAAACCGACATGTAGTATTTCGTCCAAACCAGGTATCAAGGCTCCGCTGTATTCGTAGATCAAACCCGATTCAGTTTTAAACCTTCTTACCAGCTGGGTGGAGCCAGATGCGGCAATCCCTGGGTATGATCCAAGCAAATATCGAGGAAAACCTTTTTCAAAGGAGTGGACAAAAATTTTCCCACCACGCACCACATATAGAAACTCAATAGCAGTGCCACCGTGCTTGATATTTTGCAAAACGTTTGCCACGCGAAGTGCGTTACCGTCGATGATGTCCTGGACGATGGCATTTCGCAGGGAGCTAATCAGTGTTTCAGCAAGCACTTTCTGCGAGTGTGTATGTAAATTTAAACTTTGTTGGCGTAATAAGAGTGCAGCAGATAAGCTCAAAACGAGAGTGGTGAACACCACCAATAGCTGTATACGGCTAGCCAGTTTCATCGTTAAGTACCCTCGTGTTGGTCTACCGGATGCAAAAAACCGAAGAGTATCGACCAGTCACGCAGTTGCTGATAATCGGCATCGTGACTTTCAGTGAAACCTTTTGGCATTTCTGTGTTTTGCCAGTGATATAAAGTGTGTTTATCTCGGCCTTGAGGGTCGAAATCAAGCAAGGCTTCTTTTACTGCTCTACGCACAGTCTCGGGAACCTTCATATTGCTTGCTATGCCACTGGAAGGAAAATACTCTGAGCTATGAATGATTTTTAGCAAGCCTCTTTGTTGAAGTGATTTTGCTAATTCATCCTGCATACCGCAAACATCATATTTACCGGAAATAACCGCTTCAGCGCAGTTTTGGTGTGAGCCCGTATGCTTGTATTTGGCTAGCGCCGAAAGGGGAATGCCGTGTTCCTTTAACATGATGCGAGGGATCAAATGCCCCTGTGTGGAATCGCGACTGCCAAAAGCCAGTTTTTTGCCTGGCAAATCTTTTATTGACACTATTTTACTCCCTGGCTTGGTCACAAAAACAGATTGATATTCCGCTTTACCCAGGTGATTCAAGCCGCGCACCAGCGACGTAACTTCATAACGCGATTGAGCAGAAAGAAAGCTGGAAGCCCCTACTGCTGCAAACTGAGTGATGTTCTCACCAAGCTGATCTGCTGCAGAGCTATTTTTCGGAGAGAAGTGTAATTGGAGTGTGTAACCGGTTTTGTCACTTAAATACTTAAGAAAAGGCAGGTATTGCGCCGCATCTTCCTGGGGGCTGCCACGAAGATCAAAGCCAAAATAATAGATATGAGAACCCGCAGCATCCTGACGCTGGGTTTGCAAAGCATCCAACTGCCGATCATTTATAGTTTCGTGACTACTCACCTGAATTACAGGTATATCGTTAGGAGCATCACAAGATAATAAAAATAAGGGAAAAATAATGACGGTAAAAAAATTTCTCTTTCTATAGCGAACGATTATTTTAGCCATATGCCACACCTTTATCCATTTGCAAGCGATGGGATTTATGTCCCCCAGAGCCTCCCTTTTTATATTGTTACGCTATCAGT
>Ga0209345_10006213_pt1 | contig 10903 bp, 14 predicted proteins | sample Cruoilmetagenom7_FD_187294 | JGI IMG/M metagenome (GOLD analysis project Ga0209345, IMG submission 187294) | Oil polluted marine microbial communities from Coal Oil Point, Santa Barbara, California, USA - Sample 7 (SPAdes) (version 2) | ecosystem: Environmental > Aquatic > Marine > Oil seeps ...
AGTCAGCGTATATGCGCGTTCTGACGGCTTTGGTCGAGGACGATTAGCTCAGCGGTAGAGCACTACATTGACATTGTAGGGGTCACTGGTTCAATCCCAGTATCGTCCACCATTTTTCTCAATAAAACCAACGATATATAGCGCATCATATTATTATATGCCTCTAGTTCACACGCTTTTCACACGCAACTGGTCAAAAAAAGCGTCGATAGCCTTTACTGACTTTGAAAGATAGGCGGGGTCATAAGCCGCATATATTTCTGTTGTACTCATACCAGCCTGTTTGTGTCCCAATTGTGCTGAGACTTCCCATGCGGGAACGCTCTGCGTTCGTAGCCAACGTGCCATTGTGTGCCGCAAGCTGTACGGGTTGACCGCCATGTCCAATTCCGCCGAGGTGCGGGTGTCACGCCATGCCTTTTTGACCGAAGATATTTTTTTACCGTGAAAGTGAATAAGGTACGGACTCTTATTGGCTTTCTTCAATTTCTCGATTAGCGGCACGATATGTTCTGGCATTTTAACGGTTGGACGGTGCTTCTTCGTCTGTTCTCTGCCCGTAGGGTTAAGCTGTATCAGGCGTTTTTCTATGTCACATTGAGCAAATGTCAGATCAAGAATAGCATCTGGTCTCGCCACTGTTGCGATCATCAAATAGATAAAATTTTGCAAGTGTGGTGACTTAGCGTGTGAGAGCATCACGTCTATTTCAGCGGGTTCAAGTGGCCGCCCTTTCGGTGGAGCGGTAACTTTCTTGACGGGCAGGATGTAAGGAACGCTGGCAAGATAGCCACGCTTCCACGCCCAGTTAAGAGCTGTTTTACCTATCGCAACAACCCTATGCGCCGTATTCGGGTTTAGTTTTTTATCGACCAGTAACCAGTGCTGAAACCGTTCTTGCTCTGATACTTCTGTGGCTTCTGATACCGTGGCTTCCTTAAAAAAGTCCAGCCAATAACCAAGCGATAGTTGCGCCTGATAACTTGATACTAACTTGCTGGCATGTTTCTCATAAAACGGTGCAAAAATTTCAGCCAAAGTCATCCGTTCAGGGGCTTCTTTAGTCATGGGTTTATGGGTGATAAACCAATCGTCTAAGGCTTGTTTGGCTTCTGCAAAATCCGCCGTGCCGAGGCTAACGCGTCTTGTCTGGTGAGACTTTGGGTCGAACCACGTCCTACACCATGCGGGGCTTCGAGTTTGCTGGCTAAGCCAGTAGTCACCGACTTGGTATCTCTTTTTGTTTTGTCCGTACTTGGCCACTTCTCCGTCTCCTGCTTGTCCTCTATGGAATCTAACAGGTATTCCACCAATTGGAATCCGTAATATGATATTTTTCTGTCACCTGTTTTTAGATAAGAGATTTCGCCCGCACTACGGCGGCGCTTGAGTGTCGGCACTGACATTTCCAAAAACTTAGCCGCTTCCACTTCATTATATCGCTGATACAGGGCAATCCCTGCTTGTAGAGCAATAGCGGCTTTGAGTTCGTCGTGGTGCATATTGGGCGTTGTCTCAATTGGTTTATCGCACTACACTAACCGCTAACGCACAAATTGCGAACCTAAAGTTTGAATGCAAGGCCATATGACTAACGAAGCAGAAGCCATCACCAGAAAGCAATCGGATACTACGGCTACACTGTGGGCTGATTTGCAGACGCTATGGACGCAATATCAGTCATGGCGGGAACATGATCGACTATTAGCTGATAGCCAAGATCGTCTGACTGGCGCGACACCTGACACGGCTAAAGAGCTGCAGAGATTGCTTGGTAATCAGGATGATCTAGCCTTAGCAGGGCAACAATTGCATGCTGCTCTAGCAGAACGCCTAAACACTCTTGAAGCCCGTAACCACCAAGCAGATCTGACAACTGGTCAACAACAGGAATTAGTTCAAATCCGCACCCATCTGTCACGAGAAATGGAACTTCGCTCACTCGGCAATGTGGAACGCGATTATAACCGTGAGCGATAGGTAGTGGCTGACAGTACATATCAGCAAGGTTTTGACGGTGGATTTGCAGATGGCAAGTCTCACAAAACTAAGCGACCTAAACCCGCTTTTATCAAATCATTACTAAGCACTAAATATTTAGAACAGTATAGCAATGGTTATAAGGCTGGTTACTACGCTGGGGTTCGAGAGGTGAGGCAACAAGAATTAAAACGCATTCATGCGTCCCAACCTAAATCCCAAACTAGGGAGCGGTAGCTTAATGCAATACGGGGGTTATTTCGTTTATATCACCTTTATGCTGCTCTTGGTATTTTGGGGGCGTAAAATTGGCGGTGGTCAGTTACCGTTTCTAACCAAACTTCTCATAATCTTCGCTCTGTTTGTGTTCTTCGCCCTCGGAGGTAGTAAGTGGCAAGAAATATGGATATTGCTGTGGCCACAATGGGCGTTGGTAGTTGGTTTCTTTCTTGGCGCATTTCCCCGTTGGCTTGACGCAATCCCAATGCCGAGTGACAACCGTAAACGCATTGAGCGGCAACACCGCGATACCCAAGCTGACATTGATCGCCAAAAACATGCCGCCGAAGATGATATACACCAACAAGAACGCGAAGCAAGTGAGCGGCTAAGGCAAGAACAACAACGAGCCGAAGAAAAACTACGTCAAGAAACTGAACGGGTAAAAAGAGAAGCCGATGAACGTGTCCGCCAAGCTGAAGCCCGAGCCAGAGAACAGGCACAACGACAACGCCAACAAACTCAAAAAGAAAAAGCCCAATCTCAACCTGACCCGTATGAAATATTAGGAATAAAACGAGATGCAACTAAAGCGGAAATAAAATCAGCCTACCGAAAAATGGCCGCAAAATATCATCCTGATAAAGCCCCAAATGCTACAGATGAAATTAAGAAGTTGGCAGAAGAAAAATTTAAGGAAATTCAAAAAGCATATTGTGACCTGAAATGACCGTTCTTTATGTTACGGTCGTAATATTTCCGCCATATCGTACATTGATGTACGGAGTATATAATCCTTGCGAACACCCATGTGATTGTTTTTTATATCGTTTGAAATAAGTGTTAAAATATTCTTAGGTATTTGATCTTGGGTTGTAATTTCAACATCATTTTTCAGCTGTTCAATGGAGAGGTTTCTACTTAAGCCAGTGGTAATTTTCTCCAAAAAAAACCTAGCTGATGCAGGTGCCCCAAAATAGCTAGACCTGGCAACTATAATTCCATAATAAAAATTATCATAAGAACGGTGCCGTTCTGGTTTTTCAAGCACAACCATTCTCATTCTTGTATTGTTTTGATCTCGGTCAGTCTCTGATGTAAAAAACAAATAATATGTGCTTCCAAAACACAATACTCGGCCACTAAACTCCTCGATCTTGAGGCCCTTGTCATCTAGTGCCATGATAGAGCTGCTTGAAGTATTCGAGCCGCCAATAATTGTTGCCTTAATAAGGTGAGACTTCTCGTCAAAGCCTTTAATAATCAAAAATTCAACCGCTATTTTCCCGGTATTCTCAAACGCATATCTGTAGGTACGGTACACGCCCCTTAGTTGCCGATACCCATTATTCAGGTCGGTCATAGATAACTCCGCCCCATTTAAAGGTATTTCTATTGTGTTTAATTTTTCGTGTGTGTACGCCTCGTCAAATTTTTTTTTGAATGTTATGGCAGAAAGTTTAAAGTCACTTGGGTTAATTTTGGGGCTATAGCCGCGGAAATATTCAGCTAATCTGGCTCTACCTGTTTTTGCTGGCATAACTTTACCTGCCAGCCAATTTTCAATGGTTTTTTCAGAAAAATTAAATTGAGCTATCATTTCTTCCGTAAACCGTTCGTCATGGATGTTGAATTTTTCCAGCAGGAAATATATTACGTCACGAATGGGAGTGTGAAGTTCTGACATTTTGTTGCTCTGCATTTTTTTCACGTTGAATCCTTGAAAAGCGAAATTAGCTAATTCTATGCAAGTCAAGAAATAAAGTCAAGAAATACTAGGAAATCATATAATTTCTCAATATTTCTGTAATTTACTGTAAATTACTGCCTTTTACGCTATGGATCTTAACACTTTCATGCTTATTTGTGTGCACGCGGACGGAATTGATGTCGGATTCTTGAGGTTCGAGACCCTTATCTGAACGCACATAATTAGAATTAGATTTGGGTGCGTCGCCTTGATGCATCTACTAGTAGATGCGCTTAGCATTCCGTTGAGTGTGAGGGTAACTCTACGTTATTAAGGATAGTAAAGTCAATGATTAGGCTTGTTAGAGTTGACATGTAAAAGTGACTTCGCAGAGCATGAGTGTATCTCAAGGGTAAGTGAGCTTGATGAAATTTCTATGCAGAGAGCATAATAGCAAGCGTAAACTTTAAGGTTAATGTTGACATAAAATTGAAAGTGAGTAGGGTTAGAATATGCTGAAACGTAAAAGCGTTGAAGAACGAGTCGTAGGGGAGTTGCTAAAAAGTATTGTGACCGCAGATGTGAACATTGTGAATCAAACTGCTGCAGACGATTCCTCTGTGGAAGAGCGCATGAGAGTGCGAGTTGGTAGTGTGGGCAATAAATGTCGTGGTGACATTAGTCGCGCTTTACAACGAGGCTATGATACGGGATTAGAACCTACTGCCGGTGCTATCGCTAATAAGATGCTTAAAATCTGAATTTCAAATAAAATTTTAGTAAATATATTTTAGTCTAGGACTTTTGTGCTAGTAGTGGGGGACGCATGCTGTTCGTAGATGGCGCAAGCTACAAATTAATTTTGCCTGTAGTAGAAAAGTATTCGGCATTTATTTCTAAAAAATTGCTTGTCGGCTTAGACGTAGATGCATTGTTACTAAAAGAGTGTTTCATTCTTGCGGAACAATCATGTGGATTTCATGGTGAGGGAGAAGCCAGCCATATAAAGCAATCTGCACATGTTGGTTTTTGGATAAATAAATTAAGACCTATTAGCACACGCCAACGAACTTTAGATTTTTTGAAGCGTTCTAAATTTGCCGTCGCAACCGTGCAGGCGTTTGATCATAAGTATAGCTCCAGACTTAATGAGGCGGCATTATTTTATATTAATGAATATGTCGCGCTAATGACCATAATTGACCTAATAACATTAGGCTTTAAAGACATTCAGGAACATTTGCCAAAGGCGGATGACCGGAAAAAATTAGATAAAAAACTTAGCGGAATCACAGAAAATATAAACGAATCGGCGTATCTTATGATGACTTCGTTTAGACATCATGTGCATTCAGCGCGTGCAACAGCTACTCTATTTGAAACTGCATATTTCACAGGGTATGAAAATTGAATGTGACTGAACAAAGAGAAAGATTTCTTACTATCTATCTATGGTCTCTATTCATAATTGTTATCATACTGATAATCATTTTTTCCAAAGAAGTTATATCCCACCAGTGTAGTAAAAGCACTTTGAATGTTTTTATTATCTGTTTCCCTTTCATCACTTTCTTTTTCGCACGATATGATTTGCCAATCCCCGAAGAAAATAGTTATCAAGACAAACAACTAACAAGGCTATTGCAAGACAATTTTAGAATGGAAGTAAACAAGAGCATTTATTTCCGCACTGTATTTTTTGTGAAATTCGCTGTTGCTCTTTCTTATTTAGCCATCGCATTTTTGACCAAGTTATTCTTAATTACAAAGTTTGATGATGTTTGCCGGTCACTGACAGTGATATTTTAGGTGGTCGAGTAAATATTTATTTATAATTTTTTTATTTTTTCCACTTTCTCTGCTTGTAAAATGGCGTAACTCTCATCCGTATTGGCCGCTTGTTACTGTGCAATAGCAAAACCTCATCATTTTCCATAGAGATAATTTCGTCGGCATTCATAAGGTTTATTTCGCCATAGGCCGAGCGTTCCCTGTGGTCGGTTCTACGTTTGCGCCCAATCCGTTTGCATATTTGTTCTGTCAGCTTAGCGCTAAGTCCAGACATATAAATATCAGTTGCCAGTCCATCAGTAATTGTTTCTGCCTCTTGCTGGCCGTAACGGCTTTCTAGCTGGCTTAGCGATTGCAGGAATATCCAAAACGCCACGCGGTATTTGCGGGCAGTGGTGGCAAATATGGCAAAATTGGGAATAGTCAGGTGGCCAAATTCGTCTAGCAACAAATATACGGGCAAGTGGTCAGGATTACGTTCGGCCAGCAGGTGCCTAAATAAGTCCGTGTAGAAGAGATTAAGGATAAAAGCATAGTAGGATAGGTCTTGCTGTTTTACCATGACGTAGAGGATAGTTTTGCGGGTACGGAGTTTGTTGAAGTCAATCTCGTTTTTGGACAGAAAATTGGCAATATCAGGATTACTCAAAGCTGATAAGGCGATATTAGCCGTCATAACAATACTGCTCATCATCTTTGAATTGGCTTGTACAAACCCTTTGTAGTCATTGAAAAGTGGGTCGTGAGGGTCACCGCCACAACTTTCCATCACGAACTCATCTAGCTTAGACAACCTACCACTGGGCGGCGTGTATTGATTGAGCCAATATTTTAATCTTCCCAAGTTGAAATGTTTAGGCTCGTTCCGATTTTTTAAACACTGGATAAGAATACGTAAAAACTCTTCGGCAGCTAGATTCCAAAATGGATCTTTGGGGTCTTTGCCCGATGGGGCTGATTTCATAATCAAGTGCGCCGTCTGCTGTATTTCAGTAAAACTGCGAATGTTTGCCAGCGGGTTATAGTGTTTGGACTTAGTCAAATCCATCAGATTCAAAACCTGAATATCAAAACCTTTCATTTCCAAATACTGTGCGGTCTGCTCGTAGAGTTCACCACTGGTATCTGTTACCACCATAGAACGATTATCAAGGGTGTAGAGATTAGGAATAACAAAGACGGACGATTTCCCTTTACCCATACCGCCAACCGTTAGCATGGATTGATATGATACTTGCTCGGAAACTCGTTTGCCTTTTCCATCTACCAACCAGCCTTTATTGCGCGGACTAAGAAACTTGGCTTCTTCCACTGCGCCCATATAGCGTGCCCCCTCCCACCTGCGGCCTGCAAAAAATAACCACCGGAAAAAATCAGGGCTACTTTTACCAAGCCCAGAGAATATCTGATTAAGCGGCCAGACATTAAGCGCACTGCCAAGTACCCAAAGAGCAGCACCACCAAAAAATATTACGATAATAAGGCTGCTGACGCCTTGGGCAGATGCACTGGCAATAGCTGGCATTACTCCAAACAATACCAATACCCAAATGAAGCCTGTCCAAAATCTACTCATCGTTCACGCTCATTAGGGTCATTCGGTTTCCGCTCGTTGTCACTGTCTCGATCTTTCGCCTCCGATTGCTTGGCACGTAGCAAAGCCATTTCCGCTTGCCTCTCTTCAAATAGATGTAGGCGGTTCTTGGTTGTCTGCAAAGCCTTATCCAGTCCCAAGGTCTTGAGACGATATTTACGGCCTGTGTCGGTTTTGATAACACCCTCAGTATTCCCACGGATGTAAGTCGCAAAACCAAGTTGGTTTAAACGGTGAGTGACTTCGGTTTCAGATAAAGCGGTATCAAATATTTCCAGCAAAGCGGCACGGTCTTGTTCTTTCTGGCTCGGCTGGCCAGTGCGCTTTTTAAGCTCAAATTCTTGGCGCGATATTTTGGCTTTGCTCTCGCGTTCCTGCTTGGCTTTTTCCCACTTCTTCTTACGAGCTTCCATGTCGTAATATTTTTCTATTTCTCTTTGAATGCCTGCAAAACGAGATTTGGAAAGCCAGCGTCTTTGATGGCCGCGCACGGTGTTAGCCGATATACATAAATGAAAATGCAAATGGTTGGTATCAAGGTGCATCCGCCCATAGACCATCTGATCGGGTGCGCGTAGTGAGATATATTGCTGAACTAGATCGAGCAATATGCGTTCTTGTTTTGCACTCGAAATATCAGGGTATTCACCTAAGACAATCACCTCATGGTACATATAATTACCGTTGGCGCGTTTGGGTAAAAAGGTGGAGTTGTGGTCAAACTCATCGGCTATTTTATCAGGGTCATTTGAACCCCAAAGATTATGCGCGTAGGTGGGTGCATCGCGGTAAAATTGCTCCTTGTGAAAATAGTCGATAAGCTGGCCAAAGCTCGGCACTTTACGCGCCATTGATTTGATAATCATAAAACATTCATTACGCTTCTTGCGAAACGTAATTTTCCTATTTCTCCGTTGCCGTTTGAGTTGCCTTGGTAAAACCCTCGGCGGTATTCTCCAACTCTTGCAGCATTTTTATTGCCTGACGTTCACCAATCATTCGTTTGAAGCTGTTTGATTGATGCGCCAACTGGTTCAAATTATTGCCTATGCCGCGCAAGATACGAATAAGCTCAGTTAGATAATGCTGGGTGTCCAGCTCTGGCAAATGTTCTTGATTACGATAAGCCAAAGCCTCGGCTTTAATCTGCTGACCGGCACTACGCCGCCCTTGACGATCTGCCGCCTGTTGCCACAGTTTATATTCTTCCAACGATAATGTCAGGCTAATCTGCTTGGTTTTTTTCTTATAGTTCTGCCAATAATTTTTGTGATAATCTTTGCTGGCCATGATAGAAGATGAGTACCTTTCTTGTTTTTGGTTCTTGTGGGGGTTTCGGGGGTGTCCCTCGAAAACCACCTGTTAAGGGCAAGGTGGGATTGTAGCACAAAACGTGTTTTGTACAAAATCCCAAACTTGCACTCATCACACACTCACTCTCATCCTCTCCCTACCTCCCCCCAAACTAACCACTCTTTTTCTCTTACAAAAAATCGGCTTGCATTTTGCTTACCATATCTTACCATATCTAACAAACTAACTTGGTAAGGTCATGACACATAGATTTGAAGCCCGATTACATTTTACGGGGAAGCTAGCGACAAAAATCTACCAGCGTATAGCGGCTGTGGACGCCGTGAAAGGACAATGGCGTATTGCCAATACTTTGTCACCACAAATGGTTAGGCGGTTGAAAACGTCTGTGATCGTTACCTCTACGGGTGCGTCCACCCGAATTGAGGGTAGCCATTTAAGCGATAATGAAGTCAAAGCTCTTTTTAACAAGCAAAATATCAAGGCGTTTAAAACCCGTGATGAGCAAGAAGTCGGCGGTTATTTAGAATTGCTGACACTGGTATTTGAGCAATGGCGAGACATTCCATTTTCAGAAAGCACCATTCTTAGCTTTCACCAAAAAATGCTCAAATATTCAGATAAGGATAAACGGCATAAGGGCGGCTACAAATTTGGTTCTAATCGGGTGGAAGCACGAGATAGTGACGGCAATCTGGTTGGCGTTATCTTTGACCCCACACCGCCGCATCTTGTCCCAAAAGAAATGCTAGAACTCATAGAGTGGACGCAGGCGGAACTTAAAAATGATAATTTCCCCGTCATACTTATCATCGCCAATTTTGTATTTGAGTTTTTAGCTATTCACCCGTTTCAAGATGGTAATGGGCGGCTAAGCCGTATTCTGACAAATTTATTGCTATTGCAGGCAGGCTATGAATTTACGCCATTTGTTTCCCACGAAAAAATCATTGAGGATAACAAAGCGGATTACTACCTTGCCCTCAACCAAACACAGCAAAGCTGGAAATCCAAAGCCGAAGATTTAAGCGGTTGGGTATTATTTTTCTTGGACGTGTTAAACGTACAAAGTCAGAGTGCCTTAAAGCTCATGCAAGATGAACCTGTCGATTTATTCCTATCGGATATGCAACAGCAGGTCTGGGACTACGCCAACACACAAGAAACATTTAGTCGCGGTGGGGCTATTAAGGCCACGGGGCTTAACCCGCGCACCGTTAGTCATGCCCTGCGAAAATTGATGGAAATGAACAAATTAGAACGCCTAGGGCAAGGCCGTGCGACCCGCTATCGAGTACGGGGCTAATACCCGTAAATACCATAATCAAAAAATTTCCAATGTTGTAGCTGTACCTCGTGGGTATGTGGATAAGCGGCAAAGCCGCCTTACCCACCATATCCACAGGCTCTACAATTACACTGTGCCGGTTTTGTTGTCCAAGAGGTAGGTTTTCAAATCTTCAAAATTTGGTTCACCACCTCTGCGGCTCACCTCTTGTAAATAGCTGGCGGCCTTTTCAAACTGTGTCCAATTTATCGAACCGTCTTCATTTACAATGGTCAATTCTTTGTAATCAGCTATTGGGTGATCTTCATTATTGTCGCCCTCTGCCGCCTGTCCTTTTCTAGGAAATGCCTGAAAACTATGCGCCATTTGGCTTTGCTGATTTTCACTAAGCAAGCGGGCATTATGGCCAGTCATCCCGCCTATGAACATGCCGCCAATCCGTTTCGCGGTATTGATGTCGCCATAGTGCAAGTCAATTACGCCGCCGTGTGAGATATTCCAACCGCGTCGCCAAATCGGTTTGGCTAGATTTAGTTTTTCCATCTCGAAAATAGTTTGGGTGGTGAACACCAAGTCGAATAAAGTGTTAGTGTTTGTTTCACCGTCAAACCTGACTTTCAGATTACGCCCACCCTCAAGATTAACCTCGAAGATACGAGTACCATTCGGCATTTCGTAAAGATAGGTATTGGGAAATATCCGAGCTTTGTTGTCTTGGGTGATGGGGATTTTATCACCGTTTTCATCTGTGCCATAACCAGTGTTCAAAATATCCTGAATGTCACCCGCCGTTCGTACTATTGGTATTTTGAAAAGCTGATGAATTTTGACCTTAGTCGCTTCTGATAATTTTGGCGAACTATCGGCCTTGGCTAGGCTTTGTCAACTTAACGCACCGGGTTGAGCTTGGTTCTGTTGTAACTTTCTAGACACACACTGATGCAGTTACAACATCCCATTGGTTTTGCGCTTGACGTCTGAATTTTCGTAGTGAGGATCTTGAGATTAGGTGGCGTCTAAGGTTAAA
>Ga0209345_10006214_pt1 | contig 10901 bp, 9 predicted proteins | sample Cruoilmetagenom7_FD_187294 | JGI IMG/M metagenome (GOLD analysis project Ga0209345, IMG submission 187294) | Oil polluted marine microbial communities from Coal Oil Point, Santa Barbara, California, USA - Sample 7 (SPAdes) (version 2) | ecosystem: Environmental > Aquatic > Marine > Oil seeps ...
TAAGAAGTAGTTGCATATATAAAACAGTCTACTTTATGTTGGGGAGGGAGGACATTCCATACTACGTATAGACTGTATTCAATGTTAGTTATTTAGCTTCTTGATAAACTACGAGTATACCTATAAAAGTCCACTTTCTCTCATTGGTATAAAAAGTTCATCATAACGTTTGTAGTCAGTCTGATTAACTCTATAAAATATATGTGTTCTATCTAACTCTTCTGGGCTTTGCAAACCTGCAGAGGCTATAATCTCTACAAAACTCTTCACTGTATTTTTATGAAAGTTCGCAACACGCTGTTTCTTATCAATCACAACAAGCCCATGACTAAGGTGCTTATCCTGCGTAGCTATACCTGTTGGACAAGTATTTTTATGACACTGTAATGCTTGAATACATCCAAGTGAGAACATCATTCCCCTCGCACTATAACAAAGATCAGCCCCAACAGCTAATATTTTCACTATATCCATTCCATTAGTCACACGACCACTTGCTATCACTTTTATTTCATCTTTTAAATCATATCCATTGAGAGTATCCACTACAAACACAAGAGCTTCGCGTAGTGGCATTCCTACATAATTTGTATACTCTAATGGAGCGGCCCCTGTTCCACCCTCAGCTCCATCGATAGTAATAAAGTCAGGTTTTATATCTAATTCAATCATCGCTTTACAAAGCTCTATAAATTCCTCTTTTATCCCTATCGTGAGTTTGATTCCTACTGGTTTACCTTCACTTAAATCTTGCAATTTTTTTATAAAAAGCATCATCTCTTTAGTATTAGAAAATGCACTGTGTGCAGGTGGAGAATCCACTTGTGTATAAGGTTCAACTCCTCTTACCTCTGCAATCTCTGGAGTGTTTTTATGTGATGGTAAAATACCGCCATGACCAGGTTTAGCACCTTGAGAGAGTTTAATCTCTATCATCTTCACACTCTCTCGTATAGCATTCTTCCTAAATTTCTCAGCATCAAAATTTCCATCTTTATCTCGACAACCAAAATACCCTGTCCCTATCTGCCAAATTAAATCAGCTCCAGTCTCTAAATGATAACGACTCAATCCACCTTCACCAGTGTTATGTGCAAAACCACCGATTTTTGCACCATAACCAAGTGATAGAACTGCATTAGAACTTAATGCTCCAAAACTCATTGCAGATATATTTAATATTGATGCACTATACGGTTTCAAGCAATCTTTTGACCCTATGCTAACACGTGGACTTTGATTAAGTTCTCTTGAATCTTTAGCATTAAGTGAATGCCCAATCCATTCATAACCAGTTCTATAAACATTTTCTTTTGTTCCAAAGGGGATAGTGCTTACCATATTTTTAGCCCGTCTATAAACTAACCCTCTTGTTTGACGGTTAAAAGGGACACCATCAATGTCTGATTCAACAAAGTACTGTCTAATAGGAGGTCTTAACTCTTCAAGTATCCAACGAAATCTTCCTATAACAGGATAGTTTCGCCATAATGAATGTGATGTTTGTTGCCGGTCGTAGAGCCTTACTAAGGCTAAAAAAATGACAAGCACCAGTAACCAAAGAAAAGAGCTCTCAAGAATTGAGAGCAGTAGAATAGTTACAAAAGAGATAAGTAAAAATTTTTGAAGCTTTTTATCCATAAGGTACCTTTATATTTTAATTCTTGCCTTGCTCCAAATTATAAAAATAATTCGTTGCCTCTACAAAGCCATCAACGGAACCACAGTCAAATCTTTTACCTTTAAATTTATAGGCTACTACCATCCCTTTTTTTGCTTGATCACAAAGTGCATCAGTGATTTGAAGTTCGCCATTTTTACCTGGTTTTGTATTTTTAATCATCTCAAAAATATCGGGAGTTAAAATATAACGCCCTATTACAGCTTGGTTTGTAGGAGCTTTATCATTATCTGGTTTTTCTATCATATTTGAAACCATAAAAACACCATCTTCTATCTCACTTCCTTCGATAATTCCATACTTATGTACATCTTCATCTGGAACTTCCATGGTAGCGACGATACAACACTTGTATTTGTTGTAAAGGTTTACCATCTGTTTAAGTACACCATCTCCTTCTGGATTTACACATAGGTCATCTGCAAGGATTACTGCAAATGGATTTTCAAATCCAACAAGAACATTCCCTTTATAGATGGCGTCACCTAAGCCTTTCATCTCATTTTGTCTTGTATATGTGAATGTACAATTATTAATAATATCTCTAATACCATCAAGCATTTTTTCTTTTGATGTATCTTTAATCTGATGTTCTAGCTCATAAGAGATATCAAAATGGTCTGTAATAGCACGCTTACCACGACCAGTAATAACTGCCATAACGTCACAACCTGCTTCCATAGCTTCTTCAACACCATACTGAATCAAGGGTTTTGTTAAAACTGGTAACATCTCTTTTGGCATCGCCTTTGTTGCTGGCAAAAATCTCGTACCGTATCCTGCTGCTGGAAATAAACATTTTCTTATCATTTTCTTTTCTCCTAAATTATTTTTTTAACCACATCACTTGATATGGTTCTAGTTTTATTTTTTTACCTACACCAATTACACTCTTCGATAAAAGATCTTTGAGTGGATCTTGAAAACTTTTTGGTAGGCTACATGTTATATCTATATTACTAAAGTTGTGTAAAGCTAATATAGATTCTTCTTTGTCTAATGAGTACTGCATAATTGCAAAAATACTTTTGTCTATCTCTAAAAATTCAAATTCACCAAATGGATTAAATGCACTTTCATGAATTCTAATAGAGAGTAGTCTTCTATAGGCAGAGAAGACCATCTTCTCTAAGCTTCCTTCACACTGCAGTTTTTCTACTAGTCTGTTATAGTTACACTTTTCCCTATTGATTGTTCGGTTAATTCCTGTAAGGTTAACGCCTTCATGATAGTTTCTTGAACCAACTAAAGAGTGAAAATAAATCCCTGGAACTCCTGGCATAGCTAAAGTTGCAGCTTGTGCCAATAACATTCTTTTTGCACGAATTACATTATTATCATCAGGGTGTGATAAAATATCTATGAAAGAGCAATTTAACTCATAGGGTTTTTTTCCCTCTGGAGTATTTCTATATGAGACTAATCCACCATGAGATTCTGTATTTGCAACAAGCTTATCAACTTCTGCATCATCTAAAAGTCCACTCGCTGGTCGTAAACCACAGCCATCATGAGAAGCAGTAAAATTAAAAAAGCAGACCTTATCACTTGGTAAGCTAAGTGTCTTAGCCCATGATGTTAACTTAGATGTATCCCCGCTAATAATCGAGTGTGCTAAAAGAGGTGGTAGTGCGAAGTTATACACCATCTGTGCTTCATCTTCACCGCTTCCAAAGTAAGAGATATTTTCTTTATGGGGAACGTTTGTCTCTGTTATAATGATTATCTCAGGAGCAACTTCGTGAAGCACCTCTCTCATAAGTTGAATCAGTTCATGTGTTTGAGGAAGATGAACGCACTCTGTACCAATCTCCTTCCATATAAATGCAATCGCATCTAAACGAATAAGTGTTGCACCCTTCTCTACATATACAAATAAGGCTTCTAATACTGCTGCTAAAACTTTATAACTTGCATAGTTCAAATCTACTTGGTCTTTTGAAAAAGTTGTCCAGATATTGTGTATTTTTCCATCATCATCTAAGTATTCAGATAAAAGGGGGCTAGCACGAGGACGCACAACTTTACTCAAATCTATTGTTGGATCAAGCTCTACAAAGAAGTCGCTATATCTCTCATCTCCTTTAAGATAACCCTTAAACCAATCAGAACTTTGTGATATATGGTTAATAACTCCATCAACCATAAGTCTATACTCAGAACTAATCTTCTCTACATCTCTCCATGAACCCATTTTTGGGTCAACTTCTGTATAATTAATAACTGAAAAACCATCATCTGATGAGTACGGATAAAATGGCAGAATATGCACAGAGTTAATAATTCCTTTTAGATAAGTGTCTAAAAAGAGTTTGAGAGTTTCTAATGGCATTTCACCTGGTTGTTGTAGTTGATCTCCGTAAGTAATCAAGATAGTATCTTTTTCACTTAAATGATACTCTGTAGATTTTATACGCTTTTTATATTTTTGTATTAGTTTTGAGATTAGCTCATACGCCTGTGTAATATCTTCTTTTGGATATAAAAACTCCAATCTCTCAAAGATAGTATGTGATTCATATTGAATATCTTTCATGACCTACTCTTTATTATCTAATTCTACTGCTTCACAAAAAGCATCTGAAAATTCTGGTATCACTGAACGAACTGTAATCCAAGGAGACAAAGGTGGTACACCCATAGGGTTTTCATAAAAATCACTTGCAGCTTCTTTAATAGCATCTTGAAAAGCTTCAACAGCTAAGATTTCAGACTGGCGATTATATTTGAGGCCACTTATTTTACTAAGAGCATTATATTTTGAGATTTCAAACCGAGATTCTTGATAAAATGATGAAAGCAGTGTTTGAAAGGATGCCTTTGAAAAAACAATTCCCTCCTGAGATAAAATCCTAAAAAGTGTTTTTGCTATATCTGTAGCCATCTTGTAGATTCCACCTCCAGCATCCTTGGAACCTAACTCTTGATGTTTGTGCTCATACGTATCCATGATTTCTGTTTGGCAGATTCTACGATTTGATGTATTTTTGTAGACTTCTGAAAGTGTTGAAACCTCTAAACCCCATGTTGGAGAAATTCCTATACCACGTCCAAGAGAGCGTATAAATGCAAATTCACCGGAGAGCGCATAACGAAAACTCTCCATGTAATCTAAATATCTATTGGTACCAAAAGTAACTTCAAGCGATTTAATAAGTGGTGTATAAAAAAGTCTTGTTACTCGTCCATGAAGTTTACTTGTTACCCTAGAATAATACCCTTTGTTAAACTCAAAGTCTAAAGCTGGATGCACTATAGGGTAAAAAAGTCTCGCAACGATATCGCGTTTATAATTGACAATGTCACAATCATGAAGTGCAAAGGCATAGTTATCTTGGTCAGTCAAACCATATCCAATCATAGTCCAAACATTCCTTCCTTTTCCTGGAGTATTTAAACCAGGAAAGTGCTCATCCGTTAGATTTTTATAAATCTCTTTTATACGAGGTCCATCATTCCAGAGTACATTAACATCACAACTAAGCACACTCATACGCTGCTTTACTTCTTCAAACTGTTCTTTAGTCGCTTGATCAAGTCCTAAGATGATTTTATGAAGGTATTTTACCCCTTTGAGTTCATCTATAATCGTTTGCATAGCTGGAGTTTCAAACTCTGAGTAGAGTGCTGGAAGTAAAAGCACCATATTTCTTCTTTTTGCAAAACTCTCCAGCTCTTCTTCCATATCCTCTATTGTTCTATCTCCTACATGTTGTAGCGTAGTAATAACACCATTTTGAAAAAAATCAGACATCTGTATCTCCTTTGATTACTATAATTAAATCTATGACATTTGTTCCTGTTGCTCCAGTAGTCACTAAAGCATCTAAATCTTTTAAAATATTGTGACTGTCACAGTTGCCTAAATACTTTTTAATACTCTCTTCATTTGTTTTCTCCAATACTGAGCTATCTACAACACCACCAGCTGAAGTAGAATTGCCATCTATTCCATCTGTTCCAGCAGATAAAAATGTGATTACTCTTTTCTCTTCTTTCATCTTCTGTAATGCTAAGAGCACAGCATGTTGGTTTCTACCGCCCTGTCCATCTTCTTGCACATTCACAGTGCACTCTCCACCAAAAATGATACATTCTTCTTTTGAATTCTCTACTATCTCAAATACATTTTTTATAACATTTGAGACTTCACCGTGAAAACTCTCATCAATCACTCCAACACTTAAACCTAAAGAGAGTGCATACACTTTAGCTGCCTCTTTTGCATGTCTGTTTGAAGCGACAATATGATGAGAAACTCTTTGTAATGGTTTAAACACAGACTCTTCTATTTCACCAGCTATACCAGAGCTTAGAACATCTCGTATAGATTGTGGTACCCTAGAATAGATATTTTTCTCTTCTAGTATCTTTTTTGCATCCAAAAAACTGGTGTTATCTGCGTACAATGGAGCTGAACCTATAGCATACAGATCATCTCCTATTACATCAGAGAGGACTAGCACTACACCTTGCGCATCACAGCTATATGCTAGCCTGCCACCCTTAATGTCTGAGATATGCTTTCTCACACAATTGACCTCTTGAATCTCCAAAGTGTTGCTCAGCATAAGTTGTGTTGTTTGTTGAAACTCTTCTAAAGTGATTGGTGACGTTGGTAGTTCTATAAGAGCCGATGTTCCACCTGATAAAAGATAGATATACAGATCACCTTCATCACACTCTTGCATCATTTCCTTAAGTGCTTGAGCAGACTCTAAACTCTCTTTTGTCGGAATAGGATGAGAACCTTTAAATAGCTTTATACTTTGTAATACTTCACCATATTCAGGTACTACAATCAAGCCTTTATAAATCTTTTCTCCTAAAATATCTTCTATCTCTTTGGCCATGCTGTATGCTGCTTTACCTGAACCAAATACATAGATATTTTTATACTCATTAAGATTATACGAACTATCATTTATATAAAAAATATCATCTTTTAAAGAGCACCTCTGCTTCATAAAATTTTGAGGGAGTACAGCTTCTAGTGCATGTGCATAAATATCTCTAGCTAACTTACTTGACATCTAAAACCTTTAAAAGCGTTTCATTCCAGCCTTTTGGTCCAGAATGTCTTGTTTTGATGATTTCATCGCATTCTATATCTGCATATGTTCCATCATGAAGTTGAATCAATACACCTATATCAGCTGATTGAAGCATAGTAAAGTCATTTGCACTATCTCCTAATGCAATCATTTTAAGCTTTTTGGAATACCTCTCTTCAAATAAATGTGTTAAGTACTTCATAGCCCTAGCTTTATCTTGACCTTGAGAAATAAGATGAAAAAACCTTCCACCCTTTACAATATCTAAGCCTTCTACATTTACCTCTTGTTTGAGAAGCTCTAAATCTATCTCTTCAAGAGCAATAAATGGTTCTGTAAAATCTCTTCTCATAGAGTTTATAGCATCCTCTTCATCTAGACCTGTGAGTTCGACAACTTCGCTTAGTTCCATATCTCCAAAACCTCTAAGTTTATACTTCTCTTGAAGTGTTTTAAAGAACAGTCTTAGCTCCAGATAACTTTTTGCTTGAGATATCTTGATATGACGTTTTTGCGGTGGCATATTTTCTGTTAATGGAGATGTAGCCGATAAAAATATCCCTGCCCCATTTTCGACTATAAAAGGACAATCGATTTCTAATTTTTCTTGTAGGACCCTTACCTCACTAAAAGTTTTACTCGTAACAATAATAAGAGGGATAGAGTTAGTTTTAAGATAATCGATAGCTTCTCTGGCATCTTCAAAACAATAGTTATGGTGATGCAACAAAGTACCATCCAAATCTGTAAATACTAAGTTATCTAACACTATTGCTCCTTTTTCTTGACTTAATGATAACAAGTTTGCTCATGAGATGATTCAAATAAGTGTCTAATTATTAATCAAAAGAACTTTTCTTTAAAGTATAAAATTTAATCATTATAAATAATAGAGAGTTTTTCTTTTCTGTATAATATAATAAAAAAATTGGAGATCTATATATGTCACTTGCAGGAAAAAAAGTTACACCAGAACAACTCATTAATATTCCAAAACTCTTGTCTGACTACTATACTCAGGTACCAGATCCTAAAGAACCTACACAAAAAGTTGCCTTTGGAACATCTGGACATCGTGGAAGTGCTTTAAAGAAAAGTTTCAATGAAAATCATATACTTGCTATAACTCAGGCTCTATGTGACTTTAGAAAAAAAAATAATATAACTGGAACTTTATTTATAGCAAAAGACACACATGCTCTCTCAACACCTGCACAACTTACTGCTCTACAAGTATGTATAGCAAACGATGTGAGATGTGCGATTGCTAAGAATGATGGCTATACACCTACACCTGTCCTCTCTTTTACGGTTATACAAGCAAATAAAAAAGCCACACAAACATGTGATGGAATTGTGATAACACCTTCTCATAATCCACCAGAAGATGGAGGTTTCAAGTATAACACCCCAAATGGTGGTCCAGCCGATAGTGATGTAACATCAATCATAGAAAGTAAAGCTAATGAGTATCTCCAAGGTTCACTAGAAGGTGTTAAAAAAGTGAGTGTTGAAGAAGCATTGCAAAAAACAGAAGAGTTTGACTTCATTAGCCCTTATGTAGAAGCATTAACTGAAGTGATTGACATGAAATCTTTACAGGGAAGTAGCCTAAAAGTAGGTGTTGACCCTTTAGGTGGATCAGGTATAGAGGTTTATAAAAAAATCAATGAGATCTACGGTCTAAACCTTGATATAGTCAATGAAAATGTAGATCCAACTTTTAGCTTCATGTCTCTTGACCATGATGAGAAAATTCGTATGGACTGTTCTAGTCCTCACGCTATGGCTTCACTCATTTCACTTAAAGACAATTATGATTTAGCTTTTGCAAATGACCCTGATTTCGATCGTCATGGTATCGTCACTAAAAGTGTTGGACTAATGAATCCAAACCATTATCTCTCTGTTGCTATTTGGTATCTCTCTCAAAACAGAAAAGAGTGGTCTAGTTCTCTAAAAATTGGAAAGACCTTAGTTTCAAGTTCTATGATAGACAGAGTTGTTGAATCTCTTGGAAAAAAACTCTATGAAGTTCCTGTTGGATTTAAATGGTATGTTGATGCCATGAGTGAGGGTAAAGTTGCTTTTGGTGGAGAGGAAAGTGCTGGTGCGTCTTTTTTACGATTTGATGGCTTACCATGGAGTACGGATAAAGATGGAATAATCCTCAATCTTTTAGCATTTGAGATAACGGAGAAACTTAAAAAAGACCCGGGAGAACTTTATAAAGAGCTCGAAGAGAAATTCGGGAAAGCCTACTATAAAAGAAGTGATGCTCCTGCAACTCCTGAGCAAAAAGCAAAACTAAAAAAACTTTCCCCTGATGATATCAAATCAACATCTTTAGCAGGTGAAGAGATAACAAACATATTTACAAATGCAAGTGGAAATGATGCTCCTATAGGAGGCTTAAAAGTCACTACAAAAAATGGTTGGTTTGCTGCACGCCCTTCTGGAACTGAAGATATTTATAAAATTTATGCGGAGAGCTTTATCTCTGAGAAACACCTCTCTCTTATACAACAAGAGGCTCAAGCTATTATTATAGATATCTTTTAATGCTGTTTATTCCAAAAACACCATATCTTACAACGGATGGAATTGTTGAAATCTTCAATAAGAATGAGGAGTTTCTTGGTATTGTACTGATTAAAAGAAAAAACACACCTCTTGGCTTGGCATTACCCGGTGGCTTTGTTGATAGAGGAGAGAGTGTTGAAACTGCTCTTATACGTGAAATGAAAGAAGAAATCTCTTTAGATGTAAACATATCCAAACTTTTAGGTGTCTATTCAGACCCCTTGAGGGATAAACGCTTTCATACAGTCTCTGTCGTATATGTATGCAAGGCTTACGGCAAACCTATAGGTGCAGATGATGCAAAAGAGGCATCTATCTTCACTCTACCTAATATCCCCTTAGAGAAGCTTGTTTTTGATCATCAGTTAATTATAAAAGATTACCTTAAAGAGTCTCAAGAGCCTCTTTAGTAAGTTTTGTAATCTCATAAAATTTTTGATACTTCACAAAAGTTGGATTGCAAATCCAACTTCCACCAATACAAGATACATTTTTTAAAGATAAAAAACTTTTTGCATTATCTATATTTATCCCACCTGTTGGACAAAAAGTCACATCTGGAAATACATTTCCAAAAGACTTTAATGTATCCACACCACCAACACTTGTAGCGGGAAATAACTTAAGCTCTTTAAAGCCATATTCCCTAGCAATCATAATCTCACTCGCTGTCGCAACACCAGGAATCAAAGGAATATTTGATTCATCTACTATTTTTGCAAGAGAATCACTCAAACCTGGGGATATAGCAAACTTAGCACCACTTTGTTCAATCGCCTTAAAAGACTCACTATCCAAAACTGTACCTGCACCTACGATAGCTTGAGGAAATCGTTTTACAGTCTCTCTCAATGCTTCAATTGCAGCTGGTGTACGTAAGGTAATTTCAAAAATATCTAAACCACCCTCAATCAATGCATCAGCTAAATGAAGCATATCATCACTACTCTCAACACTTATGACAGGTATAATTTTAGAATACTCTAATAACTCTTTTGCATTCAACATCTCTCTTCTCCTATTAACTCGAAGGTACTCGCCCCTTCTTCTGCAGAGTTCACAACATTTCGCATCATTGAAAACAACTCCCTTCCAACACCATGACTGTTAGAAGACAAATCTGGTGTAATAACCTCACGAGATTCTAAAATCTCACTACTTACGTCTACTTCTAAGATTCCATTGATACAATCAAGTGTTATCATATCCCCATCTTGTATTTTCGCAAGCACACCACCACTCTTTGCTTCAGGACAAAGGTGTATTGCTGAAGAAACTTTACCTGAAGCACCAGACATACGACCATCTGTGACTATACCCACTTTAAAACCTTTATCTTGAAGTGAACCCATTGAAGGCATCAGACCATGTAGTTCTGGCATACCATTAGATTTTGGACCTTGATATGGCAGTACAGCTATAAAATCCATCTCTAATTCACCACGTGAAAAAGCCTTTTTAAGTGCTTCTTGTGTATAAAAAACTTGTGCAGGAGCAGTAATAATTTTATGTTCCTCTTGAAGTGCTGAAGTTTTAACAACACAACGACCCATGTTTCCATCTAAGACTCGTAAACCCCCATT
>Ga0209345_10006215_pt1 | contig 10897 bp, 9 predicted proteins | sample Cruoilmetagenom7_FD_187294 | JGI IMG/M metagenome (GOLD analysis project Ga0209345, IMG submission 187294) | Oil polluted marine microbial communities from Coal Oil Point, Santa Barbara, California, USA - Sample 7 (SPAdes) (version 2) | ecosystem: Environmental > Aquatic > Marine > Oil seeps ...
CCGATCTTCTTAATTTCATAACGGAAAATTTTGACGCATTAGGCGTGGCTGTGATTGCTGTGGCCGGGTCGCGCGGCATTGGCGCGCTAGTGGCTGCGATGCAGCGCAATAACCAAGCGGCGCGGCAGGCGGTGGCTGTTTCTGGCGCGCAGGTGAAGGCCAGTAAAATGGCGGTGGCAAGTGCGCAAGCTGAATTGCGCTTGCGTAAAGCTAACCTTGTTGCGCTTGGACAGTCGGCAGCGGGCACGCGAAAACATACCGCTGCGGTTAAGGCATTGGGGTTGGCCCAAAAGCAGCTTGCAGTGGCCACCCGTGCGGCAGCAACCGCCAGCCATTTGCAAGATGCAGCCATAAAGCGGGTGGCACTAACGGCGCGCTTGGCGCAGGGCGCAATGGGTGCTTTGCGGGGGGCTATGGCGTTTTTTGGTGGGCCTATCGGGTTGGCCATTACGGCGGTTAGCGTTGGGGTTGCGGTTCTAGGGGATAACGCGGCGGAAGCAGCGGGCGAAATGGACCAAGCGGCCATGTCAACTTCTGGCTTTGAATCGGCAATTGGTGATTTAATCACGGTAACAAATTCTTATGCGGGGATGATCGCAGGCACGGCCACGGCGCAAAATGCGGCAAGTGGGCAAATTATTGCGGCAACAGAGCGGGAATATAACGCGAAAAAATCACTACTTGAATTGGAGTTGCAGCGCCAAAAAGCCTTGCAGGCAGAGCGGCAAATGACGCTTAGCACAGCGATAAATGAAGCTAATATATATGATGTTGCGCTAGAGGAAAGCCCATTTGGCCCCGTTGGTGACGAGGTTTCAAGTGAAGGTTTGGCGGCGGCGCTTGATACGCAAAAGCAAATACGCGCAGAAATGGAATTGGCGGCACTGGCAATGGAAGCTGCGGGCGAGGCGTTGGCGCTTGGGTTCAGTGCCGGTGGTGGCGCGGGTGATGGTTCGCCACCGGTTACGCCGCCCGGTGGCGGCGGTGGCGGTGGTGCGGGTGCGGGTGACGGTTACGCGGAGTGGCTAACAGAAATAAATAAGCGCATTGAGGCGCAGGGGGCGGAAGCGGCGGCGCTAGGATTAACGGCGCTTGAAGCTGACAAGCTGACAGCCGCGCGCGAATTCTTGACTATGGCAGAGCGTGCCGGGTTGGAGCTAACACCAGAATTGCGGGCCGAAGTTGGCCGGTTGGCAGAGGCGTATGCGCTAGCAGCTCAAGAGGCGCGGGAAACAAGCGCCGCACAAGCGGAATCAGCGGCGGGGGCTTCGGCTATGGGTTCGGAAGTGGCTGGGGCTGTTAAGCAAATGTTGGCCGATTTGAAAAACGGCAAATCTGCGTTGGAATCGTTTTTAGGGATTTGGGAAAGCTTCATTACCAAGATCACAGATCGCGCGCTAGATTCTGCCGTTGATGCCATTTTTACGGGCGGCGGTGGAAGTGGAAGTAGTGGCGGAGGTGGCTTTTTGAATGGATTGCTGGGCAGCTTGCTTGGTGGGCTTGGTGGCGGTGGTGGGGCTACCCCCGTGCCACACGCTAGTGGCGGCGCATTCTCGGGCGGCGCTGTGCCTATCAATAAAGTGGTTAACTCGCCGCGCCTCTTTGGTATGGGCGGCGGTGGCGTTGGTGTAATGGGGGAGCGTGGGCCAGAGGCGGTAATGCCCCTAGTGCGCGGGGCTAACGGTGATTTAGCGGTGCAGACAGCGGGCGGCGGCGGTGGTGGTGTAAGTGTTCACAATAGTTTTGATGTAACCGTGCATTCAAATGACCCTAACACGCGGGTGGAAATAATGCCTTCCAGCCGCCAACAACAACGCGCGGCGCGCGGAATTACAGGGGGCTGATAATGGCTACTTTTTACGATGTGCGTTTGCCCGATAGTATTTCGCAGGGCGCGGTTCATAGTCTTAAACGGCGCACTGAAATCACGACTTTGGCAAATGGCAAAGAACATAGATCAACTGCGCAATCTGATTCACTGCGGCGGATGAATATAGCTTTTGGCGCGCGCAATGAAGACGATATAGCGGCCATTTTGGAGCTTTGGGATATTGCTTTAGGTGAGCTGCATGCCTTCCGAGTTCAGTGGTCACTTGATTATAAATCATGCCGCCCCAGCCAAAACCTAAGCGCAATAGACCAGATTATTGGCGAAGGTGACGGGGCGCGGTTAATTTATCAGCTTATCAAAACAGTAAGCGCCGGGTCGCGCAGTTATGCGCGCAACATTACCGCCATTGTGGAAAACACAATTGCAGTGGCATTGGATGGCGTGCCCCAAATTGAGGGGGTGGATTACACTGTTGAATTGGAAACGGGCCTTGTCACTTTTTCAGTGGCCCCCGCGCTAGGGATGGAAATAGCGGCGGGCTATGAATTTGACCTAATCATGCGTTTTGAAAGCGGCGATATTTCGGCAAAAATTGATAGCTGGAAAGCGCATATGTCGGGCCGCACTTATGGTTCACTGCCTGAAATCACGCTAATTGAGGTGATATAATGGCAGATATTTTTGGAACAGATTATTTTTGCAGGGCGTGGGTGATTACCCGGCGCGATGGTGTGCAGCTTGGGTTCACAGATCACGACAACGCATTAGTTGTGGGTGGCGTAGTATGTGACCCGGCCACGGGGTTTTTGGCTAGTCAATGGGCGGAAGTTTCCGGGCTTACTGTTTCAGATATGAGCGCCGCCGGGGTGATCGCTGGCGATGTGCTAAATGAAAAAGATATTGAATCAGGGTTTTATGACTTGGCATTTGTTGATTTCTATGGTGTCGATTGGCAGACGGGTGAAGCGCAAATTATTGCCAAAACCCAAATTCACGAAATTAACCGCGATAACAATGGCATTGAATTTGACCTGCGGGGCTTATCTGCCAAGGCCGCTTCGGAGCGCGCCGCCATATTTTCGCGCCGCTGCGGTTTAGATTATGGTGGGGCGCGTGACCCTGAAAATGGCCGTGGTTGTGGCATTGATCTAACGCAAGCGGAATTCCACTTTGCCGGGCCGGTGGAAACGGTGCGCGGCGTGCGGCAGTTTACGGTTGCGGCGGCAAGCTTCGCTGCCGGGTGGTTTAATAACGGCTTAATAACTTGGACAAGCGGCGCAAACATTGGTGTTGATAGGAGGGTGAGGGCGAGCGCGCTGGAAAACGGTGGGCAATTATTCACCTTTGATCGAGGTATGCCAAACCCGGTGCAGGTTGGTGATGAAATGAAAGTGGTGGGCGGCTGTGATGGTTCATTTACTTCCTGCAAGATTAGGGAAAACGCGCGGCGCTTTGGTGGCACTTTTGCGCCGGTTGAGGACGTGGCAACCAAATATAAAATAGAAGGCGTGAGCTAATGAAGGCCATTGAGGCTGCGCGGGAAATGGTGGGCACGCCCTATGTTTTGGGCGCGCGCAAGGTTGGTGTGGGCTGTGATTGCATTGGCCTTGTTGAGCATGTTTTGCAATCGGTCACGGGTGAGCCTGCACCGCTGCGCCCGCCTATCGTGTCGGATTGGCACCGGGGGTTAACCCAAGAATATTTATTAACTGCGGCAAATGAATACCTGCGGGCCGTGCCTGCGCCGGTTGTTGGTGACGTTGCGGTTTTCAGAATGCGGAAGAGTTTAGCGGCGCAGCATTGTGCCGTGATTGCTTCGGTGGATAACGAAAAAATAACTTCAATTATACATGCCCATGACCGCGCAAAAGTGCGGCGGGTTGTGCATGTGCCATTTGGGCCGCTTTGGGCGGCGCGTTTGGTTGGAATTTGGCGGGTGTAAAATGGCAACAGTTTTATTGAAGGTGGCGGGCACTGCGATTGGCACCGCGATTGGTGGGCCGCTGGGAGGCAAGATCGGTGGGGCGGTTGGCGCAATGGTTGGTTCTATGGTTGATCAATCAGTAATCAATAGCCTTAAACCAGTGAAAAATGTTTACGGACCGCAAATAAATAACATGGCACTATCTGCCCCGCGCGATGGTGAGCCAATAGCGCGGGTATATGGTTGGGCGCGGTGTAGTGCGCGCCCGATGTGGCCGAGTGATTTGGAATTTGTGGAAGTTGAAACGGTGGAGCGCACCGGCGGCAAAGGTGTAGTGCAGCCGCGTGTTAATACTTATACATACGCCAACACAATCACAGCGGTTTTTGCTGTTTGCATGGGGCCAAATGCAAAGTTTCGGCGCATGTGGGTGGATGGCACCGAGATAAACCCCAATGATTACGGTGGGTTCGAGTGGTTTGAAGGGAACGCAGACCAGGAGCAATTAGAGGCCGTTGCCGCAGTTGAGGGCATAGACAATACGCCAGATTTTGCAGGTATTGCCGGGTTTGTTTTGACGGATTGGTCAACCAATGATTTTGGCAATCGTGTGCCGCAAATCACTGTGGAGGTTTACCGCGCAATACCAGAGGCACGCGGCCCGCTTTCGGGCGTTTGCCTCAAGCCCGGCGGCAACGAATACGCCCTTGAGCCTGAAATCGTGGTTGCGGGGGATGCGGTGCAGGTTCGCACATATGACATTAGCACAGATGGCGCAGTATACACGACACCAGACGCGCCGAGCACAGAAGAAACGGAAGACGACACCATAGACGAAGCGCGGGTGAATACGCGCGAAAATGCCTTGCAAAGCGATGTGATGGCGGCGCTTGATGTGTTGGCTTTGGAACAACCGGCGCTTGAAACTATAACCATTTGCTTGCCGTGGTACGGCACAGATTTGCGTTGTGGTCAGTGTGAAATAAAGCCGGGTGTTACCTCTTCGGAGATTAACCCGAGTATTGTTTGGCAGGTGGGTGCCGTTGATCGCACGGGTGCGAGGGTTGTGCCTACCGGCGGAACGCCATGTGACGCAAGCGTTGTGCGTTTAATTTCGCTTATAAAGTCGCGCGGGTACGGTGTGACCGTCTTACCTTTGGTGGAAATGGATATTTCGGAAGGCAATGGCCTATTTGACCCTTACGGCGGTGTTGAGCAATCTGCCTATCCTGATAGGGGCGCAATTACCTGTGACCCGGCACCGGGCCAGCCCGGAACGGTGGACAACACTAGCGGCGCTTCGGCGCAGGTTGATGCCTTCTTTGGCGCTGTATTGCCGAGCGACTTTGCAGTTGTGGGTGGCGAGGTTCTTTATTCAGGAAGCGCAAGCGATTGGGGATTGCGGCGATTTATTTTTCATTGTGCAAGCGTAGCTATCGCGGCAGGTGGTGTGGATAGTTTTGCTATTTCAAGCGGTTTATCTGGAATAACCACTATTCGAGATGATGCTGGAAACTATCCGGCAATTCCAAATTTCCTTGAAATAGCTGGTGAGCTTCGGGCGGCGTTTGATGCTGTGCGCGTAGATTTTTGGGGGGCGAACTGGGGTGACAAGGTTACGCACCGAATTTCGAATCCGGGCGATGGTGTGAGTTTGCCGCTTATCGCGCAGGGTGCTTTGCCAGTTTTGCCGGAATGGCGCATTGCATCCTATCTTCTTTTGAGCGCTAGCGCGGTTTCCTATAGTAATGCGGGTGGTTCTGGCTTTCCCTATGATGGCGGTATAGATGGGTATTTTATAAAGAAAGGCGGCGGCACATATGCCGCTGATCTGGTGGTCGATATACCTATCGCCGCGCCGGGGTCAATGGATATTTCGGTAGAATTTCAACATGGCCGTTGGGGGTGGATTGTTGAGGCTTCCCGTAATTGGTCAATTGATGATTATGATAGTTCTGGCGGGTTTATTAAAACGCTTTATAACGACCCAACAAACTATGCAAACGTATATGCGAGTAACGTTTGGAAAGACGACGCAAGCGGGCTTTTTGCGGCTGATGTAGAAGGCGATTATATCCGCTTTTCCTATCAATTTGGCTACCCAGAATTTGTCTTTCGTGATCTGGTGGTTGAAGTTATGGAGCGGCGGCACGTTGCGCTGACTTATGTTGCCGATTGGTTGGAATATGGTGCGCATATACCTGATGACGGCACCGGCGATGTTTCGTTTCCGCTAGATGACCTTTGGGCCAGCGCGGTTATTGATTTTGTGGGCATAAACTATTTTGCGCCGCTTTCTGATAACCGCCAAGACGGCGAAATAAGCGGCGTTGGCGAGTTTCCGGGTGCGGGCCCTGATGTTGGGTCTTTTAAGGCCAATGTTGAGGCTGGGGAATTCTTTGATTATTCCTATGCGGATTATCAGGATAGGATTGCTTCGGTTAAAACGCCTATTGATGATCTAACTTACAGCAAGCCTTGGGTTTTTCGCGCAAAGGATTTGCGGGGTTGGTGGAAAAATCAGCACCATGCGCGGGTTGCTGGGGTTGAGAATGTAGGCAGCACGCCATGGGTGCCGGAATCGAAGCCGATTGTTTTTTGCGCATTCGGTGCGGCGCATTTGGATAATGCCGCCAACCAACCTAGTGCCATGATGCGCCCATATTTGGCAGATCAGGCGTTGCCATATTTCAGCACCGGGGCGCGTGATGATGACGCGCCCGCATTTTATGCACAAGCTTTGTTGGAATACTGGCAAGAAAACGAGCCGGGCATGGTGGATTTGGGGCGCTCTTGCGTTTGGTATTGGGATTCGCGCCCGTGGCCTGATCTTGGAGAAACGGACGTTTATAATGATTCGGCGGCTTGGTCAAAATCCCATGCGATAAGTGGGCGGCCAGTGGTTACTATTTCCAAATTGATAGCTTCGGAAGCCGCATATTTTGGGCTTGAATATTCTATAGGCGAATTACCGGGCGCAATTTACGGCGCGCAAGTTGACAATGTTTCTGGGTTTTCAGAAGTGGTAAACGCTTACACCGCGCCTTTCTTTGTGGATGGTTTCGAGTCGGCAGGCGAAATGCGCTTTACCTCGCGTTTAATTGAGCCTGTGGCGGCTGAATTGGGTTCAATGGGGTTAGTGCCCTTATCGGAAGGCAGGCGCTTTGAGCGGCTACGAAAGAGCGCTGACGAAGTGCCACAAGCCATGTGGTTAAGCTATCAAAGCCCGGTGCATGATTATGGCAGTAATTCGGTGCATAGTATTATGCCCGGCGGAGCAAGCCGTAGGCAGGAAAGTTTCACAATACCGGCGGTGCTAGATGAAGAATTGGCGGCGCAGCGTGTAGGCTCAATTCATGTTGACCAAGAAGTTGCGCGGGAAAGCATAAGTTTCAAGGTTGAAAAGGGCAGGTTTACAGAGTTTGAGCCGGGCAACATAATCAACATTCCGGGCGATATGGGCGGCGGGCAAGCGGTTGTATTGGAGCGCACTTTAGGTGTTGATTTAGAGGTGATGGTGCAGAGCTTTGACCGTTCAGCGCTCTTGCCTTTGCCGGTTACGGTGGATTTGAAAAAGGTGAGCGCCCCGGCGTTGTCTTTTTCTGGGCGCTTTTTCTTGATGGATTTGCCGCTTATTCGAGAGGGGCAGGCCGCGCATGATGCCTTTGCGGCTGCGGCGGCTTCGCCTTGGAATGGTTGGAGTGTTTACCGCTCAACTAGGCCCCAAATAGGTTATAAAGTATTAGCACAACTAGGCACGCGGGCCATTGCGGGGGTAACTACGGCAGCAATTGCCGCCGGGCCGGAAACGGTATTTGACCGGGGCAACGCGCTATATGTGAAACTATATTCAGGCGAATTGATTTCGCGCCCTGACTCTGAATTGTTTCAGGGCGAAAACTCTTTGGCGCTGGAAGTGGGCCTTGGTGAATGGGAAATTGTGCAGTTTGGTGAAGCTGAATTAGTCGATACCCGCAAATATAAGCTAACGCGGTTATTGCGTGGGCGGCGCGACACATTGCAGGCGGATAGCTTGCCAGCGGGTGCGCGGGTGGTGATTCTTGATGGCGCTGTAACAGAATTGGGGCTAACCAATTCAAAAGCCGGGGTTTCTTGCTACATTACTTCAGGGCCAAGTAACAAAGATAGAAGCGATGCTAGCTACATCGAAAAAGAACACTACTTTTCTCGGCGCGGGCAGCGGCCATTTTCGCCAGCTAATTTGGCTGGGGGGCTGGATGCTGCGGGAGGTCTTTCTTTGCAATGTGTGCGGCGTGACCGCGCGTTAGATGCGGTTGATTGGAACACGGGGCCAGTGCCCATGTCAGAGGCCGTTGAGGCATACGAATGGGAAGTAGAAGGGCAGGTTTTTGAAACGGCGCTGCCTGAATTGGCTCTAACTTCTGGTGAATTATCTTCGGCAGGCATAGCCGCACCATTTACGGTGGCGGTTTATCAGGTTTCGGAAGTTGTGGGTCGCGGGCGTGCCGCTTCCATAGATATTACTTAAAATTAGGGATTTAGAAAATGGTGAAAACTGTCAATTTTGAGTTGCCTCATGTGCAGGTCGCGCAATCGGGTAGGGAAGAGACAATAAATGAAGCCTTTGTGGTGCTTGATGCTCTTTTGGCGGGTGTTGTTAAGGATGCGGCGTTAACTGTGCCGCCGGTTGGGCCAGATGAGGGCGAAATGTGGGCTGTGCCTGCTGCCGCAACCGGGCTTTGGGTGGGGCAGGGTGGCAATCTTGCTCTATTTATCGGGGGTGGCTGGGTTTTTAAAGTTCCGCCCGCAAGTATGGAGTTCTTTGATGAAACTTCGGGTGTAAAATTTTTCAGCACGGGCGTGGATTGGGCGCTTAAGTCTGGTGTATCCGCTTATGATATACCTTTGGCGTTTGAGGGAGTTCCGGCAGTAAGTCAAGTGATGGGGCGGGTGATTATACCGCGTGCGGTGACTTTGCCAGCAAATTTTGAGTTCTCAATTGGGGCGATTGGGATAAACCCAACCGCAAGCATGGTTGTTGATATAACAGATGACGGCACGAGCATTGGCACCGCAACCATTGCCACCGATGGCACTTTTGCATTTGCCACGCCCGGCGGTCTTGCGATTACCATTGCGCCCGGTTCATTGCTTGAATTTGTGGCCCCTGCCGTTGCCGATGCCACCGCCGCACACATAACTTTCACTTTGTGGGGGGCGGCTTAATGTTGCTAAAACCCGCTGGAAATTATGCCAATAGTGGAAGTGTGCCGGATTGGACGATTTCAAACCTATTCGCGAGCGGCGAGCAGGGGGCTTGGTATGATCCTTCTGATCTATCTACTTTGTGGCAAGATGTGGCAAGAACGATACCGGTGATTGCTGACGGTGATCTTGTGGCGGTGATGGACGACAAGTCCGGCAACGGCAATCACCTATCCCAAGCAATACTGGCAAAGCGGCCTTTGTATAAAGCATTTGGTGGGTTGCACTGGTTAGAGTTTGACGGTGTGGACGATTGTTTAGCTACGGTCAATACGCCTTGGTCGGGTAGTGATGAGGTGAGTTCGTTTGTTGCGGTGTATAAACCTAGTGATGCAACGAATCAAATTATTTTTGAGCACAGCGCTGACACGAATACTAACAACGGTTGCTTTCATTTGTTCAGTTTGGCAACAAATCAATATAGGCACACTTCCAAAGGCACCCTTGGCGCTTGGGTGGAGCACTCACGCCCTGCGCCGGCAACTGATGTTATAACGTCACAATCCGATATACTTAGTGACAGTATAGAAATGAGGACGGGCGGCGTGTCTAGGGGTGTTGTTGCATTAGATCAGGGGGGGGCCGCCTATGTATCAGCGCCTTTCTTCGTTGGAATGCGTGGCGGCACAATATACCCGTTTGGGGGAAAAATATTTGGGCTTGTCACAAGGTCGCGGCTATCATCTTCCGTCGATATAGGAGCCGCTGAGAATTATCTAGCCACAAAATCAGGGGTGAATTTGTGACTGTCCGCGCTGAAAAGCTGCCTTTCCTTTTGGAATTCTCAAACAAATCCGGTGCGGTTTTTTTGCGCCTTTTGGAGTCTTTGTAATATGATTGACATTAAACGGATTGCCCGCCGCGCTGGTCGGATTGACACAACCGAGCATTCAATTTCGCAAGTGGTTTTTACCTTGACGATCTTGCTAGCGCTTGCGCCGGTAAGCCCAACTGTAGCTTGTGTTTGGCTGATTGGTGTGGCGTTAACGCGAGGGGGCGGGGCATAATGTCGGAGGAAAAAATAAAACGCGCCGCCTTTTGGACGCGGTGGATTTCGGCGGGCGTTTTGCTTTTGATTGTTCTCGGGCGCATGGCTGACTTTTGGGTTAACGAGCCGCCTCAATGGTTTTTGGCCATTCTGGTGCTTTTGTCGCTCGGTGTTGAGATCGAAAATATAAAAGATATTGCGATTGCGTGGGTGCAAAAGCAAGCGCAGAAAAAAGACTAACTCACATAAGGAATTGAAAAAATGATGAACGTGCAAGGTATTGCGCGCGCCATTGTTGCGCGTGAAGGTGGCTATGTTAATGACCCGGACGACCCCGGCGGGGCAACCAACTTTGGGGTAACGATTGGCACAATGCGCCGCCTTGGCATAGATGTTGATGGTGACGGTGACGTTGACGTTGCGGACGTGCGCGCGCTGAGTGCAGCGCAGGCAGAAGAAATTTTTATGACGCAATATTATAAGCGTCCGCGCATTAACTTGCTGCCAGAGCCATTGCAACCTTCGGTTATGGATATGTATGTAAACGCGGGCGGTAATGCTGTGAAAATCCTTCAACGCTTGCTAATTGAGTTTCAAGAGCCGGTGGAAGTGGATGGTGGCATTGGCCCAAAAACGGCGGCAGCGGTCAAGCGTGCGTTTGATAAAGCTGGTGATTATTTCGTTGATGCCTACGGCATTGCCCGGCGAAATTATTACTACAACCTTGCTGATGGTCGCCCAAGCTTGCGAAAATATGCGCGGCGGCGCGATGGTGGCAAGGGTGGCTGGATTAAGCGGGCGGAAGAATTCATTTCACCGCGCTACCATTTGAGTGCAGGGGAGCATGCGGCGAGGGTGCGTGCATGGGCTTAGGTAACTTTTTTAGGGGCATTTTTGGCGGCGGGCG
>Ga0209345_10006216_pt1 | contig 10897 bp, 11 predicted proteins | sample Cruoilmetagenom7_FD_187294 | JGI IMG/M metagenome (GOLD analysis project Ga0209345, IMG submission 187294) | Oil polluted marine microbial communities from Coal Oil Point, Santa Barbara, California, USA - Sample 7 (SPAdes) (version 2) | ecosystem: Environmental > Aquatic > Marine > Oil seeps ...
CACTTTCTTACCTTTTTATTTCCCCCATCTTGCTCTCGTCTTCTCACATTTTCACCATCTCATTCCTCCCGTCTCCGCTTCTCCCCGTCGCCACTTCTGCCGGTCCGCCTGTCGAAGCATCGCGTATTTCACTGGGTGAATATAAATCAGATTTTCCCTTGAAAACCACACCGAAGAGGCATATTATGAGTCATAATAACTCACGAGGTGACTCATGTCTCAGATTACTTTACGGGGGATAGCCCCCGAGGTGGAGAAAGAAATACGTAAGATTTCTCGCAAGACAGGAAAATCACTGAATATTGTTATCCAGGAAATTATTTATAAGCATACCGGATTCAATCAGAAGCGTAAAACACCTGCTGCAGATTCATTAAGAAAGCTTGCAGGTGGCTGGTCAGAAAAGGAAGCCGCCCATTTTTTTGAGACGATTAAATCTTGTGAGCAGATTGATGAGGAAATGTGGAAATGAAAATTCTGCTCGATACAAACGCATATGTAGGATTCAAGCGGAATATTGATGCGGTTGTTGAAATTATTGTAAATTCTGAAACGATTCTGTTTTCTCCTATCGTACTGGGAGAGCTGATGTTTGGATTTTATAATGGGTTGAAATTTAAGGAAAACATGAATGACCTGAATACATTCATACAGCATGAAGCAGTAGATTTTGTACCAATAGCGGAAATTACCTCTGACAGATACTCCAGAATCGCCACTCAACTCAGAAGTCAGGGAACGCCTATCCCCACGAACGATATTTGGATTGCGGCACAAACAATGGAGCATGGCGCCGAACTTATTACATCAGACCGGCATTTTGATAATATCCGCGGCCTCGTATATACCCTCGTTCTGAAAGAGTTTGTAGAAACCAGCGAACTATTGGTCAGCGCTTCGATCGATCAGGCAAAAAAAGCCTTTTAACCTTACAGCTTTGAGGCGGCCCTCTCAGGAATAACGACCCACGATTCTTTCAATAATAGCGGTTGTAGAAAACCCGGTCACAAAGGGGATCCGTTTAACTTCTCCGCCAGCCGCCCTAACCGCATCTGCTCCAATAATTTCTTCCTCCGACCAGTCCCCACCCTTAACAAGTATATCCGGCATCAGATACTGAATTACTTTGAGGGGATTATCCTCGTCAAAGACAAGAACCATGTCCACGCAACTGAGCGATGCAAGCAGTTCCGCCCTTACCTGTTCATCAAGGATTGGCCTTCCGGGATTTTTTATGGACTTGACAGATCGATCGCTGTTAACCGCAACCAGAAGATGATCCCCCAGCTCCCGCGCAGCATAAAGATAACGGGTGTGCCCCGGATGAAGGATGTCAAAGCAGCCGTTTGTAAATACAACTTTACCGCCTGAAGCCCTGATTCCGGCACATGCTTCCTTTGCCTCTTCCAGTGTTTTTATTTTAACCCGGTATGATTCCATCATTCCAATTGTTAATAGTCAGCTACCAATTGTCAATAGTTAGTGTCCATCCATAAATGAGGATTTTTGTTCAAGATCAAGGCATGCGAAAAAAATAACCGCAGGCATATAGTTGATATTCCGAGGATTATTTTTGAGCATAACGCAGATATTGGACAAAAAGACCATTTATGGATGGGCACTAGTTAACGCTTGACCGGGATTATCAGCAAACCGTTATCAATCCCCGATTAACAACTAAAAACCAGCCCTGGCCAGAACCAGACACAGGACATTTTTACAGCCGGATCTTGTGAGGACCCTGGCGCATTCGTTCAACGTATTCCCGGTGGTTGCCACATCATCCACAAGCAATATTGTCATCCCTTTCACTGCATCTGGATTTTCCACCCGAAAGGCTGCACGGACATTTTTCCGCCTGTCTTCCTTTCCAAGGCCTGTCTGGGGCAATGTGTGTCGCACTCTCCTTAAAGATAAAAAGTCCAGTTCCGTATCCAGATGCTCTGCCACATGCCTTGCCAGAAGAAGGCTCTGATTAAAGCCCCTTTCCCTCAGCCTCTTCGGATGAAGAGGCACCGGCATGGTCAAAAGGTTGTCTGATTTCTCAACCAGGCCTTCTGCAAACTGCGAAAGGAGCGGCCCCAAAGAATCGGAGAGGAAGTTTTTTTCCCCGTATTTGAACTGGTGTATGGCTTCCATGATGGCGCCCCTGTAGATATACCGGGCATAGATTGCCTCGAAAAAGGGCTTTTTCCTCAAGCAGTCTTCACACGTGTGATTTTCCTGTGTGTCTGCAACAAAGGGGGTACAGCATATTGGGCAGAGGGGTGATGAGATTTGTCTGAAATCAGCAAAACAGGCACGGCAAAAAAATTTTGGCTGGTTTTCTGAATCATCATTCCAAAGGAAGTCGCTGCAGACATGACATCTTGGCGGATATACGGTATCAATGAAGTTTCTGAGAATGTTCATTTCTTTGCCTGTTTAACAAACTCCTCAAAAGGGCAGTCCGGGTTGATGCCAGGGCATGCCTCCTTTGCCAGTTCCCAATTGTCTCTGTCATTGATAATCGCCGGGAAAAAAGGCCACAGGGAACACCTGTCAGGTTTGGCGGGGTGGATCAGACAGCTTTTTTCCTTGTCATAATAGAGGCAGAACCCGTCCTGCCCGGTCCTTATATATAACCGGCCATGTCTTTCTTCACAGCACTGGGAGACAAACATATCCGGGGTGATCTCAAGGAAATCGGAGATCCTTTTTACTTCCTCTTCTCCAACAACTATGCCGCCTTCACCATAGCAGCACTCCCCACATGTGAGGCATTCAAAGGCTCTCATCGTTTCGTCTTTCGTGAAAAATTTTCAGGGCTCCAGTCGACGAGGAGTCTCAGCCGTCTGCCGCTTCTTTTTTCCCTGTAGATAAGGTGCCCGTTTTTTATCCCGTACTCGAACAGGTCCCGGGTCACCACCACATCCTGCCTGCAGTATTCGGTCAACTTTTCCATCTCACCGTTTCGGAACCATTCCACAGCCTGAAGACCATGCGCAATTTTCCCCCTATCCAGGGTCTCTTTGGCCAGATGATCGAGGGAAAGGCGAAAACCGAGCCGGCTGTAGACATCTTCCAGAATATCAAAAGTGGGCAGGGTGTTCAGATCCATGGTGGTATACGCGCCCAGAACCCTGTAGTCAAACTTTTTGATATTGAATCCCACGATCAGATCGGCCTTTCCCAGGTGCGCCAGGAGGTCATCAACACCATCTTCCTCGTAGACAAAAAAGCGATCTTCCAGGCTATCATAAACAACCGCAACTGAGACCCTCATCAGGTGCGTGTTCTGCCATCCTCCCACATCCTGGGCAAGCTTCCGAGTTTCAAGGTCAAAGACCAACATTCGGGGCGCCTTCTGTTCTTCAAGGGGGGCATCCTTTTCCGGGCGATCTAATGAAGGATGTATTTCTTCCTTTCCGTTTGAGATATCGCTCAAAGGAATATGCCCCAAAAGGCCTGCAAGGATTAACAGGGCAGACTGTTTGTCCAATGGTTTGTTGCCCGAACCACACTTTGGGGAATGGATACAAGACGGGCATCCGTCCTCGCATTCACAGGCCTTCACGTGTTTCATGGTTTTCTCAAGCAGTTCAAGGATGATATCAAACCCGCGCTGGGCAAGGCCCACCCCTCCCGGATAGGCATCGTAGATGAAAATGGCACTTTTTTCCACCTGCGGATGAAATGGGTAACATATGCCTCCGATATCGTTTCTGTCACAAAGAGCAAAAAGGGGGAAAATGCCTATGGAGGCATGCTCAATGGCATGGATGCCGCCCATGAAATGGAATCCCTTTGTCTCGACAAAATCTTTCAGAATCGGCTCTATCTCCACCCAGAGCCCCCTGGTCTCAAATGTCTGGGGTGGCAGGTCCAGGGGAAAGACCCCCATCAATTCTTGGCCTGTTAAGCCCCTTTTTTCATAACCCGTGACCACCTCAGTGACCCTGAGCTCGCCTTCGCGGACCAGAAACTGTCCCTTTGGCCTGCTGCGGAGGACTTTGATTATCTCCGTTTCTTTTTCGGTCTGAACCCGTGTGAAATACTTGAGATCCGATCGATGAACCACAATATCCTTTTTGTCCAGTATCAGGCGGTCGACCGTATATTGACGGGCCCGATGAAGATAGATCGCACCGGGATGACATTCCTTGAATGCCCTGTTTCCGTCAATAGTGCCAACGGCCTGGCCGGTCTCCTTTTCAAAGATTGTGTAAGTCTCGCCTGCAGAGCGGATGTTCACAAAACGCTGAGGGTTTCGTTTTCGTGACACCCACGCCGGTTCACCGTCTGCCGTCCTGCTCAAGGCGCCCTGTCTTTCCAGGTTTTCCAGGTGCACGGTGAGGTCCCTGGACCAGAACGCTTTGTCGTTGAGTGTGATCGGTTCCTCTGCTGCCGCACATGGCAGATGGGCCTCTACAACGTTCGGGTTATGCGGGTCCAAAACAACGGCCTCAAAGGACCTTTCAAAGAGATCGTCCGGATGCTTCATAAAATATTGATCCAGGGCATCAGGCTTTGCCATAAGGATTATCATGGATTCCCTTCCAGCGCGTCCCACACGCCCTCCCCGCTGCCACGTATTGATGATGGTGCCGGGGTAGCCCACCAGCAGACAGACGTCCAGGTATCCGATATCAATGCCCATTTCCAGAGCGCTGGTTGAAACGACACCGAGCAGATTTCCTTCGGCAAGTCTTTTTTCGATTTGCCTTCGTTCTTCCGGCATAAAACCTGCGCGGTAAGAGCTTATCTTTTTCCTGAGTTCAGGAGACAGCTGGGAAACCCAGACATGGATCAGTTCGGTGACCTTTCTGGACTGTGTGAAAACAATGGTCCGGAACCCCCTGCGGACACAGTCTACAAAGAGTGTGGCCGAGGAAAAGTTGGGGCTCGCCTCCGGATTCAGAAAGATGAAGTGCTGGCCGGCCCTCGGCGCTCCTGCCGACCGGACCACCTCAAGCCTTTCTTCAATCAGCGTTTCTCCGAAATCCCCGGGGTTGCTCACTGTGGCCGACAACAGGATAAATTGCGGATCGGAACCGTACATCCGGCAGAGTCTCTTCAGCCTGCGTATCACCTGATTCAGGTGCGAACCGAATATACCCCGATAGGTATGGACCTCGTCCAGGATGACAAAAGAGAGATTTTTCAGGAGGTTTTCCCAGTTTTGATGGTGCGCCAGAATCCCCCTGTGGAGCATGTCAGGGTTGGTGAATAAAATATGGGGGATGTTGGTCCTGATCTTTTTCCGCCTGTAAGGTGTTGTATCCCCATCATATATCTCTGCCGAAATCTCTACATCCCTTATCTCATTCAGCCACACGGCAAGGTTTTTCAATTGATCCTGTTCCAGTGCCTTCAGGGGAAAAATGTACAGGGCCTTTGCATCCCCCTGCGCGAGGATCTTTTCAAGAACCGCCAGATTGTAGATCAGGCTTTTGCCGCTGGCAGTAGGGGTGGCGACCAGGACATTGCTCCCCTGTCTCAGATGACCGAGGGCCTCTGTCTGATGGCTGTAAAGCCTGTGGAAACCGAGATGTTTCATTGCATTGAGGATATTGATATGAAGGTCCGGTTGCGTTCCGTAGACCGGCGGTCTGGGGGGGAGATATCGGTGGTAGACAAATGCGTCGCGAAAGTCACGATGAGTTCGGATAACCTGGATGTAATCGGAAAGCTTCATTTGTTCATCTATCCCCTGTACATATCCGGGTGACTGTTTATTGAATCTGTGCATGCCGATCCCGCCTTGCGGGAAGTCGCTGCAATCTGTTTATCACATATTGCATCATTTTTCAGATGCTTTTGTTGGTGTTCGGTCAAATGTTCCGTCATCCCCGAGAAAAATCAGTGATCTCTAAAAGCTCAAGTTATGGCAGCAAATGGACGAAATAACATATAATAAAAATATTTTGATTTTTTTCAGTTACACCCTTGGAGCGACTCACATGGCCATGAAGAAAAGTAACAGGAAGCCCCCCCCCATTGTCAATCTCAAGTACAGGAAAGGGGAACTGATCATAAAAGAAAATGACTATGGGATTTCTATCTACAAGATCATCACAGGCAAAGTACAGATTTTTACCCATTCAGGGGACAAGGAAATAGCCCTGGCCCTTCTTTGCCCCGGGGAAATCTTTGGTGAAATGGCATTCCTGAGCAAAGATACTGAGGTCCGGTCTGCATCGGCAAAGGCTGAGCAGGATTCTGAATTGGAGGTGTGGCATCCTGATTTGCTCTCACAGGAATATGACAATATGCCTCCTATTATCAAACACATTACGGATGAAGCATTGAACCGTCTCATCCGAATGAACAGGCTTATCGCCCAGATGACTTCGCGCAAAGAGGAAGAAAAAACATCCGGAAAACAACAGAATTCCGGAAGGCGTCATTACCGAAAGGAAGTGGATTTGCCATGCACCTATCGACCTGTTGGGTCTTCCTCAAGGCGTCGGTTGAATGGTATTGTCAAGAATATCAGTCTTTCGGGTGCTAATGTTGAAATAAGAGAAAAAACAGCGGCCAAATTTTCTTATGATCCGGGTGACGAATTTCACATAGATCTGACACTGCCTGGCGACAAAAATGTGCATTTCACGGCAAAGGTTATGTCCTCTAGAAATCCCCGGGTGTCCGGGATGCTGTCGTTGGGCATGGTATTTACGGACATGAGAGAAGGGACACAGAAAGACCTGGGATTTTTTCTGATGCCGTAACCGGCGGTTCACAATCAGTAGGAATCCGGGGCAGAGAAGGATTTTGAGATATGGCTATAGATCAAATGGTTTATTCCTATGTTGTTAAAGAAGAGACCTTTCCCGATGCAGCGGTTATTATCCAAGAAGGGATCAAAAACGACTGTGTGTATGTCATCCTGGAAGGAAACGTAAAAATCAAAAAAAGGATCTCCCGCGGACAGGTGACTCTGGCCAATCTGAAAAAGGGCACCGTTCTTGGAGAAATGGCTTTCCTGGACACTGCCGAAGGGATTCGGAGCGTATCTGCTGTCGCAGCGGATGGCCCCGTTCGGGTGGGGCTCCTGGACAACCAACGTCTAATTCATGATTACGAGGCCGTCCCTCCGCGTATTAAATATCTCATCAAATCACTTGTCAAAAGGCTTCAAGCTGCCAACGAAAAGCTGTGCGACATTGTTGCTGACACAAAGTAGAGAGGACATCATCAATGTTAATCATCCTCGTTTTTTCCCCCGAATTTCTTTTGGAGGGCCTCGGCAATTTCTTGTTGATCAGGTTTGGGGCTGATGGCCTCCCTTCGTTGTGTTTCTTTTTGTGCCCCCCTCAGGATGTCGCTCATAAAAGTGTCGTTTTCCATACTCCAGGAACTCCAGCCGTCAACATCAATATATTCATTATAAGAAGTCGCATAGTAGGGATCGTAGATTCGAACACCCTTTTTATCGTCGTACTCATAACGGACATATTTACCGTCAAAAACCTCTAAATCTTCCTCTTTGAGACCCAGGTCTTTCAAAAGCGCCTTGTGTTCCTCTTTTATTTCCATCTTGTCCATATCTCCGAAATTCAAAAAATCGTATCCGTTTTACTGGTTGTAAGAAAGCTGGGAAGCTGGGATGCTGGGAAGCGGTTTAAAGATGAACGTCCAACATCGAACTTCCAACGTCGAACAGAAAATATGAAGCTGGATACTGGTTACTGGATGTTGGATGCAGGTTACTGGCTTCTGACCACTGAACACAGTTTACTGATCACTGATCACTAACCCCCAGTTCCTTTTTTGTTGACTCCAGTTTGTCCTGACTTTGTTCCCATTTCAAAAGCAGTTCATCCAGTTCTTCCCTTACGGCCTTGTATTCGTTCAGGAGTGGGACACTCCTGCTCTTATCGCTGAAAAGATCAGGCTCTGCAAGCGTTTTTTCCAGCTCTCCCAGCCTTTCTTCAAGTTCAGCGATTTGCTTCTCCAGCCTTTCTACTTCTGACAGGATCGGTTTCAGTGTGTCATAGATCTTCTGCCGCTCTTCCGCCCTTTTTCTTTTTTCCCCTTTTCGATCCAGGCCCTTTTTGACAGATGTCTTTTTTGAAACGTCTTCACCATAAATGTTCCGCTGGCTGGAGCCGTCTGTCCATTCCGCTTCCGTACCGGATGCATGGAAATAATATTCCTCCAGGTTTCCCGGGTACTCTATGACCCCTTTCCCGTTGATATCCCAGATCTTCGTGGCTAGCCTGTTAATAAATGACTGGTTATGAGAGACAAACAACAGGGTTCCGTTGTATTCTGCAAGTGCATTTATCAATGCCTCTGATGATGAAATATCCAGATGATTGGTTGGTTCGTCCATTATCATGAAATTCCCGGGTTTGACAAGGAGCTTGGCCAGTGAGACGCGAGCCCTTTCTCCTCCGGAGAGCACATCTATAACCTTGTCCACGTCCTGGCCCGAAAAGAGAAACGCACCGCAGACCCCTCTTACGAATCCGACGGTTTCATCCGGGACCACGCTGTATACCTCTTGGATCACGGTTTTTTTTGGGGCAAGCATTTCTGAGTGATGTTGCGCAAAATAGCCCATGACAACACCGTGCCCAAGGGAAACCTGTCCCTTATCCGGCTCGATTTCACCGGCCACTATCCTGAGCAGGGTGGTCTTGCCACAGCCGTTTGGCCCGATAATCGCGATTCTTTCTCCCCGTAACACCGTCAGGCCGAGGCCTTCATATAAGAGCTTTTCACCGAAACCTTTTGAGACGTCTTTTATCGACACGACGGCCCTTCCGCTTCGAGGTACGTGGGGGAAAGAAAATTGGGTCTCCTTTTCTCTGCGATGGGTCCTTATGATTTCCATTTTTTTGAGCAATTTGATTTTGCTCTGTGCCTGTCTTGCCTTGCTGGCCTTGGATCGGAATCTCTCAATGAATTTTTCGGCTTCTTTGACCCGCTGCTCCTGTCTCCTGGCCCTGGCCTCCAGGGATTTTCGCTCTTCCTCGCGGGCCTTCAGGTAGGAATTGTAATTACCACTGTAGAATCTCACGCACTGCGGTTCAAAGCTGAGAGTGCGCGTGACCTGCCGATTGAGAAACTCCCTGTCATGGGACACGAGGATCATTGCGCCCCCAACGTCCTGCAAAAACTGCTCAAGCCAGCGTATGGATGGAATGTCCAGATGATTGGTCGGCTCATCTAAAAGAAGCAGGTCAGGTCTTTGAAAAAGAAGGCTTGCAAGGGCGGCCCTCATTTTCCAGCCGCCGCTCAAAGAAGAAACCGGCAGTGCAAAATCCGATGTTTCAAAGCCAAGGCCCAGCAATATTTTTTCTGCCGAGTGACGCGGGAATTCCAGTTCAAGCCGGTTTATCTCCTGGTGGATTTCCGCGAGTTTTTCGGCCAGCCTGGTTTGTTCTTGTTCGAAGGACATGCCTTTCAAGGATTTTTCCGCCCTGCTAAGCTCATTTTCCGTTTGCACCCGTCCCGGCGCCGAGTCAACAACCGATTGCAGGAGTGGCCCGGACAGGGTCTCTTGAACATCCTGGGGCAGATAGCCGACCCTTGTCCCTTTTGCTATCCGGACTTCCCCGCTATCCGGAGGGACTTCCCCCATGATCAGCTTCAGAAGGGTGGTTTTCCCGGATCCGTTCGGCCCCACCAAACCGATTCGGTCTCGCGGCTCCACTTGAAACCCGAGCTCATTAAAAATTTGCTTTCCGATAAAGGAAAGGGATACTTTTACAAGGGTGAGAAGACTCATTTTAAAGAAAATTCCGGAGTTAAAATCATCGATTCATCACAAAAGCCCAGTCAACAGCCCGGCAAAACAGCCTATTTCAAATGGGCATACGAGTCAAGCGAGGTAAAGGGTGTGCGGCCCGAGATGGAGCAAACCGTGAACCTTGAACCGAGTACATTAGTTAGTGCCCATCCATAAATGGTCTTTTTGTCCAATATCTGCGTTATGTTCAAAAAATAATCCTCGGAATATCAACCATATGCCTGCGGTTATTTTTTTGCATGCCTTGATCTTGAACAAAAATCCTCATCTATGGATGGACACTAGTTATAAGTTGAATATTGTAGCAGTTTTTTGATATAGATATAAAACAGCATTAAAAAGTCTTCATTTATGTCATGCTAAAAGTTGTCCGGCGAGCACATTTGGGCGCATTTGATTGGTCAGACCTCAGAAGGAAAAGCAAATTTGAGAAAAAATCCCCCGAAGAAGAAATCCTCCACAGCGGAGCCCAGGTCCGGGCCATTTCGTATTGACAGGAAAAGCACTTCCCCCCACAGGCGTCTTTTTCGAAAAAAAGGAAGGAAAAACACTGGGCTAGAGGATTCTCCGGCAGTCCCCGCCGGCGCGGTACTGGAAGAGGACTGGGATGTTTCACAGTTCAAGGTCCCGCCGGCAGAAGGCAAGACTCGTTTCCACGATTTCGATCTTCCGGCCCCGCTGCTTCATGCCATCTTTGACCTCGGCTTCGAGTACTGCACCCCAATCCAGGCTGAAATCCTTCCCAGCACCCTGTCCGGTAAGGATGCAAGCGGCCGGGCCCAGACCGGTACGGGGAAGACCGCTGCCTTCCTGATTACCGTTATCACCCGGATATTGAACAACCCCATCCAGGGAAAACGAAAACCCGGCACGCCCCGGATCCTGATCCTTGCCCCCACCCGGGAGCTGGTGATGCAGATCTCCGAGGAAGCGCGCCAGCTCTCCAAGTACTGTGACTTGAATACCGTTTCCGTGTTCGGCGGTATGGACTACGAAAAGCAGAGAAAGCAGCTGTCCGCGGGTCCGGTTGATATCATCGTGGCAACACCGGGAAGGCTGCTCGACTTTCAGCGCCGCCGCGACCTTACCCTTAGAAAGGTCGAAGTACTGATCATCGATGAGGCTGACCGGATGCTCGACATGGGTTTTATCCCG
>Ga0209345_10006217_pt1 | contig 10895 bp, 5 predicted proteins | sample Cruoilmetagenom7_FD_187294 | JGI IMG/M metagenome (GOLD analysis project Ga0209345, IMG submission 187294) | Oil polluted marine microbial communities from Coal Oil Point, Santa Barbara, California, USA - Sample 7 (SPAdes) (version 2) | ecosystem: Environmental > Aquatic > Marine > Oil seeps ...
TCTAAGCCTGGCGCCATTGTCTCCACCAGGACCCTGTGTTTTGCAGACAACATTGCTCTCGACCTTTATATCAATAAACGGGCTTATATCCACTACCCGGTTTACCAGCTGGGGGCCCCTGGCAAAATAGTACATCTCCGTCACAGAATGTGGATCTACAACCTCCAGTTGTTCCGGGTAATCAGTGCGCATGCCGGCCATCCACCGGGCGGCTTCAACTGCGCTGGCGGTAATATAATGGTCAGGATTTTCTTCATAATGGCCCCATGGATCATAACAGATCAAGGTATCAACCTTCAGCAACCTGAACAGAAATATAAGCCGTCCCTTGATCTCCTGAATGTTATATTCATCCATCCTGTGATTGCGGTAGTTCAGGTCATAAGTCTTTTTCATACCCAGTACCTTTGCCACGGCTGCATTGTCTTTCTCATTATTCAAAACCCTCTCCCCCATTGTGGCACCTGCACCTGCAGCATCATCATTGGTGGTCCTGATCAGATACCCGGTATAACCCTCAGCAATAAGTTTTGCGACCGTACCAGCAGCAAAAATCGGGATGTCATCGCAATGCGGTTGTATGACTGCCAGGACTTTCCCCTTGTGGGGTTGTCCTTCTGAGACTCTTTCAATGATTACATCATCCTTATTCTGAACAGAACCTACCGGTTTCTCTGTTTTTGGATCTGTGGAGCCGATAGAAGCATATGCAGCCGGGGCAAGCGCTCCAAAAGCCAGGTTTTTTGAAATGAACTTCCGCCTTTCCATAATTATGAAGATTTAGATATTAGTGCATTAGTAATAAAATCACCGTCCTTCAGTTATTGCTTAATAAGGGTATACACATCTCCCTGAGTAGTATTAAATGTAATGGATCCATCGTCATAAGATTTAAAGCGAATGCGCTTCCCATTTTTCGTTACCCTTACACTTCCCCCGGCATTGATCCGGCACAGATTCCCAAACTTTGACAGGACTTCTACTTTGGTAATCTCCTGAGCCTTCCAATCCATCTGTAATTCAAATCCACCACGGGCGCATACTCCATCAAAAACCCCCTCACTCCATTCATCCGGGAGTGCGGGCAGGAGATCGATCACTCCTTCATGGGATTGAATCAGCATCTCTGTGATACCTGCTGCAACACCCTGGGTTCCGTCGATCTGGAGGGGGGTAAAACATTTTGCAAAAAGCTGGGGATAGCATTGTTCTCCAATGTAACCTCTGAAAATACTGGCTGCCCTGCTGCCATCATACAACCTGGCCCAGAGTGCCATTTTCCATCCCCTGGAAAAGCCTGTCCCACCATCACCCCTCTGCTCAAGAACTGCCTTACAGGCATCAATAAATTCAGGGGTATTTTTCACTGAGATTACATTACCTGGATAAAGTCCATACAGATGGGAAAAATGCCTGTGTTTATCCTCCATCTGCTCCAGGTCTTCGGTCCACTCCTGCAGGGTGCCCTCCTTTCCAATCTGAGGTGGTACAAGCCTGCTCCTGGCTTCATCCACATCGGCCGCAAATTCCTCATCCACGTCCAAGATCCCTGCTGCTTCAATGTAGTATCTGAACAGATCGGTCAGGATCTGATTATCAATTGTGGAGCCGTAGCATATGGTCGTAAAATAATAGCTACCTGTCACCTCATCAAAAAAATAGGCATATCCTGGTCCTTTTGGAGGATTTTCAGGAGAAGTTGATGGACTGGTAACCAGCCATTTACCATTTGGATGATCAATCAGGAAATCCATAAAAAACTGGACGGATCCCTTAATTACCGGATAGATCTCTTTCAGGTATTCTCTATCGGGGTTGAAAAGGTAATGTTCATATAATTGTGTGGTCAGCCAGGCACCACCCGTTGTGAAAGTCCCCCATGTCGGACCATCCATTGGAGCAGCCACCTTCCAGAGATCAGTGTTCTGGTGAAACACCCAACCCCTTGCACCATAATGTGCGCTGGCAACCTTCGATCCCTGATCAGTAAGCTCTTTGACTAAAGTGATCAGTGGTTCAGCACACGCTGCAAGATTTCCGGTTTCAACAGGCCAATAATTCATTTCCAGGTTGATATTGGTAGTATATTTCGAATCCCATGAGGGATTCATATCTTCATTCCAGATCCCCTGGAGATTGGCTGCTTCAGTTCCCTCCCTTGAGGAAGAAATCAATACATAACGGGCAAAATTATAGCAGAGTGAAGCCAGGCTGGGATCAGCATGTTCCGAATATCGAGCCATCCGCTGATCCATTGGAAGATATGAGTTATCAGTTTTAGTCAATTCAAGAGAAACCCTGCTAAAAAGTGCCTGGTAATCCTCAATGGCTGCAGCAAACATTTCTTCAGTGGATTTACCCTCTATTTGCTCAAGGTAAAAAGACACACGTTCTTCCTGATCTGCGCTAACGTCCTTGTAATTGACAAAATTTGTGGCAGCTACAATGGCCAGTGTTACTGCATCCGCATTTGTAATTGTCATATCAATGTCATTTACTTCCACACTACCTCCTTCCGGAATGGCCTTTAATTGAACTTTATATTTGATGGCCCCTTTAATGCCCATATAATCAGCCGATTTCCCATTGACCATTAAACCATCCTGTCCATCACCATCCATAATGAAATAATCAGTGGCATAGTTTGAATGAGCCTGGTTCCTGCATCCACGGAGTTGGGCTCTAAGTGATATACTACCCGGTTTGCTGGCTGTCAGGCGAACCAGGATTACCTGGTCGGGGGCTGAGGAAACAATTTCCCTTCGATAGGTAATATCACCAATATTGTATTCAAGGCAGGTGATCCCTGTTTCAAGGTTGAGCCATCTTTTATAGCCCGTTGCCTCCTCCTGATTTTCAAAAAAAAGAAACAAATTGGCCAATGACTGGTATTTCTGTTGCTCCACCGGATAGCCCATCATGTGACGTCCGAAAAGTTTATGGGCTTTTAAGGGTTCTCCCTCAAAAAGAAATTGCTGAATATCCTGCAATACTTCAGCACCTCCCTCTACAACTGTCGAATAAGGGCCCCCAGACCAGTAGGTCTCCTCATTTAACTGGATTCGCTCCTTTTCTACTTCTCCAAATACCATGGCTCCGAGCCGGCCGTTCCCAACCGGCAGAGCTTCTTCCCAGGCCTCAGCCGGAGATTCATACCACAATAGAGTCGCTGGATTAAATCCTTTGTTATCAATGGTAACAGGCATTGTAGCATCCTGGCTTATAGCCTGCACAGAAACAAGCAAAACAATAAATACAGAAAACCTATAGTAATGAAGTCCCATTTTACATATGGTAAATTTTAAACTTTAATAAATTTAGAAATTATGAATTTCAATTCTAATAAATCGCATTAAATAATCTGTATATTAGTGATGTTTGTGAAAAGAATACTTTGCATCAGCGAAATGCCCTGGGTTTTAATTCCCGGTTTGTAATGTCATTCACTTCGACTTACTTAGTTAAATCTTAAGTTCTTCCATCAATTAATCTTTGTAATATGACCAATATTATTGTACTAGGTGCAGGAATGGTGGGTAGCTCTATGGCCATAGATATGGCAAAAAAACATGCTGTTACACTTTCTGATCTAAATAATGATGTACTGGACAATGTAAAAAAGAAGTGTAGTGACCTAACAACAAGACAGTTAGACGTTAGCAATAAAACGGAGCTGCAAGAGATAATTAAACAGCATGACCTGGTAATCAATGCAGTACCTGGATTTTTAGGTTTCGAAACCCTAAAAAACATTATTGAGGCAGGAATGAATGTAATAGATATTGCATTTTTCCCTGAGAACTCATTAGAGCTTGATGATTTGGCAAAAGAGAAGAACGTAACCGCCATAGTTGATTGCGGTGTTGCCCCGGGAATGGATAATGTCATTTTAGGCTACTACAACGAAAAAATGAAACTAACAGATTTTGAATGTTTGGTTGGAGGACTGCCGAAAATCAAAAAGTGGCCATTTTTCTATAAAGCACCTTTCTCTCCCATTGATGTAATAGAAGAATATACACGTCCGGCAAGGTATGTGGAGAATGGGGAGGAAATCGTAAGGGAAGCATTAACTGATTGCGAATATGTTGAATTTGATAAAGTTGGGACCCTGGAAGCCTTTAACTCTGATGGGTTAAGATCCATCATATACACCATGCCGCATATTCCCAATATGAAGGAGAAAACATTGCGCTATCCAGGGCATGTGGAATATGTAAGAGTGTTAAAAGAAAGTGGTTTTTTTGCTACAGAAAAATTAGCATTGAATGGTAACATAATAACTCCCATAGATTTCACTAGTAAGATCCTGTTTAATGAGTGGAAATTGGGAGAAACGGAAGAAGAAATTACAGTGATGCGAGTTACCCTAAAAGGCGAAAATGTAAACGGTCAGATAGAGGAAGTAGTTTACAATTTACATGATGAATATAGTGCTGAAACAAAAACATCATCTATGGCTCGTACGACTGGCTATACTGCAACCGCCGCCGCGAATTTGTTCCTGGATGGTTTATTTAATGAAAAAGGAGTTTTCCCTCCTGAGCTGGTTGGTAAACATGAAGCTTGTTTCAATTATTTCTTAGCCTATTTGGAAGAAAGAAATATCCACTATCATAAAAGCTCGCGTTTGATTTAATGTTAAGGGCTTGCTTTTTCTTTTAAAGAGGGCAATTGTGAATTAATTGTAATATTGAGATGCGAATATGCTGAAACAGTTTAGCTAATAATTTCTGAATTATGAATACTTATAAAAATTTTAAAATAGGCCTTTTCGGACTGATAGGTTTTATTTTTGCGGGTTGCTCTGAGCCTCTTGAAAACAGAGCGGACGATGCAAAACAGCCAGTTGACTTTGTCAATCCATATATAGGAAATATCAGTCATTTGCTGGTGCCAACATTTCCAACGATTCACTTGCCCAATAGTTTTTTACGTGTTTACCCTGAGCGCCGGGATTACACCGAAATCAAGTTGAACGGTCTTCCATTGGTAGTTACCGGCCATCGGCGCAGTTCCGCGTTCAACCTGAGTCCTTTTCAAGGTGATGAAAGCGATATACAAGCGGTTATTGAATTCAGTTATGATCAGGAAAAACTGACTCCGTATTCGTATTCAGTTTATTTGGATGATCAGGAAATTCAGGTTGATTTTGGATTATCACATCAATCGGCAGCCTACGAAATACAATTTGAAGAGGATGCCCCTGCCTATCTTATACTAAATTCCAGGCGGGGAGGGATGAATTGGGATGGTGAAGCCATCAGTGGCTACCAACTGATTGAAAACGATACAAGGGTTTTTATGTACTTGGTCCCATCGGTTTTACCACAACAGGTCTCGGCATTAAAAAATGATGTCCTGGCTGGATCAAGCAGTGCTGAAGGCCGAAACGCCTGCCTGGTATTAGCATACCCACAGGGAACCAGGGAATTGAACCTCAGCTATGGGATTTCATTTATTGATGAAGCCCAGGCCAGGAAAAATATGGAGAGGGAAGTGGCCGGAAAAACAGTGGCCGAATTACAGTCAGAAGGACGTTATAGCTGGAATGAAGCACTTGGAAAAATCAAAATTGACGGGGGCACTGCAGATGAAAAAACTGTTTTCTATACGTCATTATACCGTTGTTATGAGCGGCCGGTCTGTATATCTGAGGATGGACGTTATTACAGCGCATTTGATGGAACGGTTCACGAAGACCTGGGGCGTCCGTTTTACACCGATGACTGGATATGGGATTCATACCGGGCTCACCACCCCTTGAGGATATTAATTGATTCTGACACAGAAGAAGATATCCTTCACTCCTTTATACTGATGGCTGAACAAATGGACAATTTCTGGTTACCAACCTTTCCTGAAGTCAGTGGTGACAGCCGACGGATGAACTCCAATCACGGGGTGGCCTCCATTATTGATGCTTACCGAAAAGGACTGAGAAATTTCGACCTGGGCAAATCTTACGAGGCTGCCAAAGGAGCCATTACCGAGAAAACGCTGGCACCCTGGTCGGGCATGCCTGCGGGAGAGTTAGACCGCTTTTACAAAGAAAACGGATATATTCCAGCCTTGCAGGAAGGCGAAAAAGAAACCTTCCCTGAAGTACATTCGTTTGAACGCCGCCAGCCGGTTGCCGTAACGCTTGGAACATCTTATGACCAATGGTGTTTGTCACAAATTGCAGAGGAACTGGGAAAAACAGATGAAGCCGACTATTTCGGGAAGGCATCATTCAACTACCGTAACCTGTTTAACGAGGAGACAAAATTCTTTCATCCAAAAGATAACAAAGGGAGGTTCATTGAACCATTTGATTACAAATTTTCAGGAGGAATGGGAGCAAGAGGCTATTATGGAGAGAATAATGCATGGGTGTACCGTTGGGATGTGCAGCATAATATTCCTGACCTGATTCAATTGATGGGTGGCAAAAAGGCCTTTGTAGATAACCTCGATGCCATGTTTACAGAACCTCTGGGTCGCAGCAAATATGCTTTTTATGCTCGCTTGCCTGATCATACTGGAAATGTGGGACAGTTCTCCATGGCCAACGAACCCTCATTACATGTGCCCTATCTTTACAACTATGCTGGTCAGGCTTGGAAAACACAAAAACGTTTGCGCAAACTGCTTGAGGAGTGGTTTCGCAATGATCTGATGGGTGTACCCGGAGATGAGGATGGAGGGGGAATGACCTCTTTTGTTGTCTTCTCCTCTTTGGGATTTTATCCGGTTACACCTGGAGATCCGATATATTCTATTGGAAGTCCTATGTTTGAAAATGTTTCGGTCGACCTGGGTAATGGTAAGACCTTTGAAATTGAAGCTCACAATGCTTCAAGTGAGAATAAATACATTCAATCGGCCATGTTGAATGGTGAGCAGCTGGATACACCCTGGATTACCCATGAAGCTGTCATTAAAGGTGGTAAGCTGGTTTTTGAAATGGGAGCAAAAGCCAATAAAACGTGGGGAACTGTTGTCGAAGCAATAAAATAAAAGATAGATTTCATGAGAAAAGTAATTATGTTATCAATTATTGCAGTAGCCGGATGGCTATTGCTTTCCGGCTCCTATCTTTTTGCTCAGAAACCGAAGGTAGCCATTGTGGTCTGGGATGGTATTGCCAAAGAAGGTGAAAACATCGGTACTTTCAGGTTATATCAGATAGGGGAACCGGTTCCAAATCTCAGAGTAAAAATAAAATGCGAGGGAACTGCAAGTGAAGGCCTTGATTACCGGTCGCTTGGACTTGGAATTGTCAAAGAGATAAATAAGTACAAGGAAATACATATTCGCCCTATCAGTGATGGTTTGGTCGAGGGTACCGAGGAGGTAATGATCCGGATCCTCGAAAGCGATGAATATGAAATTGTAAAAGAATACAGCCAGGCCTCCTTCAATATTTTGGATGACGCCTTTCCGGATATCGAATTTCAAATGCCGGCTTCTATATATGAAGAATCAAATGAAACTGTTAAAGTGAATGTTATCCTATCTGAGGCATTTGATGAAGATATTGAGCTAAGCTATTCGGTACAGGGTGTCCTTGCGACGGATGGAGAAGATTATCTGTTCAATTCCAAGAAACTTATGATTCCGGCTGGGGAAAAAGAAAGTTTCATAAAATTTGATATTAAAAATGATGCTGTTCCTGAAGATGACGAAACCATTGTATTGAGAATGGTTTCTGCCAAAAATGCCAATATTGGCACCACAGAATCGCATTACTATACCATAAAGAACGACGATGGAGAACCGGAACGGAGTAAAATTTACGATAAGATATTTGGAACGCTGATTGGGTTCCGGGCCGGCTGTGCAATGGGTGCTATTACAGAATACAATTGTTCGCAAGACCGCATTCAGGAAATGTTTGGCTTTCAGGATAAGTTCATTCCCTACAAACATTACAGCGGTGCATGGACACATCCTGCAGGTGCAACAGAAGATGGTGGAGAGAGGCATAAACTCATCTCAACTGCCATTATTGAAAAAAAGGACCGGATAGATTACAGGGACTTATTAAAGGTATGGTTGCGTGATGCAGAAATGGAAGATATGTACCACATGACTCAGAATTATGACAGGGTATTATTAGCGTTTGCTCAATGGGGAGTGCAACCTGAAGATTTTCCAATAACAAAGTTTGGCAAACCGAGGGATCTTGGAGAACATATTCACTTAACCGCGAGAACATTTCAGGCATTGCCTACCATTAATGCCGGTGACCCTGATAATGCAATTACCGATATGAACGAAATGGGAAAATTCTATTATGAAGACCCAAGTGACGATGCTTTTGCCTGGGGCGCTGTATACAATGCCGCGGTAGCTCTGGCAATGCTTCCTGATGCTACTGTAGAGTCGGTAATTGAGGGGGCCCTTGAATATGCAACACCTGAAATTGAAAAAGAGCTCAGGTATGTAATGCAAGTAACTGAAAAATTCGACGATCCTATGAACAGGGAAATGTGGCAGGCATTAACTGATGTGTACATGGACCCTGATAGCAAATACAATGCCTTTGCCAGGATAAAGCAATACCCCAACTCCAGTGTATATGAAAATGTGGGCTTCGCGTTTGCTCTTTTCAAGGCAACCAACGGAAATGTAAAACAGGCCGTCCTGATTGCAACCAACCGCGGATACGATACCGATTGTACGGCAGCCAGTGCAGCAGCGTTGTGCGGAGCATTGTCGGGTACTTCAACCATTCCGAAAGACTGGATCGAAACCCTTGATGCAGGGATTGTAAATAATCCCTATTCCAATTCTCATTTTACAAATAAAGCCACAGCTGATGGGTTTTACAGGGCATTGGAGCAGAAAGCTTACAGAATGGAAAAAGAATATAAGGATCTGCGTAAAAATCCCGGAGACAAATCAAAAACCGAGGTGGACAAATTGGGACAATATGTAAAACTTATGAATAAATGGGATGTCATTAAATAAAAAAGCTTAGATATGTTACTACAAGGATCAATAAAAAATTTTATCGTTCTTTTTGCCATATTAGGCACATCTATTCTGGCCATTGCCCAGCAAAATCCGCAAAAGCCGAATATAGTATTTATACTGGCTGATGATTTTGGCTATGGCAGTTTAAATTCTTATGGTACAGATAAAAACCTGCTTCGCACACCTCATGTTGACCGCTTAGCTAATGAAGGCATGAGATTTACCAATGCCAGTACGCCAGCCTCAATCTGTACCCCCACCCGCTATGGGTTTCTTACGGGGCGGTACCCATGGCGGACTGATCTGAAATACGGCGTAACGCATATTTTTTCTGAATTGCTGCTCGATACTGAAAGGATTACCATAGCGGACTGGTTAAAGGAAAGAGGATACCATACAGCTGCGGTCGGTAAATGGCATTTAGGCTATGGACATGCAAACGACATAAACGATCCAGATATTAATACCCGGCTTGTTGAGCCGGTGGAATACACAAAGAAAGTTTCTCCTGGTCCGCTTGATTTAGGTTTTGATTACCATTTCGGCGTACCTCAGAATCATGATGATGCACTTGGTGTGTTTATTGAAAACGATCATATTTACGGAATAAGAAGTGATAAAATACATGCTTATTCCAGGTCTTTTTACGGACAGCGGTACATTGGCTTTGATGCACCCCAGCGGGTAAACGAAGATGTAATGGAAGTGTTGACAGATAAATCAGTCGATTGGCTTAAAAAGCAGACGAAGGACGATCCATTTTTCCTGTATTTTGCTTCAGTGGCTGTTCATCACCCCAGCACCCCGTCAGGTTATATGCGTGGTATGAGTGATTGTGGTCCATACGGAGACTTTATTCAGGATTTGGACCTCAGCGTTGGCAGAATTATTGAAACGCTGGAATATCTGAACTTACTGGAGAACACCATCATCATTTTTTCCAGCGACAATGGTGGTGATATTCCTTCGATAGACAGGCATCCGGATGCACCTGAAAACCAGGCCATAAATTATGGTTTGAAAATTAACGGAGACCTGCGGGGTGATAAGCACACTATTTATGAGGGAGGGACCAATGTACCATTTATCGTGTTTTGGCCAGGCATTGTTAAAGAAGGATCCGTATCAGATGATATGATCAACCTATTAGATATTTTTGCAACAGTGTGTGAAATAACAGATGGCAATCCGGCTGGATCAAATGATGTGGCTCCGGATAGCTATAGTTTCCTGCCCTCACTGTTAAACAAAACCAACCCCCATCCAAGAACCTCCATGGTAACGGCTGATGCAAACGGAATGCATGCATTGCGAGATGGAGACTGGAAATATATTGATGATACTCCTCCTGATGGATTACCTGAGGCCAGGCTGGATAGACTTAAGGATTTTGAACCTCGCTTGTATAATTTAGATAAAGATCCGGGAGAAACGACTAACCTTTACAATGAAAATCCTGCATTGGCAAAAAAGTTTTTAGAGAAATTGAATGCTATTAGAAAGGCAAAAAAATGAAATATAGAATAACCATATGTATTTTACTGACACTTGTTTGTATCTCCTGTAACAAGGTAGAGACGAACAGCCAAAAAAACAAAACGGAGCAGGTGTCACTGGTGGATTATGTTAATCCTTTGATGGGCACTGATTCCAAATATTCACTGTCAAATGGCAATACCTACCCGGCAATTGCTACTCCATGGGGCATGAATTTCTGGACTCCAATGACATCAGCAATGGGAGATGGATGGACATATAAGTACAATGAAAACAAAATCAGGGGGATAAAGCAAACACATCAACCAAGTCCATGGATTAATGATTATGCGGCCTTCTCATTGATGGCTGTAACAGGTGAATTGAAATATCAAGAAGATAAGCGAGAATCTTATTTTTCGCATAAAGCAGAAACAGTACGACCTGATTATTAC
>Ga0209345_10006218_pt1 | contig 10895 bp, 5 predicted proteins | sample Cruoilmetagenom7_FD_187294 | JGI IMG/M metagenome (GOLD analysis project Ga0209345, IMG submission 187294) | Oil polluted marine microbial communities from Coal Oil Point, Santa Barbara, California, USA - Sample 7 (SPAdes) (version 2) | ecosystem: Environmental > Aquatic > Marine > Oil seeps ...
TCCAGTTATTGGTATGTTAGGCTTTTCATCTGCAATCGCATTACCGTTTGCTTTATTTGCTGCTTTTCCGGGTTGGTTAAATTCATTACCAAAATCAGGAGGCTGGTTAAATACTGTAAAGGTTGTTTTAGGATTTTTAGAATTAGCCCTAGCGTTTAAATTCTTGTCGCAGGCCGATTTAGTGCTGCAATTACATGTTTTAGAACGTGAAGTGTTTATTGCTATTTGGATTGCTATTTTTGGAACACTGTCGTTGTACCTTTTTGGGAAAATACAATTACCACACGATTCACCATTAAAGCATATCTCAGTAGGACGCTTATTATTTGGTTTACTAACGCTAACGTTTACCATTTACATGATTCCTGGACTTTGGGGAGCTCCTTTAAAAATTATAAGTGCTTTTCCGCCTCCATTGGATTATTCTGAATCACCATATGGAGTAGGGAATTCTAAAGGTGGCGGTTCTGTAAGTTCAACTGATATTCCTGAAGGAGCCCATTTATTAGCACCACATGATATTTTAGCATTTAATGACTATGAAACAGGATTAGCTTATGCCAAAAAAGTAGGAAAACCTGTGATGTTAGATTTTACAGGTTGGGCTTGTGTCAACTGTCGTAAAATGGAGCAAAATGTTTGGGTAGATCCTAAGGTTTTGTCTAAGCTTAAAAACGAAGTTGTACTTATCTCTTTATACGTTGATGAACAAATAGATTTTCCTGAAGGAGAAGCTCCAGATTCAAAATTAAGACCAGGTAAAAAACTGAAAAATAAAGGACAGCTATGGAGCGAAATGCAAACTATTAAATACAAAACTAATACGCAGCCTTATTATGTGTTGATGGATCATAATGAAGAAAACCTAAACGAACCGGTTGCTTATACTCCAAATATTGATGATTATAATGCTTGGTTAAAAGAAGGTATTGCAAATTTTAAAGATTAAAGCACGAAACTAAAAACAGAATGCTCTCTTTTTGAGCTTTTTTTTTACAATGATTTTGTAAGTGTGTTTTGTTTTTCTAATGTGTGCTATTCTATTGTTTTATAGAATTGACATTAACCTTAATAGGCTAGTGTAGTGTTATAGAAATATAAATGCGAACTATAAAATGCAGGTTAATTCTTTAGGTTTAGTTATTTTGTATTGAAAACCGATACAAATTACATTTTAGATAACTTTTTTTATAATTCTTCTTTTGCATTTAAGAGAAGGTATGCTTTTGTCTTTTTCTATTTGTCCATTTAAAAAAGCTGTTATTCTTTTTTCCAATTCTATTTTGCTACCATAAGTTAATAGTTGGTTTTTTTTGCAGAACTCTATTAATTCAAATTTTAATGAATCTTGGTGAATAATAGTATTAGGAGATAACGTCTTTTTCACAATAAACTGTTTATGATGTATTTAATTAAATACGGTGTAATTAGTTTTCTTTTTTATAAAGAAGCGCAGAGATATAGCTATTAATATAACCTCAATTAGATGCAAAAACTTAAGATTTAATTTCTGCGCTTCAGTTAATGTTTTTTTATTCGGTCATTGGAGCACCACTTACAATAAGGAACTCTGAACGTCTGTTTTCAGCATGTTGTTCTTTAGTACAACCCGCAGAACAATCTATTTTAGGTTCAGATTCACCTTTACCAACACCAGAAATACGAGAGGCATCAATACCTTTAGATATTACGTATTGTACTGTTGTTTTTGCTCTACGATCAGAAAGGCCTGTGTTGTAAGCTTCAGGACCTCTTTCATCTGTGTGTGATGTTGCACTAATAACCATTTCAGGATATTTTTTCATAATCTGAACTAATTTATCTAATTCAAAAGCAGCTTGAGCTGTAATGTTAGACTTATCAAATTCAAAGAAAATAGGTGCTAAATCAATTTTCACAGGTGTAATTAATTTTTCAATAGGATCTAAAGAAATTTGGATGTTATTTTCTTCTTCGTTAGTGCCTTTCACAGGAACTTTTTTACTGTCAAAACCATCCATTACAACTTCTAATTCGCTATCCTCATCACATTCTACTATAAACTCAGCAATACCTTGAGTGTTTGTCATTTTAGAAACCACTTTATTACCTTCGCTATCATACAATGTAACAGCAGCACCACTAATAGGTTCGCGTGTTTTGTCATCTAAAACGGTAGTGCTTATTAATACATCACAAAGTGGTTGTAATTTTTTGAATTCGTAAATATCGTCACTTCCTTTTCCACCTTCTCTGTTTGAAGAAACAAAACCATCACCGTTTTCTTCATCAATAATGAAAGCAAAATCATCAGCGTTACTGTTAATAGGAATACCTACATTACGAGCAGGAGCTAGTTTACCATCAATTTCTTTAGTGTAAAATACGTCTAATCCACCAAGACCTAAATGACCATTAGAAGAAAAGTATAGAGTATTATTACTACTGATGTAAGGGAACATTTCTTGACCTTCAGTATTTATTTTTTGACCTAAGTTTTCAGGTTCACCTATAGTTCCATCAGCATTTATTGCAGCTTTGTAGATATCAAAATCTCCAAAACCACCAGGCATATTAGAAGAAAAATAAAGTGTTTTACCATCTGCGCTAACAGAAGGGTTTTTAACAGAGTAGTTTTCACTATTAATGGCTAAATTTTCAACCATATCCCAATCGTCGCCTAACTTAGTAGCTTTAAATAAATACAGTTGGCTAAAACGCGTACTGCTTAGAGAATCTTTTTGAAAGTCTTTTTCAAAATAACTTTCTCTAGAGAAATACATTGTTTTTCCATCAGGAGTAAAGGATACTAAACCTTCGTGAAATTTTGTATTTATTTTTTTGTTAGCTAAAGTTGCTTCTTGATAAGTACTATCAGCGTTTTTAACAATAGTGTAAATATCTAAGTAAGGTTGGTCATTCCAACCATAAGTTTTACGATTGTCATTACGACCAGAAGTTATGTATAATTTACCATCATGTAAGATACCACCAAAATCTGATTGTGTAGAGTTAAAATCTGCATTTTGCACATTAAACTTTTTACCTTGTTCTAAAATTTTAGGAAGGTAATCCGGATTTTTTCTAAATGCTATAGCTCTATTATCAGCAGGACGCATTGTAGCAAACTTATCCATTTGTTGATTAGAGGCTTCATATTTCCCATTTGCTTTAAGCATTTGAGAATATTTGTATACCATTTCTGGTTTTTCAGAAGTTTCTAAAGCTTTAGCATACCAACGCTCAGCAGCTTCGGTATTAAAAATGTTATAGTAACTTTCTGCAAGTTGTCCGTAAACATAGTCGTCTGCTTTACCGTCTTCTACAAGTTTGTTATAGCTTTCGGCAGCTTTTACAAATTCAAATCTGGCAAAGTGCTTATCTGCTTTCTTGGTATCTTTATTCTGAGCAGTTAAGCAAAAGCTACTCATCAACGTAATAAATAATAATGTTTTAAAGTTTTTCATAATTGTTTTAGCTTAACTGATTAAAAGTATCTTGGTGAACGAGAAACACGTCTTGGAAAATTAAGATCAAATAATAACATGATCTCATGTGATGCTGGTGCATATGCTTTAATATCAGAAGATATAGCATCATACGCATAACCAATTCTTACAGCATCTGTAAGTGCAAAATTTACCAAACCAGAAAATGAATCATCTAATCTATAAGAAGCCCCAATTTCAAATTTCTTAAAGAATCTTGCATTTAAATTAACATCAAATGATGTAGGTGCATCAAAAGCAGATTTTACCATAAACGATGGTTTAAGTTCTGTATTTGGTGAAAGATCAAACACGTAACCACCAGTTAAGAAATAGTGCTGTGTTTCAGATCCTATTTTACGATTACCATCGTCTAAATGAACAGATGATAGTAAGTTAGGTACAGATAATGATAAATAATATTTTTCAGTGTAGTAAAAGAAACCAGCACCAATGTTTGGTGTTGTTTCATTAATACCAAATCCAAAGAAAGGATCGTTAGTGTCTATCACAGCAACGTTTCCATTTGATAAATCAATGTCATGGAATGTAGCTCCTGCTTTAACACCAAAAGCTAAACGGTGTTCGCCGCCTAAGTTTAAGGTGTATGAGACATCTACATAAGCATTAGTTTCTTTAACAGGACCAATATGATCTGCAATAACAGATAATCCTATTCCAAGATTATTTCCAACTGGCGCATGACCAAAGAATGTACCTGTTTCAGGGCCACCTTCAATTTTAGTCCATTGGTTTCTGTATAGTAGTCCAAAAGAAAGATTTTCTCTTGAACCTGCATAAGCAGGGTTTACTATATTCATATTATACATGTACTGTGTGTACTGAGGGTCTTGTTGCCCATGCATCTGAAATGCTAAAAGCAAAACCGCTATAATAGAGAGTTTTTTCATTATATAAAGTTGATTCTGTTAGTTGATTATCTGTTAATGTATACCCAAGAACTTCTTGTTTTGTTTCCTCCTTCATATTCCATAGTGTAGAAATAAGTGCCTACTGGAAGTTCTTCTCCATCATTAGTTTGGCCTTCCCATTCGTTTGTATAATTGGTTTTAGAATATACAAGGGTTCCATTTCTATTAAAAATTTCTAGTTTGGTAACATTAAAACTGCTTAAATCGAAATAATCATTTTGTCCAGGAGAGACTCCTGGTGAAATTCCTTGAGGAATAACACAGTTGTCTAATTCTATAACTGTAACTTCTGTAAATTGATTACATCCTGTATCATTAAATATGACTTCAATTTCATATAATCCAGCATCTAATACCTCTAAGCTTAAGCTATTTTCGTTATCTATAACACCACCATCACGATACCAAACAATAGATACATCTGAAGGTGAATAGTTTTCTGGCATTGCCTCAATAATTATTGGAGTTGAAGCATTAGGACATACTTCATAGTCAAAATCTGTAGAGAAATTTGTAACGGGTTCACTTCCAATTACCAAATTGAAGCTATTAGTTACATAACAATTTATATAATTACTAGATTCTACTCTCACAAATAAAGTTTCACCAGAGCTATCATAATTTCCTGAAATTGCTCCTGTAGCTAATATAGCATCTGCTTGAGATGTGTAATAAGTAACGTTATATAATGAAGCATCTTGACCATTAAGGATGGCTGAATCGTGTTCTGATAAATCAAAACTAACAATGCCATCGTTATCAAAATCACATCCAATAAAGTCTACACTTGCAGCTGTATGTGTTGGAGTAGAGGTGGCTATAGCAAATGTTGTTGTGGCAAAACAACCTGTAGCATTATCTTCTACTCTAACATAAATTGTCTGAGGGTTTGATGTGTTATTGTAAGGAGACGTCAATTCACTTAAGTTATCTATAGCATCTTGTTCAGATATATGATAAGTTACAATATAGTCTGATGAATCTTGAGTCCCTAAAATAGCATCATCATTTTCGGTAAGATGAAAGAGTGCCTGGTTTGTTGTAGAACATTCAAATAAATCAGGAGCAGGATTCGCTATTGGTTCTGGTAGAAATTCAACAAGAATACCATCTGTTATCATACAGTCTTCTGAGAAGATAACTTGAACGTCATAATAATTAGATTCAGTAATTGTTAACGTAGAAGATGTTTCACCAGGAATAACAAATCCGTCTTTATACCAAACATGTGGAAATTCAGGTGCATGTGTGTTTATAATTACAGGTTCATTTAAACAAGTTGCTGTACCTGCATCAATAGTAATATCATCACCTAAACTTAATTCTCCAATATCAAAACTACCTGCTTTAAGGAAAACTCCAGTATCGTATTGCGAATCTCTATCGTCTGCAACAATGAGCTTAATACGGTAAGTTTCTCCAATATTTACAGATGCTTGAGCCGTAAACACAGTTGTTCTACCATTATAATTCATTGGTGGTAAATTTTCTGTGATATATTCTCCAAAATATTCTTCATTAATAGCAGGGCATTCAGAATTTTGCGGATGAACATTAGTTGTTAAAATTGGTGTATCGGAAAATGGAATAACTGCCAAATTAGTTGTGTTATCGCTGGAATCTGTTAAGAAAAAGGCAAAGGCATCTGAGAAATTACATTCATCAGTACCACCAATAGCTCCGGTGTATTCCTCTGAAGCCATTAGGAAATCAAAGCTAATTTCTGGTACATAGGGTACAAAGTCAAACTCTATTATAGTTGCATTTCTAGAATTTATACCAAAATTATTGTCTAAGTCATAATCTCCTGGCCATGCGCTTCCACCTGCACTCATTAGATTGTCGTTTGTTCCGGCAGCTTCTATGGCATGTCCTGTACTCATTAAAACTCCTTCACTAAAAGGGAATTCATCTCCGTCCATTGTAAAATAACCTATTCCGTTTGGTTGATCGCTACTAAAGCTCGTACCTGTTGAAAATGTAATATTTGAAACATTAGCACAATCACTTCCAAATAATACGTCTTGTATCAATTCTTCAATAGTATGAGAATCATCAGTTACTTCTATGCTATTAAAACCAGGTTTAATACATAAATCAAAAGTGACATCCTCAGCTTCAGAGCCTTCTGAAAATACTCTTATATAATAAGTATTACCAATGACTAATTGCGGAGTAGTGCTCGTGGTACTATCCATACAATACAATTCACTAAGGTTGCCGCAACTACCTTCGTAAACAGCATGATTAATACCTGACGAATTACCATTAACAACTATGTTTTCAAATGATATTATTTGGTTGTTATGTAAAGCTGTAAACTGAAACCATACATCATCATCAGGGTCTCCTGAACAAGAAGGGTCAGGTATACCAGATGGGGTTGCCGATAAAATCGTACCAAAATTTAACTGGTCACAACTGTTATCTGTATTTACAACTGCGATTGTAGCGTTTGAGCAATCATTGTTGTCAGGAATACAGCCTGTTAGTTGTATTGGTAAACTGTTGAATACACAATTGAAATCTTGATCGTTATTTAAAGTGTATATGACATCCACATTAAAAGGAAAAGGTCCTATTTGGTAAATGCCTGTTGATGTAATAGTAGTGGTATTTGGGTCTATATTGTTAGATAAGGTTAATGATGTTGCGCTACCTAATGATGTAACATTAACATCCAATAAATATTGATCACCATTGTCACAATCATCCACAAATGCGAAGGTTGACTCTGAATTTGTACATGTAGCACAAGAAACAGTATAGTTAATACCGTCTTTCATAGGTAAGTCTCCACTAGCACAACTTGATGGTAAAAAATCATCTGAAGCGATATAAAATGATATCCTATTACCGCTAGATGTATAAGAAACGCCTGCTAGATTGCCTTCATTGCCAAAGAAATAATCAGTGTAAGCCACAATAGGAGAGCCATCAGTATCAATAACTACCAATGGATCCCATCCTTCTTGAATATAACCAGACTGAAAAGTTAAAGTTAAAGGGGTGCCATCTGTACTCGTAAAAGTAAAGACTTCGGGATTAACCACTCCATCATCTCCATAACACATAGACTCCACTAATGGGCCGTCATTACAATCAATGATAAAGTCTGTTTGTACTGGTGTTGTAAAAGTAAGAGGGCCTGCCCAAATACTATTGCCATTTGTACAATTTGCTCTTACATATATATCATACTCTGTATCAAATAATAGATTGTTTTCTATAATACTTGTAACAGAAGAGAATGTACCCGATGAAGGAATGCTAGATCCCGAAGGGATCACAACATACTCCCATGACGATTCACTATCATTAGCTTCCCAAGCAAAGCTGGCAAAAGCATATGTGTCATTAGAATTCACGTAATTAAGAGATAGTGTTGGCGAAATACAAAATGTTCCACAAGTTTCTACACGTACCAAATCAATAGACATATCTGCTCTACTGCTAAAAGTTGCTCGCGTATTTTTGAACTCAAGATATATAGATTGCCCGAGATAAGCATCTAAGTTTACACCTACTGGTACCCAGGCTTCAGAACTAGATGTCTGTAATTGACCAGTCCATGTAAATACATTAGTAAATGGGCCGGAAATTGAATTAGAAACTCCAACTTCTAATTCTCCCATATTGTCACCATAGGCATGCATATAAAAAGATAGTTCTGCACTATCTGTAGCTGTAGTAAGGTCAATAACAGGACTAATTATTGATGCCGATTCCTGGTTAACATTACCAGAAGCTTCAAAATTCATATAATTAGAGCCACTATATGGTGAACTTGGTCCTGTTGAGCCACTATCTGAATTTCCTGGTATTTCCCAGTTTCCCCCAATATTATTGTTTGTGATATCTCCTATCCATCCATCAGAATCATCAAATTCGGCTGTAAATACAAACGTAGAGTTGTTAGACGGGCAGGAGACTCCAACTGGAGGAGATATTGTTTGACATAAGGCTATTGAGCTTCCAAGCATGCAGAATGCTAAAAAGGTCAGTTTGAAGATATTCTTATTCATTTCAGTTTTTATTTAATTCGCTAAAAAAATCAGTCAATTTATAAACAGGTGACCTGTTCAGGTATGTTTTAAAAAAACAAAAGCCACAAAGTGAAATTAAGTGGCTTTTGTTTTTTACAAACAAATTTATTGTTTAAGTACTCGTATCGTTTCTGTAACATTTGCTATAGTTACTTTAACAAAATATGTTCCTATATTTAAGTTAGACATGTCTAACTCACTAGCAATGTTATTAGGCGTCGTTCTTAATACTTCTTGACCTAGCATATTATACACAGTTATATTTTCAATGCTTTTTTTAGCATTTAATGTTAATGTGTTTTTTACTGGATTAGGGAAATAGGTAAATGCAGATTCATTAACTACATCATCAACACTTAAAGCAGTACAAGTTACTGTTGCTTCCCATCCTGTTAAGCTAGAATAAGGGTCAGATGTAAACTCAATAGTTAAGGCTCCAGATGGATCTGTAGAAGTGTAAAAGTCTCCTACATGAAGTTCACTACTTGCAACTATAGTATTGTCTCCATTGCCACTGTCTTGTCCACATAGTGTTTGAGCTAAAACTGGGTATGTGTTATCTGGGCCGTTATATATGGTTAAGTAATCGTAACATCCATCTTGTTCACCAGGACCAAAGGTGTCTACTTCTATATCAACGTATGTAAACGTAATAGTTACTGCTTGTCCAGCAGAATCTGGAAGAATAGTTGTAGATGAAAATTCAGAATCTGAATAATTACCGTTGCTTCCGCCACCATCTACAAAGATACCGCCACATGCAGGAGGGACAATTGCCGTTGCAAATGTGTAAGGGCCAGTCCAAAGAGAAACTCCATTTGCATCACACTCAGATTGTACATAAAACTCGTAATGGGTATCATCTGTTAAATCTGTAAGTGTATATGGATTTGTAACTCCAGATATTGTTGCTACACCTGTTGCTGTTTCACCAGCAGTTATATTAATAACTTCAATGTTCCAAGTTGTAGCAGTGCCGTTAGCGGTCCATGCTAAATCAGCTGAAGTAGTTGTAATGTTTGATACCGTTAATGCTGTTGGAGACATACATAAAGGAGCTTCATCAAAAGTAACATCATCAATAGCGATATCATCATCAAAATCACCTGGTTCAATCACTTCAGAATATGTGAATCTTGCTTGTGCTGGTCCTGTAAAAGTCAAGCCACTAAGATCTAAAATTTTTAATTCCCATCCGGATGTGTTTGTATTGTATGTTGCCATAAGGTTCCAAGCAGCACCATCCCAAACTTCTACATCTAATTGAGCATTTGCTGAATCTTCAGAATTACTTATTTCATAAAAACTCAATGCAGGTGTTGTCAGTGTACTTACGTCTACAAAAGGACTCAACAAATATCTAGGACCATGTTCTTGAGAAGCATCTGCTGCTGCATAGAAACCACCTGATGTTGTACTTCCTGTTATTACACCGTCGTTTCCAACATGGCTTAATCCTGATGCTTCAAAAATCCAATCTTCTTCTCCTGAATCGCTATACATTCTCCAGCAATCTGGTATTGCACCACCATTATCAAAACCTTCTGTATATGGTGCCATAAGCGGATTACAATCTGTTTGAAATGATACTGGTCCTACCCAAAATGAATTACCATCGGTTGCACCACAATTAGATTGTACATAAAATTCATAATTGGTGTCTGGTAATAAGGCTGTTACAGTATATGGATTGGTAATTTCAGATAATGTTGCTACACCTGTTGCCGTTTCACCTGCAGTTATATTTACAATTTCAATATTCCAAGCTGTAGCAGATCCCGTTTCTGTCCATGCTAAGTCTGCTGTTGTGGCAGTAACATTTGCAACTGTTAAATCTGCAGGAAAGATACAAGCTATAGGATTGTCAAAAATGACATCATCAATAGCGATATCATCATCACTCCCTCCGTTAGGTTCAGAGAACGTAAAACGCGCTTGTGCTGGCCCTGTATATGTTAACGTACTTATATCTATTGTTTTTAATTCCCAACCTACTGTATTCGTATTATATGTAGCCATAAGATTCCATGCTGCTCCATCCCAAATTTCAACATCTAATTGTGCGTTATCTGAGTCTTCAGCATCACTTATTTCGTAAAAACGTAATTCAGGTGTTGTTAATGTACTTACATCTACAAGAGGACTCAATAAATATCTAGGACCATGATTACTAGATGCATCACAAACAGCATAATAACCACTTGATAATGTTGTTCCTGTTATGTCCCCTCCGTTACCTACATGGCTAGGGCCTGATTCATTGAAAAACCAGTCTTCTTGTCCGGAATCGCTATACATTGACCAACAATCTGGAATATCACCTGCGTTATCAAAATCTTGTATATAAGGTGCTGTTAAAGCATCACAAGCAGTTGTAAATGCGATAGGACCTACCCAAATAGATGGACCTTCTGCACCACAATCTGCTTGTACATATATTTCATATTCGT
>Ga0209345_10006219_pt1 | contig 10895 bp, 8 predicted proteins | sample Cruoilmetagenom7_FD_187294 | JGI IMG/M metagenome (GOLD analysis project Ga0209345, IMG submission 187294) | Oil polluted marine microbial communities from Coal Oil Point, Santa Barbara, California, USA - Sample 7 (SPAdes) (version 2) | ecosystem: Environmental > Aquatic > Marine > Oil seeps ...
GCTGATGTCTTTAACGATATAATCCGCAGTCATCGCGGGCTCCTGTCCTGTCAATACACTGAAGACCCGATACCACCACCAATCAATTCCGACAATGCCAGCCAAAAAAGGCGGCTGGCTGATCAGCCCAGCAGCAAGGCGCTGATCTGCTTGAGATACCCGTCCAGCGATTTGCCCCGGCTTTCCATATTCAGTCGCACCACGGGTTCAGTGTTGGAGCTGCGCAAGTTGAACCGCCAGTCGCCCATATCGAGGCTGATCCCGTCAGTTTCATCAATGCTTATGGCATCGGGCTCATAGCGTGCCCGAACCCGTGCGATGGCGGTTTTGGGGTCGGCCAGCGTGAAATTGATCTCGCCAGACGAGGGGAATGCGGCGCGGCGTTCCGCGACCAGCGCCGCCAACGAGCCTTTGCGGCTGATCAATTCGGCCATAACCAGCCACGGGACCATACCGCTGTCGCAATGCACGAAGTCACGGAAATAGTGATGCGCCGACATCTCACCGCCGTAAACCGCGCCGTGATCGCGCATGAATTGCTTGATGAATGCGTGGCCGGTGCGGGCCTGAACGGCTATGCCTCCGGCGCGGGCCACCACATCTTGCGTGTTCCAGATGACACGCGGGTCGTGGATAATCTTGGCCCCGGGCTCTTTGGCCAGAAATACCTCGGCCAGCAGTCCGACGATATATTCGCCATCAACAAATCCGCCGTGTTCATCAAAAAAGAAACATCGGTCAAAGTCACCATCCCAGGCGACGCCCAGATCCGCGCCTTCGGCCAAGACACGGGCCACGGTGGGTGGGCGATTTTCGGGCAATAGGGGGTTTGGGATGCCGTGCGGAAAGCTTCCATCGGGGTCATGGTGCATGCGCTTGAAGACCAGTGGCGCACCCTTGGCGGCCAAGGCCTCTGCGATGGCGTCAAAGGTTGGACCAGCCGCACCATTGCCGGCATTCACGACGATGGTCAGCGGCTTGAGGGCCGTGATGTCGACAAACGACAGCACCCTCTCGACATAGGCCGAACGCGCCTGATCCGCGATATCAATGACGGAGCCGCCGGATTTGGCGGGGCCGAAATCATCGGCCTCGGCCAAGGTCTTGATGGAGGCCAGGCCCGTCGCCGCATCCAAGGGGGCAGAGCCCGCCCGCACCATTTTTAGGCCATTATAATCCATCGGATTATGCGACGCCGTCACGCAGATCCCGCCGTCAGCCGCGAATTGCGTTGTGGCGAAATACATCTCTTCGGTGCCTGACAGGCCAAGGTCGAGCACCTCGCAACCCTCATCAAACAAGGCCTGCGCCACGGCTCCGGCCAATGCTTGCGAAGTCGCGCGAATGTCGCGCCCCAAGACCACGCGCCGTGCATTCAGCGCCCGCGCAAAGCCGCGCCCGATGCGGTAGGCGATGGCCTCATTCAGCTCTTCGCCCAAGCGGCCGCGAATGTCGTAAGTCTTGAAGCAGGTCAGTGTCATGGATCAGCCTTTGGCCCCTTGGCCACGCGAATAAACGTCCTCGTAGCGGATAATGTCATCTTCGCCGAGATAGCTGCCGGTCTGCACCTCGATCAGCACCATCGGGACTTTGCCGGGGTTTTCCATCCGGTGCACGGCGCCCAAGGGAATGTACACCGATTGATTTTCGCTGACCAGTTTGACCTGATCGTCGATGGTCACCCTGGCGGTGCCCTGTACGACGATCCAATGCTCGGCGCGGTGGTGGTGGCTTTGCAGGCTCAACGCGGCGCCGGGATGCACGACAATGCGTTTCACCTGAAACCGGTTGCCGACCGCCAGGCTCTCGAACCAGCCCCAGGGCCGGTGATCGCGCGGGAAGGTTTCGGCCTGTGCCGCGCCTTTTGCCTTGAGGGCGGTGACGGCCGATTTGACGTCTTGCGCGCGGTCTTTGTGGGCGACCAGAACGGCGTCATTCATCGCGACGACGACGATATCCTCCAGCCCGATTCCGACCACTTCGAGACCGTCGGATTCAGAACGCAGCAACGTGTCGCGGCACTCAATGGCGGTGGCACCGCCGCTGGTGACAACGCCGTCGCCATCAGGGTCGGATTCGCGCCAGACCGCCTCCCAACCGCCAAGGTCGGACCAGACGCCGCTGTAGGGTACAACGCTGATATTGGACGCTTTCTCCATCACCGCATAGTCGATGGAAATATCCTCCAAGGCAGCCCAAGGTTCGGGGGCAAGGCGGGTAAAGCCGAGGTCCGATTCGGCCTGTTCAACGGCGGCGCGGGTTTGCACCAGCATTTCGGGTTGGAACGCCTCGAAAGCGGCGATCAATGTGTCAACGCAGAACAGGAAAATTCCGGCGTTCCACAGGTGCTGACCACCCGTCAGCATGGTTTGCGCGGTCTCCAGGTCGGGTTTTTCCACGAACCGCGCCAAAGGTTGCGCGACGGGGGCGAAATCTGCGCCGGGTGATTGCGACATTTCCAGCCAGCCAAAGCCCGTTTCCGCGCGGTCCGGGCGAATACCGAAGGTGACGATGTTGCCGTCTCGTGCCGTCGCGGCAGCGGCCTGCACCGCCTCGCGGAACCGTTTTGCATCAGGAATGACGTGATCCGAGGGGGCAACCAGCATCAATGCGCCTGCCTCACGGGCTTGAACAGTCAAGGCTGCGGCCAGGATGGCGGGGGCGGTGTTGCGGGCCTGTGCCTCAATCAATATCGCTGACGGCGCGACCTCGATCTGCGCCAGTTGCTCGGTGACGATAAAGCGGAAATCCGACCCCGTCACCACGACCGGTGCGGCAAACACTGTCCCTGACAGCCGCCGCGCCGAGGCTTGAAACAGGCTTTCGTCGCCGGTCAATGATGAGAACTGTTTTGGATAGGATTTGCGCGACAAGGGCCAAAGCCGGGTTCCGGAACCGCCACACAACAAGACCGGGTGAATTTGCATCTAAGTCTCCCCCAAAAGTGGCGGCCATTTGCCAAACACCTTTTGCATTTGAATCATAAGCTATGTTTATCGGCAAGAAATACGCCTTTGCTGTGGCGTTAGTGTGGGGTTTCTAATGCAAGGTTGCGAAGTTATCCTGTTCAACTACAACGGGGCCGTTGTATCACTATTTTTCATGGGTTGAGCGTATTATGACACGGATTACCAAGGCAGTTTTTCCCGTCGCAGGGCTGGGAACACGGTTTCTGCCTGCAACCAAGGCGATGCCAAAAGAACTGTTGCCGATTATCGATAAGCCGATCATTCAATTCGCCGTCGAAGAGGCAGTCGCGGCGGGCATCACGGATTTGATCTTTGTCACCGGTCGCCCCAAACGTGCGATCGGGGATCATCTGGATGCCAATCTTGAACTCGAGTTTCAACTGACCCAGCGCGGCAAGCACGCCGAGCGCGATATGGTGCGCAACATTGTGCCGACGGGCATCAACTGTATCTTTATTCGTCAGGCCGAGCCCAAGGGGTTGGGTGACGCGGTGCTATGCGCCGCCCCTGCCGTGGGCAACGCGCCATTCGCCGTACTGCTGGCCGACGATCTGATGAGGGGTGACTATCTACCGACGGCTGAACTGGTTGCCGCCCACGAGGCAAATCCCGGTACTTATCTTTGTGTTACCGAAGTCGAACAATCCGAGGTCAGCAAGTACGGGATTGTGCGGCCCGGGACCGGCGACGCACTCAGTGTGGCGGGGCTGGTCGAAAAGCCCGCTGTCGATGACGCGCCGTCGCGGCTGGCATCTATGGGCCGCTATGTCTTCGAGCCAGAAATCTTTGATGTCCTGCGTACGCTCGGCCCCGGCTCTGGCGGTGAAATCCAGCTGGCAGACGCGATTGACGCGTTGGCCAAGCTTGGCCGCGTGCAGGCCTTGCCCATGAGCGCGAAACGCTATGACTGCGGATCAAAGAAAGGGTATTTGACGGCAATCATTGATCATGCGCTGGATCGTGATGAGTTTCGGGATTGGATGATCCCGATGCTGCGTGACCGTGTGCGGGATCTATGACCCAACAGACAGCGACGATAAGGGGCGCAACATGACGCATGTTCTGGTCACGGGTGGCGCGGGCTATATCGGGTCTCACGCCTGCAAGGCACTTGCGGCGCGCGGCTATACGCCGGTGTGTTTTGACAACCTGTCGACCGGCTGGGCGCAGGCCGTAAAATATGGCCCCTTCGTTCAAGGCGATCTGTCTGACCGCAAGGCGCTGGATGCCGCGTTTGCTGAATTTGAACCGATTGCCGTCATGCATTTTGCGGCGTTCAGCCTTGTGGGCGAGGCCATGTCGAACCCCGGAAAGTACTGGCGTAATAACGTGCTGGGGTCGCTCAATCTGGTCGAGGCGGCGGTTGATGCGGGCTGCAAGCAGATCGTTTTCTCCTCAACCTGTGCCACTTATGGGGATCAAGACGGCGTGTTGCTGACCGAAGACAGTGCGCAGATGCCGATCAACGCCTATGGATCGAGCAAACGGGCTGTCGAGGAAATCTTGCGCGATTTTCGCACCAGTACCGATTTGCGCACCGTGGTTTTCCGGTATTTCAACGTCGCTGGCTCTGATCCCGCGGCCGAAATCGGTGAACACCACCGCCCTGAAACGCATTTGATCCCCGTCATGCTCGAGGCCATCGACGGCCAGCGGCCTGAACTGGAGATCCACGGGTCAGATTACGACACGCCCGATGGCACTTGTGTTCGTGACTATGTCCATGTTGTCGATTTGGTCGAGGCGCATATTCTGGGGTTGGAGTGGTTGCTCGATGGGAAACCAAGCCGCGTGTTCAATCTGGGCACCGGCGCGGGGTTTACCGTGAAAGAGGTTCTGACCCATGCGCGTGCGGCAACTGGCCACTCGGTTCCGCATCACTATGGTTCGCGTCGGGGCGGTGACGCGGCCAGCCTTGTATCTGGCAGCCACCGCGCCTTGTCTGAACTGGGGTGGGACCCAAAGCGTTCATCGCTGAAGGTCATGATTGCAGATGCCTGGAAGTGGCACAAAACGGGCGGGTATTCGGGCTAACGGGGTAGAGCCACGCCGTTGGGCGGCGTCCGGGCGGCTGCCGAATGCGTCGGGTTGCGGTCAGAATTGATCTTGAGGTTAAAGCAAGGGACATCATGGACCACGCACGCGAAAACATCACCGACATCCTGTGCATCGGCAGCCAGAAAGCATCAACAAGCTGGCTACATTCCGTTCTCAACCGGCACCCAGACACCTATGCCTTTCCGGATCTGGATCCGATCACCTCGACGTGCAAAGAGGCACATTTTTGGGACCGTAACCATGATCGCGGCGAGGAGTGGTATCGAAGCCTGATGATGCCACCTGAACCGGCAATGAAAACGATGGATTTCACGCCTGAATACGCGTTTCTGCCGGAGCACCTTATCGCGGAATGCAAGCGCCTGAACCCGACCGCAAAAGTGATCTATATTCTGCGTGATCCGCTTGCACGCGCGGTGTCCGCCTTTCGGATGCATATGCTGTGGCGTTTTGGTGCGGACCTTGGCAAACGTCTCGACTTGGTCAGGATGTTGCCGGAATTTCTGCCGCATGTGCAACTTGACCGGCACGGGCTCTATGTCCGGAATGCCGAGGCATGGCGACGGCATTACCCCGATATTCTGCTGCTGAACTACGAGGATCTACACGCAGATCGTGCAGCTAGTATGTCCCGGATCATGGCGCATGTTGGCCTCGACCCGGCGCGGTTGACCGGCGAGAGCCGACAGCGTTTTGACGCCGTGATGGCGGGTAAAGTGTGGGAAAGCCAAAGGTTTCCCGTGGATCGCGACGTGCTTTTGTTCCTAGAGGGGCACATCTCTCGCACCCGAGCGGCCGTGCGCAATACTTATGGAATTGAGTTCACCGAAGGGCAAAAAATGATCGATGATGCCACTACCCCCGAAGCGCTGACTGTCCTGACGCAAATTCATGACGAGATGGTTCGCAATCGCGAGGTGACGGAGGCTCAGCAGGCAACGTTGCAGAGCCTTCGCGACGAGGTGCGCGGTGAAAAACATTTGATCAGGCTGACGTTGAACCAAAGCGTGAAAGAGATGGAGCAGGACATCGCTGAAACGCTGGAGAGGGTGCAGATCAGCATGGCGCAAACCCTTGGCCGGATCCACGACGAACGCCTGTCTTTGGCACGTTTCGGCGACGGCGAGCTGATGCAGGTGACGATATCGGATTATAATATCGGGTTTCAGCGCAATACGCCCGAGCTGCAACAGGATTTGATAAAGGCGCTGGACCCTGATTGGCTCGCGCCCGGACGTGTCATGGTCACGCTGCCGCCGCCGTTCACGGGAAACCTGCACTGGCTGGGTGTCTGGATCAAGATCTGGGCCAAAACGCGCGCCTTGATCCACGACGACAAGATTTATGGCGATACGCTGATCTCGCGCCCGAAGTTTTTTCAATCCGAGGGCGACGCCGGGATCGCACAATGGCGACGTCTTTGGAGCGGCCGCCCCGTGCTTGTTGTAACAGGGCAGGGATCACGCTTTGATTTGTTGCCCGCGCTTTTTGATAGCGTCGCCAAGGTCGATTTTCTTCATACCGTGCCGGTTCATGCCTATTCCGAGATCGACAGCATTCTGGGTCGTATTCTTGACAGTGTGGCACCTGACACGCTGGTGTTGCTGTCACTCGGGCCGACGGCAACCATTCTTGCACATCGGCTGGCGGCTGCCGGCGTACAGGCTTTGGACCTTGGCCATATCAGCGCCAGCTACAATTTTGTTTACGCAAATGGTGCCTTGCCCGAGAGGTTGCCGATGGCGAATGCGCCTAAGTAACCGCCGCCGCGCGTGAAACTGTGGCGCGGTTCATTGCAAGGATAGCAACAATTGCAACGACGCCAGCGGCCTCGATCCAGAAGGCGGGCCAGAAGACCGCAACAACCGCTGGCAGTAGCGCTACACGTTGCCACATGGCCATTGGCGCAAAGAGGAACCCTTCGAGCATTGCGGCAAAGCCGACCAGCGCGACGATGGCGATAAAGCCCGTCCAAATTACAAGCGGAAGCGGCCCACCGAGGATCAGCGCCTCGTTATAGACCATGAACAAGGGGATCAAATACAGACCTTTGGCGTATTTCCACGCCTGAAAACTTGTCTCCATCGGTTTGGAGCCGGCAATTGCCGCCCCCGCAAAGCCCGCAAGCGCCACCGGCGGCGTAACGTTGGAGTCTTGCGAGTACCAAAAGACCACGAGGTGAGCGATGAGGATCGGCACGCCAAATTCATTGGTCAAGGCCGGACCGACGAGGATAATCAGCACGATATAGGCTGCCGTTACGGGCAGCCCCATGCCAAGTACAAGGCTGGCAAGCAGCACGAGCACCAGTGCCAGCAACAAGTTCCCGTTGGAAAATGCCAACATCATAGCGCTGAACTTCAGGCCCAGACCGGTCAACCCGACAACGCCGACGATGATGCCGGCAACGGCGCAGGCCACCGATACGGCGATGGCATTGCGCGCGCCCAGCTCCAACGCTTGCAACGTTTTTGCAAGGCCGGAACGACACATCGCCATGAACTCCGCGCCCGAGGTTCCATTGGCCACCCAGACCCACAGAGCACGCGCGGTGGCGGCGGCGACAATTGACAAGACTGCATAGAAACCGACTCGCATCGGTGAGTATCCAGCGACCAGCAGGAATATCAAGGCGACCAGCGGCAGCAGGAAATGCCAACCCTCGGCCAGAACACTGCGGGTGCGCGGAAGATCTGCGGCGCTCATGCCGGTCATACCCTGTTTTACGGCGGCAATATGTACCAGCAGGTAAACGGCGCCAAAATACAGAATTGCCGGAAAGATCGAGACCAGCACAATATCGACATAGGGCGTCTGCGTGAATTCGGACATCAAGAACGCGCCCGCACCCATCAAAGGTGGCATGATTTGCCCGCCGGTGCTGGCGGCGGCCTCGATCCCGCCCGCTTGCGCAGGCCGGTAGCCGAGCTTTTTCATCAGAGGAATGGTGAACGCGCCGGTCGTTACCACATTGGCGATGGCCGACCCGGAAATGGAGCCCATCCCCGCCGAGGCGATAACCGCTGCTTTGGCCGGGCCGCCACGCTGCCGCCCGGTCGTGGCATAGGCAAGGTCGATAAAGAACTTGCCCGCGCCTGTAACCTCAAGCACTGCTCCGAACAGCACGAAGACAAAGATAAACGTCGCGGCGACGCCCAGCGGGATGCCAAAGATGCCCTCGGCCCCGAGGGTCAGTTGGCTGGCGACACGATCAAGCGAGTACCCACGGTGGTTCATGATGCCGGGCATGAAATCGGCCAGCCACGGCAATTCGCCACGTTGGCCCGAAAAGGCATAGGTAATAAAGAACGCGGCGATGATGGTCATCGAAAAGCCGACCGCGCGGCGTGCAGCCTCCAGAACCAGAATGGTGGTAACGACGCCGACAATCACGTCGATATCTCGCGGAAAGATGGAGTTCGCGATGATGTCGATATTGGTGGGAATCCAGTAGAACACCAACCCGCCGCCGCAAATCAGGGCGCCGTCAATCAGCCAGCCGATGATCCCGCGCGGGCGGTTCGGGCCGAACGCCGGATAGACCAGAAAGCAGAGGATCAGGATCAAGCCAAGATGGCGGGGCCGCAGATCGAACAAGGCGGGCGTCGCGTAGCCGCCAGCCACCGCCAGCTGATAGACCGACAATCCGATACCGACCACGGCGATCAGTAGCAAGATGAACTGGTGCTGGGCCGGGTTGCGGGGGGCGTCTTCGGTCATGGTCATGGTTCCGATTCTAGGGCAATACTGACGCGTGCACGTTCGGCGAGCGCGGTCAGCGAAATCTCGGTGCTCACGGTGCGCAGCCGGTGGTTCACGGCAGGGCGACCGGGGCGCAGGATATAGGCGTTTCCGGGGACGGCTTCGTCAATGTCTTCAATCCAGTAGCCGCCCATTCCGTCGGAAATCTGGCGACCCCGTCCTGGAATGTGATCGAGACCGGCGGCGAAATCCGGTAGGTGCGAGCGCACCAAAACCATGCGGCCGTCGCGGTTTTCATAGCAGTCTTCGACCTCGAACCCCTGCACGGAGTGGTTCCACAGGATGCACCACCTTGCCCCGACAGGCATGGGAACGCTGGCGAGAACACCGTCTGCTCCGGCAAGGCGTATGGTTAGTTGCCCGGCGGCGGCAGGCAGCATGGACAGGCAAAGAAAGAGGGCGGCAAGCCGCCCTCTTGATTGGAAGGTCATAAAGAAACGCTCACGGGCGCAAGTGGGCCGGAATGTCAGCGCCGATTTCTTCGTAATAGCGGATCGCGCCGGGGTGCAGCGGGATCGGTGTTGCTGCCAGCGTGAACGCAACCGTGGTCTGGTTCGCTGCCGGGTGAACGGCTTGCAGATCAGCAATATTGGTGAACATCGCGCTGGTGATCGCATAGGCCAGATCATCCGACATCTCGGAGGACGCAACCAGCACGTTCGGCACGCCCAGAACCGTCACATCGGCGTCAACGCCGCTATATAGCCCGCCTGGCAACGTGGTTTGCGCAAAGATCGGATTGGCGGCCATCGCGGCGCTGATCTCGGCGTCGCTGAGGCCGATCATCTGAATCGACTGCGTGGTTGCAAGGTTCAGGATCGACGAGGTTGGCGCACCAACACTCCAGAAACCGGCGTCGATATCACCGTTTGCCAGCGCGTCTGCGGTCTCATTGAAGTTCAGGCGCTGTTCGTCGATGTCGTCATAAGTCAGGCCATTGGCGGCAAGGATCGCCGCTGCGTTGACTTCGGTGCCCGAACCAGGGGCGCCGATGGAAATACGACGACCGCGCATATCCTCGAGCGAGGTAATGCCGCTATCGGCCAGCGTGACGATCTGCACCATGTTTGCATAGAGCGAGGCCACGCCGCGCACCATTTCAAGCTGCTGGCCTTCAAAACGACCGGTGCCGGTTTGTGCCTGCTGCACGGTGTCGGCCAGCCCGATTGCCAGATCGGCGTCGCCCGTGGCAACCAGACCCATGTTTTCCACTGACGCGCCAGTTACCTCGGCAGTCGCGGAATATCCGTCGATATGGTTGTTAATGATTTCCGCCAGGCCGCCGCCCATCGGATAATACACACCGCCGGTGCCGCCGGTTGCGACGGACAGTTGCATTTGCGCAAAGACCGGTGATGCGGTCAGGGCCAAGGCAGCCGCGAGTAGAGTGCTATGTTTCATGTTTGGATCCTCCCCATTTTTTATTGTGCTTAGTTAAAGCACCTTGCTGGGCGTCGGGCAAGAGGGTCACCCGCCCAAAAAATGGGCAAGTTCGGGAGGGGGTTCTTTGGGTTTCAGGGGCTGTCCGCGGCCGTGAGCGCCGCTTCGATCCGCGTCCATTCCATCCCATCGGGCAGCCCGAGCCTGAGCCATTCCTTGCTATAAGGGAACCGGCGGCTCCAGATGTGATGCCGCGCAAGGTGGTCTTGCGCTTGCTGCGCGGATGGCGTGACATAGGTGCGAAACAGGGCCGTTCCACCCAGGAACGCCCAGCCCATGCGTCGCGCCAGCGCGTCAAGACGCGCGGCGTCCTCGGTCAGGCGCGCGGTTGTCTCCTGCGCCCAAGCCTCGTCTGTCAATGCCACGGTGCCGATTTGCAGCGCAGGGCCACAAACCGGCCAGGGCCCGGCCATCGCGGACAGTGTTGCCAGCATATCCGCGCCGCCCACAGCAAAGCCAAGGCGCACCCCCGCCAGCCCGTAAAATTTGCCAAACGACCGCAGGACCAGAATTCGGTCACCCGCGTATTGCGCGACCGAGAGGTCCTTGTGCGGATCGGCAAAGCTTTCATCGACCACCAGCAAGCCGACGGTCTTGGCGACCTTGCGCAGAGCATCAGGGGAATAGCGGCGGCCATCGGGATTGTTGGGGTTCACGACAACTGCA
>Ga0209345_10006220_pt1 | contig 10894 bp, 12 predicted proteins | sample Cruoilmetagenom7_FD_187294 | JGI IMG/M metagenome (GOLD analysis project Ga0209345, IMG submission 187294) | Oil polluted marine microbial communities from Coal Oil Point, Santa Barbara, California, USA - Sample 7 (SPAdes) (version 2) | ecosystem: Environmental > Aquatic > Marine > Oil seeps ...
GTAGCTGTTGTCTGGGGACCAAGGTGTGAAAGATCGGTTGAAAGATCCAGGATCAGGTCTATACGTGCATAGGGAACAACATCATTATTGTCCTTGACACAGGCTGTAAAACTGATGGTCATTGCCAGAATTCCAAAAAAAAGGCCTAATTTTGATATTAAATAATACTTATTCATTGCGTGGATAAGAACGGGACAAAGATAATTAAATTGTTCCTGATCAGGATTTATCTCTTCCTGTTTCTGTTGTTGCTGCCGTTTGCTTCCCTGGAGGCCCAGACAAAAAAGGTCAGGCAGGCTGAGCGAAAGCAGGAACAACAGAAGCTGAAGGAGAAGAAGGGAAATGAGCAAAAGCGACAGGCAGCCCTCAAGCACAGGGAAGATATACAAACCAAGGAAGTTAAGGCACGCATGAAGGAGACCAAGAAAAGATCTGATAATTATAATAAAGGGAAAAAGGAACCATTTTTTAAAGGACTGTTTAACGGGAAAAAGAAAAGAAGAAAGCGACGCCGATGAAATTTGATATTGAAAGCATTCTACCTCTTGTCATTATGGCTATTCTGCTGATAGTCAGCGGATTGAATAGCAGGCGCAAAAAAAAGGCCCAGCAAATGAATAGAACCGCTCCTTCCCCTTCCCAGGCGGGAACACAGGAGACAGATGAGTTTGTGGATCCTAAGCCCCGTAGCCCTGTAATGGATCCTTTTGAGCGGCTTGAGCAGATCCTGACTGGACAGTCCAGGTATGAATCCATGGAGGGAGAATCACTTGAGGTTTTAGAAGATGAAGAACTGAAAATCGTTGATGAGGAGGAAAAAATCCTTGCTGCATCAAACCATAGACAGGAGCATAAACGGCCTGATCCTATTGCCGAAACGGAAGATGAACAGGAGGTAGAAAGCATGGATGGTCTTTTCAGCGATCTGGATGAAATAACCAGGGCCGTAATTTACAGCGAAATATTGCCCAGGAAGTATTTTTAGGGCAGTATTGAAAGGATTCTGTTTGCCTTTTTTTATAAATATTTTTATCTTTACATGTACAAAGAGTCTCGCAACCGGGATTCTTTTTTGTTTTATTAGATCAGGAGAATTAGCCATGTCGAAGATTGCCTTTATGACCCAGGAAGGTCTGAATAAGCTTAAGAAGGAGCTTGATCAGCTGATCAAGGTAGAAAGACCATCTATCTCACAGCAAATTGCTGAAGCCAGGGATAAGGGTGATCTGTCTGAGAACGCAGAATATCACGCAGCAAAAGAGGCCCAGGGAATGCTCGAACTGCGTATCTCGAAACTGCAGGATAAGCTGGTAAATTCAAGGATCCTCGATGAATCACAGATAGATATTAGCAAGGTTCAAATACTGAACCGTGTAAAAATCAAAAATACCAGCAGTGATGTGGTCATGGAATACCATATTGTGCCTGAAACTGAAGCCGATCTGAAAGCCGGGAAAATGTCTATCTCCACACCTATAGCCCAGGGGTTACTCGGAAAAAAAGTTGGGGATATTGTAAGCGTGAAAGTCCCCTCCGGAGAGATCGGTTTTGAGATCCTGGACATATCGATTTAGCGTTATACCATCTAATAAAAACCATTCATCCATGGCCTCTATTTTTACTAAAATTGTACAGGGAGAGATTCCCTGTTACAAAATAGCTGAGAACGAAGATTACCTGGCCTTCCTAGATATTAATCCATTGGCCAAGGGTCATACACTGGTCATCCCGAAGGAAGAAACGGATTACCTTTTTGATCTTGACGATGAGGTACTGGCAGGATTAAATGTTTTTGCCAAGAAAGTAGCTCTTGCCATTGATAAGGTCACAGATAGAAAACGGGTCGGGGTGGCTGTATTGGGACTGGAAGTTGCACATGCCCATATACACCTGATCCCAATCAATGGGCTTAATGACATTGAATTCTCAAGGCCAAAAATGAAACTTTCGCCCGAAGAGTTTGAGGATATTGCTGGCAGAATTCGATCAGCGATGTAATTAACTCCCGGACAGTCGGTCTGGATTCTTGGCCAGAAAATCTTTCCAGCTATTATAACCGCCACCTTGATCAGGGATATCCTTCTGGTAAAAATGACACACTGCGGCTGCAAGACCATCCGTAGCATCCAGGTTTTTAGGTAATTTCTCGATGGTCAACAGGTTTTTAAGAATACCGGCGACCTGTTCTTTGGAGGCATTTCCCTGTCCCGTAATAGCCATCTTGATTTTCTTGGGTGCGTACTCAAATATGGGCATGTCCCGGTACAGTGCAGCTGAGATGGCTGCCCCCTGTGCCCTGCCAAGTTTAAGCATGGATTGAACATTTTTCCCGTAGAAAGGAGCCTCAATGGCCAGTTCATCAGGATGGTACTGATCTATCAATTCTATGGTACGGTCAAAGATCCGGCGGATTTTCACATAATGATCTTTGAACTTGCTTAGTTCGATGACACCGAGGGTGAGCAGTTCAGGTTTTTGTTTATCTCCCCTGATAATTCCATAACCCATTATAGAGGTTCCGGGATCGATGCCAAGAATTATTTTTCCTTCATTCAAATTTTGAACATTAGATTGCCCCGGAATGAGGGATCCTATCCCATTGATGTTGATCTGCGGGGATGGATTTTTTCACTCCTGATCCAGTAAAGCTACCATTTTCAATGTAATATAGCACTTCCTGCAGGAGTGTTTCTTCCGGATCTCCAAATTCTTTTGTGACATCTTCCTCAATATAGGAGCTGGCTGGCAATCCTTCAAAAAACCCACCTTCATTCTTCCTGTTCGTGTATCTGAATGTGATGGGAATCAGGGTTGAATCTACATATCTTGCCGATATCGACCCAACTGGTTTGCCATGGGTATCATCACCGACCAGGAATATTTCGAATGGCCGTGTTAAGCCGGTAAGGCCCATCAAGCCATTGATAACCAGTTCGCTGGCTGAAGCAGACCTGCTGGTGGTAATAAAGAATACCCTTTCAGGTGTGGGGATCATCATGTTTTCAACGTCCAGGAATGGCCGTGTCAGATCCCGTTCTGAATGCTGGTCATTGTACTCCAGCCTGACAAAGTCCCGTTTAATGGCATATTCCCCGGCAATTAGACTCCCCAGATGTTGGGCCACATCTACTTGTCCCCCGGGATTATAACGCAGATCCACAATAATATCATCGATCTGATTATCCAGAAATTCCTTAAAAACGGCATCAAGTTCTGCCACAGATGATACCAGGAAATGCTGGTAGACCAGGTAGCCGACTTTGGTGTCATTGACATTGATAATATCACTGTAGAGGACTGAATTTATATCCACCATTTGCTTATCAATGTCCAGGCTTGTTGTCTGCCCTCCCGGTTTCATGAAAGAAAAGGAATTCACAACACCCACATCATTATCACCTAGCAGACTGTCAAGGTTGGACTCGCTTGTTATGTTCTCACCATTGATGCTCAGTATTTGCCACCCCCTCTCAACTCCCTGATTTTCAGCTGGTGAACCAATATAAACCCAGCCTGCGTACAGACTACCCCCCTGATCGCCAATCAGGCCTATCCCGTGGCCGATATATTCTCCCTTGTTATAATACCTGTCATATTCTTCTGTAGACATGACGTAACTCCACCTGTCTGTTGGACTGAGACGCAGGGCGTCGAGCAGGGCGTTCAGGGAATGATAATCATCAGGATTTACGACCGGTATGGTATCATACCATAGGTACCAATCCTTCATGATTTCATAGAGTACATTTTTAGTAAGCTTGTTCTGTTCCGGATTAAGTATATCACGCTCACAGGTTATTACCAGAAAGGCAATACATATCATCAACAATCCGGGGATTGAACGATAAGGTTTGATTATTCTCATATTAATATTAAATCAAACGGAGTTTTTCAACTAATATTCCTAAGACAATTAACGATAAACCGATGAGAGAGGTTACATAAATTGTCTCTCCGACGAAATAATGAATAAAGATTAGGGAGAGGAAGGGAGCGATATATACGAGATTACTGATCTTATCATTGCTTGCAGTATATTTCATGGCCCTGATCCACAGTATAAACGTGATGCCCATTTCAAATATGCCGGCATATACAGCGAGTGTTATCCCTGTCAGATCCAGGTTGTGTAAATCATTAAAGATCAGAATGAAGATGGTGATGTATAAGGCTGCAAAAAAGAAATTAAGCAATAATTGCAGGGTTTCATCCATGCCTTTTTTGACATTGTAGATCCAGTAAAACGACCATATCAGTGAACTGCCGACAGCCAGCAAGACTCCAAGCGGCTCCTTGAAGGCCAGTACCCCTGGTTCTCCCTGTGAGGAAATGAAGTAGACGCCGAAAAAACAGATAAACAAGGCTATAAAGCTTTTATAGGAGATTTTTTGTTTGAGCAGTATTACCGAGAGAAATACCAGGACAATGGGCCAGACCATATTCAAAGGCTGGGCTACCTGGGCTGGTAATATTTCGTAGGCCTTGAAGAGCACAAGGTAATAGCCAAAGGGACTGAGGGCGCCCATTAAGGCGGAAAAGGCAAGGTCTTTTTTTTCGAGGGATTTCAGCTGGTTCAGACGGCCTCGCAATAGGTTGACAAGAAAGAGTACAATCAGGGAGGTCCAGCTGGCAAAAAACAAAAACTGGACAAAATTAATATGTTGGAGTCCCACTTTAAAAGCGGAGGCTACAGTGGACCAGAAAAAGACTGCAATGCCCGCATATAAATATGCCTTTTTTTGGTTTGTCACGGTACCTGATTTGATATCAGATCGAATCCGGTGTAAGGGATAAGTATTTCAGGGATCTTTATGCCATCCTTTGTCTGGTTATTCTCAAGCAGGGCAGCCACTATCCTTGGGAGGGCAAGAGCGCTTCCGTTCAGGGTATGTGCCAGTTGTGTTTTTTTGTCGCCTTCGCCTTTAAACCTGAGTTTCAGCCGGTTTGCCTGAAATGATTCAAAGTTGGAAACTGAGCTGACTTCCAGCCATTTTCCCTGGGCACCTGCATAGACTTCGAAATCGTATGTCAGGGAAGATGTAAAACTGATATCACCGCCGCATAATCTCATAACACGATAGGGTATACCTAGTTTGACAATGAGGCCTTCGATATGAGAAGCCATCTCCTCCAGTACCTGGTATGAATTGTCAGGGTGAACGACCTGGACAATCTCTACCTTGTCAAACTGGTGAAGCCGGTTCAGTCCCCTTACATCTTTCCCCCAGGATCCCGCCTCCCTGCGGAAACAGGGTGTATATGCTGTGTATTTTACAGGCAGATCTTTCGCCCTGAGGATCTGATCCCTGAAAATATTGGTTACCGGGACCTCAGCGGTTGGTATGAGGTAATAATCGTCAGCCTGAATATGGTACATTTGTCCCTCTTTATCAGGAAGTTGCCCGGTTCCAAACCCTGAGTCTTCATTCACCATCAGGGGAGGCAGTACCTCCTGGTACCCTGATGTTATATTTTCATCCAGGAAAAAATTGATCAGGGCTCTTTGCAGCTTTGCACCCTGGCCCTTGTATACGGGGAAACCTGCACCCGTCAGTTTATTACCTAGCTCAAAATCAATGATATCATACCGGGAGATCAGGTCCCAATGGGGGACAGCGTCAGCTGCAAGAACAGGTAGCTTTCCACCCTCTCTCATTTTTTCATTGTCGGCTTCTCCTTTTCCTTGCGGAACTGATTCGTGGGGGATATTGGGTACCTGTACCAGTAATTCCTGAAGGGTGAAAATGGTTTTATGCAAAGTTTGCTGCAGTTCTTTGATCTTTTCTTTTAAATGGACAGTGGCTTCTTTGGCCTCCTCAGCTGCGGCTTTTTTACCCTCCTTGTAGAGTGTGCCAATCTCTTTTGATATAGCATTCAGTTCTGCCTGCAAATTATCCTGTTTCACCTGGAGGGCCCTTCGCTCATTGTCTTCACTGATGATGGCATCGATGATTTCATACCGGTGGAAATTCTTAACTTTTAATCTTTCGATCAATTGGTCCCGCTGCTCACGGATAAAGGAGATCGACAACATGCTGTGCTTATTATTGTGGAGTTTAAAAATAAAAAAATCTCCTGTAACATACCAGCTTTGCAGGATAGTCACAGGAGATCTGTACGGTTTGATCCGATATGCTAGTCTTCAACAGGAAGAACGGAAACGTAAGATTTGTTGTTGGCTCTTTTTCTGAAATTAACTGTGCCGTTAATCAGGGCAAATAATGTATGGTCCTTGCCCATACCTACATTTTCACCTGGATGGTGTACTGTACCACGCTGGCGAACAATGATATTCCCGGCCTTAGCGATCTGACCGCCATAGAGTTTAACCCCTAGTCTCTTACTTTCTGATTCCCTACCATTTCTTGAGCTTCCAGCTCCTTTCTTATGTGCCATGGCTATTTATGGTTTTAAAATTGTTACTATTCTTTGGTTTCTTTTCCGGCTGCAGGTTTCTTGGCTGCAGGTTTTTTAGCTGCAGGTTTCTTAGCTGCAGGTTTGGCAGCAGTTGCCTTGGCTGCCGCTGATTTTTTTGCTGCAGGTTTGGCAGTAGTTGTTTTGGCTGCCGTTGGTTTCTTGGCTGCAGGTTTGGCCGTTGCAGGCTTCTTTGCTGCTGTTTTTGCTGTTGTCTTGGGTGCAGCCGCTTTAGCCGCTGGTTTGTCCACTTTGGCCGTTGCTGTTTTTTCGGCTTCAGCCTTCGGGCTTGAAGTAGCGGGCTTTTTAGCTGCAGGTGAAGTTTTCTTGGCTGCGGGTGCTGTTGTATCGGTTTTCGCTTTGGCTTCCTTTACTGCACCCTTCTCAATAATATCTTCTATTTGTATCTCTGTAAGATATTGCCTGTGACCTGTCCTTACCTTATAACCTTTACGACGCTTCTTCTTAAACACCTTGATCTTGTCTCCCCTGGGATGGGAAATTACCTTACCGCTGATTTTGGCTCCTTTGATGGTAGGTTCACCAACGACCACGCTATTATCGTTATCAATCAGGAGAACTTCATCAAAGCTCACAGATTCACCTTCTTTTTCCACCAGGCGGTGAACAAATAATTTCTGGTCTTTCTCCACCTTGTATTGCTGACCTGCTATATTTACAATCGCGTACATCCTGTTTGGTTTTTCAATTATCAAATACCCTGAAACTTGGGAGTGCAAAAATATAAAAGTTTAGTACAACTGCAAAGATTTTAACTTGACTTTTAACAGTATTCGAAAAATCCTTTACAGGCAGATCTCATTTAAAATGAACGAGATTGAAATTTTCCTGACTAAAAGAATGATTTCATTATATTTGTGATAATGGAACCGCAAAAGGACCTGCATCTATCATAGAATTATGAGTAAGATTAAACTGAATGTTCTTGGTATCTCCTACAGTCAGACTCAATCTGGGGCGTATGCACTGGTGCTGACTGAAGAGAGTGGAGACAGAAGAATTCCGATCATTGTTGGGGGGTTTGAAGCCCAGTCGATCGCTATACAGCTGGAGGGATTGAAACCTCCACGGCCTTTAACACATGATCTATTTATGAATTTTGCCAATTCCTTCAATATTAACCTGCTGGAAGTGAATATCCATAAGTTAGAGGAAGGAGTATTCTATTCCAAGTTACTATGCGATAACGGGGAGAAGAAAATAACAATAGACACACGCACTTCCGATGCCATTGCCCTGGCACTCCGCTTTAAATGCCCGATATTTACTACAGAAGAGATCATGGAAAGGGCTGGAATCGTGCTGGAATTCGGGAGTGAGGAGAAGTCAAGCAGCCTTTCTGAGAATGCAGCAGTAGCTGATTCCGTTACCCCTTCATCCGTTTCTTCCGCCGAATATGAAGACTTTACTACACAGGAACTAAATGAAATGCTGAAAGAGGCCATCGGTAACGAGGACTACGAAAAAGCCTCTTTGATCAGCAATGAGCTCAACAAGAGGACTGATAGCTAATATCATCAGTGAATGAAGTTTTTATTATCCTTTGTTTGTCTGCTTATACTCAACGGAAACCTTACATTCGGTCAATCGCAGGAAGATCCTATCGCGGATACCGCTGATTCCCTGGCCATTGATGCTGCCGGCATAACATCGGAGCTGGAGAAACCAGGCCTGATAGATGAATCAAATGTCATTGTTCCCCGCGATGAACGATTCAACTTCAGCCTGGGAAAGATTCTCAGGGGATTGCTGGGCATGTTGGTCCTGATCCTTATCGCATGGCTTTTCAGTTCAAACAAGGGTGCTGTTAACTGGCGGGTTGTATTCATTGGACTTGCCATACAGCTGATCCTGGCCATAGGTATTCTCTGGGTACCACCGGTTCAGATTTTTTTCGAAATTGTAGGGAAACTTTTTGTTAAAATACTTGATTTCACCTACGCTGGGACTGAATTCCTGTTTAAGTCCAACGAATCAGGGATTATTGAAAAACCATTGCTCAACTTTGCCATTACCATTCTGCCAACCATCATCTTCTTTTCTGCTCTTACAAGCGTCCTGTTCTATTTCGGGATCATTCAATTCATCGTTTACGGTATGGCCTGGGCACTCAGCAAGGTACTTCGGATTTCTGGTGCCGAAAGCCTTTCTGTAGCAGGGAATATTTTCCTGGGACAGACAGAGTCTCCCTTCATGATCAAGGCCTATCTTGAGAAAATGAACCGCTCTGAGATGCTGCTGGTAATGTCAGGTGGCATGGCAACACTGGCTGGAGGTGTGCTGGCTGTCTATATCAGTGTGCTCGGTGGAACTGATCCGGTGCAACGCCTGATGTTTGCGAAACACCTGCTGGCTGCATCTGTAATGGCAGCTCCCGGGGTCATAGTTGTTTCAAAGATCCTGGTGCCCCAGACCGAGGATATCAATAAATTGATGAAGATCCCAAGGGAACAAATTGGCAAAAATGTGCTGGATGCTATTTCAAAGGGTACTGGAGAGGGACTTAGACTGGCGGTGAACGTGGCAGCAATGTTACTGGTATTCCTTGCCTTTATTGAAATGATTAATTTTATTTTCCTGAAGATAGGAGACTGGACAAGCCTGAATGATACCGTTATTAACTTCACAAACGGGCAATATGAAAAATTGTCCCTAGAATTTATTCTGGGCTATTTATTTGCACCACTGATGTGGCTTGTTGGTGTGGCATCCGAAGATATCACCCTGGTTGGCAGGCTGTTGGGAGAGAAAATCATACTTACAGAATTCATAGGATACATGAGCCTGGCTGAACTGAAAGCGGCAGGAAGCTTTGCGGAAACTAAATCAATCATCATGGCCACCTATATTTTGTGTGGATTTGCTAATTTTGCTTCTATAGGGATTCAGATTGGAGGGATTGGATCTCTGGCACCGGGACAGCGTGTACTTCTTTCTCAATTCGGTATGCGGGCCCTGTTGGCTGGTACTTTGGCATCACTGTTGTCAGCCACCATCATTGGAATGTTGCTCGGATGAATCAAACCGGCGTTTAGTATTAAACATGGATGCAGCACAGAAAATAGCGGAATTACAAGCAAAAATTGCTGAATTGGAGGGCAAGATCCTGAGTGCAGGTGAAGCTGCAAAATATCAGGAGCATCTTGAATTTCTCGCCAATACAGCCCTCGATTTCCTAGGACAAACGGACCAGTCAGATATATTTGACTACATAGGAAATAAACTTGTTGGACTGATTGATGATGCTATAGTGATCGTCAATTCATTCGATGAGGCTGCAAGAGAACTGCAGGTCAGGTATATTGGCGGAGGGGAAGGTATAGTGGATAAGATCGTGGCAGTACTGGGAAGGCAGCCGCTCCAACAGACTGTTATCCTGACCGAAGATACAATGAAAAAGATGTTCAAGTCCGCCAACAAGCTTTATCAGTTTTTGGGGGGACTGCATGAATCTTCAGATGGAAATATACCGAAACCGGTAGCCAGCACGCTTGAATCAATGATCCAGGCCAATGAAACTTTTGGAATTACCTTTGAACGGGGTGGGGAATTATACGGCACGGCCACTATTATCACAAAGGGGGACAGTAAGCTGGAAAATCCAAAGGTTATTGAGGGGTTTATCTTTCAATGTTCCATTGCCCTATACAGGCAGCATATGGAAACAGAATTAAGGAAGGCTAAAAAGAAGGCCGAAGAGTCTGATAAATTAAAATCAGCATTCCTTGCCAATATGTCACATGAGGTCCGTACGCCCATGAATGGTATCATGGGACTTGCACACCTGCTGGCAAATCCTGAAGTTGAAGGCGAGACAAAGCAGGAATATGTAAACCTGATCCTCAGCAGTGGTAATGTACTTATCAGCCTGCTGGATGATATTATGGATGTTTCCAGGATTGAAGCCAACCAGGTAGTGGCCAGTAAGGAGGATTTTAAGTTGAATGATCTTTTCAAAGAGTTACACGGGTTTTTCTCTACAGAGCTCGAAGTGAAGGGAAAGAAGGTCCTTGAACTCTGCTATAAGCTTGCCCTGGATGATGATGCTTCAATGATCAACACAGACCGTGTTAAACTCAGACAGATCCTTGTTAACCTCCTGAGCAACGCATTAAAGTTCACAGATACCGGACGGATAGAGTTCGGGTACCAGCTGCAAGCGGATAATGCCCTGTTATTTTATGTATCTGATACCGGCATCGGAATAAATCCCGAGAAACAGAAACGAATATTTGAGCGCTTCGTACAGGCGGATGATTCACTGTCAAGGCATTTTGGAGGATCAGGACTCGGGCTTTCTATTTGTAAGGGTTTCGTTGATTTACTGGGGGGAAGGATATGGGTTGATTCTTCAACAAACAAAGGAGCAAAATTCTATTTTACCATCCCGGATGTAAATCAATCAGGAACAACTGTTGATAAACCTGCTGGCCAGAAACTCAAAGCCAGTGACAGGAAT
>Ga0209345_10006222_pt1 | contig 10887 bp, 9 predicted proteins | sample Cruoilmetagenom7_FD_187294 | JGI IMG/M metagenome (GOLD analysis project Ga0209345, IMG submission 187294) | Oil polluted marine microbial communities from Coal Oil Point, Santa Barbara, California, USA - Sample 7 (SPAdes) (version 2) | ecosystem: Environmental > Aquatic > Marine > Oil seeps ...
GTTAGCGAATAGAACTAAAGCGGCGCTCTGAACTCGACATTTCTGATCAAAGTTGGACCCCTACCATGGCGACTATCCCGACAATTCAAATTATCACCGCGAATGACCTGCTCAGCGGCGAGGTTGTCTATTTGGCTGAAAATGGCGAGTGGACAATTGAACACGCTGAGGCGATTTCGTTTGAAACCGAACTCGGCGCGTCCTCTCGTTTGGATGACGTGATGCAATTAGATCCTTCCGTTATTGGCGCTTATCTGGTCGACGTGAGCCTTGGAGAGGGGAATGCGCCAAAGCCTGCTCATTTTCGTGAAACGTTTCGAACAACCGGCCCTTCGAACCGTTTTATCGGTAAACAAGCCGCCACCTCGATCAATGGTCGGGAGCTTCAAAATGTATAATTACACCTCTTTTGACAAAGATTTTGTCGCTACGCGTGTGACCCAGTTTCGCGACCAAGTTCGCCGTCGAATTGATGGTTCGTTAACTGAAGATGAGTTTCGACCCTTGCGCCTGATGAACGGGTTATATCTCCTTTTGCATGCTTACATGCTACGTGTTGCTATTCCATATGGGGCGCTCAACAGCATTCAAATGCGCGCGCTTGCAGATGTTGCTGACCGGTGGGATAAGGGATATGTCCACTTTTCAACCCGTCAGAATGTGCAGTTCCATTGGCCAAAATTGCTGGATGTACCGGATATACTTGAGGCGCTCGCCCAAGTTGATATGCACGCGATCCAAACCTCCGGCTCATGCATTCGGTCGATAACCGCAGACCATTTTTCCGGTGCATCCGCGACAGAGATCGATGACCCGCGCCCGACGGCGGAGCTTGTGCGCCAGTGGTCAACTGATCATCCGGAATTCGCGTTTTTACCTAGAAAGTTCAAAATTGCCGTGACCGGTGGCGGCGAAGATCAAGTTGTCACCAAGTTTAACGATATTGGTCTTAAGATGGCCCGGAATGCGGCTGGCTCACCGGGGTACGAGGTTTCTGTTGGCGGCGGGCTGGGGCGCACGCCGATGATCGGAAAACAGTTGCGAGGATTTTTGCCAAGTGCTGACTTGCTACCATATCTCGAAGCTATCCTTCAAGTTTACAACCAGATTGGCCGCCGCGACAACAAATATAAAGCGCGGATTAAAATCACTGTTCATGAGCATGGGGCAGAAGAATTTCGGCGCCGTGTAGAAGAAAACTTTCGGCTGCAAGTCTCTCGGTTTGATGGGGCAGATCAGGAGGCTTTGGCACGCATTGAAGCTGATTTCTTACCGCCTGTATTCAAGCAAGCGTCAACTCAAAAATATGCCCAGGCGCGGGACGCTGACCCGTTTTTTAGGTCTTTTACCAAAACCAACCTTCATCAGCACCGAAACCAGGATTATGCCATTGTGACGGTTTCTTTAAAACCAATAGGCGGAACCCCGGGGGATGCCAGCACCGAACAACTGCGCGCCTTGGCTGACATCGCAGAGCGTTGGGGCCATGACGACCTACGGGTTAGCCATGAGCAAAATATCATATTGCCGCACATTCACAAAGGTGATTTGCCGGACGTATACGAGGCCTTGCGCAGCGCAGGGTTGGCGACCGCAAATGCTGGCTTGATCTCGGACCTGATAGCGTGCCCGGGTATGGATTATTGCGATCTGGCAACAGCGCGATCCACCAATGTGGCACAGGGGATCAGCAAGCGTTTTAACGAACTGAAGCTTGAGCATGATATTGGCCTGATCAAAATTAAGATCTCCGGCTGCATTAATGCATGTGGGCATCACCATATTGGCCATATCGGTATACTCGGCCTCGAAAAGAGCGGCGTAGAAAGCTATCAGATCACCCTTGGTGGTGATGGCACAGAAAAAGCCGCGATCGGAAAACCCATCGGGCCCGGCTTCTCGGCTGATGAAATTATTCCGGCGATCGAGCGCCTGATTTTTTCATATTTAGCGCTCAAGCTTGATTCAGGCGAAAGCTTTATAGCGGCCTATCGGCGGCTCGGACCTGCCCCATTTAAAGCGGCTATTTACGCAAAAGAAAGCAAAACCAATGACCCTTGAAAATCCCAACTTGCCAAAATTGGCGATTGTCGCAGATCTTAACATCCACTTTCGCAATCTTGGTGCCACTGAAATGCTGCGCCATGTATTGGAAAACCGTCAATTCGGGCCGATTGCGCTCGTATCGTCCTTCGGGGCGGATTCTGTTGTGCTGTTGCATATGATCTCGGTCATAGACCCGCAAACCCCAATTATTTTCATCGATACAGAGATGCTGTTTCGCCAAACTTTATCATACCAGAATAAGCTGGCAGAAGATCTGGGGCTTACAGATGTGCGCCGCATAACACCTGAGCGCAATGCGGTTTTAGTGCGTGACTCCGAAAACCTCCTTCATCGCTACGATACAGATTCGTGCTGCGCTTTACGCAAAACCGAACCGTTGGCGCGGGCGCTTACAGGGTTTGGCAGCTGGATAAGCGGCCGAAAGCGGTATCAAGGCGGGGTGCGTAGCAAGCTGGAATTGTTTGAACTTGATAATCATCGGCGCATCAAGATCAATCCATTGGCGCATTGGTCTCGGGTGGACTTGGACACCTATATTGAGGCCAATAACTTACCGCGCCACCCGCTTGTGAATAAGGGGTATTTGTCAATCGGATGTGCGCCATGCACAACGCCGTCCGGAACGGTTGGAGACGAGAGGGCGGGGCGTTGGCCGGATGCAGGCAAAACTGAATGCGGCATTCACTTTGGTGCCGCAGAAACAGTGACTGCGCCCCTTGAGTCGGCGCAGGTTATCGTAAACGATGAAGGGTTTTCGCCAGATGATTGGACGCTCGGGTTCACCGAATTTTCAGAGCTGAAGACGCTTTCACAATCACAAAAATCAGCTTTGGCGCTCAATCTGGACAATAGTTTTCAAGCAGAAGCACTGCTACCGTGGATAGACCAAATAGATTTGATCCGGATCCAATTTCCAACATTCTCGGATGGTAGAGGCTTCTCATTGGCTACGCAATTACGGACGCTCGGCTATGTTGGGCGCCTTCGAGCTAAAGGGCATGTATTGGCAGACCAATACGCAATGGCCCGCAGGGCAGGTTTTGACGAGGTTGAAATAGACCAAGAGCTAGCCAGTAGACAGCCCGTCTCACAGTGGCGTGCGCGCGCTGATTGGAATGAAAATGATTATCAAAATCGGCTTCGGCAAACAGCGTGAAGTCATCAAAACTGGGGCGGCCAAATCCGTTCATTCGGCTGAGTACTTGGACAGCGATCTTGGCTTCTGTTTTCTGGCTTTCCAAGGTGCGTGCCTTTAGCTTGGGGCCGACGATGGCTTTGCAGCGGCCCATTTGCGTCTCAATGCGGCTGCGTTGGGTGTAGTCGGAAGCGGCCTGCCAGGCCATCCGATAGTGGGCTACGATCTCGCTGCTGACAAGATCGAGGCCAAGATGCAGCTTGCGCCAAGAGCGCCGTTTGTGCTTGGTTTTATGCTTTTCCTCCAACCATTCGCCCTCACCAAAGATCTTTAAGTCGGTACTGTCGACTGCCAAATGGACTAGTTTGCAACATCAAACCGTTGCTTCAGCGCGATAGGGTGGAAAAGTCCGGTACCGTGACCGCAACCCCACAATAGAGCGCATCAAGCCTTGAGTCTGGCGCAGCGGTTGCTTGAAGACCACGCACAGCGTCAGGCAAAGCTCAATCGCCAGATCCGAGTAACGCAGTTTCCCGTCGCGCGTTGTTCGTAGCGACGCCGACCAAAAGCCAAGCGCATCTTCGCTGATCCCGAAGCAAAATCACCGCGCCGCCCCAGGCCCTCGTTGCACTTAGGCCAGTTGGTCACCCGGTGCTTTTGCTTCGGGATCTTGTCACGACGGTCGGCATTGAACTTGCGCGGCATTAACGGCACCCTACAGAGAACGGAACACCTTACTATCAAACCACGCGGGATATATGCAACAACGCCCCCTGTACCGTTATTTTCTCAGTTTTCATCGCTAACTTTGGTTAGGTAAGGCTTGCGCTCTATAAATTCTTTGGCAGAATTGCTGCGCGGAAAAGGCTCGCTGGGTTTCTCAACCCCAAGAAATGCACAAAGCGGCCCCCAACCATCCGCAGTGTTAAAAACCAATAGCCGCTCTGGGTCGATGCTATCAATCACATGCTGGCGGTGGGTTAGCATCTTGTTGATGGCAAAATCTTTTTCCCCGAGACGGCCTTCAAAAATGTTTTCCAAAGCGATCTGATAGATCATCTCTGACGCTTTTCTGTTGGTTGGGTCTGGGTCTTCATGGCGGCCAATTTCAGTAGCCGGAAGGATGGTGCGGCTAATACTTTTATACCACGACTGAGGGTCGCGGTCCGTGAGGATGATTTTAGCGTCTGGATAGTGGGTGCTTAGGTCTTGCCAGAAATAAGACGCAGGCCAATCGACCTGTGAGACAAAGCCCTCAAACACTTTGTCCCAATTCAGCTTTTCACCGAGCGCCGCTGCATGCCACCACTCTACTTGCTCGGGGTGCTGGCGCACCTCATACATATGGTGGCAAGGCCCAAAACCCAGCTGCTCAAGCGCGAGTTTAAGGGAGTGGGTGCCGGTGCGGCCAAAGCCAGCGCCTAAGACTTTCAGGGTCAAATCATGTCTCCGAATTGCATTCAATTTGATGGATTAGACGGAGCAATTAGGGTCGCCACGTTTACCAAAAAAAAGTCGCGCCAGCAACAAAGCAGGCGCGACTAAATTCATATCTGGCACGGCGCCAGAGAAAGCTAGAAGGTAAAGCCAACCCGAGCCGAAATCGCTTGGCTTGACTGGTTGGAAGCGTCGTTTGAGGAACCCCCGTAACCAGACAAATTGCGCTGGATGCCCTCAATACCAACAGTCATGCCGTTGGCGAGCTCCATTTCAGCGCCTATACCAATGTTGGTGCCGCTAAACGAATAACCGTTTTGAACCCAATAGTTGTTGGCGTTGCCGAAGGTGAAACCACCAAAGCCATATACCATGATGTTGCCGATGTTTGTACCAACGCGAAGCTTGGAATCAAGGGTCCAGTTTACGTCATAAGCATAGTCGTAGCTGGAATTTTCATCCGAGTCGCCTTCGGTTGGGCCTGAAAGCGCCAATTCAAAGCCGATCATCATGCCGTTGTTTAGGGTTGATTTAACACCCGCAAAACCGCCAAGCACAGCGCCAGAAAGGCTGTAGTCTTCAGGATTACTTGTATCGCCAGTTGTTGGAATGTCACCAAAGGCTACGCCAGCGGAAAGACCAGCATAAAAATCTAGCGCTTGCGCATTTGTTGCCGCTGCGATGAGAGCTAAGGCCGATGTGGACCCCAGCGCCGTAAGTTTAACCGTGTTGTTTTTCATGAAATCTTCCGATCTGTCCAAGTAGAACCCGTTTGGGTTGCAAAATAATGATATAATTCGTAACTTATAGCTAATATGGAGCCCTATGTCTATTGATTATCCAGCAGCTATCAAAAAAACTGGGACTGTGACTTTTGTGCACTAGGGTCGCCAAGCCAAGCTTGAACGTCCGGCCTGTTGTGCGAAGAGGCTAAGGATAGTTGAGGTAATTCTTATATTTGGTGGATATCTCGTGAATGATATAGTAACCCAAGTTTAGTTTTCACTCTTTACCTGTTTGAGCGAGATATAATGAACCAGCCTTTACCACTTACGCCCAACCCGCAGAAATACAACGTAGGGTTTTTATTTAGGGATGTAGCCCGAAAGTACCCTATGTTTCCGGCGATCATAAATGAAACCACGGTTATCACCTATGTGCAGTTGCTGGCTACGGTTGTGGGGTTCGCCAAGCGACTTCAGGCGCAGGGGGTTGGCCGAAATTCAATTGTCGCGCTGAACACCGGCGATTTGCCGATATCAACTACGGTGTTGCTGGCTACATCTTTGCTCGGGTGTCGATTGGTTACCGCCAGCAATATTTTGGCTAAGCAGGACTTGGTAAAACCTACCCATTTTTTGCGAACCGCTGAAGCCAAAGGAAAGAACGATATTGGGTTTATCGAGATAGACGCGAGCTGGCTCGTTGCGGATGAGCAAGACCCGTTTGAAGCGGCAAATGCCTTCCAAGGTTATGAAAACCCTAGTGACCCATGGTTGCTGCTCCATACCTCGGGCACCACGGGGCGGCCAAAGTTTATCAACTTATCCCATAGGCTGGTGACTGACCGCACTAAGGCGATTTCAGCCGATTTTCCGCTGGCGCAAGTAACCTGCGCTATGCTGTTTAACTGCACCTCCCGCCCGTTTTTTGCACGGGTAGCGGGCGCTTTACTCAATGCTTGTGCCATTGTTGATAGTGACAGCCCTGATTTTTGGAAACTATCCGGTGTAAACACCGTTTTCTGCTCGCCAGGTCAGTTTGAAACCTTCACCAGGGACGGCTCGCTTTCAGTAAGGTTTAAAAAGGTTGAGGTGAGCGGGGCCAAGCTAGATGATGCCGTCGCCTATAAGTTGTTGCGGTATTTTGACAATGTTGTTGATATATATGGGGCCAGTGAAACCAATAAAACCTTTGCCAATATCATTTCGGTAAATGAGGACGGCGTGCTAACTCGCAGTGGGAAAAAGCTGGATAGCGAAATTGAAATCGTTGACCGCGATGGTAATCTTTGCCCGCCGGGGAAAACCGGCGCTGTGCGGATTAAAAACAACTATACCGTTGAAGGCTATATGAACGCACCAGAGGCCACTGAAAAGAGCTTTATTGATGGCTGGTTTTACCCGGGTGATGTGGGTATCTGGGGGCCAAATGGTGAGCTAGACATCATCGGTCGTAATGACGAAATAATTTCGTTTGGCGGCGTGAAAATTGATGCCGAGCTGATTGATTTGATCATCAAAGGCACCGAAGGGGTTAAGGACGCGATATGTTTCAAAAGCCCAAAAACTGACCAAAACGAGATATTGGCGTTTATTGTATTTGAGGAGGGGATCAATAAAGCGCTTTGCATTGAGAAGGTGAGGGAGAACTACCAAAGCCACCTCGGATTACCCTGCTTTCTTGGACGGTTACATGAAATTGATGAAGTCCCTTATAATGAAAACGGGCGGCCAATGCGTATGCTTTGCCAAAAGATGGTGTTATCCAAATCAAATAAAATCCGGAAAGCTGAGGACGAATGAGTTTGCGACCCACCCAAAATATTGGGTTTCTGCTCAGGGAAATGGCTAAGGCTAGCCCTGATACAGAGGCGATTGTCGCCAAAGACCTGACCCTATCCCGCCATAAGCTATGGCAGGTTGTAGAGTGCTATGCCCATTTTATGCGCGAAAACGGCGTGGCTTCGGGCGATCTGGTGAGCATAGATACAGCAGATGCTATCGTGTCCATTGCCTCAGTGTTCGCCCTCTCGCTTTTAGGCGCACGCTATGTGCCATTTTCTGCTGAACTGGTTGAGAGCGATATTCCCACCGTTCAGCATTTTGTGCGCTCGGTTGAGCGTTCGGCGCTCTCCAAAATCAATAATATCGTTATTGACCACACGTGGTCGCCCAAGTTTAGGAACGCAAGCCAGGACGTGTTTGATTTCGAGGGGTTTGCTGCACCAGATGAAGTGGTCTGGATTGTCCCTTCATCTGGCACCACGGGTAGGCCAAAATACTCGCCGCTTTCCGAGAACCTGCTGTTTAACCGTGTGATTGCGATTGCCCAAGATTATGAAGCACCAAACACCCGCCTAACTATATTATTTGGCTGTATGTCACGGCCCTTTATTATTAGGGCGGTTGCGGCTTTACTTGCTGGCCACACCATAGTGGATACTCAGGACATTTGGTTCTGTGCCCAAGCCCGCGTAAACTTCATTTGCGCTTCACCGCAGCAAATTCGGATGTGGCTGGCAGGGAACACAGTGCAACCCAAAATTGGGGTCCTGCAAGTAAGCGGTGCCAAGATTGAGCCGTCTGAAATTAGTACATTGCTAGACAGTTTTGAGCGAGTTGAAGATGTGTATGGCTCCAACGAAACCATCAAGGCGCATATCAGTGTATTTTCGCGATCAAACAACGGAAATGAACAGGAAACCAAAGCTAACAGCAGTTTTGTTGAGGTGGTTGATGAGCTGAATGCGCCTTGTGAGGTTGGGGTTAAAGGGATTTTGCGAATAAAAACACCATGGATGGTTGACCGGTATCTGGATGACCCCAAAGCGACCGCCGAGCACTTTAAAGATGGTTGGTTTTACCCAGGAGACCTGGCGGTTTGGCATTCAGGCAGAAGGCTCGAAATTATCGGCAGAGAAAGCGACGTGGTGAACCTAGGTGGGCAAAAAATCGCGCTGCCGGATGTTGAAAAATGCCTGACAGGGGTAGCCCACGCCAGAGCCGCAGCCTGCTTTACCAACCCGATTGAGGGCCATGATAACCAGCTCGCCGCCTGTATCGAGGTGTCGTCATGGGATGAACTGTTTGAGACCGTCGAAGCTGCATGGAAAGCTTGCGTGGATAAGTATGGCCCCACCGCGGCCCCGTCGGTTATCCTCGCGGTGTCTGCGCTGCCGCTTTCACAAGATGGTGTTGTGCAACGTAAACAAGCGCTTCAGATTTTCGCCAAAACCCTGCAAATGAGTAATGCAGAAGACCTAAACCGGCGGCTATTTATTTTTAGGGTGAATTTTGATGACTGATACAAAAAACCAAACAATCGCCCACCAGTTTTTAAAGGTGGTCAACCAAACCCCTGAAGCGCCCGCCCTTATTTTTCAGGACGAGGTTTACACCTATGCCATGCTCCATGACCTTTCAGCCGCCTTTGCCATCCGGCTACGCCAAGCTGGGGTGGATACCGACTCAACCGTGAATATTCAATCCGACGACCTAGCGGTTTCGGTGGCAGTGATGCTGGCAACCGCTTGTCTTGGAGCGCGCCTTGCCGAACGCGCGATTACCCATAAATTGCCCCTAGGTTTTCCGATCACCCACTCTATAGGGACTGATCCAGCCGCGGGGGGAAGCGGCCAAATCATAGTTGATCAAAGCTTCTCTCCCGCCCACTATTCCACCGCCGAAAAGGCTGAAATTTGGCGTGACAGCGCCGCTGATTCTGAGGCGCCTTGGATTATCGTTTCCACTTCCGGCACCACGGGCCTGCCCAAGGTGGTTGGCCTCAGCCAACAGCTGGTTCGCAAACGCTCGCACGCCGTGCGGAATGATTTTATAGCAGGTGAAACCAGATTTACCTCGCTTTTCCCTTATGCCACCCGCCCGTTTTTTGCCCGCGCTATTGCCGCGATTTATAGTGGTGCGACAATTGTAGACCGAGGGCCGTGGGAATTTTGGCTGCGAACCAGCGTTACCTTGGTGTCTGGCTCTTTGCAGCAGGTGCGCACAAAACTGCAAAACAAACCGCAGTCAAACCGGATTGCCAAACTTGAGGTCATCGGGGCAAAATTGCCGGAAGCCGAGGTGCCTGGCTTGCTGCAAAGCTTTGCCCAGATTGATGATACCTACGGCGCCACCGAAACCAACAAAAGCCACTCCAACTATTACTCAATTGGGCCGGATGGGGACCTGCACGTAAGCGGCACCACCCATGAGAGCATTTTTGAGATTGTCGATGATAATGATAACCCCGTCGCTACCGGAGAATCGGGAATAGTGCGGGTGAAGACCGAGTGTGCGGCAGCCGAATATATATTTTCTGACACTGGCGAAACCCGAATTTTGCACAACGGCTGGTTTTACCCCGGAGACATTGGCCGCTGGGGCCAACATGGGGTGCTCGACATCCTCCGCCGAACCTCTAACGATGTTATTGTATCCGGCGGCAACAAAATAAACGCCAAACTGATCGATCACGTATTTCAGTCTTTTGATGGCATCAAAGCTGCCGCCGCGTTTGCCAGCCCCAAAAAGAATTCCGAGGAGGTTATTGTCTTTGTGGTTTTTGAGTGTGATGTGAATAAGCTGCAACTTACTGAATTGGCTAAGCTATCTTGCAAAGAGCAGTTAGGCAGCGAATTTGTGCCAACCAAAGTATGGCCGGTAGCGGCTTTGCCCCGACACAAAGATGGTTCGCCGGACCGTGCAAAATGCGCAGAGACGATCTTATCTGCGGCAAGAGGAAGAACAGGAAATTAAGGCTCTGTTGCAAAGTTTTTGGTTTAGTCGCAAACTTTTCTCGACAACAGAATTAGTCCTTTGATCTGGCACACTTATCCAGCAAGGCCTGCAAATTGCTGGAAACCGGAGACGTTCGAGCTGAACTGCTTTTTGCGGATTAACTGAGCAACTTCGATTCCGTCCAGCGTGGCGGAGGCCGAGCGAAAGGATTTGAATCCCAACATTGGCCTTATGCGCTTTTTGGTGAAACGATGATCTTGTTCAATGATGTTCACTCTCGGACAAGATCACCTTTTCATCAAGAAAATCACTTGACCAATGCTGGGATTCAAAGCTTTCCATTCAGCCGCCGCAACACTAGCTGGGATCGAAGCTGCGCCCATGATCCACAAAGGGCAGCTCGGTCAAAATGGCGTGCCGCCTTTTAAGAAGTTTGCAGCCCTTGCTGGATAATTGTGTCCAACGTACACTCTGACTCAGCCTCTGAAAAACTTTGCGACAGAGCCGACTTGACCGCCTCAGTTTTGTAAACAGATTAGGCAACTCGGTTGCCTTGCACCCAAACGCCTCGCGTTTGTGGAAAGGCATCAACAAGCGTAAATCGGGTCAAATCAGCGCGCGCGCCAATGGCAATTTCGCCGCGATCATCAAGGCCCGCAGCTTGGGCCGGTGCATAGGTCACCGTTTTGATCCCCTTTGCCATATTTCCTGTCATTTCGCCCAATCGAGTAGCAGACATCAACAGGCTGGAAGGCGCGTAATCTGATGACATGATATCGAGCAGCC
>Ga0209345_10006224_pt1 | contig 10883 bp, 8 predicted proteins | sample Cruoilmetagenom7_FD_187294 | JGI IMG/M metagenome (GOLD analysis project Ga0209345, IMG submission 187294) | Oil polluted marine microbial communities from Coal Oil Point, Santa Barbara, California, USA - Sample 7 (SPAdes) (version 2) | ecosystem: Environmental > Aquatic > Marine > Oil seeps ...
ATGGGCAGCAGCGCCGCGTTGGAAATTGTCAGTGTGTCCTTGATTTCGGCAACCGTGATGTCTGCGGTCGCCGTCATCCCGGGACGCAGCAACATGTCGGAATTGTCGATCGACAGGATCGCCTCGTAGGTGACCACGCCATCGACGGTTTTCGGCGCGTACCGCAATTCGGAAATCGCAGCCGGGAAGGTGCGGCCCTGATAGGCCTCCACCGAGAATACGGCCTCGTCACCAACCTTGACCTTGCCGATGTCCGCCTCGTCGATGTCGACTTGCAACTGCATGCTGGTCAGGTCGGCCGCCAGCGTGAACAACACCGGCGCCTGCAATGACGAGGCCACGATCTGTCCGACCTCGACATTCCGGTCAAGCACGACGCCATCGATGGACGAGCAGATGCAGGCCTTGTCGAGATTGGCCTGGTTGATCTTCAGGTTGGCCTCGGCCACGCGAATGTCGGCTTCCGCGCTCTTCAGTGCAGCCTTGGCGCGGTCATAGGCGGCTTTGGCCTTGAGCAAGCCCTCGAGCGTTGTGACATGCTTTTGTTCAAGCAGCACCGCCCGGTCATAATTGGCCTTGGTTTCATTCAGCGTTGCGGTTGCTTCGGCCAGGCGGGCCTGGGCTGCCGTCAGCGACGCCTGGCTGAGTTCGACATTGGCTTCAAGCTTGTCGGTATCGAGCCGCGCCAGGATCTGGCCCTTCTTGACCAGGTCGTTGAAGTCGGCTTCCACCGACCGCACGGTTCCGGAAAGCTCGCTCGATATTTCCACCTGGTTGGTTGGCTCGACCGTGCCTGTCGCCGTCACCTGGACGACGATGTCACCCCGTTCGACCGCCTCGGTGATATAGACCGGCAGGTTTTGCCGGGAATCGGAACTCCACCAGATCCATAGCCCGGTCACGGCAACAACCAGCACCAGTCCCCATCTCGCCCAGCGCCAAAGCGATGGGCCGCTGTCTGCTGTTTTGACGATCGATTCGATATCTGATTTGGAAGGTGGCATTTGCAGGTCCCGTGGTTTCGACCTTGGTAGCATGACAGCAACAAAAAGTGCTTGATGTGGGTCAATAGGAGCTGTCGTCTCTGTAGGAAATGGGCTCCATTGTTCAGCATTACAACAATGTCTTCAGGCGCCTGTTGTCGCGTGCGTCAAACCGCTTCTGGGCGCGCAGGTGCTGGGCCTTGATCCGGGTGATGCGTTGCTTGATGCGGCGGGCCAGATCGTTGCAGCCGGTTCCGGATTGAAGAGCCGCAATGGATTTGCGCATTCTGGCTGCATAGGCTTTCGTAATCCGGACATGGCGCATTTCATGCTGGCGGACAGTTCGCTCAAACCGTGCCCAGCGGTGCCGGATCGAGCTCGAAACCGGTTTCCCGTCACGCCATTTCGGCAAGGTGATGACCAGCTCAAGGCCGACATCCCGGACTTTGGCCCGGCAGCCGGAGTTAGCGTCGGCAAGCCTGTAGTCCGGATGAAAGGTGATCTCGACCAGACCGAAGGCGCGTCCGTTGCGAGGTGCCCTTGAATGGACGCTCCGTGCAAATCCGGACCGGGTTTCCGCGTAAAGACTATAGGAGCGGTTGGTTGTTCCCGGTTTGCCGGATGTGCAGCCGGCCGCAAGCAGGAGAAGGCATCCCAGAAGGCCCAGCCGGGCAATTGCCTGGCAATCTGGTCGGCCGCACGGTGATGCCGCAATCGCTGCCATGCCTCTCAAGCCCCCCAAAAAAACTATGACGCAGCGGAGGTTAGCATGAACTTGGCGTTGCTGACATTGGTCGGTCGCTCAGCCGTACTGCCGTTCAATCTCGATCAGCTTCTGCTTGCGCCACAATCCGCCACCATAGCCGGTCAGCGAGCCGTCGGCGCCAAGAACGCGGTGGCATGGTACCAGAAGCGCAATCTGGTTGGCGCCATTGGCGCGCGCCACCGCCCTGACAGCCGAAGGCCGTCCGATGTCGCGGGCAATCCTGCCGTAGCTTCTTGTTTGTCCGGCCGGGATCTCCACCAGCGCATGCCAGACGGTTTTGGTGAAATCGCTGCCGTGAAACGCGAGGGGAACGCTGAATTGACCGCTTCGCCCGGAGAAATAGGCGTCGAGTTCGGCTTCGAGAAGGTCCAGCGGAGCGTGGCGGCCAAACCCGATCCGGCCCTTGAAGACCTGGTGCATCCGGTGCAATTCGGCGGGCAGGGCCTTGCGGTCGGCGAACTCCAGCAGATGCAGATGGGACCGGTCACACAACGCAATCATCGCTCCGAGCGGCGTATCGATGTAATCGGCCCTGATCAGCGCATCGGCGGCAAAACTGCCCGGAGGCTTGCCCATCAGCCTGGAGAAGGCTTCGCGAAACGCATTTGCGGAGCCGAACCCGGCATCGATCTGCGCCTCGATCACCTTGCCGCCGCCGGCCAGCGCGACATGTGCGTTGCGCAACCGCTCGAGCCGCGCCATTTCGAGGAATGTCATGCCGAAGTGCCGGTTGAAGGCGCGGCGCACGGTGGATGGATCAAGGCCCATACGGACGATGTCGGGTTCGCTCCAGCGATGTCCCTTGCGCTCGGCAAGCGCTGCCAGCAACGTCTTGACAGCGGGATCGGCTTCGGCGGCCGGCGCCATTGGATGGCATCGCTTGCAGGCCCTGAATCCGGCCTGGATGCATTCGCCGACGCTGGCATAGAACGTACAGTTTTCAGGCCGCGGTTTGCGCGCCGGGCAGGTCAGCCGGCAAAACACGCCGGTCGACGACACCCCGACATAGGCGCGGCCGTCATAGTCCGGATCACGCTGCAAAAGCGCTTGATAAAGCGTGGCCGAGTCAGGCAGGTCGAACAACATGCGGCACCGTAGCGCCGCTGCCCCCGCCCGTCAGCCTGATTTCGGGCGTCTATTCGGATTTTTGTCCGGCTTCAGCGAGCGTGGAGGAGGCGAGGGGCGTCCGGAGATTTATTCCGACGTTTCCGCTTCCTCGACCTCGCTGGTCAGAAGCAGCCAGTCTTCCTCGGCCTTGGCCAGTTCGGCTGCCCGTTCGGCCCGCTGCTTGGTCTTCTGCGCAATCTTGTAGGGTGCATCGGCAAACTGCGCCGGATTGGCAAGCTCGGCGTCCAGGGACTGAATCTGTTTGCTAAGCCGCTCGACCAAAGCCTCGAAATCCTTGATCTTTTTCTTCATCGGCGCGAGGCTCGCGCGCTCCTGGGCCGCCTGTTTGCGCCTCTCGGCCTTGGAGCTGCCGTCGCTGTCGTTGTTCTTCTTGCTCTTGCTCGACGAGCCCACGACTTCCTGCCGGTAATCTTCCAGGTCGCCGTCAAAGGCACTCACGGTGCCGTCCTTGACGATCCACAGCCGGTCGACGGTGGCTTCGATCAGGTGCCGGTCATGTGAGATCAGGATCACGGCGCCGGGGAAATCATTGAGCGCCCGGATCAGGGCGGCGCGGCTGTCGATGTCGAGATGGTTGGTCGGCTCGTCGAGGATCATCAGGTTCGGCGCGTGAAACGCCGACAGGCCCATCAGCAGCCGTGCTTTCTCGCCACCGGACAGATCCTTGGCCGGGGTGTTCATCTTTTCAGCCGTCAGGCCCATTTGCGCCACCCGGGCGCGAACGCGGGCTTCCTGCGCGTCCGGCATCAGCCTGCGCACATGCGCAACGGCGGATTCGGTCGGGATCAGGTCATCCATCTGGTGCTGGGCGAAAAATCCGGTCTTGAGCTGCGGCGCTGTGCGGATCAGGCCGCCCTCGGCCTCGAGCCGCCCGGCGATGAACTTGGCGAAGGTCGACTTGCCGTTGCCGTTGGAACCGAGCAGGGCGATGCGGTCATCGGCGTCGATCCTCAGATCCAGCCGCTTGAGGATCGGTGCCCCCGGTGTGTAGCCGACGGAGCCATCCTCGATCGCGATGATCGGCGAGGCGACGCCGCGATCGGGGCGCGGAAACGAGAAGCCGCGGACATTGTTCTCGATCACCGCATCGACGGTGCCCATCTTTTCCAGTGCCTTGAGCCGCGACTGCGCCTGGCGCGCCTTGGAGGCCTTGGCCCGGAAGCGTTCGACGAAGGCTTCCATGTGCTTGCGCGCCGCCAGGCTCTTTTCCCGCGCCTTCATCTGGTGTTCGTCGCGTTCGGCCTTTTGCCGCTCGAACTGGTCGAAGCCGCCGCGATAAAACGTCAGCTTCTTCTGGTCGAGATGGACGATGGCGTTGGCGGCGGTGTTGAGCAGGTCGCGGTCATGGCTGATGATCAGCACGGTGTGCGGATAGCGGCGGATATAGTCCTCCAGCCACAACGTGCCTTCAAGGTCGAGATAGTTGGTCGGCTCGTCGAGCAGCAGCAGGTCCGGCTCGGAGAACAGCACCGAGGCCAGCGCCACGCGCATGCGCCAGCCGCCCGAAAAGCTCGAGGCGGGCCGTTGCTGCGCTTCCTGGTCGAAGCCGAGGCCTGCCAGGATCGAGGAGGCGCGGGCTTCGGCCGAATGGGCGTCGATATCGACCAGCCGGGTCTGGATCTCGGCAATGCGGTTGGGGTCGGTTGCGGTTTCCGCTTCCTTCATCAGCCGCGTGCGCTCCAGATCGGCGCGCAGCACAATCTCGACCAGCGCGGTGTCCTCGGCCGGCGCTTCCTGCGCCACCTGTCCCATGCGGGTGTTCTTCGGAATCGTGACATGGCCGGTCTCGCTCGCCATCTCGCCGGTGATGATCTTGAACAGCGTCGACTTGCCGGCGCCATTGGGGCCCACAAGCCCGGCCTTGATGCCTGTGGGCAGGGCCAGCGAGGCATTGTCAATCAAAAGCCGCCCGGCAATGCGTGCGGAAAGGTCTGTAATCGTAAGCATGGCGGCTTCTTGGCCGTAACCGGGCTGATTTGCAAGCACAGATGGGCAAAGCAGTGCAACTTGCGGACAAAAGATGGGCCGCCTGCGTTCCTGTGTGGTTGTCGGGCAACGAATTCGGCCGGGCCCGGCAGGGAAAAGCCTAGTCGAGCGTGATCATCGCCTTGATCAGACCGTCCTTGTCGTGGGCCCAGCGCGGCAGGTCCTCGGTCACCTTGTCGAAGTCGGTCCTGTGGGTGATGATCCGCTCCAGCGGTATGTTCCCGGCCTTGAGCGCGGCTGTGACGGTTCGGAAATCCTCGGAAGTGGCATTGCGGCTGCCGATCAGGCTCATTTCCCGCTTGTGGAACTCGGGATCGGAGAACGCCACGGTCTCGTTGACGACGCTGACCAGGATATACCGTCCGCCATGCGCCACCCTGGCAAAGCCAGCCTGGATCGAAGCCAGGTTTCCCGTCGCGTCAAACACCGCGTCAAAACCGTCACCGCCGGTGAGGCGGTTGATCTGCGCTTCGGCTCCATCGCCGGCCTTGACCGGCTGGCAACCGCCGGCAATGGCGCAGGCTTCCTCAAGCCGGCCCGGATCAAGATCCAGTATCGAGACCTCGGCGCCCGCCAGCTTGGCAAAGATCGCCACACCCAGCCCGATCGGTCCGGCGCCTGCCACCAGGACCCGGTCATCAGCGCCAATGCTGCCGCGCCTGACGGCATGGGCGCCGATGGCCAGAAATTCCACGGTGGCGCAGGCATCGAGCGACAGGCCGTCCGATCGCACCAGGTTTTGCTCGGGCAGGCAGATTTCCTCGCACATGCCGCCATCGCGATGCACGCCGAGAACGGCGATGGAAGTGCAGCAATTCGGCTTTCCCCGTGTACAGGCCCGGCATGTGCCACAGGACAGATAGGGATTGATGATCACATGTTCGCCGATGCCAAAGGCACTGTCCGGTCCGGTTTCGAGCACTTCCGCCGCCAGTTCATGACCCATCACCCTGGGATAGGCGAGGAACGGATGCTTGCCTTCGAAAATGTGGAAATCGGTGCCGCATATGCCGACCCGCCTGATCCTGACCCGCACCTCGCCGTCGCCCCGCACCGGCCTGGCAGCCGTCCGGATCTCCAGTTGGCCGGGCCTGGTGCATGCGACAGTTTTCATCAGCGACATCGGTTTGGTGCTTTCGGGCTTTGCAGGGTTGAGAGTTTCCGCCGGACTGTGATGAAATACCGCCAAACAGGCAAGCCCTGCGACCCGTCTGCGAAACAGATTTTGCCCTGCCGGCATGAGCGGACTGAGGGTGACAAATCAATTCGCTTCCGCCATGACTGTGATTGTTTTCAATTGGGTGGGGTATCATGAGCATTGTTTTGCACGAACTTGTTGGCGCAGATGAAACGCGGCCTTTCAGCCCGCACTGCTGGAAGGCGGTGATGGCGCTTGCCCACAAGGGGCTGCCGGTGGAACGCAAGGCGGTTTGTTTCACCAGGGTGCCCGAGGTCGAAGGCGGAGTATCCAAGATCGTGCCCGTCATCCGTGACGGCAGCCAGGTGATTGCCGACAGCTTCATGATCGCCGCCTATCTCGAGCAAGCCTATCCCGACAAGCCATCGCTGTTTGGCGGTGACGGCGGACTGGCGATGGCGCGTTTTGTCGAGAGCTGGACCAATTCGGTGCTGCATGGCGCCATGCGTGATATCGCGCTGATGGATATTCACAATGCGCTGGCGCCTGCCGATCAGCATTATTTCCGCACCTCCCGCGAGGCCCGCATGGGCGTCACGCTCGAAAAGGTGGCCGAAGGACGCGAGGCGGCACTCAAGGCTTTGCCCGCCACGCTGATGCCGCTGCGGCTGACACTCAAGTCCCAGCCCTGGATCGGCGGATCGTCGCCGCTGTTTGCTGACTACATCGTCTTCGGCGCCTTCCAGTGGGTGCGGGTGACTGCTGCAGGCGTGACGCTGTTTGAGGCAGGCGATCCGGTCGCCGACTGGTTCGAACGCTGCCTTGATCTTCATGACGGGCTGGGACGCTCGGTACCTGCAGCGGGCTGAACCCGGTTTATCCCGGATTTTCCCGGCAGCCTCGGCGCATCGCCTGTCTTGCCGATGCCCATGAGCATGCCAGAGTCCCCTTGCGATTAACCGGGCATGCGGCTATCTAGGCGCCAACTCCGGGTCGGACCACGTCTGGCCCGGAATTTTACACCCGATTTTCTTGCGCAGGCCCGAGCCGGCTCAAGTCTCGCAACCACCACCAGATGACAGGACACACTCAAATGGCGATTGAACGCACTTTCTCGATGATCAAGCCTGATGCCACCAAGCGCAACCTGACCGGCGCCATCACCAAGGTATTCGAAGACAACGGCCTGCGCGTTGTCGCATCCAAGCGCGTCTGGATGAGCAAGCGCGAAGCCGAAGGCTTCTACGCTGTCCACAAGGAACGTCCTTTCTTCGGCGAACTGGTTGAGGGCATGACCTCCGGCCCGACCGTCGTTCAGGTTCTCGAAGGCGAAAACGCCATTCTCAAGAACCGCGAAATCATGGGCGCAACCAATCCGGCCGACGCTGCGGAAGGCACCATCCGCAAGACCTACGCGCTGTCGATCGGTGAAAACTCGGTACACGGCTCGGATGCGCCTGAAACCGCAGCCGAAGAAATCGCCTACTGGTTCTCCGGCACCGAAATCGTCGGCTGAAGCCGCTGATTGCGCTGCCGGGCTCCGGCGCGCCTCGACCATATGCAAAAGGCGGCCTCCGGGCCGCCTTTTTTGTTGCTGGCTTGCCGGCCCAACCGGTCACCGCATGCTGAACAGCTCCTGGTGGAACCTGGTGTTGACGTCCAGGCCATGGGCGGCGAAGTCGGCCCTCAGCGCGTCGCCAAACCCGACCGGACCACAGAACCAGATGCTGGCGTCGCGCCAGTCTGGCACGTCCGCGCGGATGCGGTCGCCGGTGAGCCTGCCGTGCTTGGCATCAATCAGGACATGCAGGCGCACATCCGCATTGGCGGCGTCGTCCGCCAGCCTTGCCAGCGCGTCTTCGTCGAGATCGGCGGTGGAGTGGAACAGGTCGATGATCTGCGGGGGCGTCGCCGAACCGCTTTGTTTCGCCTGCGCAAGATATTTCATGCGCGAGACGAAAGGCGTGATGCCGATGCCGCCGCCGATCCAGATCTGGCGCGCGGCCCCGTCATCAAAGGTGAAGCAGCCATAAGGCCCTTCGATCTTGACCTGCTGGCCAATGCGCAACTTGGCTGCGAGCCGGCTTGTGTGATCGCCCAGCGCCTTGATGATGAAGGTGACTGTCGGGTTTTCAGGATCCCATGCAGAGGCGATTGTATAGGGGTGGGCGCCCTCCTGGCTGTCGGAGGTGGCAAAGGCAAACTGGCCGGGCTGGTGGCCGGGCCAGCCGGGCTGCAGTTTGATCCGGCTTTCCAGCACCCGGACACCGGGAAATTGCTGAAGCTCCACGATCTCGCCCGTCACCTGCCGTCCATGCGCCACGCGCCTGAACAGCACGACCACAGCCGCGAAGGTGCCGGCAATCAGCAGCAGCGCGAGAGCAAGTCCCAGCGGCGAAGTCCAGTAGTCGAATTTCGTCAGCACCACGGCGTGGAACACCAGCACCAGATAGGCCACGGCAATGAACCGGTGGGTCTTGAAGAACAGCCGGTAGGGGATGAGCTTGATCAGTGCGACGGCAATCAGCAGCACCGATGCGTAGAAAGCCCATTCACCAAGTCCTTCGGCGGGGTCGCGCAAGCTCGCCAGGAACTGTTCCACCGGGTTGGTCAAATCTGGCCGCTCACCGCGCTCGGGACGTGTGAGCAATCCGAGGCCGATGGCCCATTTCGGTGTTTCCGACCACAGCCAGTGGATGACGGCAAAGGTCAGCCCGGAAATGCCGAGCCATTTGTGCAGCCGGTACATCTTGTCGAGCCCGCCCAGCCACCGCTCCGGCCAGCGCGGTCGCAGAGCCAGTATCATGGCGATGCTCATGCTGCCCATCGCCAGCAAGCCGCTGTATTGCATCATGAAGCCGCGCAACGAAAACACGCCGTCGGCCTGAAACACTGCAGGGTCGGCCACCAGCCACAGAAGGCTGATCAGGATCAGAACACTCCAGAAGACAAGCTTGATATTTCTCACTGCCAAAATCCTTCTGCAAACACACATCCGCTGCCGGGAACATGCGTTCGGCCTGTCTCCCAGGGACATTCCGGTGGTAGGGCGATTTGCAACCGCGTGAGTTGTCTCAGATCAATTCCGCGTGGGTTTTTTGGACAATTGTACCCGGCGCCCGCAAGGCGGGCAGGGCGCGAAATACGCCGGTTTGCGCCTGAAACCGCAGCTAAAGAATTCTCTTGTTGCTCCATTGGAACTGCACTTGTTGAGTGATTCAAGTCCTCGGAAGAATCTCGTAAATCATTGAAATAAATGTAAAATGGCGGAAAGAGGCGCGCCAGCCCTTGTGGGAGAAGGCCCATGTCGGAGAAGTCGCAGATAATGCCGACGCGATGTCGTTGCCGTCAGGCGTTTTCCGGCAATTGCCAGTCGATCGGTTTCATGCCGTTTTTCTCGAGGAAGGCGTTGGCTTGCGAGAAATGCCGGCAGCCGAGAAAGCCGTTATGCGCCGACAGCGGCGAGGGGTGGGCTGCCTTGAGTACCAGGTGGCGGCTGGTGTCGACGAAGCCTGCCTTTTTTTGCGCATAGGCGCCCCAGAGCAGGAACACGACGGGATGCTCGAGTTCGTTGACCCGGGCAATCACCGCGTCGGTCATCTGCGTCGTCGAAACCGTTGGCGACATCTGGGCATTGGAACGTGCTGCAGCATTTCGAGGCCGCTATCACGTTCTGGGCGGCGTATTGTCGCCGTTGGACGGTGTGCGACCAGATGATTTGAATATCGGACGGCTATTAGAACGCGCGAGCGATCCCGTGGTAAAGGAAATTGTTTTGGCTCTTAACGCCACGGTCGATGGACAAACCACCGCGCATTATCTCGCTGACCGCCTCGACGGAGCTTCAGTAGAGATCACCAGCCTGGCGCGCGGCGTGCCGGTGGGCGGCGAGCTGGATTACCTTGATGATGGAACGCTGACAGCGGCGTTTAAATCGCGCCGACCGACCTGATCAGGCGGCCTTTGGCGGTGATCTGAAGAATTTTGCGAATGTCTTCAACCGCTCGCCCATGTCCGGTTCGAAGGCACTGACTTGCGACCAACGGCGTCGCGCACGAACGGGCAAATCACTCAGCTTGCCGGGCAGGATTTTGGCGCATTGCTCTGCGACATCCCATGAGCGCAGACCCAAAGCCGCAAAGCTTGGCGCGATGATCCGACCGGAATCGAGCGGCACTTCGTAAGACGCATAATAGGTTTTGTAGTGGGCGCCGCCCTTGCCGAGATCGACTCGGTTCAATCCAAGTTCCGGCGCAGTTTTGAAGATTTCATGTAGCAGAAGCAGGCCCGGAGAAACTTTGGCGAAGCGCTCGTCATAGGCCGGGAACCAGGAATGGTAGACATCGCCAGCACGAAGGCCAAATTCCACGGCTGCCAATTCATCGCCAAAATAGAGCGCGAAGGTCAGGCCCTGAAACGCGGCATCGTCCGACGCATTCAGATTCTGAAGGAGTTGCCGCGCCCAATCGACATCGAATACGTCCAGCTTGCCGGTCGCATTGTATTGCTCGGACTTCCAGCGGTTCAGCGTATCAAACAGTTGTCCATCTGCATCGCCCACAACAAGACGAATGTCTCCGAAATCACGTTCTGCATTGCGACGGCGGCGATCCATTTTCTTAAACTGGGATTTGTGGGCGGCTTTGCGATCCGCGAAATAGGCGTCCGGCCCGTCAGATAGATCCACCACGACAGAGCCGTCGCGTTCGCGTGCTGATTCGACTGTGCAGCCAGCGCCATTCCACCAGTTTTCGTAAGCCATGAAACCGGCACCCAATTGGGTCAGAAATTCATTCGGGCAAATCAATATGCCTGGCTTTGTGACAATGCCTTGATAATCCGACATTGGTGCACCAACAGGGCGCAGGCCAAGATGACGCGG
>Ga0209345_10006225_pt1 | contig 10883 bp, 7 predicted proteins | sample Cruoilmetagenom7_FD_187294 | JGI IMG/M metagenome (GOLD analysis project Ga0209345, IMG submission 187294) | Oil polluted marine microbial communities from Coal Oil Point, Santa Barbara, California, USA - Sample 7 (SPAdes) (version 2) | ecosystem: Environmental > Aquatic > Marine > Oil seeps ...
AGGGCTCGCGCAAAAATAACTTCACATTTTGGCATCTCATCTTCAGATCACTCCTGACATATTATGAAGATCAAAAACCTTGAAATAGTCCACTATTACTGCGCCTTTTGCTCTTCATAAATATGTCAATATTAACCTAAATCTGAGCGCCAAAATGTGAATTTATTTTTGCGCGAACCCTTAGTTACTCCGGACCCCCTTCAATCTAAGCCTGAGATAGCCTTCTTCTGCCGCTTCATTGTCCGGGGACAGGGAGATAGTTTTTTTGTAGACTTCCAGCGCTTCAGAATATTTTTCCCGCTTTTCCAGCAGGCGGGCCTTTTGGAGCAACAGACCCACATCATTCGGTCTGGTCTTGAGGATTTCATCCATCTGTTTGAGCGCCAGGTCTTCCTTCCCGGTCTTGAGATAGACAAATAGAAGCTGCTCCCTGAGAGCAGTCTGCTTGGGGTTGGATTTTACCCCCTGCTCCAGGATAGGGATGAGTTCTTTATAATTGCCCCTGCTGTTCAGGTAATTGAACATAAAATGATAAAGATCAATCTGTTTCGGATCCAGCTTAACAATGATCTCTGCCTCTTTAAAGGCCAGCTCTTCATTTTTCTGTTTTTTGTAAATGTCGAAAACAACCTCGTGGGCCGATACGTCCTTCGGGTGGCTTTTGAGATACTTTGTGAAATTGGACAGACTGGCCTTCAGATCAGCTGATTCGTAGTTGAGGACACCAAGATTATACAATACGGTCTCATTTTTCGGGTCAAGCTGAAGGACTTTTTTGTAGATCTTCTTTAATTCGTGTTTTTTCCCCTGTTTTTCCGCAATCCGCGCCTTTAACAGCAGGGCTTCGATCGAGGAAGGTTTTTCCTTCAAGACCTCTGAGATGTATTTTTCGGCATTTTTGAGGTCTCCTTTCTTTATAAGCTTCTGTGCCAGTACCAGACGGCTTTCCACATCTTTCGGCTTTAAGCCTGCGGCTTTTTCCAGGTAATAATAGGACTTTTCTTTCTCTTTGATTTTATCATATAAATACGACAAGTTATAGTAGAGGTTTGCATCTTTTTTGTCTAATTTTACTGCCTTGAGGTAATAGACAATGGCTTTATGGTAATGCCATGTTTTTGTATAGAGATACCCGAGGCGTTTATAGATAGGCAGTCTGTCATTTTTATCAACCCGTTTTACCAGTTGTTCATAATGTTTTATGGCGGACTTGTACTTCTTGCTTTCCTCCAGGATCTCTGCCAACTGGAGCCTTAAATTCAGGTTTTGCGGGTCAAGCTCGATAAGCTTATTCAAGACCGAAATGATCTTTTCCTTGCTGGACATTGCGGCGTATACCTCCAGCAGTTCGGAGAGTATCTTCTGATTCGGATCTTTTTCTGCTGTTTGCTCAAGCATGGAGGCTGCCCGTTTCCAATGCTTTTGCAATTTGTATTCGTCAAGGAGCCTGTGCCAGATGCGGCTGTCTTCAGGCAGAACCCGGAGACCCTGTTCGAGAACAGCTATTCTCTGTTCGTCGTTTATGGTCCTGTTCGCCTTTTCCAGCCAGTCCTCGGCATATGGCTGGATATCCCAGTCATTGTGCCCCAGATTTTTGTTGCGATGTTTAACCAGGACCCGGAACTTATAGTGATCAAAAATATTCTGTTCCGGCAGGAGCGAAGAAAGTCTTATATCCTCATGCCTGAGTGCGTTAACATCAAAGCCTTCAGATACCAGACGAACATTCAGGTTCCAGAGGATATTGGTAGAGATTTCGAGGATCCGGACTTTATCGCTTGAGTGGAAATTGATAGGCTCCCCGGGCAGGATTTGCCGGGGTTCATGATTTATGCGCAGCAGTATGGAATTTAGTCTGGGGGCGGGCGGGTACAGTCCTCTCCAGAGCCACCAGCCGGAGGCGAGAACAATCATCACCAGCAGGCCCTTTAAATAGACCGATCTGGTGGAACGTGGTTGTCTTTTTTGCTTTTGCAGCAATATTCAATCTTCGGTAGTGTCAGTAGTCCGAGGTCTAGCCCTTGCCTTTATTGGCAAACGTGCCTTCCCAGATCAACAGAACCGGGCTGGCAACGAAGACGGAAGAATAGGTTCCAACGATGACCCCGATCAATATTGCAAAAGCAAAATCATGGATTACGCCACCGCCCAGGAGATAAAGGGCCAGAACAACAACGAGTGTCGTGGTGGATGTGAGGATGGTCCGACTCAGGGTCTCATTGATGCTGGTATTCATAACCTCTTCAAAGGGGCGCCTCCGGAAACGTCTCAGGTTTTCCCTGATTCTGTCAAAGACAATAATGGTGTCGTTGAGAGAATACCCCACAATAGTGAGGATTGCGGCAATGATGGAAAGAGAGAATTCCTTGTCTGTCAAGGCAAAGGCCCCAACCGTTATGAGCACATCGTGAATAAGTGCAACAATGGCTCCCAGGGCATATTTCAGTTTCAGGAGCCAGCACAGCCCGAGGGTTACGATCATGGCGATAAAGATGAGCCAGGTGACGCTCATGCCAAAACCGGAAGCGATGGTGACAACAAGGGCCAGCGACAGGGCAAGGACGATGCTCATTAACCACTTGAGTTCGAATCGTCCCGAGATATAGATTGCAATGAAGAGGATGGCGTAGAAGATTGCAAACAGCGCCTTCTGCCTCAGGTCTTCGCCCACCTTCGGCCCCACCATTTCTACTCGCCTCATTTCAACGGTCTGACCGAATTCCAGCATCAGAGCCTGTTTTACTTTTTCACTCAAACCTGTCAGCTCGACGTCTGTTTTTCTGATCCGAATCAGATACTCAAACTGACCTTCTTCCCCGAACTCCTGAATGATGCTGTCCTCAAGCTGAACCGGTTTAAGCGCTTTTCTGATTTCGGCCGGCGTTCGTTTCTGATCCAGTTGGATCTGCACCAACACACCGCCTGAAAAATCAACGCCGTAATTCGGTCCGCCTCTCCAGATGAGCAGGAAAACGGTTGCGAGAACCATTATGGTGGAAAACACGAATGCAATTTTTCGTTTTCCAATAAAATCAATGTTAATCCCGGGTTTAATGAACTCCATTTATCTCCCCAAAACGTTGTTATAATTATTGAGCGCCCGTCTTAGGGCTCGCGCCAAAAATGTGAATTTATTTTTGCGCGAACCCTTAGATGGGATACCTGTGCATTTCCCCCAAAAAAATACCGGCAGCAATCACCTCTTTTAAATGATGATTTTTTTTATCCTCTTATACACATACAGATAGTCAAAGATGATTCTGGACAGAAAAATTGCTGTAAACAGACTTCCTACGATACCAATGCTGAGCGTAACCGCAAATCCTCTGACAGGACCGGTCCCAAACTGGAACAATACCAGTGCAGCGATCAGTGTCGTGACGTTTGCATCAATAATCGTAACCAACGCCTTTGAGAATCCTCCCTCAATGGCGGACCGAGACGTTTTGCCCAGCCGCAGTTCTTCGCGGATGCGTTCAAAAATCAATACATTGGCGTCAACCGCCATACCAATGGTGAGAATCATCCCGGCGATCCCAGGAAGGGTCAGCGTGGCGCCAAAAAAGGCAAGGCCTGCCATAATAAACAGGATATTCAGCGATAGGGCCAGATCAGCAATGATGCCGGACAGATTGTAATAGATCATCATGAATATGAGAACTAGAATGCCGCCGATGATCATGGACTTGCGGCCCTTTTCAATTGAGTCTTTTCCGAGAGAAGGCCCCACGGTCCTTTCCTCAATAATCTTGACCGGTGCAGGCAGGGCGCCTGCCCTCAGGACAATGGCCAGATCACGCGCGTCCTCCATGGTAAAACGCCCGGAAATCTGAGCTTTCCCACCGGAGATTTTATCCTGGATTACAGGCGCAGAATTAACTTTGTTGTCAAGGACAATGGCCAGCCTTTTCCTGATGTTTTCTCCGGTAACCCGCTCAAATAGTTTTGCGCCCCTGGAGTTGAATGAAAGAGAAACATAGGGTGTATTGTCCCGGTTGTCGATTTGAACCCTGGCATCGGTTATATACTCCCCTGTAAGAAGAGCCCTCTTTTTCAATAGAAAAGGGGTGGTTTTCATCTGGAGGCCGGTCTTCGGGTCTCTAGTGTACTGGTAAAGGATCTCATGTCCAGGCGGGATGTTTCCCTTCAGTGCATCCTCAACACTGTATTCATCATCCACCAGTTTGAATTCCAAAAAGGCGGTCTTGCCGATGAGGTCCATGGCTCTCTTCGGGTCTTTGACCCCGGGCAGCTGGATAAGTATCCTGTCGTTTTCCTGTGGTCTGATGTCCGGTTCACTGACGCCAAACTGATCAATTCTGTTCCGGATTGTCTCCAGGGCCTGGTCCACGGCCATTTTTTTTATTCGGGTCACTGGTTCGTCACGCAGAACAAGGCTGAAGAATGGCTTCCCATCTCTTTTCGATACTGTCGTCATCTCGAAATCAGGGTAATTGGCTTCCGCCATGTTTTTGAACTTGTCGCTGTCTTCTTCCCTGATTAATGTAATGCTAATCTCCCTGGTGCCATGGCGTACCAGTTTCAGGTATCTCATCTTGCTTTTTCGGAAATCGTGTTTCAGCTCTTCCACGACTCTTTCAAGGTGGCTTTCCACGGCTTTTAAGGACTGTACTTCCAGCACAAGATGCATACCACCCTGAAGGTCGAGGCCGAGATGAATTTTGTCCTGAGGCAGGATGCCGGCCCACCATGATGGGAGCTCATCGGTGAGAGTAGGGGTGAGGTAAATAAATGCCATCAAAATCGCGAATAAGCCAATTGCTGCCCGCCAAACTAAGTTTTTTGACACTTGCTGCTCCCTGAACGAGTTTTTGAGTTTATTGGCCCTTGGCCACAACAGCGGAGATAGAACCTCTTGAGACCTTTACCCTCACCTTGGGGGCGATTTCCATGGTCACCACATCATCCGTCAGGCCGGTCACAGTACCATGGAGTCCGCCCGAGCTGACAACCTTGTCTCCCTTTTTTAAGGCGCCAAGCAATTCCCTGTGCTGTTTGGATTTTTTCTGCTGGGGTCTGATGAGCAGAAAATAAAAGATCGCGAACATAAGAAGCAGAGGGACAAAGGAAATGAATCCTGCTCCTTCTCCTCCTGAAGAACCTGAACCCCCGGTTCCCATTGCGTAAGCCAAAACATCCATTTTAAAACCTCCTTTTTTTATAACCGTTTAGCGGTTGAGTTGTTTAATCGTTGAATCGAGAAATGCCTGCTGCCATATCCATGTCGGGGGATGCCCGTTGTGCGTATCAGGGAACGGAAGAGACAATTGACCCAACTGGTGTCTATCCAGAAATGAATTCTTCTCCTCGGCGCAACAATCAAATCCAATTTAACCAAAAAACCACTCAACAACTCAACCCTATTCTTCATCAAATGACTGTTTGAACTCATCCATTCGATCCTCTTGTATTGCCTCCCTTATCCCTCCCATGAGATGGGAATAATAGAAGAGGTTATGGATTGTGTTCAGTCGGTAGGCAAGCAGTTCTCTTGCCATGAAAAGATGCCTCAAATATGCTCTGGAATAATTGGCGCAGGTGTAGCACTTGCAGTTTTCATCAATGGGCCCTGCATCGTCTGTGTGCCTGGCATTTTTGATGTTCAGTTTGCCTTTTGAGGTAAAAAGTGTGCCGTTTCTTGCATTGCGGGTGGGCATCACACAATCAAACATATCCACACCCTGCATAACCGCCTCCACCACATCTTCCGGCGTTCCCACGCCCATGAGGTATACCGGTTGGTCATCGGGAAGAAAACCTATTGTCTCCGAGATAACCCTTAACCGGGTTTCCCGGTCTTCTCCGACTGAAAGCCCTCCAAAGGCATAGCCGTCGAACTCCATATCAACCAGTTCTTTGGCACTCATTTCCCTCAGATCATTATACATTCCTCCCTGGACGATTCCAAAAAGGGCCTGGTTTGAGTCTTTTCTGCGTTCGATACACCTTTTGGCCCACAGACTTGTCAATTTAACAGAGTTTAAGACGTACTCGTAATCAGCAGGGTAGGGCGCGCACTCATCAAAGGCCATGATAATGTCCGCACCCAGGGCCCTTTGGATTTCCATGGCTTTTTCAGGGCCGATAAAGTGCCGTGAACCGTCAATATGCGATTGAAAAGTCACCCCCTCTTCGGATATGTGCCTGAGGTTCGCCAAGCTGTAGACCTGGAATCCGCCACTGTCTGTCAGAATCGGTCCGCTCCAGTTCATGAACCGATGCAGGCCACCCAGTCGTTGGATGATCTGATGACCCGGCCGGAGGTAAAGGTGGTATGTGTTTGCCAGAATGATCCTGACGTTCGCATCAACCAGGTCCTCCGGCGAGACCGCTTTTACCGAACCCTGAGTGCCTACCGGCATAAAAACCGGTGTTTCAAAATCTCCGTGTAGGGTTTTGATTTGTCCGACCCTGGCACGGCCTGTGGCACATTTATGGTATATCTGAAATTCCAAGTATCTAACCCTAACGTTGCATAAAACTTCGAACAAAAACGTGTTAGAGTGCGTGAAATGTGTGTGTAGTCATGATTTTCTGGCCCGAAGTGTAGTTCACACTACATGAGGTTCAGAAAAGCATGACTACACGCGCAGTTCATGCACTATAGCGCGAGAGAAACGGTTTTTGTCGACAGGATTTATGCAACGTTAGGGTCAATTCAGTCAGAGACAGATTCCTCCTGAGTTTTTAGGGGGATCGATAAAGTGATGGATCGCGGCAAGTTTTTTGTGCCGCGAATTTATTTTCACCAAACTATAGGTAAAATCCAAAAAGGAGGTAGAACATTGGCCTTTGAGATTTCCAAACAGCCCTATTCCGGAGTAATAGGGGAAACAACAGTAGGAATGGGTGACAGTGCTGTTACGCTGGGAGGAGAAGACTCGTACCCATTTCATCTTTTTGAAGGCAAGATGCCCAATGCCCCGAAAATTGCCATGGAAGTATGGGACTATGATCCTTCAGAAGAATGGCCGCCACCTGCGATTGAGCCCTTTAAGGATGTTATTTCATCGCCGGATGCATGGGCCAAGAAATGCGTTGATGAATGTGGCGCAGACATAATTGTTCTCCAGTTGAAGAGTACCGATCCCAATGGAATGGACAGAAGTCCTGAAGAGGCCGCACAGGTGGCAAAAAAGGTTTCTGATGCGATTAATGTGCCATTAATCGTTATGGGTACGGCAAATAACCAGAAAGACGAAGATGTCTTAAAACTGATTTCAGAGGCCTGTCAGGGAAAAAATGTTGCCTTGGGCCCGGTCGAAGAAGCAAACCACAAGGGTATTGGCGCCAGCGCTCTCGGATATGGTCATACCATTGTTGCATCGACACCTATCGACGTTAATCTGGCGAAGCAGTTAAATATCCTGCTTGGCAACCTCGGCGTTCAGAGTGAAAAGATCATCGTCGATCCGACTACAGGCGGACTCGGCTACGGTCTGGAATACAGCTATTCGGTCATGGAACGTATTATGATGGCTGCCCTGACTCAGGATGATGATAAACTCATGGTCCCGATGATGAACAATGTGGGGAACGAGGTCTGGAAGTGCAAAGAGGCAAAGCAGACCATTGATGAGGCCCCTACGCTTGGTGATCCTGAAAAACGGGGTATCATGATGGAGACCGTGGCTGCTGTTGCTTATCTCATGGCGGGCTCGGATGTGGTTATCTTGAGACATCCTGAAAGTGTTCGCATGACACGGTCATTTATTGAGCTTCTATCAAACGGCGGAAGCGCGGGGGACATTCATGGCATTTCCAAGAAGTTGGATGCCGTTGAGATTGATCTGGTGGCCCTTTCACCTGAACCCAATCTGGATTTTCCTGAACCCGAAGCAGCGCCCAAACCAAAGGCCAAGGCGACGCCGAAAGAAAAACCGAAACCCGAGAAGAAGGCGGCGCCGACTCCAAAACCAAAGGCGGAAAAGAAGGCAGAGGAAAAACCAAAGGCAGAAGCTGAGCCTGCTGCAATGACGGAAGAAGCCAAAGCCAAGGCAGAAGCCGAAGCAAAGGCCAAGGTAGAAGCGGAGGCCAAAGCCAAGGTAGAAGCGGAGGAAAAAGCCAAGGCAGAAGCGGAGGCCAAGGCCAAGGCAGAAGCAGAGGAAAAAGAAAAGGCCGAAGCCAAGGCCAAAGCGGAAGAGGTGGGTAAAAGAGAGGCGGAGGAAGAAGCCATAAGGCAGAAACGGGCAAAAGAACAAGAGGAGCGGCTTGTAAAGAAGGCGACCGAAGCCGGAGAAAAAGTCTCCATGACCGCTGCAAAGGACCAAAAAACCAAGACACAAAAGACAGCTTCCAAGTTCAAACGAATTCGTAGATAAAGGATATCTATCATTAATCTGTTTGGACTAAGACGTATGATGTCTGAATTTTAAGATTGAGATTATAAAACAACACAAACATGAGGAGGAACCTCTAATGGTGGAAGAAAAACCAAAGGTAGCAAAACTGGAAAAAAAGAAAAAGGTAGTTAATCCGGTTGATGCCTCTATTGATGTCGCATCACAGGAGATGATAGCAAGGGCAACGGAATTGGGTGTGGAAACTATTTTTGACCGGGCCCTAAGCATGAAACCCTGTAATATCGGGATACAGGGAACATGCTGTAAAAACTGTGCCATGGGACCATGTCGCCTCCCCCTTCCAAAAGGTGGAATTGAGGGTGAAGACGAGAGAAAGGGGCTTTGTGGCGCAACCGCCAATACAATAGCCGCGCGTAACTTTATCAGAATGATAGCCGGTGGCGCGTCAGCGCACTCAGACCATGGGCGCTGTGTTGCAGAAGTGTTTATGTCGGCTGCAAAAAAAGAGACAGAGGCCTATAAGATCAAAGACGAGGAAAAACTTTTGCAGGTTGCGGGGAATCTTGGCGTAGCAACAACAGTAGAAGTAGACGGCGAAGAGCTTGACCGGGATATGGATGAAATCGCGGTTGAAGTAGCTGAAGTAGCCTTGAACGAATGGGGCAAGCCTGAAGGAGAGCTTCTTTATTTAAAGAGGGCTCCCGAAGCGCGTTATGAAATATGGAAAAAGCAGGGCGTTCTCCCGAGAAATATCGACCGGGAGATTGTTGAAATCATGCATAGAACCCATATGGGCGTTGACCAGGACTATAAGAACCTGATCAAACAGGGCACCAGGGCCGCCATAGCTGATGGATGGGGCGGGTCAATGCTTGCAACCGATCTTCAGGACATCCTTTTTGGCACTCCTTATCCTCTTCAGTCCGAGGCAAACCTCGGTGTTATGAAAGAGGATCATGTCAATATTATTGTTCATGGACATGAACCTGTGCTTTCTGAAATGATTATTGCCGTGTCTCAGAAACAGGAGCTCATTGACTATGCCAAGAAAAAAGGCGCAAAGGGTATCCAGCTTTCAGGTATCTGCTGTACGGCCAATGAAATGCTTCAAAGACACGGTGTTCCCCTGTGCGGCACATTCTTGCAGCAGGAGCTTGCCATTATAACCGGCGCATGCGATGCAATGGTTGTTGATATTCAGTGTGTTATGCAGAATCTTGCAAATGTCGCCAAATGTTTTCATACCAAACTGATCACAACTCATCCGATTGCCAAGATGGAGCAGGACAATGTGATCCATATCGAGTTTGACGAACATCATGCCATAGAGGATGCCGAGCGGATCGTAAAAATGGCGATCGACAATTTTGAAAACCGTGGGGCCGAGGTAATGATTCCCCAGCACAAGGCCCCTATTGTTGCCGGTTTTGGTCTTGAATCCACAGAGTATCATCTCGGCGGGTCATTTCGCGGCACCTATTATACTCTGAATGACAACATAATAAACGGTCGCGTCCGTGGTGTTGCAGGTGTTGTGGGGTGTAATAACGCGAGAACAAAACATAATCTTGAACACATCACCATTTGTAAAGAGCTGATCAAAAATGATGTTCTGGTCCTGACCACCGGCTGTACAGCCATTGCCTGCGCAATGGAAGGTCTGCTTGTGCCTGAGGCTGCGGCAGTGCATTGCGGGCCGGGGCTTGCGGAAGTTTGTGAAACAGTAGGGATTCCGCCTATTCTGCATCTGGGTTCATGTGTCGATAACAGCCGGATTTTGCTGGCCGCAACAGAGGTCGTCAAGGCTGGGGGTCTGGGAAATGATATCAGCGAATGGCCCGTGGCTGGAAGCGCGCCCGAATGGATGAGCGAGAAAGCCATAAGTATCGGTCATTATTTTGTAGTATCAGGTGTTTATACGGTCTTCGGAGTCACATTACCCACTTCAGGCGCTCCGGTCTTTCATGATTATTTAACCAAAGATCTTGAAAAAATCTATGGCGGCATGTGGGATGTGGAGCCTGATCCAATCAAGCATGCTCACATGATGATCGCCCATATCGATAAAAAGCGGAAAGATCTCGGTATTGATAAGGCAAGAGAAAGAGTCCTGATGGACATGGCAAGCCGTCAGGCCCTTGAGGCTTGATAGTATTATAACAATATTAATGATATTTTTTAATATATTATGGATTAATAAATCCTCAACGAAGGAGGAACAACATGTCAAGATTAATAGCATTTGCCGGAATTCAGGGCGGCTATAAGGTCGTCTCACAGGTTGAAGGCGAATATCAGAAAGCTTTAGAAACATATAACGCGGACACAAAGGTTGGTTTTCCCAACACAGCCTACTTTCTGCCGGTTATATATTCACTTTTTGGAATTAAGGTTGAGACACTTGAAGATATCCAGGAACCTCTGGATATGGCGCGGGGACTTCTTCCGCCACATATTAAAGGTAAAAACTGGCTTCCTTTCCTGGGCCCTCTTCTGGACGCTGGAATGGCAGGAATTATAGCCTATGAAATAAAAGAAGCTTTGCGGTATCTTAACGAG